>Ga0326728_10006778_pt1 | contig 30416 bp, 24 predicted proteins | sample MB3enrmetagenome_FD_207602 | JGI IMG/M metagenome (GOLD analysis project Ga0326728, IMG submission 207602) | Lab enriched peat soil microbial communities from McLean, Ithaca, NY, United States - MB31MN | ecosystem: Environmental > Terrestrial > Soil > Wetlands > Peat | place: USA: New York...
CCGAGTCGAAGGACCCGAACTGCGGCTTGTCGCAACCCTGGTTCCTCCCTCTTTGTACAGCAGACCCAAGCCAACAGCCATCAAGGCCGCGCCTGACCCGATGCCACCGAGACCAATGGTGTGTTGCAGGTTCAGGAGGAACAATGATCCACCTGTGAAGTAGGTAAAGACCCCAGCGAGCAATGAGGCCACCCACATCTTCATTGAGATAGAATTGGGGCGGTAGGGTATTTACTTAACGGTCCTTATGCCAATTCCACTGCCGCGCCCCCCTCTCTGTAGCTTGGGGAAGCGCGAGGCTGGCTGGGAGCCCTTACAATGCGGCGCGAGTCGTCGGCCGTAGCGACTTGACCCTAATTAGTTCAGAGATATTAGGTGAATCTCTAATGTATGCTAGTAAATCCCGACATCATATTCCGTATATAGATGCGCTTTCGTGAGCGCGCCTAATGTTAGGACGAAGAAAACATACTTGGATCGCGATATTAGTCATTGCGGTGATGCTGCTTTCAACGGTGGGGATTCCTGCCACAGAAAGCGCCTCTCCGACAGCCATTAGCAGTGCAATCCTCAAAGGACTTTCGTACCTTGCAAGCAATCAGAGTCCAGGCGGATACTGGTCCGACGGCGCTCCGGTAGCCTCAACGGCAATGGCAGTCTTGGCCTTTGAAAATGAAGGCTTCTACGGCTGGAACACCTCATCCCCCTACTACACTACTGTCCAGGACGGCTTGAACTGGCTCTTCTCACAGGCCTCTACGGTTGCGATAAATGGCGCCAACTCGGCTGGCAACCCAGACGTCAGTGGGGATGGCTACGGAATTGCGTGGAATGGAGACGGTCAATCTGTCTACGAGACACCGATGGTACTCGCGGCGATTGTGGCTTCAAACGCACCGACTAACGTCACTACCACAGGCCCGGCAGGCGTAGTGGGTCTAACCTACAAGCACGTCGCACAGGACATAGTCGACTGGATAGCCTGGGCTCAAAACAGCGTTCCGGGCAACGGCATATACGAAGGCGGATGGAGATATGGGCCGCAATACGGGACCTCCGACAATTCAGTATCCCAGTGGCCGGTAATGGGTTTGCTGGCTGCTCAACTGTGGGGAGTCAACGCGCCCGGCTGGGTCAAGACCGAGCTGCAGAAGTGGATCAAGTCAGACCAGGATCTTACCGGTAACCCCAATACAAATCTGTACTATGGAGCATTTGACTACCTTCCAGGCTATGGGCCAGGCTACATAGTCAGCCCCGCCGAGTCGGCAGCAGGAATACTGGAGCTGACCTACGTCGGAGCATCCAACACCAATGCGAGTATCTTAGCAGCCGAGGGATACCTGTACAGGGATTGGCACACCGGGACCCCCGGTGATAATCCGGACGGGTGCTCTCAAGGCTGGGGCTGCGGCTTCAACTACAACATAGGCGCCCTGTACGACATGTACGCCGTGATGAAGGCGATGAGGTCGACGACACCGACGCCGACAACCTTCATTCAAAACTACACAGGCACAGCCAAGATTGAGTGGTACAACGGAACTGGTCAGTATGCGGACGCGCTTGTGGGCAACCAATCGTCAGACGGACACTGGAACAACTGGGTTAACTGGTGGGAGAACGACGGGGTGTCTAATTACCTGGGCACGGCCTGGGGCACGCTGATTCTCGAGCCCATCCCCGTCAGGGTTACATACACGCTTACAGTGCACGTCAATGACTCCTCAACCAACAATCCCATTCCAGGCGCGGATGTCAAAGCAGTGGGGCCAACGACCTTGATGGGCGTGGCCACAAGCGGGACGGTGGTGTTTACCGGCGTTCAGGCCGGGTCATACAATGTATCCGCGTCCGCGACAGGCTACAAATCGGCGTGGAAAGTTGTGGACCTGGACGCGAACACAGCCATCACGCTGAAGCTAAGCACTAGCACATCTCCATCAGGCGTGCCCGAGTTCGCCATCCCAACAGCAGCGATAGCCGCACTATCCCTTGTGGCGCTGGCTCTCCTCAGTGTGTTCAGGCGATCCAAGAGTCCACGAAAGCTGATCAAAGCTCCTTAGAAACTGGGGTCTTCCCCTTCCTCCGTTTTTCTCGCTCCGCCAGAGGACACTCTCCGCCATTGAAGCTTGGCCAATTGCATAGCGCGAAACTTGGCGCGCGCTAGCACCCAAAAGGCATGGAGTATCTTATGTCAGACTTAATGACAATTCGATGTACCTGCATGGCGCATGCTGCAGCTCCACTTCAACGCGCACGCAAGAGTCGATGCTGCAAGTGCCGTGCCTTCCCGCCCTTCTTCTTCGGCGCTAGTGCTGGACTCTCTTTCGCATCTTCCGCGCTTCAGCCACGGCGGCTTTGCGCACCTTGCGCGCTTCTTCTATTGTTTCCTTGCGCACTCTCCGCGCTTCTGCCACAGCGTCTTTGTAGGCCCTTCTTGCCGCATCCTTGGTCTCTTTGAAGGCCTTCCTCGCTGCCTCTCTGGCTTCTTTTCTCGTCGACATGGCTTTCGCCCGCGATTCGACAAGATATTAGTCGTTCGCTAGCGCGCTCTGCTATTTCAGAGTCAGGAAGGGCGGGAGCACTTCAGCCTGGCAGGCGCAGTTGATATTTAGCGGCCCTACGCTTGATTGTGTTAATCTCTAGACCTCTTGTCAAGCCTTTGGTCGTGGAATTCAAGATGGCAGGTTCGTCGGCCTGACCTTGAAGTGGGCCGTGATGACCGACGCCCCCCTGGTCATTCGCGGCTCAACGTGAAATGATTGCTTCACGGACTCTCGGAGAGCGCCCGCGACGATGATGCTCCACTTAGGGCCGTAGTCATGGCGGAGGACAACCGTATACGTACCGTCTTCACGCATCACCTTTGTCGATAACTTGGAATCAAACTTGGCCCTCATGATCAGGACCCTCAGGATGCTGTCCGGAGAGGAGTCCTGAAACCAGAACTGCGCCATCTCCTTCCACGTGGCGGCCAGGACCTCTCGACCTATTCGGTCGAGCTCCTTCTCATCCAACTTCTCGACCAGGCTGATGAGCATCGGTCTGGGAAGCGCAAGGAATCCGAATTCCCTAGACTTCCTTGTCCATTCAAAATACTCGCTAATCACTGAGTTGGCGAGTGCGTTGCCGGTTATGCCTTCGTCGGCTGCTTGCTTCTCAAGAGAACGCGCTAGCGACTCCGATAGCCTGAATGTCTTGAGAACGGACTTTCGCTCATCCACGCCAGTATCTGCCGTAGGGATAACCTCCGATGGGAAGGTCTGCTTCCTCTATACTTAGGCTTCTTAGTCGATTCTGTTGAATCCTCGCGGGCGCATGTGTGGCAAAGAGAAGACCGTAAGGGTCGAGAGCAATGCTCTGGAAGCGCGCGCCACAACAGCCGCTACAGCCAGCCCGGGCACGGGCATACTCGCGATTCTGATCACAGAAGTCATCGTCTGGCCGCTATTCGTAGCTGGAGTCTTCATTCTGGGACCCGTTCGCAAGAGAGCTACGGGCCAATAGACGACCGTCCGTCTTACAGCCCACGGTTAGGACACACTCCGCGGAGCGCGTTCGATCAATCAAGCCTGGCCGCATGTATTCAAAGCGGGTGCCGTCCCACTTCATTGGAGCGGCTGACCTCTTTCAAGGGTCTTGAAAGGGCCTTCAAATCCGTAGGATTATCTCTGGTGTCTTGTAAGTAGCTACCAATGAAAAGTCTAACGGCGAATAAGAAACTCATAACCATCCTTGCAATCTCTCTCGCAGTGTCTTTGGCCATTCCGTACGCTTTGGCTAACTCCGGATACTCAGCAGCCCCGACTCCCTCGATACCCAGCCAGTGCACGACAGCGATAGCCACCGGCTGGACCGCCATCCCCATAATCAATGCCAGAATGACGGTGTACAACAGCGAGGACAGCGGCCTGGTTGGATACTGGGCGCTCGACAACTTCATGGAGAGCTTCGTAATTTGGCAGAACACCGGTACGACTCCCAACACCTTCTGTGCTCTTCAGCAATACTCGGGGTACTGGACGACATATAGGAGCGCACTCAGCCCGCAGAACGGCGTTTCAGAGCTGCACGCGGCTACCGGCAGCATGGTGGCTTCCATAGTCAAGATCTTCACTGGCACTTTCCTGGGCCCCTATTGTCAACCCACAATATCGGTCCACTACACAAAGACAACCACAACAGAGGCAACTACAACCATAACCACGCACACACGCGTTACTTCCACCTCAACCTGCCCCGGGACGTACAGCACGGAGCCACTGACAGGAAACATCGGGACGTTCAACTTGGGAGGCTCACGATCGCAGATACTGCTGGGCACCTATGCCAAGCAGACGGCATTCAACCCTACCAGCTTCCTCACATTCTACTTCAAGACACCGACCATCACGAGTGAGCCTGCATGGTCCTGGATCTACACTCAAGGGAATGGTGTAGGCTATGGCAACATGTGGGTCAATGACTTGAGCGGAAGCTTCGGCGACATAGTCACCTAGACTAACCAAGGCGCCGACTTCCTGCTCTCCTCTATTTTCGTTCTGTTAGCGAACATTTACGCACGACAACGCCAAGATGGTGCGCGCGACCTCCTTTTTCTGAGGCCGTGAGAAGCCCTTCTAGCCCTCAGTTAGGCGACCATTGCTTTGTGCGCACTCTCAGTGTATCACGGCGAGGACAAGGGCAGCGACTATCACAGCACCCCCCGCGAACTCGGTCGCGGCAGGAGACTCTTTCCCGAGGAGCTTGGAGAAGAGCTGCGTAAGAAATGGGGAGAGGCTTGTCAGGATGACGGTCAGGGCGATTCCTACCAGAGAGACCGAGTAGACGAAGAGGAGCGAACCGACGGCCAAGTCTGTCAGGGCGATGAGGGCTATGAACCCAACCTCCCTGCGGGTGACTCCCGAGGGCCAGAGCCGCGTCCTCCTTGTCACAAGCACGGCGCAACCCAGGGCGACGGCAGCGGCCGCGTTCCTGCAGAACGTTACCACGAGGACACTCCCTCCCGCATTCGTCGCTGCCTGAATCAGGTCCTGGCCGACGGTCCAGACAAGGGCGGCTGCGAGTCCGTAGACAATCCCCCTGGTCTTTGGCATCCCTCCATTCCCTCCTCTCGATAGCAAGAAGATACCAGCGATGACCATGGCCGCTGCCACGTAGTTGAAGGCCGGGACTACTCCGCCCACTGTGGTAGCGGTGAGCTGGACGAATAGGACGTACGTGTAGACAACGGGGGCCGCGACTGATGCTCCCATCTCCCTCACTGACAGAAGGAATAGGGTGTCGCCGCACGCCAGGCTTATCGCCCCGCTGAGGAGAGCGTATAGTACGCCGCTCCCGAACCCAATCACCAAAGCGGGGACAAGCAGCACCAGCGACGCCATGGACGTGCGAAGGAGGTTCAGAAGCAAGAAGTCGAACCTCTTCATAAAGACCCTGTAGTAGATCGGACTGAAGGCCCAGATCACAGCCGGGATCAGGGCGACGGCGGGGCTGAACAAGGCGCCGTGGTCTCGATGCCCTTCTAATTAGCCCGACGGCGGACCCTTCTCGTCATGTGCGCTCGCGCGCGATGCAAACAGGCTAGGTATCAGAGAAATGCTTGTGCGAAGACCTGTGCTCGCCGCACACATATGCATGGCATCTGCTGCACCTGAACTCTGCTGCCGCCGTGCATGGGAGGTAGTCGCAGGATGGCATTTCAGATTATCTCATTTGGTCTCGCGTGATCTTGTACGAGCAGGCATCCGATCGCTGGGACTCGATCCGGTCGCTACGTCCGCAAGGGACCTCTGTCATACCCTATCACGGAAGTCCCAGAAACCCCCCTCCCAGAAAGATCCAAACCATCCATGCGACTGCCAGAATTACCAGTCCTATCGGCAATAGGGAAAGAGCCCCGCTAAGGACTCGCTTGAGGGGATTCATACTCGCAATCCATATTCGGAGTCCGCCCTCCTAAGCGTAATTGCCGAATACCACAGCTACGCACCCGCGTACTCGTTTGAGAGACCCCTTAGATGCGGCGCGGGCTCTTTCCTATGGCATGATTAACACAAACTCATGGGTTTCTTGCCCACGGAGTTAACAGAGTTACCTCATTAGCTAGCCTGCACGCGCGTTCCGAAGTCGCGGTTCCCCGTCACTTCTCTTTGATGAGCCCGAGGATGCCTCTGACGAAGTGGTCGATCTCTTCATGGGGCACCTCTTCTGTCTGAGCAGTGGAAGGCGCCGCGCCGAACCTTCCCCTGAACTCGTACTTCGTTTGGGGCCCGCCATTCTCCAGTGAGGACATGAGGATCCAATGGAGGGCTGCAGAATATACCAGTTTCAGAATAAATCCAGACCAAGCGAGAGCGGTCCTATGGAAAAGCTAAGCATCATCCTTCAGAGATAGAGCGCATGGCACTTGAAACTGACTATAGCGACCGACTGCCCTCCAAGGATTCGTGGCAAGCGCCAAGGGCGACTGCCTGAGACCGGGGATCCTCCAGAAGAGGCGCCGAATGAGGAGCCTTAAATCGAATCAGGCCCAGGCCCAACCGAGATTGACAGGCGGGCCTTCGAGCATCCTCGTGACCGGCGGCTGCGGCTTCATCGGGAGCCACATCGTGGACGAGTTCGTCAGGAAGTGCTGGGAGGTCGGAGTCCTTGACAACCTCAGCACCGGGATTGAATCGAACCTGAAGGCCGGCCCGAGGGTTCGCCTTCACAAGGCGGACATCCGCGACATCGACGCGGTTAGGAAGGCCATGAAAGGCTACGAGGTGGTCTCTCACCAGGCCGCGCTGGTGAGCGTGGCAAGGTCGGTGGAGGACCCCATCCTCTCAAACGCGGTCAACGTCGGGGGCACGCTGAACGTCCTGATGGCCGCACGCGATGCCGGGGTGAAGCGCGTGGTCTGTGCCTCTTCGTCCTCGGTCTATGGCGAGACCGAAGTCCTACCGAAAGTCGAGACCATGCAGACCAGCCCTGCCTCCCCCTACGCGACGTCGAAGCTCGCGGCGGAGAACTACACCCGGACCTTCGCGAGCGTCTACGGGCTCAGGACCGTCGCCCTGCGCTACTTCAACGTCTACGGCCCAAGGCAGAGAGGAGGGCCATACAGTGGCGTCATCCCAGCCTTCGTCGGCGGCGTGCTCGCTGGCAGGGCCCCGGTCATCGACGGTGACGGTTCACAGTCCAGGGACTTCACCTACGTGCTCGATGCGGTCCAGGCGAACGTACTCTGCATCGAGAAGGATGTTAAGGCAGGGGAAGTGTTCAATGTCGGCTCAGCTAGCCGGACCAGTATCCTGGAGCTCGCCAAGACCGTGACAGGGCTTGGTGGCAAGCCTGGCCTGAAACCCGTATTCGGACCTGCGAGGAAGGGCGACGTAAAGCACAGCTACGCAGACATAGGCAAGATAGCCGACGCAGTGGGTTACAAGCCCGGATACACTCTCGAGAGGGGCCTGAAGGAGGTCTTCAGCTGGATGGTTGGTTCAGTCCGATAGGACACGATTCCACGGAGTTTTGCGCGCGCGAATGCCCTCAGTGATAGAGCTTGGCCCCAAGTCTTCTCTTCTCATTGCTTAACGTGGCGCTTTCCCTTCTGTGTTACCACCTATCCGCCTTTCAAGATTGAGAAAGACTGTGAAGAACAGTGACACGGTGAGAAGAAGCCAATTGCTCAGGAGAGATACGCCGTCATAGGCAAGACCAGCTACTACGTTGACCGCTTGCTTACTCATCTCTCCCGGATCTACGAGAAGAACAAAAACAGCGAGAAACAGCATAGACGGGAAAGTGAAGAGCCTCATTGTTCTTGCAACCCCGATACCTAGTGAAAAAGAAATGAAAGCCAAGACCCACACCATCAGACTGAATAGACCATAGCCATCGGCTCCACTCGGCCCAAGTGAGCTACCGCCAAAGAACCCCAGGAGGCCTAATGGATAGCGCATTAGATCGACGCCTCCCAGACCAACCCCACTTACGGTGTTCATTCCTTGCCTCGAATTGCATAGCACAAGCACTGCGTATGATATGGTGGATACGATCCCAACTAGTACTAGTGGAAGACGCGGCCTGGAATGCATTTCATAACCAAAATCGAACCGCACCAATCTGGCTATGACCAAGGCGGTTCCGATGACAATTATTCCCTCTATCACCTCGACTTGCGCCAGCCAATTCCACACTATCACGCCAGCGTATGAAGGAATGTTCAACGACAATCAGCACGTTTCTTCGACCATTATAACATCACCCTCTTCTTTGGAGCCGCGCGCGCTCTATGATCGAGGGGTACTGTCGCGCTTCGCATAGTATTCGCTCTCTGAGTTTGTTTCCTTTTTCGCAGGATTCTTTCTCAGCGCACCCACTATGGCGACGATGATCCCAGCGATCGCGCAGGCGACACCCGCGAGCACCAGCAAACCCGAGATGATAGTTCCAAGGAGGGTGCCCGTGACCTCGATCTTCGTGGTCGGCTGCGCCGACGAGAAGACGACGTAGTTGAAGTCGCCCCGGAGTCCAATGTAGGTCTCAGACGAAGCGGCACTCGAATTATAGGGAACCGAATACGAACCAATATCTGCGGAATTCACTTTGCTGACATCCTGAGCAGGAACCATCCCGCCGACACTTGCGGGGGGCCGAACGACGACCACAGAATCGTTGAGGACCAACTCCGCCGATACGTACTCTCCCGCAGTGGGTTGAGTGAAGCTCGTTATGGTCGTGGTCGTACTCTTCAGGTTGTACCCGCCCGCTGCCGCCAGGGCAATTCCAACCACCAAAATGATGAGTCCTATCGTCAGAGTTCGAGTCCTCATGCTACGTTCCCCTCCGCATGCCTGGCGCTAGATGTGGACACACAAATGAGCCGAGCATCGTCTTTTAGTCGAGCAGCGAACTTTGAACCGCGGTGGAAGGCGAACAGAATCCTGTAGGCCAAGGCGCGACGCGGGCACCTCCTCCTCGGCTGATAACAATTTCGGCCGGTACAATGTCTGTACTCAACGCGCGCCAATGTATGTAATGTCGAAAGGTTTGTATTGACAGAGCCCATGGAACAGTCGTCCTCACTGAACTGCTCTTCCACGCGCGTAGGTGATGTAAGCGTTCAAATTCCTACTCGACACTGGTAGGCGAGAACTTCTTCCTGACTAGGAAGAGCGCTGGGATTGCCGCCCCCAAGAGCAAACACAGACCTATCAGATGAATAGGACCGTCTGGCGGGTGGATCTGGGGTGGTTCGGAAGCCGAAGCGCATTCACCAGAAGATTCAATCAATCGCGCGCATCCGAGAAGGTGAGACGAACTTTATCCTCTTGGCGCCGTCCAACGAGGCTCCTGAGCCACCGTGAGCTTCGATATCACCGGCCTGAATTTTGCCTTGAGATTCTTTCTGTCGGCGATTGAAACTTCAATCGTTACGTCCTCCCCTAGAACGTCGTGACATCTGGCTACAAGCCCATCCTTGGAGACGCCAGGCTCATTGCTTCCCCTCATTAGTTCAATCCTGACTTGGTTCATGCTTTCCTGAACGGCTTGGTACCTTGAAACTCCAGGAGTGCCTTGTATCACCGTCATTATGGTCCTGGGTGTAATCAAGCGTCCACCAGGCAGGGCGAAGCAGTCAGCCGTCCTTCCCTCGATGGACTTCAGCAGGGGTAGACCACGCCCACAAGAACAGGCTTTGTCATCAAGAACGCCTATGTCCCCCACTCGGTACCTGATCAGAGGCATGGCGTAGTTCAGAAGATTTGTTACGACGATTTCTCCCCTCTCACCAGGCGAGGCCCGCTCATTTCCTCGTACCACCTCCAGGATGAGCAGGTCCGCATCGATGTGGTAACCTTCCCTCTTTGTGCACTGCCAAGCACCGTTCCCAAAATCCCAAGAAGAGTATTCGTCGAAGACATTGCATTTGAACGAAGACTCGAGATATCTCCTTGTCTCTTCGTCCGCGACCTCCCCTTCGGTCCTTACTACCTTGTCGCCGAGGCTTTCTATCCCTCTTTCAGCCATGGCTTCAGCGAGCAGCCTGAGATATGAAGGAGTACCTCGAATCAACTTCGGGTCGAACTTCAGAACTTGAGTCAATACCTCGTTCGCCTCGCTTCCAATGGTGACTGTCTCTTCTCTGCCTCGCAGCAGATGAACGATTGGTCCCAGACTCTCCCTCCCCTGAGACTTGCGTTTCATCCTGGCCATCTCTCCGCTTGGATCCTGATCTTTCTTTGGAGCCGCGAGCCCACCGTATCCTATCACCATCACCTTCTGCCAGGGTTTGACTCCGATCGCTAACCGCTTTCTAAAACGCCAGGCGGCCATGCAATAGTCCATGAACCTCTTGTCATAGAGTATGGGCATCGGGCCACCGCTCGTTCCCGAGGTCGATGTCCGAATACAGTTCCCGAGGTCAAACCCTCTTGCTATGCTTCTGTCAGGAATGCCATCTCGGACTTCCTGTTTTGTTGTGAATGGAAGCTTCCGGAGATCCTCTAACGATCTGATGTCTTCTGGTTTGATCCCCTGAGCATCGAACTTTTCCTTGTAGACGGGAACGCTATCGTAGGCATGGTTGACGATTTCTTTCAGTCTCTTCTCTTGGAGCTGCTCTAGCTCGACGGATCCGAGCCACTGATTTCTCGAAAGCTCATAGCAATACCAGAGGACTCGGCGAAGCACACTTGGTGGCAACAGCGACTCTGATTTAACGGCTCACCATGCTTCAGAGCCAAGAAATGGAGAGGGACAGAGCGCGCGCGATTGTCTCACAGAAGCCTCTAGCCCAGGTCCGCGTGTCGTAGGGGAGTGATCTTCCAACCGGGCTGTTGAACGCGTGGGTCACTTTGAATACGTCGCAGTCAGCGTCGCATTCCCCGCTGTCACGAATTGCTGCGCTCTGTTCTCGCCATTTGACCAGGAAACGAAGTGATAGGAGGGTGAGGTTCCGAAGGTCGCGGCGGCTGTGATGTTGGTGACATCTCCTGGTCCAGAGGTGAAGGCGTATGGGGCCTCCTGCAGCGTGCCGTTGACATACATCGCGGGGGTGATTGAAGAAGGAGAGGTGGTGATGAAAACCGTGTAGTAATCGTACGGAGTCGGCGGGGCGGAACACTTGGACACGGTTCCAAGGTTATCGTAGGCGCCGTAGTTTATCGTCCCATACGCCATCGGCGAGCCGCCTATGCAATCTTCGAGTCTCCCCGCGTTGATGAATGTGCCGAAGTTGTTAATCACGCCTCCGTTGGCAAAGGTTTCATCGTTGTAGATGACTGCCCCGGCGAAGTTGTTGATTACACCTCCCCCGTTGTATGGGAGGTTGCTTGAGGGGCCATTGAGGATGATCGTGCCGTAGTTGTCGATGACTCCGTAGTTGCAGAGGCCTGCGATGCTGTTGTTCTCGTTCTTGAGGACGTCGACTACTCCGTAGTTGTCCAGGACGCTGTAGACACAGACATCCGAGGTTGAGAGGTTGAGGTCCAAGGTGACGCCCAGGTCGATCCTGTACCTGAGCGCGGCCATTATGACGCAACCCCCCGAGGAGACCCCCATGCACAATGTGGGGCCCACGTCCGGGTTCGTCTGCGTCAGCGTGCAGGTGTTCGAGGACCCGTTCCAGGCCGCGGAACCGAACCCACTGAAGTCCCTGGGGCAAACAACGGCCCCGTTCGAAGCGTTCAGCTCGATCGAACTCGTGTTCACCTGGGACTTGGACGAGACGAAGACCAGCTCTGAATCGAGGGCCCTGAAAGTGGTCGAGAGGCCTCTGAACGTCAGGTTGTACAGCAGATCCTTGTTCGTGTAGTTGTCCTGCATCGCCGCCAGGTTCCGGGTCAGGGATGCGACCTCCTCGCCGCTCACGCCGGTCCCTCGGGCCGAAAGCAACAGCTGGGTCTGGAAGGCCGAGACCGACCCCTCCAGGGAAGCCGCGAACTGACCCGCAGCAAGACTGTTGCCCTTCGTTGGGGGGCTGCCAGTCGAAGAATGCGGGAAGGAGTAGATCGCAACGGCGCCGACAAGGGCAGCAAGCACAATCGCCGCACTCACGGCCGCCGCGATTTCCTTCCTGTATTCAGCCAAGCCTGGTCGCTCGGTTCCCCCGGAAGGACTGGGCACTATACATTGCTACCCTTTTGCAAGCACGGGGCCACCCGTTACTACTTCGTAGCAATATAAGCGGTCTCTGATGACTGGCAAGACAGGTGGCGAAATCCGTGACTGAGAACCCACAGACCGAGTCTGGGGATGCCTATGAGCCCCACTTGAGGGGCACCACATACAGGGTCTATCGGTTCATGCTCAGACAAAGGAGCCCTGTTGGGATCTCTGAGGTGCAGAGAGGCCTAGGGCTCAGCTCACCCTCGGTGTCGCAATACCACATCAAGAAACTCCTGCGGCTGGGTCTGATCAAGGAAGAGGGGGGAGGCTACGTCGTGGATAAGGTCGTCTTGGAGAACATCATCAGGATCAGGAGGATGTCAATCCCGGTCCAGGCGGCATACCTCGCCTTCTTCGGTGCGACCCTCTTCATTCTCCTAGTATTCATTAGACCTTCCACGATCGATTCTGTGTACTTCCTTGCGCTCGTCGTCAACTGTTCGGCATTAGGAATTTCCTCATATGAAACAGTAAGAACCCTGAAACGTTTCTAGTCGCGCGCACGCACGCAAGCGACCACGTGCTGTTCGGACTGAGCCAACCCTAGCAAACACAGACTTATCAGATGAATAGGACCATCTGGTAGGCGAATCCGGTGTGGTTCGGAGGCCTAGGCACGTTCGACGCAAAAGGAACTGGCTCTGGACGATCCTGATCGCAGTGGCTCTTGTAGCTCTAGCCGTCTATGGGATCAGGTATGATGTCCTGTCGGCGCCCCACGGCTCAACGACTACGGCATCTCTAACATCACAGACCACGGTTCCTTCCACCACGCAGACCACAGCTACTCAGACCTCGCAGACCACGGCTACTCATGCTTCGCGGACCGCCTCTTCCCATACCTCGCAGACCACCGTTCAGCCTGGCTCGCAGACCGCAGTCTATCTGACGAACAGCGCGCCAACGTCTCAGTGGCTCATCCTATCGTCATCGCAGCTGCCCACCAGCGTGACTGCCAACAATACGGGGTTGCTGCCTAGGTTCTACAGCTCGGAATCCCTCAACGCTACGAAGATCGGAGTGTACTGTGTGCAGACCGTTACGGATGGAGCCGGGAACAATTCTACTGCCGGGGGTTGCGCCCAGTTCGAGACATACCAGCAGACCGGTTGGTACTGGGACCAGCAGGACCAACTGTTGTTCATTCACTACCTAGGAGGGCCCAACGTCCAGATCAGGGTCGTTGTACCGGAGGACGCCCCGAGCTAGCGCGCAACGACGGGTTCCCTGGACTGCGCGCGACTGTTCAGACGACCTCTTCGGCTTACTTCTCGAAGTAGCTCGCGTTGAAAAGGATTTTTAGTACTCTCAACGAAACCGCCCTAGGGAACAAGTTGACAAACCTGAGGATGACTCTTGCTTCTGTGGATTACGAGAAGACTGAAGCTCTAAGAGGCGGGCGGGTGTTCGTGAGGAATTCTAGAGCGAGTTCTAGTCTGACGGCCTTCCTGTCGATTCTGCTGATTTCACTCGTGGCAGTGGCGGGAGTAGGTGTCGTTCACGCCTCCACTGCTGTCGCCACCGTGCAGGTCGTTGGCAACCCGACCAACCTGGTCTACGACTCTGGCCGGGGTGAAGTGTTCCTTCTCTATTATGAAGATAGCGGCGCAGGTGGGGTCCAGTCCATCAATGCCAGCAACAACACCGCGGGCGGATCTGTTTTGCTTGGATCGGTCTCGTCTCTCGCCTACGACTCGGCCAAGGGCGAGGTCTTCGTAAGCCTCGGCGGCCAGAATATGGTCGCGATAGTGAACGACACCACACTTGCCGTGAAGGACGTGTCCGTGGGGCAGAACCCAGGCGGCATCGCCTACGATTCTGGTGCTGGTGAAGTATTCGTCGCTAACTACGGATCGAATACAGTGTCGGTGATTTCAGACAGCAGCAACACGGTCGTAGCCAACATATCGGTGGCCGCAAGCCCCCTGGCTGTGGTTTACGACTCGGCCAAGGGCGAGGTGTTCGTGCTCTCCCACAACTCCACAGGCTCCCTGGGCAGCCTTCTATCGGTCATATCAGACAGCTCCAACAAGGTGGTCGCGACGACGAGTCTCGGAATCGGCGCTGGAACCATGGCCTACGATTACGGGAAGGGAGAGATATTCGTGCAGTCCGTCGAGAGCATCCAGGTCATCTCCGACAGCGGCAACCAGGTCGTCGCCAGCATACCTCTCGGCACGGGGGACGAGTACGCCATGACCTACGATTCGGGCAGAAGTCTGATCCTGTTCACTGACGATCACGGCCTGGACGCGATATCGGACAGCAGCAATTCGATCGTCGCGCTGGGCGTGGCGGCTGCCGGGAGTGCTCCCTGGGGTGTCACCTACGATCCGGCCATGAACGAGGTCTTCGTGGCCAACTACGGCCCGAACGCCGTTGAGCAGTATACAGTCACGGTCCTGTCTGACGTTTCGTTGGTAACTTCGCCGGCGACCACGACCTCTACGGCTCCACCGACCACGAGCGCGACGTCGATCGTCACCACTACTCCGCCGGCGACCAGCACCTCATCCAGCAAGAGCGGAGGTGGGATCCCCGAGTTCCCGGCTGAGCTCGGCATTACACTACTGGCTACGGCGGTCATAGTGATGTCGTACGTGGTTGCCAGACGCGGTCTTCGGATAGGCAAACAAAGTCCGGTTTAACGCCAGGTCTTTGCGATGGGGGCGCCTACGTGGCGCGCGCTATCTCGAGATGCTTCCAAATGGCTTGCAGCGGAGCTCTTGAGCAACAGGTAGGCGCGCCCACACAACTATTCCCCGTTGACATTGGAATAGGCTCAACCCTTGCGCGCGCACTAGCTCAAGATAGCCTCCGTCGGTCCGGAAAAGCTAGATTCTGGCTTCACGTGGGTCGCAGCAGACCCTAATCTGCATGTAACTTATTAGGGGAATCTGGAGTCCATATGCATGAAGTTCACCATCTGCTGCATTAATATCTCCCACACAAACATACGAGCGGTGATGGGAGCGTGAAAGTGCTGGATTTCAAGTCGATGAAGATGGCTCTTCTCGCTTTAGTTTTCGTGTTCATACTGGGCTTCGTGCCGCATGCCTTCGCGAACTCCAATGGCCCACCCGCCACTCTCGTATTGGGGCAGACGGGCTTCACTTCAAACGGATTTGCAACCACCAAAAGCGGGCTTAACTTTCCGGAAAACATGGCCTTCGACTCACATGGGAACCTATGGGTGGCTGATGAAGATAACAACAGGGTCCTAGAGTACGCCTATCCATTCTACAATGGCATGAACGCGTCGCTGGTGATAGGCCAGTCGGGCTTCACTACAAGCAGTTCATTTCCAACCACTGCAAGCAACCTCAATGGCCCGAGCGACGTAGCCTTCGACTCATCGGGGAACCTGTGGGTGGTTGATCAGAACAACTACAGGGTTCTCGAGTACGTGCCCGGCACCAGCGGGTGTCCAACCGGCCAGTTCTGCAACGGCATGAGCGCATCGCTGGTGATAGGCCAGCCCGTCCTCACTTTAAGCGAGGCTCAAAGCGGTGCGTACGGTTTTGCGTGCCCAGCCGGTGAAGCCTTCGACTCATCGGGGAACCTGTGGGTGGTTGATCCATGTTTGAACAGGGTCCTCGAGTTCACTTATCCATTCTCCACATTCGAGCCGGCGTCGCTGGTGATAGGCCAGTCGGGCTTCACCGCATATGACCCTGCGACCAGTCAAAGTGGGTTGAGTGCTCCGAACGGCATAGCCTTCGACTCATCGGGGAACCTGTGGGTGGCCGATGAAGGCAACAACAGGGTCCTCGAGTACCTCATAGGCTCGGGATTCTCCACTGGCATGAGCGCTTCGCTGGTGATAGGCCAGACGGGCTTCACCACACATGGGTATTCAGACAGTGCCCTCGGGCTTAAGGAGCCAAGTGCGGTGGCCTTCGATTCATCGGGGAACCTGTGGGTGACTGACTACGACAACAGTAGGGTCCTCGAGTACCTCATAGGCTCGGGATTCTCCACTGGCATGAGCGCTTCGCTGGTGATAGGCCAGACGGGCTTCGGTTCAAATGCACATTCAACCACTGCGACAGGGCTGACCTACCCGACAGCTGCAGCCTTCGATTCATCGGGGAACCTGTGGGTGGCCGATCAGAGCAACAACAGGGTCCTCGGATATGGACCCGTTTCGGTGACGCCATACAGCTTCACCTTCGACCAGACAGGCATACCCAGCTCCGTCACTTGGGGAGTGACTGTGGGAAGTACAGATCACACAGGGACGGGGGGCAGCATCACGGTAACGGGCATAGTCGGGGCTCAGACATACTCGTATGATTCTCCGGTCGCCGGAACGGGCGACACGCAGTACTCCTCCAGCTGTTCTGGATCGTTGAGCGCGGCTGGTACCCTGTCTTGCACGTACTATGCGACTCCGTACAGCGTCACGTTTTCCCAGTACAATTACAACGACCCTGCTCAGCAGGAAATACCGAACAGCGTCACTTGGGGCGTAAACGTGGGAGGGAACGAATACACCGGGACCGGTCCGAGCATTACCGTGAACGGTATCCCAGGAACGGAGCCGTACACGTACGACATGGCTGTAACGGGAGCCACTGGTGTCCAGTATCAGTGTTATAGCGATTTCGATTGCTCGGGAACCGTGACCCCCTCGACCACCACGGAGTCTGCGCCCTACCTGACCTACTTCCAGGTCTCCTTCGCGGTGAGCCCTCCGGGAAGTGGCGCGATCGATCCCAGCGCTACAGCCTACTATGTCCAGGGGGGCTCGTTCGGTGTCACAGCAACGGCAGCCTCGGGTTACCTGTTCTCCAGCTTCTCCGCTAACACAGCCTCGATACCGATCGGCAGTCCCTCCGCCTGTTCGGCAAGCATGTGTGCTTCAGTCACGATCAACGGGCCCGGCACGATAACGGCAAACTTCGCGGCGTCCTACAGCGTCACATTCGACCAGACGGGCATACCTGGTACCGTTCAGTGGGGAGTGACCGTAGGCGGCCAAGACAATACCGGAACGGGCAGCAGCATCACAGTGAATAGCCTCAGCGGGACCGTCTCGTACTCATATGACTCCCCAATCACCGGAGCGAGCGGCGCCCGCTACCTCTCGCACGCGCCGACCTGTTCAGGCAGCGTTACGGGGGCAGGATCTCAATCATGCACCTATGCCGTCCAGTACCAGGTCACCTTCTCGCTGCCCTCTGGGCTGGGTGCAGATGCGACGGGAACCGTTCTAACAATCAACTCGACTGATAACTACCCCTATTCACAGCTACCAGTGTCTGTGTGGGTGTGGTCGAGCTCCGGCACCACATTCAGCTTCACGCCGACAGTTCCAGGAGGCGCAGGAATCCGTTACGTCTTCCAGAGCTCGAGTCAAGGCTCACCCCTCCCGACACTGTCCTCACCGCTCACGATCTCCTCTTCCTACCTGACACAGTATCAAGTCTCGTTCGCGGTGAGCCCGCCCAGCAGCGGCACCACCCTCCCCAGCGCGACAGCTTACTACAGTGCCGGCTATGGACTCCCGATCTCGGCAGCGCCTAGCGGCGGATACGAATTCTCCAGCTGGTCCAACGGCGGGGCATCGATAGCGTTCGACAGCAGCACCTCGAGTTCAACGACCGCGACCATCAGCGGGCCAGGCACGATAACGGCGAATTTCGTGGCCACCGGCCTGACGACGACAACGACCATCACTGTAACTCTGCCGACGACGACCACTCAGACAGTTTCGACGACCTCTACTGCCACAACATCGACCACCACGACCACCACCAGCTTCGGGTCCACCGTCAGCACCGCCACGTCCACCAACACCATCACTTCCACAGCCACGAGCACAACCACGATATTCAGCGGCCTCTGCTCTGATCCGGAGGTCGAAGTCACTACCACCGTCACGAGTTATACACCGACGACTGAAACGACAACGGTAACCTACTACACGACCTCCACGGGCACTCAGACGGTCATCTCGGCCTCGACGGCTACGCTTACGACCACGACGGTCGTGCCCGTTACGACGACGATCACGCAGGTGTCGAGTACAACTGAGTGTTCTACCGCCGTCTCGTCCTCTTCAAGCACCGTCGCCCCGCCTCTGGGCGTCCCCCAGTTCCCGCTGGGCTCTGGTCTGGCTGTGGCGGCCATCGGCATCATTGTCCTGGCAGCAATCATGAGGGTCCGTGCTCCGCGCAAGGCTGTGCGGGCGTAGAGTGGCGCACTCAACACAACTCCTGCGAAGCTTGTTTCCACTCCAATCGGTTCCCTTGGATGCATTTCTGGAACCTGTTTGCGTGCGAGCGCTGGATCGAGACTTTAGATTAGCGGGAGGCCGTGGGCTCGAGAGAGAATCGCGTGCTGAGTGGGGGACGCGCGCGCTCTCAACTGCGTTCTTCAGACGCAATGTAGGCGAGGAGGTCCTTGTTAGCGCTCGCGACTAGAAATCAACTTCAGGCTTCCGTCGCGACAACAAGTCCCAGCTCATCGACGATTCCATCAGCCAACGAGTACGATAAATACTTCATCCTCGTTCTCACGGCGACAGTACTGGTATTGGCGACGATTGTAATCGCCCTGGTCCTGAAGATGAAGCGGCTTCGGGCTCAAGTGGGCCATGCTGACCTCTCACTCTACCCGGCTGCTAACCGAGTATTCTTGTTCCAGGTCGGGCTACATTCAAAAAGCTCAGGATATGGTCTGTTTGACGAAAAAGGCCTGATTCTAGCTGGTTCTGATATTGCGTTTCAGCGGTCCGACCCTATGATCGCAGGGCGGGGTGCGCGCGCAGTGCCTGGTTAGACCAGCCCCACCTGATCGAAGAGGAAGGCGAACACATCAGCCCCCAGGGTGATCATCTCGTCGAGGGCCGTGCCGAATCCGTGCCCCGAGGCGGAGCTTGTCCTGAGAAGTATCGGCCGGCCCGAACTAGACGCTGCCTGCAGCCTGGCCACCATCTTCCTGCTCTGGAGGGGGTTGACCCTCCCGTCGTTCTCTCCCACGGCCATCAGGACCGCAGGATATGGCACACCGGACACCACCCTGTGGTAGGGCGAGTAGGCGAACATGGCCCTGAACTGGTCTGGCTGCTTTACAGTCCCAAACTCGGTGACGTTGAAGGCCCCGTTGGGGTCGAGCTCAACCCTGAGCATGTCGTAGATGCCCACGTGAGACACCACGGCGCGGAAGAGCTCTGGGCGCTGGGTGAAGGAGGCGGCCATCAAGATCCCGCCGTTGCTGCCGCCCTCGATGGCAAGTCTCTCGGGCGTCGTGTAGCCCCTCCTGATTAGGTGCTCTGCGCAGGCGATGAAGTCGTCGAACACGTTCTGCTTCTTGGTCAACATGCCTGCCTTGTGCCACTCCTCCCCGTATTCGCCGCCTCCCCGCACGTTGGCCACGGCCACGACTCCGCCCTTCTCGAGCCAGACAATGCGCCTCACTTGAAAGTAGGGCGCGGAGCTGAGGCCGTATCCGCCGTACCCCCCCAGGAGGACCGGGTTCTTCCCGTCGAGCTTAGTGCCGCGACGGCGGATGACGCTCAGGGGGACAATGGTGCCGTCCTTGCTCTTGGCATATTCACGCGCCACCTCACAGTCTCGATAGTCCGCCGGTGACACCACCGCGAGGCGCGTCCGGACCGCCTTCCCCGTGGATGGATCGTAGGCGTGCCAGGCCGGGGGCGTAACGAAGCTCTCGTTCCTGTACAGGATGGTGTCGACGTCGGCCTTCACGACCTCATCCACGACGGAGACATCCTCGATCGGTACCTTCCCCTGAGGACGGCCGTCCAAGTCGTAGGCCAGCAGCCTCGAGGGACCTCCGTCGACCTCGGTCACATAGAGTCTGTTCTTCGTCAGCACAAAACTCTCGATGCTGCCGCCTGCGTGCTCCACGATCGGCCTGGCGGAGCCCATCTTCGGGTTCGAAAGCGGAACCTTCAGGATCCTTCCCCTCGGCGAGCCGTTCCGCGAGAGAAGGTAGAGACAGCCGTCTGTCCCCAGAGCGGCCCGAGTCGCCTTGTCTGAGAACTCGGTCACCTTCGTCCACCCGCCCCTGTCGTCCATCAGGTAGTGGGCGAATTCTCCTCCGTCACCGTTGGCTACGGTCGCGAGCATATACTTCCCATCACCGGTCGTCTGGAGCACGGTTTCGGCGATCCTGGGGAACTCCTCGCCGATTACGTATTTGTCTTCTGATGTGTCGACGCCGATCCTGTGGAAGTAGACCTGCTGAAAGAAGTGCAGATCTTCGTCCGGGCGCTCGCCCGGCTTCGGATACCTGGTGTAGTAAAAACCCGACGCATCGGCGTTCCAGGCCACGCTCCCGCCTGCCGTCGGGTAGTTGGCTCTCGGCACCCTGTCCTCGAGCTCCCTCCCCGTGTCGACCTCGTACACATGGACCGTGCCGTCTTCGGACCCTCCCTTCGACAGGCAGACCGCCGCGAGGCGGCCGTTCAGCGAGGGCACGTAGAAGTCGATGCTCATCGAGGCCGAGGTGTCAAGGGCGTTGGGGTCGACTATCACCCTCTCTGAAGCCTGGTCCTGGAGGCTGTCAAAGGACACCAGGAACGCTTGGTTCTTTGGCGGCTGCCACTTCAGGGCGAAGAAGACCCCTCTCCTGAACCGGAGACTGTAGTAGTCTGGTGAAGTTCCCACATAGAGTGTTCTTAGTCGAGATAAGATCTGCTCTCTTGCCGAGATTCCGTCGAGGAGGGAGCGAGTATAACGATTCTGGCTGGCGACCCAGCTCTGGACATCGGGGGCAGCGGCATTCTCGAGCCATCTATACTCGTCGTTGACCTTAACCCCGTGGTACTCATCGGTGACGGCCTTCCTGAGGGTTGCGGGCGGTGAGACAGGCATAGTTGATGACTCTGGGCAGAAGCGTCAGATAAAGACTGCGAGGGGACTGAGGGGGGCTCTCTTAACTTGTCGGCAGGTGGGAGAGGGCGTTAACTGTCGGCAGATGGCTTCTGTAACTCCTTAGCCGGATTTTCAAGGAACGCGCGCGTTCGCCACACATGGGGTTGAAAGATAGAACACCTGCAGATGCTGCGGGAATCAAGGTCGAGGGCGAGAACAAGTGGATAACCTTAATTCAGAATGCCTCGAATCGTCAACGTATTGAGCGGGACAGTTCTTCGCATCAAAGGGAATGATTTCGAGGAGGAAGTACTGCATGCCAATCTGCCCGTAGTCGTCGATTTCTATGGCGGAGGATGCCCTCCGTGCGAGATTGTCTCTCCCATCGTGGAGGAACTCGCGAAGGAATACGATGGCAAGGTGAAGTTTGTGAAGCTGAACATGGATGATGACGAGGAGCAGTCCAATCGACTGGCGGCTCGATTCGAACTTATGAGCGTCCCGACTCTGCTATTCTTCCGTGAAGGCAAGTTGGCGGATAGGGTGGTCGGCGTCATTCCCAAGGCCGATTTCAGGCAGAGGATGGAGTCGCTTACGAAGTAGCTCGAGAATCACCCACCAGCCGACTTCGGAAAGCCCGAGAACGCCCCTTCGCCAAACAGAGATTGGGCAGAACCTCATGTCCCGACAGTTAATGACCGAAGAAAACCCATCCGTGTCCCGAAGAGTTAGGAGAACCTTCACTTCAGGTAATCACTCAATGTTACCAGTCATATCCCGACGCTTAACACCGACAAAATCCCTGCCCGTGTTCCTAAGGCTTAACAGAACTTGGAGAAGCGTCGTCCCGCGCTAAGTTACCCAGAACCCGACGAAAGTTCCCAATGCAGAAAAGTAAGTCCAACTGACGAGAACTTCCCAGTTCCTTTATCTGGCATTCATTAGTAAATTGGTTCAAGAGCAGGGTTGAGGGTTTCAGCCCCTGAGAGCCATCTGCCGACAGTTAACGCCCTCTCCCACCTGCCGACAAGTTAAGAGAACCCCGAGGGGGGTTTTGCGAAGTCTTCAGTTGATGGGTTAGTCAGAGCGCGCGGAGAGGCAAGGACGAAGCCAAGCCAACTCGAACAACTCAGACGAGAGAACGCAGAACCCAAAGAGCTACTACTGAAACTCACAAAGCTGATGGCTGAAGAACCTGAGCGCTGATCGCAGGCTTACTAGTGCGCATGCTCCCCTGGGGTGCGCGCGGCGCGAGGTGCAGTTTTGTCCAATGGTTTCCATGCAAGACCCTGAGCAGCACCAACAACCGACAGAACACCGCCGATGATCTCTCCAAATTCGGTTGAGGGTGCACCTATGACAGAAACAATCAATACAAGAATGGAGCCTCGCCTTACCCTCGATTCCTCTTCCGAATACTGTAAGACCGCCCCAACAATTATTGAAATGCCGCAGATTGTCCCTATAACGAAGAGTACGAGCGCTTCGCCGGCTGAGAAGTTGATACTGATGGGTCACGATTGATAGCTGAAGCCTCCGCCAGCAGTTGAATCTAGGCTGAACCAAGTGTTGATCAGAATCAGGTTGAGAACGAGCGTTATGATGCCACCAATCAGCGAAAGTCCGAAGGCTGAAGTTGGTCTGTCAGCCACAGATGTGTTCCGCCGGCTATTTTGTATCTAAGGAGAGAGAGCGCGCACTCCTCAATCCAGCGGAAATGCGTGGCGGTTTGGTCTCGCGCACAAACAGTACCTGCGAGCACCAGATGATAGTCTAAAGAAAAGACAGATGGATTGAGGATGTTCCTAAGGCTTCGTAATGCTCGCTCTGCTCCGCTTTATCAGAGCCAATACGAGGACACCAGACACTGTGACGAATGCGATGGATAGTGGGAACTGCGGAGTAATAGTAATGATTCCCGCATCGAAGAACAGATTTGCCGTGAAGGGAGTGCTCCCAACTGGACAAATGACGTTTCCTTCAACGTCTGCCGTGTACATTCCGTGGGTCACAGTAGGGTTGATTGATGGGTTCTGGTCCAGTCTAAGGTTTGACCCGTATGTGTTGCCAGCAACCGTCCACCAGTAGTATGGCCCAGCTGGAGAGACGTCATTCGGAGGGTTGCCGAGGACACTAGTGAACGAGAACCCGCCAGCGCCTGCGGCAAATGGAATGGTGAAGCTATCGCCAACGGTGACATTCAAAGCATCTGCCTGGGGAGGAACTGAAGTTCCACTGCCGCTGCCGCCATAAGCTGCGGGCCAGTACAGACCAGACATCACACTGGATCCAAGCATGTACTCGTTACCACTTGGATCGGTTACGGTGACTTCGTGAATCGAATAGAAGCAACTAGTAGCTGTAGTCCAGGGTTGCTGAGGATACACACAGTTTCCCGAACAAGGCGTACTGCTCCCCTGTGGGAGAGGAACTATACCAGGTCCCGAACCTGTGCTCAGCACGATATTGATGGTGCCTCCTGGGCTTATGGCGGCAGGCGTAGCGAAACTCGGACCGTAATAGGTTTGGGCTAAGACCGGTGAAACGAATCCCAAAAGCAGTCCGGCAACCGCCAGCAACACTACTGTCCTTGACTTCATCGATTTAGGAGAGCTAATCGAGGTTATTAATCATTTAGATTCTCAGGTTCATGGACATGAATTTCAGATTCATGTCTCTGACCACTGTAAGCGACCGTGTAAGTGAGAGTGCGCGCGCACTTGAAAAACTTCTCAGGGTCATCCGTGGGCACGAAAGCAGTCTCTGCCCATGCTCCAGACCCGTGATGAATCCGCCTCTCTTATCCAGCTCCGTCCATGTCTCGAGGAGGCTCGCGCTGCACGAACCTGACTATCCTCTCGAGCAGCCAGATAAAGGGCTTGGCGACTTTGAATACCTTGGGTTGTGTCGACATCATCTCTCCGAGACGTCTCGCATCCGCAGTGGTCAAAGCTCGGAGAAGTGCGCTGAACACCACGAAGGAGACTGCAACGACAACTGCTCCTGCTATGACCTCTACAACAGGACCAAGATTTGCCAGCAGCAAGCCGAACGAGACAACCCCCGAGAGTAACAGAGCGCCGTAGAATGCCTTCACATAGGAATAGGGCGGCGAGATACTTAGGCTCGACTTCGCTTTTCTTACGAGCAGTACGTAACTCGGCATGCCAGCAAGATTGCTGATGAGAACATAAGCCAAGAGACCGAGGGTTGGCACCGTGGCAATCGCAATCGCCGCCCCGATGGCACTCGACAGAATGCCCATCGCGCCCGTGTATCCCGAATACCCCTGGGAAGGAAGGACGTTTGATGGCCAACCCATGCCGATGGTCAACCAGCTCAGCGACAAGAAGGTCAGGTATATCCCCCCACCAGAGTATGCGCTTCCGAAGAACAGAGTCATAAAAGGACCACCGTACACGATGAAGAACAGGGCAAAGGGAAGGAGTATCATCGTAGAGTATCTGACGGAGTGTCTGTACACCGTTTGCAGGATTTCCACCTCCTGCAGGCCCTTTATCCTTGAATAGATCGGAAACGTCATGGCTCCCAAGGGATCGTTGATGGAATTCATCAAGGCGCTGGCAGAGAGAGCGACGCTGTACAGGCCATAGATGTACAGACTGACGAATCTCAGTATGATCAAGTTGACGACTTGACCGACAAAGCTGCCGAAGCTGTTGGACAGTCCGAGGGGAAGGCCGAAGCTCACGAGTTTCTTAGCGGTCCTGCCATATGTGATCCTCCTGCTCTGTGCGCTGGTGCTGGCAAGCACTGCAGAAGTGCTCACCGCTAGTCCTATGGCCAGATAGGCAAAATTGGCGAACACCATGGCAATCAGCGCACCCATTGCCCCAAAGCCGAGCAGAACGGCGGGAATCGGGGTGAAACTCAACAACACTTCGTTGACGATCTGAAGCCAGGAATAATCTCTGGCCCTGCCCAATGAAATCAGCGTGGACTTGATATTGACCTGAACGGTCCAGACCAAAGGCAGAGGCGAGGCCACTCGCAGGTAACTCTCAACGCTCTGCTTGCCAAGCAAGACGGCGACGGGCTGCGCTATGAAAAAGGCGAGTACGCTCAACCCCGCGCCTGTGACAACCTTTACCAGGTTTGCGACCCAGTAAGAGGACCATATCGCTTCCGAGTCCCCAATTCTCTTGCCGTAGGCCAATGTCCGGGTCAGTGCGGAATTCACGCCTGTGAGGTCGCCCAACATGACAAGCCCTGGAATGGTGGTAGCGGCGGCGATGGGCGCGTAGATCGAGGGGTTCACGAGAAGCCTGATCAAGACGATCGAGCCAACAACGCCTACCAGCTTCGACGCAATCTCTCCGAACAGGAGGGCGGTTGCGCCCTCCGCAGTCATCTTCCCCAGCTCTAGGCTGCGCTCGGAAGTATCAGAGCCGCTAGTGTCTTCGTTCAATTGCTATGATGCAGCTCAATGGTATTGAGGCGGTCTTGAATCATTTGTGCCTCTGACTCGGATCCTTCCTGCAGAATCCACTTGGTAAGCCCGATCGTGCCTGACCGAAAGTTCGACCTGGCCCTTCACTTCCTGCTGAAAAGGGGTATGGAGCGCCGCGCGTAAGCACATCTACCAACGCCAGTGCTTTTAGCCATTGAGGGAGACTGGCAGACGCTCCAACGGCCGGCAACCAGAGATCGATCACATGTCTAGCGCTTCACGACCTGCGTCGGTCCTAGATTATGCACAAGATGCTTATCTACGACCGGTGGCAAGAACAGTAACACGGAACATGCCACGGCTGGTCGATACGCCATTGTCTGCGCTAAGGTCTCGCACGAATGCATTCCTGCTCGCCATGGCGGCAACCTTTATTCTGCCGGCGGTGCTTCCGGGGATGAGTCTGGACTATCCCTACTTCTTCATATTGACCATTGTGCTGATGGCTTGGTTCATTATCAAGTGGGAGAGCTTCAGGGCCATCGAAATGAAGAGCCAGTGGCTCGAGGTTGCAGTCGGCGCAGGCATCGTAGTCGCCGTGTATGCGGAGACCGTGATTTTGGGCAAGCCTGTAGGTCTGATCGACCTCATCCTAATCTTTTCTGCACTGGTCGTTACCTTCTTCGGTCTTAGGGCTTTCAAGTTCTTCTGGGTCCCCATCGCCTATGGCATCGTGTTGCTCCTGGGATATCAGCTTGAGAACGACATCCCGAACTACGTAGCGCTGCAAGACTGGATGGCGGGCGTCCTGACGAGTTCGATGAATCTCCTGGGCATAACTGCTTCCGTCTCGGGTCACATCGTGACGCTCAATTCTGGAACGAATGCCCTTCTGCTGAACGTGGAAGGCGACTGCACGGGAATCCAGGGGATCCTGGCCTTCGGCATGCTGTCGACCATGGCCCTGCTAGACATGAAGCCGAAGCTCTCTAGGCTGATACCCCTGTTCGCAATCGGCTTCATCGGAGCCTTCTTGATAAACATCCTCAGGTTGATCGTCGTCTTCCTTACGTTCGAGTTCTTTGGAGTGGATGCAGGAAACACCGTTCACGTCTACGCCGGCTATTTGATCTTCATAGCATGGGTGATGGTATTCTGGTCGTTGGCCTTCAAGTATCTAACGCCCCGTCCGACCGCCAGTCTCTCATCTACGCCGATTTCTTTGAGTCCCCCGGCTTCGAAGTAAGGCCCCTCCACCTTTCTTGATTGAATGAACAACTCACTGAGCATCAGGTTCGGTAGATTCACTCGACGATCATCGTGGAATTTTGAAGCTAATGACCTTGGATCCGCAGGCGGCGCATAGCCCCTGGATGGCTTTCCTTCCGTTCTTGAGAGTCACGAGGCGCGGGCCTTTAACTTGCCGCAACGACTTGCACTTGCCGCAGTACCCCAATACACCCTCCAACTGCGCCTGGGCCGGCAAGGCCTTTCGAGTGTCAGAGGTATCTGCGTGCTCACCCCCATCTGTATTGAGCTTTTTGACGCCAACCGGGAAGCCAGGCATCTTTCCCACAAGCCAGTCGGCCATCATTGCATCTCTGGCGACCTCATCTAAGGATGACTTGCGGTCCAGCCGTGCTAGGAGCTCCGCGCTGAATCCAGCCTTCTGGAGGCCGTCGTAGCCGCACTCGGCCAAGAAGTTGATGGCTGCCGTGTAGTCCACATCCATTCTGTGAGACATGAAGAAGGCCCGAAACCTCAGGATCTTCTCGTGCAACTCAGGTTCTATACTGATCGTTCTACGCTCCAAGCTGCCCTATCACCTTTGGTGAAGAAGCACGTTTGAGTATTTACACTTTTCATAAATGCGCATAGATTCGTTGTGCCGAGAAACACGACTCTCTCTTCCCATTCGCACAAGGCAGACGATACCCGCACGAAAGGGAATTGACAGGAACTGCATCGGCGGTCGAATCACATGTTGTGACAACTCGCATGACCCCAACCCTTCTCCTTTAGCGATTCTATGACAGCGTTATGATCACCATCGTTCGGCGAAACCGTCAAACGCCCGTTGCAGACATCGCAGAAGTACCAAATCTCGTATTTCGCCTTCGCGGAGTCGTAACCTTTCTTGTACCCAGCCTGGTGTCCATCGTTGTAGCTCTGGGCCCTGATGGTCGCCCGTGCTGAGTTGATCTGCTTCATCAGCTCAGAGTTGTGGAGTTTTCGGGCTTGGTCCATCACATCCCGCTTGAACTTTTCTGACCCGCTATTGGCACGCTCGACAAAGACTTTACATGCTGAAGGAAGGTCGAGGTTTTCCTCAGCCATGACCTTCATAATCGCCCGCGCCAGTTCATTGGGGATTACCGCTTTGACCATGTCCCCATCGAAGACCATGGCGTAGGACTTCCTCATTTCCAGGCCTAAAAAGGGGGCATCGCAGATAAGCGTTCCCTAATGTTAGTACAATCATCGGTCGACTCTGACAACGAAAAAAGGCTGCATTCTGCAACCTGTCGGATCGAGCGAGAGAGACAAAGCGCTAAACAGATGTGGGACCTGTCTTGCTCTTCCCCCTCACCTTTGAATCCTCCATGCCTCAGGCACATAGAATCCAAGGTGAAAGATTCCTGCGCACCGATGAATAATTCTCCAATCATGCAAGAGCGAGATTGTGACGATTTCAGTGGTCTACGGGGCGGGCACGGAGGGTAGACGGACGACGCCCGGAGCGACGGCGACGCTGTCGCGGAGGCGGCGCGATAGACGCACGGAAAATGGGCTATTTCGCCGGGCGAATTCTCCCCCTAGGCGTATACAGGGGGCCCCCGGGGCGCCACCAATAAGGGGGCACCGAAAAGAATAGAATAATTGATTGCTAACAATGCACGATGTCAAGGCAACGACTGCTCCAGTCGAGATCTAGGACACGGCGAATTCAGGCTACGGAGGTCCGAGCCCTTCTCTAGGACTTGTCGGGTCTTCCCGATAGCAACTCGCCGACGCTGAGGTCCTGGACCAGTGGGGCACGCGCGCGCCGAGCACCCCTCAGATCAGCCCACCATAGGGCTTTCATGAATCAGGGGTTGATATCTAGCCGACAGCGTGTTGCTGGGAAAATGTTCCATCAGGGACTGCGCGCTTGGCATAGAACGAGTCAATCCGCAAGAAACATATCATCAGTGGTGACGAGAACCAGACGCACTTCCTGACCTCTTCACCGGAGGTGAAAAGCACAAAATGAGCAGGGACGACACAGTGGCACCGCTCGTGATTCCGCCTGAGTCTGCCTCCGGAAACACTCCCTTTTGCTCTTGGGGCTTTCGGCGCAGGTCGAAAGAACCCCGATAGGGGCTAAGACAGACCCTCTAGCAGTCGCTCCGCCGATCGTTGCCAGGTGAAGTCCCTCAAAACCCTCTCCTTCGCCTTGCCCCCCATCCTCGACCTCAGCTCGGGGTCATTCAACAGGCTCTCCAAAGCCGCGCCCAGCTGCTTTGTGTCTCCCTCTCTGACGAGAATCCCGGTCTCACCGTTCACGATCGACTCCGGGATTCCCCCGGAGAATGTGCCCACGGATGGCTTCCCGAAGACCCCCGCTTCGAGGAAGACGGTTCCGAATCCCTCCACGTCGTCCCCCAGCGTCTTTGACGGCATCGCCACGACGTCGCAGAGCTTGTATCGGTCGTAGAGGGCGCGCCCCCTGAGTGAGCCGAAGAACTCGACTTTCGGCCCCAGACCCAGGTCAGCGACGAGCTGTTCCAGCCTCTTTCTCTCTGGACCGTCGCCGACGATCTCGAGGCGGCAGTCAGGGAAATGCTCCGATACCAGCCGAAAGGCGTCGATTAGGTCATCTGCCCCTTTTCTCCTGACTAGCCTTCCGACGAATAGAATGCTGTGGCCTGTCGAACGGCCCGAGAAGCCCGCCGACCCCAGGCCAGGGTTGACACTCGGGTACAGCACCTTCTGCTTCCTGCCCGCGATGGGAGGCAATAGTGAAGCCGTGAACCTGGAATTGGTGAAGACCGTGTTTGACAGAACAATCGAGGCGAACATCATCATGCGGCCCAGAATGCTCCGCCTTGCCTGCAGGATGTCTTTGCCGTAGAAGAGCACAGCCGTCCTGCGATGCATGAGCCGCGATTCAGCAAGAAGCGCGTTTCCATAGAGCGTTATGGCCCCACTGATGAGGAAGACTGACTCCAATCTTCCGCTCGAGAGGATCCGCTCCGTGACTAGAAGAGACCGCAGGGCATCGGCCGGTCTGGAGGGCAGTTCGTACATTCTCGCGCCCCAGAAGGTGCTGACCCCCGCCTTGTACCCGGGCCCGAGCGCGAGCACTTCCGCCTTTCCACCCTGCTTTGACAGCTCCTTCGCATAACCTTCGACCCTTCCCTCGATTCCGCCCACGTTTTCAGGGGGGTCGAAGGTCACTAGAAGGACGCGGACAGGACCTCCCCTGACCTCAGAGCTACGTTCTGGCACTACATCTCTCGTCATTTAGCATGCCCCAGAAAGCGAGTCCCAGTCCAATGTCATCGACTCCATTACTCTCAAGGAGCTGTCTCATATGGCCTACGGCCCAGCTCACTACTCCTAAAGCGCGCGCCCCTAGGGTCGAATGAAACGCATAGGTGCGGCGCTAACGCTCGATGCTAGCGCGCGCTAGAGGTTTTGACGCGAAGATTTCGCATGTGTTTATATCAAAAAGCCCAAGCCTAGACTGGGCTTGGCCCTTCACTCAAGTCAGCTCGCAACGGTCATGGTCCGCCCGTTAACATTCACTCAGGCGACAGTTCTTGCAAGTTGGAGAGTCTGATATGCCGAAATACAGCATATGTATCACTCAGAGGAACAACAGAGCGACGGTTGAGGCGTCTCTCAGGAGCGTACTGGACCAGATCGATGACAATTTCGAAGTAGTGGTAGTAGACTCGGAGAGCTCAGACGGCTCCCAAGAAGTGCTAAGGCGGTTTGCCCACGATGGCGCGATC
>Ga0326728_10006781_pt1 | contig 30406 bp, 23 predicted proteins | sample MB3enrmetagenome_FD_207602 | JGI IMG/M metagenome (GOLD analysis project Ga0326728, IMG submission 207602) | Lab enriched peat soil microbial communities from McLean, Ithaca, NY, United States - MB31MN | ecosystem: Environmental > Terrestrial > Soil > Wetlands > Peat | place: USA: New York...
TCGCGCGTACATGGATGTGGCCACCGCATCCTCTGGGCGTATAGTCGGTAGAGTTCGGCAAAACTTAAGTCTTCGGTAGTTGGGGGCAACCCTTGTAGTTGCCCGCGGGCGGTCACCAGGGCCGCCCCTACGTCGCGCGCGGGCGGTCACCAGGGCCGCCCGTAGAGAAGGCCACAGGAGGCAAGTATGAAAGGAAGAGAATCCCAATCCACACGAGCCACGCGGCGGGAGTTCCTCGAGGGAAGTCTGGTGGCCGCGGCCTTTAGCGTACTACCTCGGCAGGCGGTCGCGACCGGGGAGCCCGGGCGGGTAGGGCAGAACGATAAGATTGCAATCGCTTGCCTGGGCGTAGGCGCACAGGGCACGCGCGTGATGATGGATTTCTTGAAAATGCCTGAGGTGAAGGTGGTGGCGGTTTGCGACGTGAACCGCGAGAGCGGCGACTATTCCGAGTGGGGTCATGGTGAATTGGTGGGCAAAGAGCGGAGATTGCTGAACGACGCGCAATGGGGGTCGGATTGGAAAGGCCCCACTTGCGGTCGTGAGCCGGCGCGGCGCCTGGTGGACGCGTACTACCGCACGGTGCGAGACCTCGAGGGCTACACTGGATGCGCGGCGTACAATGACTTCCGCGAGCTGCTTGACAAGGAGAAACACTTGGATGCCGTTGTCGTCTGCACGCCTGATCACTGGCACGCCCAGATTTCCATCACCGCCATGCGGCGGGGCAAACATGTGTTTTGCCAAAAGCCCATGAGTCACAGTATTCGCGAGGCCCGCCTGATGGCGCAAGTGGCGCGGGAAACGAAAGTGGCCACGCAGGTGGCGGTGATGAACGAAGCCTCCAAGGCCACCAGGTTGCTGACGGAATGGGTGGCGGCGGGAGTGATCGGGCAGGTGCGCGAGGTGCACAACTGGTCCCAACGTCCCTACTGGCCCCAGGGCATCGAGCGACCCAAGGACTCCGAGCCGGCGCCGGAGGGATTGGACTGGGATTTGTGGCTGGGTCCGGCGCCCGCGCGCCCTTACAGCCGGGTCTATTTGCCGTTCGTCTGGCGCGGGTGGTTTGACTTTGGCGTAGGGGCGATCGGCGACATGGGCAACTACAGCTTTGACACGATGTTTCGTGCGCTCAAGCTGACGTCGCCGGTCAGCGTTGATGCCAGCTCCACGCCGCGTTTTGCGGAGACCTATCCGGTGGGCTCGCTCATCCACTGGGAGTTTGCCGCCCGCGAAGACCGGGCCCCCGTCACCATCCACTGGTATGACGGAGATCTGCGCCCGCCCAGACCGGCGGAGTTGGAGCCCGCTGAGCACATGAGCGATGTCGAAGACGGAGAAGGCATGCTGCTGGTGGGAGAACGCGGCAAAATCCTGTGTGGGTTCGAGGGCCAGAATGCGCGATTGATCCCCGCCAGCCGGATGAAAGCATTCGAGCCGCCGCCCGACGATCTGCCGAAATCGCCCGGGGCCTATGAGGAGTGGCTCGCGGCTATTCGCGGCGGCGCGCCGCCACGGGCGAACTTCGAGTTCGAGCAGAAGGTCGTGGAAACCGTGCTGCTCGGCAGCATCGCCGTGCGCATGGGAACCAGGCTCGAATGGGACGCCGAGAACGAGCGCATTACATGCCTTGCAGAAGGCGGGGCAGGCGACCTCGAAACGGCCAACAGACAAATCAATCCGCCGCGCCGCACTCCTTGGGATCTGGCATAAGGGACTGCGAAGGGGGCAGAAGGCAGTAAGCAGTCGGCAGTAGGCAGTGCTACAGAGCCCTGTTGTTCACCGGCCTTCTCAGGGTCACAGCCTCGATGAGTCGTTCCACTGCCACTTAAGCGAGAGGGGGAAAAACGATGAATGCCACTTTTTCCAACAAGCAAGCTGATCTTGCAGGTCCGGGTATTGGCGATTACAACGAACTGGAGAAGATTCTGCCATCGGGCTATAGCTCCTTGTTGAGCGAGAAAGAAACCCAAAAAGCGATTTTTCAAGTAAAACGGTATATCGAAGACAACCTTTGCAAAGAGCTCAACCTGATGACGGTGGAAGTACCGCTGATCGTGGACGTCGAAAGCGGCGTGAATGACATGCTGGACCGGGATGGATCGCGCACCCCCATCTCGTTCCACATTTCTAACGATTACGACAAGCACCCCATCGATGCCCAGGTGGTGCAGGCGGCCACGAAGTGGAAGAGAGTCGCGCTGAAACAATTCGGATGCCAAGCGGGCGAGGGCATCTGTACGGATATGCGAGCCGTCCGCAAGGACTACTTCCTGGACCACGACCACAGTGCGTACGTCGACCAGTGGGACTGGGAGCGGGTCATCACCCGCGAACAGCGTAATCTGGCCTTTTTGAAGGAAGTCGTCGCGGGAATCTGGAAGGTGCTGGTCGGCGCAGAAAGCTTCGCACAGGAGATGTTTCCTCAGCTAAAGGATGGGCGGTATCCGAACCTGCCTGAGAAACTGACCTTCCTGCATGCCGAAGAGATCCTTGATATGTACCCTGATCTGCCGCGCAAGCAGCGGGAGACAAACGTGCTTCAGGAGTACCCGGCAATCTTTATCATTGGAATCGGCTGGCCTTTGAAGGATGGCTATCCCCACGAGAATCGTGCTGCTGATTACGACGATTGGGTGACCGATACGAGTAAAGAAACCGGCAAGCCAACCCATGGTCTTAATGGCGACATTCTGGTTTGGAACCACGTTACCAAGCGGCGGCATGAACTGACTTCGATGGGTATCCGTGTGACGGCGGAAACGCTGAAGGTCCAGTTGGAAATGGCGCACCAGCTCGATCTGATGAAGCTTCAGTACCACCAGGGGATTTTAACCAACCGCATTCCTCTGTCGGTTGGCGGAGGGATCGGCCAATCGCGCACGCTGATGTTGTTGCTCCGGAAGGCTCACCTGGGTGAGGTCAGTGTAACGGTCTGGCCGAAAATCCTCAAGGAGATCTGCGCCAAGAAGAACATTTTCGTGCTCGAGTAGGAGCCGACGTCACGATTGGCTTGCGGAAGGAGCGTAGATTTGGATCCAGTCGAGGAAGGTCGTTACGACGTGAGGGTCGAACTGCATGCCGGAGCAACGGCGTAATTCGGCGAGCGCATCTTCGAAAGTGCGGGCGCTCTTGTAAGGCAGGTCGGAAACCATATTGTGAAAACACTCGGCCACCGCCACGATACGCGCTCCCAGTGGAATCGTTTCGCCAGCCAGTCCGTCCGGGTAACCCCTGCCGTCGTATCGCTCGTGGTGGTGACGCACGATGCGCTCAATGACTTTCACATTCAAAGGTTCGAGAATCTTGGCGCCCCAGGTCGAGTGGCTGCTCATCATCGCGAACTCTTCCGCAGTCAGCCGGCCCGGCTTGTTGCACACGGACTGGGGCACGTAGATGTTGCCAATATCGTGAAGCAGCCCGGCCAAGCGCGTTTCTTCGACTTCTGCGGCTGATAATCCCGCCTGTATTGCAATCCGGGCGGCCAGTCTCGATACCGCTCGAGAATGCCCCATCCGGTAGGGGCCTTTGGCTTCTACGGCGAAAGCGAGGGCAGTGACTGTTTCCAAAAGGGGCTGACTCTGGACCTGACTGGAAGCGGCGGTTCGCGAACCGCCCGTTCCGGTATCAGGGGTGTTTCGCGACCCGCCGCCCGCCTGCGTTCCGAAGCCCTTCGGCGGGCATCGCCCCCAAGGCTCAGGACGGAAGGGCGAAGCGCCCCCACCCGTGCCGGAAGCCGTGAGAAACATTCCTTTTATCGCCGCTTCGAGATAGGTCTCGAGCAGTTGCTTATTCCGTTCCGCATTCGCTGGCGTGGGAGCCGGCGAAGCCGCCTCCCTAGTTCTCAGAGTGTCGGTCCTGGCCCCCTCCGTAAGATCCTCCTCGGTGCATCCTTGCGGTGGAGGTGGAGCGACAGCCACCTGGACTTCGCGGCTGCGGTCCGGGGAATCCGATTCGGGCGCTTGAATCTCGAGTTTGTTTAACCGGGGCGCGCGCTGCCGTCTCGCCCCGAAAATGGCCCCTGCTGCAAGGATGATTGACCCGAAGACCGCCCAGCCAACCCAGGACGTTTTCTCGTTTTGCACTTCCGCCGGCAGCGGTGTATCGGCAAGGGCTTTCAGCAACTGGTCAGGCAAGCTGGGCGCGTCACGCTCCACGCTAATGTCGAATTCCTCGCTTCGCCCCGACGCATCCCACACCACGAGCGAGACCCCGCCCAGCGCCTTGGCGTTAATCAGGATCTGGTTCTGGTTCAACACCACAGTGTCAATGATGTTAGGGTCGGCCACGGAGATGCGCTGGATGCGCGCCGGCGAGCTCACCACCAGCGGCCGCCCGACGAGCGCGTGCAAACTCTCGACCTCGGCGGGAGCTTGCGGCGCGTGCGAGGCTTTCGCAGGCGGCTCCAGATCGTCCAGGTCATCCAGCGGCGAGCGCTGTTGTTGTTGCGCTTGCGACCCTTGCGGAGGCGGCGGTTGAGTATTAGGCTCGGTTAGTGGCGCCTGCTCTTGCGGCGGGGCTTGTTGTGCCGGAGTAGCCTGCTCCTGGAGGTCGAGCTGAGGCGCCGGCCTCATCGGCTCGTTCCGTTCAGCTTGCTGTGCCCACACGACTGTGCCGGTGAACATCAGCGCCAACGTGATGCCGATGAGCGATGCGTGATGTCCGATCCTTGTGTTCACGCTTTTCATGTGCCGCCGCCCATAGCCAGGCAGATGGATCACGAAATTCCCGGTTCTCGTGCTTGTCCCCGCGGCCGGACTGGGCGGAGGTTCCTAGCCTTGCCCTGCTGGGAGCTGGCAACGCTAGCCGCCCGGTCTTCCGCCAACAACTTGCTGCATTCTACTCGGGAAACTGCGAAGAATCAACGGTACATAGGTACTATTCAGTACCAAGCGTTGACCAGGCAGCAAATGGCGATAAGCTATCCTGCAGGTTCACGCCCGTGGTGCTTCCCGAAACAGCGGGTGTCAACCCCGGGACGCCCTCGCGTAGCAGTTCCCAAGCAAACGCTGACAATGGACAGCAAATCGGGATGAGTTATGGAAACAACAGTCGCGGAGAGGTGGCCGAGTGGCTTAAGGCGGCGGTTTGCTAATTCGTTGCTGGCCGACCACCCTTCCGTATGCTGTTGATTTTGCTAGCGCCTCTCTCCTTGGACTTATCCCATTTTCGCTCGGTGACAATCAACCACCCGCTCGTTGTGCTCCACGTTCGTCATGCCACGGTCCTCCAGGAAGCCAGCGCATTGCTGGCTTGAGGCCGCTTATGATTGCGAGCGTCGGAGGCATCAAAAACTCATTCAAGGCCCCCGTAATCCCTGGAAACGTAGTCTGATCCAACGTCCTCCCGTTGGATCACGTTGTAAATACGAGGCAGTGGTCGCTCTGCAATGCCCTGCAAGGAACCGGTGAGAATGCTAGGGAAAAACCTGGGCAAAAAGAGCTGTGCCCTTCAGGCGTTCGGTGCGCTGTCGACAACAAACTCCCGTTTCTACTACGGTGCCGGGAGGAATATAATGACGGCCGAGTTGACCGGTCCGGCGCCGGAATTCAATCTTGAGGTCTGACTGCGCAAAGGCCAGTGCGTGAAAGCAGTGACACCCCACAGTCGACCGGCAAGTGTGGCGGCAAAGAGCGTCGAGGTATCCAGGTATACGATGTGCGGACTCAACGCCCGAACCCGGACGTCTTGGAACTTTCGCTGATATGAAGCTGGGCGGCGCAGGGGATCATTCTGACTAATCGGGTGAATCATCGTGACGATGCGGTGCAGTCGGTGCATATCGCCGTACCTAACCGCCTGCACTATGACCTGGCCCGGCGCGCTCTGGCCGCGGGCAAGCACGTGATGTGTGAGAGCCCGCTGGCGATGAAAGGCGGACTTCTCGGCAATTGAACTCATCGGGAGAGCTTCTTAGTACTCATCCTACACAACGGAGTGCCTATGGATTACACCTATCTCGAAATCGCCAAGATGATCGATCATTCCTTGCTGAATCCTGCATTGACCGGTACTGACCTCGAACAGGGTTGCCGTCTCGGCTTGGATTATGACTGTGCCAGCGTCTGCATCATGCCGTATTACCTGAAGCGGTGCGCCGAGATTCTGCGCGGCAACACGGTGAAGGCGAGTACCACGATCGGCTTTCCACATGGCGGCCACACGACCGCGATCAAGGTCGCGGAAGCCCAGCGCGCCCTCGAGGATGGCGGCCAGGAGCTGGACATGGTCGTGAACATCAGCCGAGTGTTGAGCTTGGACTGGGATTACGTGCGGCAGGACCTCAAGGCCGTGATCGAGGTGACGCACGGTCACGGGCAGAAGGTGAAGGTGATCTTCGAGAACTGTTACCTTAAAGACGACCACAAGATCAAGCTTTGCGAAATTTGCGGGGAATTGGGCGCCGATTGGGTGAAGACTTCGACAGGCTATGGCGCCGGGGGCGCCACCCTCGAGGACCTTAAGCTGATGCGTGCCCACTCGCCCGCGCGGGTCCAGGTGAAAGCCGCCGGAGGCGTTCGCGATTTGGATAAGCTGCTGGAAGTGCGCGCCCTGGGGGTGACCCGCGTCGGGGCTAGCCGCACGGCGGAAATCCTGAATGAGTGCAAACGCCGGCTGGAAAGCTAGTGTGCTGTCCCACTTAATGCTTTACGGGCCACTCGCTCTCACCACCCCCTGGCCCCCTCCTCAAAGAGGAGGGGAGTTCCTGGACTGACTCCCCTCCTTGATAAGGAGGGGGTAGGGGGTGGTCGTTGTAAAGAATTACCTGGAACGGCACACTAACGGGCCTTCGCCCCAGCCCCGCGAGCATGTTCTCACCGCGAAGCGGTGAACAGTGAGTAGCCGTGGGCGCAAGCCCGCGGTCGGTCATCACACGAGGCCCTTTCCCACCCCGCAAGGAGTTGTCCAGCGCCGTTCGGCCCCTCCAGGGCCGGATCTCCCTTGATGCTCTCCCGCCCGTGGGTTCCACCCACGGCTACTCAAGGTCCTCCCCTTCGGAGAGGAGACGTCTACCGCGCGCGGGCTTGCCGAATGTGAAGGTCGTGTTGGCCAGAGGGTGCATCGCGGCAATCGGGCCGAGGCAAGGCTGGCCGTAGGCCAGCAGGCAGGCGGGTGAGAGGGGGCGCGTCTGGCCGAGAAACTGGCTTGGACGGTTGGTTCCTTTCGATTCCGCCGCGTTGTTCACTCCCCACCCCGCCCACAGGTCGCCGCGTATCTCCGGGTCGGGCGAGCGGTTTTGGTTGGCGCGAAGCTTGCGCAGGCAGGCCCTTGCAATTTCGAGGTAGCGCGCCTTGCCGGTTCGTTGTGCCATCACCCCGAGAGCGTAGAGGGCAAGCGGAGTCTCACCGGAATCGACTTGGAAGTCATCTCCCTTTCCGTATAGATGAGCGAATGCTCTGTCGATCGCTGGGGGCAGGCGGGGATCACCCGTCAACGCAAAGTAGTCCGCAAGGGCCACGAGGGTGTGCTCGACGAAGCCCTCGAGGCGAGGCTGCTGCATGTTTCCCATATAGGCCGGCCAGCCCCCATCCGGGTTCTGGATTTTCAGAAAAGCCTCCACGGGGGCTTGGGCAGCCTTCAGGTACTGAGCGTCGCCGGTATAGGCGTAGTACTGGCACATCATGTGTAGGTGTACCGCGCCGGTGCGGGCATCCACCTGTTCGAAATTCAGGGGCAGGCTCCGCAGCCTCTCGCCACAGCGGTTAACCCAATCCTTCGCCACCGCGTCGCCGTTGAGACTTGCCCAAGCCAGGGCCCCCAGGAGCCAGGAGTGGTCCGGCGCACCCGCCTCATCGACCGGTAGGTAGCAATGGCCGTAGGTATGAGTCCACATTCCCCAGTGCGGGTAATGCGCCAGGTCGAGATCGAGCAGGTGCCGGGCTACAATCTCGCAGCGCTGCCAGGCTTCAGGGTCGGCGGTTCGAAAGTAGTAAAGCAGCAGTCCCAGCAGCGCGTCGCGTTCGTTGTTGTGCCAGTATCCCTCCCGCGGCATTTCACCCATGTCTCCCCATTTGCCTCCTGGCAGGCACAAGTAATCTGTGGCGGCCGTGAAATACTTGAAGTCGCCGTAATCGAATTTGCCGTAGCACTTCATCTGATCGATGTGCCGGTTGAGCCACCCAAAACTTTCGTCAAACAGAGGCTCAAATTCCGTGTTGGGATTCCCGGGCGCCAGCAGGCCTAAGGTTTGAGTGGATGCGACGTATGCGGGTTCCAGGCGCCCGCGCACGGGTTGCAGGGATTTGCTCCACCATTTCCTCTCAAAGGTTGTTGCTTCACCATGTCCCGCCCAAACGCTCAAAACGATCTCCTGCGTTTTCGCCATCCCCTGACGCGCGTCCAGGCAGCGCTTTTCCGGATCGATAAACGCCACATAGGGATGCGGCATCACCGGCCAGTAACTGGTGATCCGGTATAAGTCTTGTTTCTCGGGTTTGGCGGGGAGAAGGGGTTTGCTGAGCAAGTGGCTTGTAGCGCGTTGCGGCCACAATCCCACGCTCAGCTCGCCCTGCCTCAAGGCAATCTCGTTCGGATATTCCTGCCAAAAATTCGGAACCCAAATTCCCAAGCAGCGGTCGTTATTGCTTGCGTATAACCATCCTGGGCATCGCTCTCCGTTACAACCGCCGCTCGCAAGGTTCTGAACCCGCCCGTCGGGGTTGTGCATCTTTGCCCAATATTGGTTGTAGTCATCTTGGAGAATGTAAATTGGGAAATCCCTAAGGAATGGCCCGTCATAAACTCCCCTCTCGCAGCCAATCACCAACCGGGCAGGCTGGAAGTCAAAAGGGAAAGCCATGCGGATATCCCGCAGTTGTTCCGAAAGCCGATCGGTGGTGTTGATCCAGGTCACAGAGGCAAACAGTTCAGGCCGGCCACGATAGACTGTCCAGCGGATAATGTAGTTGAATAGTTTTTGTCCGTCGGCTGCGCGGCATTCTCCTTCCAGGCGTAAACGGGCACGCACCGGCCCCCGCTCCTCAATATAAACGCGGCCGCTCTCACCCGTAAGGGAGGCGAGGAAGGCGGCGCCGTCGTGACGTGTCAGAACCAAATCGGCTTTCCCTGTCACGACGGGGATAAGGCGGCCATCCGGGCCGAGAGCGGCGATGCCCTGGAGCCAGCCGCCGCCCGCCGTGGAGACGGTGAGTGCAACCTCACCCGAACTGGCCACGATGTTTCCCCCTTCGTCCGCCACCAGATCTGGTGCAGCCGGCGAGCGGCCGCGCGCCAACGTGTAGCTACCCGGGCCCGCCGAGGCTTCGAATACCACAACCAACCATCGAATCGTCCCATCGGGCCAATTCAGCCCCGAGCGCATCTGCGCCAGAACAGGCTTGCCATCCGGCCCCACCACGGCCAGTTTCTCGGGCGAACGCAGCTCACCCCGCGGAAAGGGCACACTGGTTTCCACAGGCGCCCAGAACGGCGCTGGACCGGCGGGCGAGGCAACGTGGATCGTAATTGCGCCGGGAATGGAGTGGGGATTGGTGGCCGGGGGCAGGGCGGAGGCAGCGGCGGGAAGCAGGGCATCAAGGGAAACGGTAACCCCGGCCCCCAAGGATTGGCGAAAGAATCCGCGGCGGGAAACGGTCCGCCGGCGCCGGTTTGAGCTAGTTTGCTTGCGAGCCACTAGGAACTCCTTTTACGCTTGACTCTTCACAGCGTTACGCCCCCGGGCCCTCTCCCCAGAGAGAGGGCTGTTGATTCAAGCCTGCCGGCGGTGTCCAGCCCAAGATATCGGTAACGATCCGATTGGGTGAGGGGCCCGTGGGTGAAAGGGCTCGACAAGATCGGATTGTCAACCGTTATGCGTGGTAAAGCGTTAGGTCCTCCTGTATTTCGAATAGAGCGCCGCCATTTGGTCGGGCCGTACAGGCATGTACTCTTTTCCGAGTCCGCGGGCGATACTCTCCAGCATTTCCATATTGGTCAGCCAGTTGGCGAGGAACACATAGAGGAAAGCCGGCCGGTGCGGTGGAGTCCAGTCAGTGATCTCTTTGATTGTGAACTGCTCAGCCTCTCTGCGCGCCGAGGGCGTGTACGTCAACATATAAGGCGGACGATTGACGGCGCGAAAAACCGGGATTCCGGCGACCTCCGTGGCAAGGTTGGCCAGTGTAGTCCGGTCCGTCCTCCCATAGTTGGAATAGATCCCGTGAACACCCGGCGTGCCCGCGATCAGCTCCAGGAGTTCTGACGGCATCTCTTGGTAGGTGCACATGACAGTGGCGTCGAGGCGCGCCAGGTAAAGGCCGGAGAGCCGCAAGTACTCTTTCCAAATCTGCGCGCGCTGCTCCTCCGGATAATTCTGGGCATATCGGGTCTCGTGGATGTAACCGATGCCGGTCAACGCGTTCACGAAGCAGTCGCCCGGGCGCGCATGCTTGTAATAATAATCAAGGATGTCAGGTTGCCCATCGATGGCCGTTGAACCAAGCTGCCACCCCACGGGCACGGTTCCGTGCTTGGGGTCATCAAAAAGTTTGCGATAGTAGTGGCGCTGGAAGTTCCAGCCATCACCGTCCGAGCGGATGAAGGCGAGATATACTTTGTCGCGCTCCAGATTGACGGGCGGCGTCGTCTGGCGCAACGTGGCCGTAGTGCCGGAATGAACCGAAAGATTTCCGACCGTGGGCGAGTAAGCATCAAAAGCGGTGCAGGGGTTGAACTTGGCGCACTCGCTCGTCAGGTCGATTCCCACATCCTCGCCGATGCCGCCTTCCTTGTTCCCGCTCCCCGGCCAGCCGAGGCAGGGAATGTTCGGAGGCCACTTCATCAGGATCTCGCGGGCAAATTGCAGTTCTTCCTCGGAGGACGCTTTGGGGTTGAAGTTAACGTCCTCGGGCGCAGAAACCCACAGGATGGGGATCTTGAATTCAACCAGGTAATCCCGAAGCGCCACTTCGTGTGGATCTAGGATACAAACGGCCTGGCGGGAGAGACTACTTTCCAAGTGTGCAAAGGCCCAGCGGTAAGCGTCGACATCTTTTTTCCAGCCCAGGGATCGCAGGTCAAGCCCTGCCGCCGGGGCGCCGGCATTGGAACCGAGTTTGAGCTTGAAAAGACCAAGGGTGTTGGGGGTTGCGACCAGACCCCCGTAAACGGAGGCCAACATTGTGGCGACGTTGACGCTGGCTGGCACACTCGGGTCCGTCACGTACAGAGACGCGACGTCAGGAAGAAAACGTTCAAACGCCTGGCCGACCTCCAGCCACTCAATTGTGTCCACGTCGCCGCGCTCGCGCAGCCATTCAAGCCACAGTTCATCGTACCGATCGTGGAGGAGATAAAGCCGGGGCTGGCGGCGGTTGGCGATGCCCTCGAAGCAGCTCAGGGTTAGTCGCATGTCCCAGGCGAATGACGTCAACTCTTCCAACCGCAGTGCCGCCAGGGTGCGGGCAGGAGGCTGGGATTTGGGACAGAGGTGGATTTCCGGCTCGCCAGTTGCCATGCCGTTACGCGGCAATAAGGTACTGCCCAACGCGGCTGCGGACGATTGCAGAAACACCCTGCGACTCAGTGACACTGTCAAGGCGCCTTCTCTCCGGGTCGCAAGAAGGTAATGGTCTTACGGGAGACGCCCGCCAGGAAAAAGCGCGCCGTCCGCCCAACCACCTTGTCCGTTTCGCCCTTCTGCGTTCCGATCACTTCCGGGTACCAACCGTTCTCGAGCTTGGTTGGGGACACGCTGGCGTCAAGCATTGCTTTCTGGATTTCCTGCCGGTTGAGAATCATTCGCGGTTTCGTCCAGCCGGCAGGGTTTTCAAGGTCCTGGTTGAAGCTAACAAAAATTCCATCCTGCGTGAGCTTCGTGTCAACGGCATGATTCAGAAACATGACGTACATCTTCAAGTAAGTATTCCAGTGGATGGCCGGGCCCCAAAACATTTCCCCGTCTTTTCGATGGTAATCGCGGGTAGCGGGGAAGACGGGCGTAACATGCCCCCACAAGCCCGGCTCATTCCATGCTCCCTTGTACCATTTCAGCGCTTTGCCGGAAGGATTTTTCCGGTCGGCATAGCGCAGGCGCGCGGCCCACACACCTTGTTCCTCGAATCGCGAATCGTAGCTCGTGCCATAGAAATAGAAATACTCTTTGTTATGGTCAAGGCAGAAGGTGAAGTCCCCAGTCCCGCCGGCATCCCAGGGGCTGGCGGTGTTGCAGCGCACCGCGCAAGGCTTGGCCTCGATGATGAAGCCGAGGTCCTCCCAGGTGGCGCCATTATCCACGGATCGAATCCATGCGACCTTGGGCATGGTAGGAAGATGATTGTTGGAGAGGCACACGGCGTCCGGCTCGTAATGGTAAGCGCCGTAGAGGACCCCGTCGTCGTCATCTTTCCAGGTGGCTTCGATCCAAATATAGAGCTTGTCGTTCAGGTCTCCGAGTTTAGTCGAGATGCGGTTGCCAAGATGCGAAATATCCGGGCCGGAATTCCGCCAGGGATGACCGTAGGAGTTGAAAACGTAGAGTGTCTCCCCATCCCAATGGGCGGGGCTGTTGGAGTCCACGCCGCTGATCTGAATTTGCGGGGCATCGTGGAATTCCACACTGGGAAGGTTCGCGGGGGGCTGAGGGGGCAGATTGTCTCTTGCGGATCCGATGCGAAAAGTCATCAAGACCAGGGCGAGAAGAAGGATCATGGAAGGCAACAACCAACCGCTACGCTCGCGCATCATCTCTCCTTATTCCGGCCTCTCGCCGGGTTTTAGAAATGTAATCTCCAGACGCGACATGCCGGTCATGAAGAAGCGGCCCTTACGGCCGCAAAGCTTGTCTGTTTCTCCTTTGGCGGTTCCGATCACCTGGGGGTACCAGCCGCTGGAAAGTGTGTCCGCGATGACGGTACCGTCGCCAGCCGCCCGGAGCTCCCCGTAATAGACTCCCCTCGGAATGAGCATCATTCCATCCACAACTTTTCCGATAGTCGTCGCCTGAAGGATACCGTCGCGGTTGAGAATCATGGCTGGCTTGCTCCAACCATCCATCTTTGCCAAATCGCGATTGTAGCTGATAAAGATGCCGTCCTCAGTCAACTTCGTGTCCCGGGCGTGATTCAGCAGCATGACCCACATATTCAGGTAAGTGTTCCAATGGATGGCTGGCCCCCAGAACATGGCCCCGTCCGGCATGTGATAGTCGCGCTCCGCGGGGAAGAGGGGAGAGACATGGCCCCATAATCCCGGTTCTGTCCACTCGCCGTGGTACCACTTCTGGACCTTGCCGGAGGGGTTGTTGCGGTCCACGTACGCCAGACGGGCAACAAAAATGCCCTGCTCCTCAAACCTTGGGTCATAACTCGTTCCGTAAAAGTAGAAGAACTCTTTCTTGCGGTCGAGGATAAATGCGAAATCACCTGTACCGCCGGAATCCCATGGGCTGTGAGTCTGGCAATTGATGGCGCAGGGATCGGCGGAGATAATGAATCCCAGATCCTCCCACGTGGCGCCGTTATCATGCGACCTTATCCAGCCGATGCGCGGGGCGGTCAGGATGTGCTGATTGGAGAAACAGATTGTGTCGGGCTCGTAATGGTAGGCGCCGTAAAGGGTGCCGTCATCGTCCTTCCAGGTGCTCTCGATCCAAATGTTCAGCTTGTTGTTTTGCGCCCCCAGGTCAACCGCGAAGCGGCCGCCCAAGTGCTCGAGATCCGGCCCCGAAGAGCGCCAGGGGTGACTTTCATTATTGAACAAATAGAGGGTGTCGCCATCCCAGTGGAGGGGATTGTTGGAATCTGCCTCGTGGTCCAGGCTGCGTTCCGGAACCGGCACTCCCGGCATTTGCAGGAAGGGCGCGGGGCGGAGGACTACGGTGGGAAGGGCATTCTTTTGAGCGTCAGCAGCTTCGCCGCCTGATTGGGCCGCCCGCAGCACCCCAATCTGGAGGGCCAGAATCCAGATACAGGCCAGCGAGAGGTTGAAAGTTCCCGCCCAAACCGTGCTTGTCCGGCGCTGCATAGATTCACCCCTTGGGTTGCTGGTACATCCTGAGGTCTTGTCAACTGACTCATCTGAAAATGTCCTGTCATTCCGAGCCCTTCGCTTGTCATTCTGAGCGGAGCGAAGAATCTCCGCAGTTCGCTCAGGGTAAACTCCGCGAGGAATCTCGCTCTGCGTTCAGGGGCATTGCGGAAGAAAGAACCAGAGCAAGATTCCTCGCTCCGCTCGGAATGACAAGGTCCTTTCATGGTTTCCGGGCGCCGCCGGCGGCATGGGGGACTGCTCGGAAAGTCCCGTATTCATTCACTCATCTGCCCTGGCTTCAGAAAAACGATCTCCAGGCGTGACATACCCTCCATGAAAAACCGACCGGTGCGTCCGCACAACTTGTCTGTTTCGCCTTTCTCCATCCCAATCACCTCAGGATACCAACCGGTGCCTTGGTCAACACGAAGACCCCGGGTGGCTTTCAAGATCCCCTCTCTGTCAAGAATCCTCTGTGGCTCGGACCATCCCTTGGGGTTCGACAAGTCGGAGTTGAAGGTGGCGTAAATGCCCTCCTGCGTCATCTTTGAATCGATGGCGTGATTGAGGAAGATGACGTAAGTGTTCAGGTAGGTATTCCAATGGATCGCGGGGCCCCAGAAGATGTCAGCATTGCCTTCGTGCCAATCACTCTTTGCGGGGAATATGGGCGATAAATGACCACCCACTCCCGGCTCACTGAATTCGCCGTTGTGCCATTTCCAGGCTTTCCCCAAGGGATTATCGCGGTCCGCATAGCGTAGGCGTGCCACGCCGACTCCCTGCTCATTGAAATCCTTAACATAGCTGCTGAAGAAGAAATAGAAGTGCTCTTTGTTGCGGTCCAAGATCACTGAAAAATCGCCCTCCCCTCCGGCGTCCCAGGGACTCTTGGTGTCACAGCGAATGCTACCCGGGTTGGCAGCGAGAACGAAGCCCAGGTTCCACCACGTCTCGCCGTTGTCCAGGGACCTGATCCACCCGATCTTGGGTGCGGTGGGGAGGTGGTCATTGGCGACGCAGACGTTGTCCGGCTCATAATGGAAGGCTCCGTAAAGCGTGCCGTCATCATCCTTCCACGTGCTTTCGATCCATGTCCACAGCCGGTCGTTGACCTTGCCCATATGCACCGGAAGCGGCGCCCCCAGGTGGAGCAAGTCCGGCCCGGAAGTCCGCACCGGGTGAAGCCAAGAATTGAAAAGATAGAATGTATCACCATCCCAGTGAGCGGGACTATTCGAGTCAATCTGGTGGGGGTTGTAGTCCGAGTTGTCAAGTCCCGGCATCTGAATCAGCGGCGCGGGGCGCAGCACCATGGAAGGAAGCGCGTCGTTCTTCGGGGTTGGTAGCGCCTTAACCTGAGCGAGAGCCGTGAGTCTTGGTCCGAAGCCGGCGCCGACTAAGCAGATCCCCAGGGCAATCGCCCCTCCCACTTGAGCAACCCAACGCATGGCATAACCTCACTTCTCCGGCAGGCAGAGCACACGTGTGTGCCCCAAGAGGTATTCCAGTTCTGAAACAGGCGTTCCGGCAGGTCCTGTGCGGGCCGGGCGCCTGCACAGGGCTCCTGAAGTGGAATTCTCGCGGACTTGCCCGCGTCCCGACGAACTACCAGTAGAACTTGAGCGAGAACTGCATAGCCCGCGGGTCGGTCTGGGTGCCGGTGATCTTCCCGAACTGACAGCCGACCACATGAACCGCATCCACACTCCCGTCGGCATAGGGTGGCAAACACCAGGTGTTGTTCGGAACCCCAAGGCTTTGGTGATTGAAGGCGTTAAAGACGTCCCATCGGAAGGTGACGTAACGCGCCTCGTTGAAGTGGAAGTCCTTTCCCAATGACATGTCCGTATCCCAATAGCCGGGTATGCGTCCCGAGGGAGGACGCAAGCCGCTGTTGCCGAATTTCCAGAACGCATCGATGGTGTTGGGGTCGACAGGGTTTCCACTCGGATCGACCCCGTTCGTGTACTCATACAACAGAGTGGGGTCTGTGCCAAAGGGCGGCGCGAGAGCGTTGGGATTCCACCACTGGTTTTCCTTCTGCGTCCGTGTTTCACCGCTGCGGCCGGCGGCCAGGTTCCCGACCAGATCGGGCAAGCAGCTATTGTGAGCGCCGTAGAGGTCGTTACAGGCGATGGATTGGAAGTACATGGGAACCCCGCTTTGGAAGTTCCAGTTCTGGCTCAGCTTCCATCCTCCCAGTACCGCGTTCGCCGCGCCTCGCTGGTTGAGAAAGCGCTTCCCTTTCCCGAACGGGAGCCCGTACGTCGTGGCAATATTGAGCACTTGCGGGGTGTCGTCGGGTGACAACGCATCGTAGAGTCTTCGGTTGTCAGGATCGCCGCTCCACACATGCTTGCCCCCATCTGCGGCCCCGCCGCCCGCCGCTCCGGGAATATAGGCAATACGGCCGACGCCTTTATTGCTGATGGTTGTAGGCCCGGTGGTATTCGCCACCAGGGCGCCCAGGCCCTCGCTCACCATATTTTTGGAGATGGTATAGGCGACAATGAAATTCAAGTCCTGCGAGTAGCGTTTCTCGACCCGGAATTGGCCGGAGTTGTACCGGTTGTACCCATCCGGAGAGAGCAGATTCTGGACCGAGTACCACTGCGGGTACGGAACCAAAGCGTACCAACCCGAGCAAGTGGTGCCATCCGGTCCGCAGTCCCACTGGTTGGCCATAGAAGGGCCAAGCGGATACATGTTGTTGTTTATGTTGCCACGAATCTGCTGTTGAACCTTGGTGGGGACGTAATCGAGATTCCGAATCTCCTCACCCAGCAGATGCAGGCCATGGCTGCCGACGTAGCCGCCGCTCACCACCATGTTTCCGGGCAGTTCGCGCTGAACAAAGAAGCTCCATTGTTGAACGTAGGGGTCATGGTCGCCCTTTATGAAGCCGAATATGCTGGAGGGCACTCCCACGAGCTGAGCGTCGTGGGTGCGATTATAGGAAAGGTCCGGCAGTGCTATGGTGGGCGCCCCCTGGCTGAGGATGAAGGAAGGCGTCTCGTACGAATAGTCGGTTATGGGAATGGATGCGCTTAGGGAGGAACCTGGCGAGCTGACCGCTCCGTTCCCTTGCCCAAAAAGCGCGGAAAGGCTGTTACTGTAGATAATCCCGTAGCCGCCGCGAATCACCGTCTTCTTGTTGCCGCCGGGCGACCAGGCAAAACCCAGGCGCGGACCAAGGCTGTTCTTGTTGGCCGGGAACAGATCCCGGCCGGGATGCCCCGGCGTCCCCATGTACACGATGGCTCCCTTGAACGGGACATCCGGATTCATTTCACTCAAATCGTAGTTCGCCAACATGTTGTGGCGTTCGCGAATCCACCCGTAAATATCCCAGCGCAGCCCCACGCTCAAAGTGAAGCCCGGTCTCACGCGAAAATCATCCTGACCGAAGAAACCATAGTTATCGTTGGTTTGCCAGGGAGCAAATTGGACGCCGGTGCTGGCTCCGCCCTGTCCCACGGTCCCCAAGAGGAAGGTTGCCAAGCCGTCGCCTCCCTGGCCTGTAAAGGGGTCACTGGTGAGGCCGTGATCGAATCCGATGTTGTAGCCATACCCGGAGTTTGTCCAAAGGTTGTTCCGCTGAAACAGCATGCCAAATTTGAGCGTGTGTTTCCCCGTGACCTTGGTGAGGTTGTCGCTCAGCGTGTAGGCCTGCTGTCCTAGACTGCTGTTCTGATACTGCAATGGCCCGAACTCGGAGTAATTCGAATAGTAACCGATAGGCTGCTCGAAAGAGATGGTCGGTACCGGCTGGAAGGGCTCGTACAGCAGGAAATTCAGGCCCTGCACCCTCTGCTCCACCGCTTGGTTATCCGTCACGCTCTCCGAGTTGGGGAGTGAGACCAGGTTCTGGCGGCCAAACGAAAACCGCAGGTCGTTCACGATGCTCGGCGTGAAGACTGAGGTGATCCCGAGTTCCGCTAGCTGGTTGCGGGTATTGTACGGCTGGGCTCCGGCCACGCCAGTGTTGGTCGGGGCCGTCGGCCCGTCCCATGGAAACCTGAAGTTCGTGTAGTAACTGGGATTGAATAACCATGCCACGAACAGCTTGTGCTTGTCGTTGAGGGTGTGATCGATCTTTAGCGAGACGTTGTGCGTGGTCATGCTGCTGCCCACCGCGCCGAGGTAGTTGTTGCAGAGGTCCCCGCACCCACTCGGCCCCTGCTGGAGAGGATCGACATAGTTGGGATTGGGGAAACTGCCCACATAAAACTTAGCCAGAGAGTCTATGCGATTCTGGGGAATGACCGGTGTGGGGAATGGCGTCCGGTGGTAGTAGCCGTTCGCGTCCGGCCCTGTAGTGGTCAATGGATCGTAGAGGCAATTGGTCACGCCAGGGTAATTGGGACCACAGTTGGGGGCGAACCTGGGGTCAGCGGTGTAATCGCCATTTCTCTCCGCGGGGACGGGGACCGTTTGGACGCTGTTCTGCCGTTGATGGAGCAAGGAAATATCCCACGAGGCGAAGAAGAAAGTCCGGTTCTTGCCGTTATAGACGCCGGGGAAGTAAACCGGGCCTCCAAGGGTTCCCCCGAAGTCATTCCAATTCACCGCAGGCTGAAGGAAGGGGTTTCCTTGGGCGTCGCGCTGGGCAAAAGGATTGGTGGCGCTGAAATAAGAGTTGCGGTTGTACTCGTAAGCGTCGCCGTGCAGCTTATTCGTTCCGGATTTCAGCACCACGTTAACGACAGCGCCGCTGGTGCTCCCGTACTCGGCGGCCAGTCCGTTGTCGACGAAGTTGAATTCCGAGACGGCATCCGGCGAGGGATTGACCACCACCGCTTGCGCCCCCACCGTGCCGTTCGTGACGCCTTCCAGATACCATGCGTTGGCCCCCGCCTGGCCTCCGTTAGCGCTGATGGAGGAGCCGACCAGGTGCAAAGGATCGGGGAACCCTCCGAATTGGCTGTTAAACCCGAAGTTCGCCCCCGAGGGACCGGCGGACTGGATGACACCGGGAATGAGCTGCACCAGCGTTTGAATGTCGCGACCTTGCAAGGGCATGTTATCGATGTAATTCCTGTCCAGGGCAGTGGTGTAATTGGAGGAGGTCGTTTCTACCAGTGGGACCTCGGCTTTCACCTCCACGCGCTGGGAGGTGGCGCCAACTTGCATGTGTCCATCAGTGGTGATGGTTGTCCCCGCCGTGACCAGCACTTCGGTAATATCCAGGGGAGCGAACCCATTCAGTCTAAATTGGACCAGGTATCTTCCCGGCACCAAGTCAGTGGTCAGGTAATAGCCCGTCGAGTTGGTAACCACCCGGGCAGAGACGCCGGTCGCCACGTTGGTAACTACCACGGCCACTCCCGGCATGACGCCGCCTTGTGGGTCGGTGACGGTACCTTGAATCTGCCCGCGGTCGATAGACGCGGAAAGTTGGACGGCCAACAACAATATCGCACCAAGGACAGAGATAGCGGAAACAACCCTGAAGTTTGGACGCATGATAGACACCCTCCTGCAAAGGCGCTTCACACGCGGTCCCCACACCTCAGGGCAGGGGGTACAGGCTGTTGTGGGGCGTCCCGAAGGGGTCGCTCCAAGGTCCTCTGTCGCGTTCATGGAGCGCTTCATTTGAACCCAGGGTAGGACAGGCAATGCCTGATGTCAAGCGATTTGTGCCTTCTGTAGCGGCGAGTTTGCCTTGCCCAATGGCGGTGTCAAGCCGCCGCTACATCGAAGTGACTGGCTAGCCTGCCGGAGCGAGGCAGGCGGACGTGATTCGCGCTAATGGCAGTGAGCCTTTCAAGGAACGGAAGCCTCGCGCACAAGCAAGCGGGTCGTGCCCCTCTTCATTAGAGTCATGGGGAGGATCACTTCCGGAATGCGTTTGCCTGGAAAGCGGAGTTTCTCGATGGCCATCCGAGCAAGCTGCCGGCCAACCCCTACCTTATCAACACGCTCGGTGGTCAGGGGTGGAATCTTGAATTCGGCTTGGTCCTCATCGTGATAACCGACTACGCTCACGTCACGCGGCACGCTGAGCCCGTGTTTCAACAAAGCGTCCCAGGCGCCGTAGGCAATGTCATCGTATCCCGCCAGAATCGCGGTGATGGGATAACCCTGTTCGAGAATCATCTCTAAAGAGGCGTGGCCATTGGCATAAAGATTGTCAGACAGACCAACGGTTTGGCCGCGAGGCTCCAAACCGGCATCGCGCATGGCCTGGGAATAGCCTTCGAATCGCGCCTTGTACCAAACATAGGATGTGTCGCCGATAAACCAGATGTCGCGGTGCCCGAGTTCGACCAAGTGCTTCGTGGCCTCATAGGAGCCCGCCAGATCATCCCACCCGACTTGGTCCACGGGGGCGCGCGGTTTTTCGCCCGTGTAAATGTTCTTCAAGAGGACGTAGGGAACGCCGAGTTCTTCCACCGCTTCCGTGAAGTTCTCATAGTTCATCCCCGCCAGAATCAGGCAATCAGCGACCCCGTGACTTTGTAGGACCTTGGGCAACTTCAGCTCCGCCGGCTTTGTGTCGCGGGAGTAGTTGTAGCTGGTGAAGAGCACAAAATAGCCGGCCTCGGCACAGTACTCCTCTACGCTCTGAAGCACGCCTACGTGAAAGGGATGAAGTAAATGACGGTTGCTCTGGATGAAAGAGATGACGGAATTTGAGTTTTGCGCGAAGCTCCGCGCGCGGGCATTGGGCCGATAGTTCAGTTCCTTGACGGCTTGCTCAACGCGTTCGCGGAGTTTGGGATCAACGCCTGGCTGATCGTTGATCACCCGCGAAACGGTTCCTGTGGCCACTTTGGCGCGCTTCGCAACTTCTCTAATGGTAATCGGCATGGAATTTCGCCAGTTCGGCGCCGCGTGGCGTGGCCGGCGCCCGTGAAACGCTACATCCGAGAATGTAATGCGCTCGCGAGCGAAAGTCAACGGCGCTCTTAGTGTACTGCGTAAGAGACGACCTTACATCGCGAGCCCCCGTAACTCGATCCTTGACGCCCGGAAGTTTTCCCTTTGCCTCCTGCACTTTTCTCTTGACACGCCCGCCGATTTTGCGTAGCCTATAAGCGTTGTCTAACGAAACCGCTGCCAAGAGGCGGCGGCAGGGGAACGCGAAACGCACCCGGCAAAGGGGTGAAAAGCGCGGAAATGAGAAAAAGATACTGTTTTAACGAAACGAACTCAACCATCTATTGCAATTAAAGGAGTTAGCTTTCTAAGACGCTAAAAACGAACTCATTTTTGAGTGCAAACGAACCCGAATCGGACCCCAAAAGGGTAGCAATAGCCCACGCTAGGTGCGGAATGGAGCCGAAAACCGCGAGTTGAAAGGCGCCGCAGGGCGGGCGAGAGCAAGGGGGGGCTACACGGACTTCGCACTGGCGAAGCAGCGCAGACCTGCTTTCCAAGGTTTGCGGCCTTTCTCCGGGCGTTCGAGCCTCGCCCTGGGGCAGGCGATCGAGGTCGCCAAAGGCAAAGAAGCGTTCGACGCGCTACCTTAGCGCCAAGGCGATTTGACATTTCGCCTCTGTCCTGCTAATGTTCAAACTCCTGCGATGAAGCGCTTCATCCAATTCCCACGCAGCCAGCGCCACAAGGAAGGGCAGCCATGAGCAGTATCGCTATCGTCGCCGACTACCAGGATCTCTGCGGTGAGTGCCCTGTCTGGAATCCCCAATATGGCACGCTGGAATGGACCGACTGCACAGGGCAGAAATTCTTCCGTTTGGAATGGGCCTCCCGCCGGCATTCTCTAGTCAAGCAGGATCTTGCCATCAATGGCTTCCGTCCTAATCGCCGCGGAGGTTTTGTGATCACCAACAACGACGGATTCTGGCTTTGGGACGGGGCGGACAAACTCAAGCTGGTTGCCGCAGAAGCGGACGACGCGAAATGTCAGATGAACGATTGCGTGGCGGATTCTCAGGGCCGCCTGCTGGCAGGTTCTTGCTTCTATAATCCCGCCGCGGAGTATGAACTGGGAAAACTGATTCGACTCGATACCAGTGGTAAAGCCCGCGTACTTGACGACGGCTTTCATCTCGCCAACGGCCTGGGATTCTCCCCGGATAGCACGATACTCTACTTCGCCGACAGCGCCGCGCGGCGCATCTACGCTTATGACTATGACCTCGGCAGTGGCTCGGTGCGAAACCGCCGTGTCTTCGTACAGGTGCCGAAGACTGAAGGTCTCCCGGACGGTCTAGCCGTGGATAGCCAAGGATATGTTTGGTCTGCTCAATGGTACGGGAGCTCGATTGTGCGCTACGACCCCGAAGGGAAGGTCGAACGGCGGCTCGAGTTTCCCGCCAAGCAAGTTTCCTCGCTGACCTTTGGTGGCCCACAATTGACGGACATCTTCGTGACCTCGGCGGCGCAATCCGAACCCATGCCCATTATGCCGCCGGGATACGATCCGCAGACCGGCCCGTTCGGCGGCGCCTTGTACCATCTCAACATAGGCATCGCTGGTCAGCCACCCCGCATGGCTGACATCGCAGTATGACTTGGTGCCGTCGCGGGGGCACCCCCGCCTGTGCCTATCGGCGCCGATGCAAGACGAGGAACTACTATTACGGGATGCCGTTCAACACCATGCGTGACAGGATTGACGATCAAGAACTGCGGGAGGTGGCGGCCAAAGCTGCTGACCTCCTGATGAGTTATCCTTGGAAGGTGTGGTTCTGGGGTGATTCGATCGGACTGGAAGGCCTTTTGGATGCCGCTGAACTCACGCGCAATGCGAAATACTGGGGATACGTCTATGGGCTCTTCAAGGCTTGGATAGCGCGCGAACAGTTTCGCAGCACGTTTGACTATACTGCGCCGGGGGTCGCCCTCTTGCGGGTCTTTGAGATAACCGGCGACGCCACTCTGCTGGAGGCTGCCAAGCGGCACGCTGTCTACATGTCCGGCTTCCGCAAGACCAAATCGGGCGCCGCCGTGCGGTATGAAAACGCTGCGTTCGAGTTGCCCCCGGAACTACCTCCGGGCCACCCCGATTTTGATTCCTGGCGTGAGCTGGCGGCATCTGCTAGGGACGGGGGTCCGTGCATCTTTGTTGATTCAATGCATTTCGATGCGCCATTCTTCGCCGCCCTTTATGGGGCTACGGGAGATGACGCGTACCGGCAGCTTGCCTTGGACAATGTGCTGTCGCAAATCGATCTCCTTTACGACCCGGAAGATGGGCTTTTCCACCATTTCTGGATCGAGCGGACGGGCGCGCGTAATGGCGTTGCCTGGGGGCGTGGGAACGGTTGGGGCCTGCTGGGATTGGTGGACACCCTGGAACATTTGCCCGCGCATGAGCATGGCGCCAGCAAAATACAAGATGTGCTGAGGAGAGTGCTGCGGCGCATGGTGGAGCTGCAAGACCGCACGGGCGGCTGGCACACGGTGCTCACTGACTCAGCTTCTTACATCGAGACTTCGGTGGCGGCTTTCATGATCAGCGCCGCCTCGCGAGCGATGCTGCATGGCTGGGTCAACCCGGAGATCTACATCCCTGTTGTGGAATTGGCCATGCGGTCACTTCTCGAGAATGTTCGGCCCGACGGCCTACTTGATGGCGTATCCTACGAAACGTTCCCCAGTACCTCCGTCCAGCATTACCGGCGGATGCCGCGGGGAGGTGTTCTCCCGTGGGGGCAGGGTCCGCTACTGGCAGCCTTATGGTGGTATTCGAGCTTACGAAACAATCCCCAGTACGTTACAAAAGGCCTTAGCGGAGGTTCAACTCCATGCGCCTCGACGATAAAGTCGCAATCGTAACCGGCGCCGCCATGGGAATTGGCGCCGGCATCGCGGAGCGCTTCGTGCAAGCCGGCGCGGCGGTTGTGGTGTTCGATATCAACGACGAAGGCGCCTGCCAACTCGCTCGAAGCCTCAGCCAGGAGGGGCGGGCACTTGTGATTCACGGCGACGTCGCTTGCGAGGACGACGTGCAAAGCGCGGTCGCCCGGACCGTGCAGCAATTCGGCGCTCTCGATATTCTGGTGAACAACGCCGGAATCGAGGGTCCGGGCCAGGTGGTGGATTACAGCTCCGGCGACTGGGACCGCGTTCTGGGTGTGAATCTCAAGGGGTGCTTTCTTTTCTCGAAGTATGCGATTCCCCATATGCGCCGCCGAGGGGGCGCCATTGTGAATATCTCCTCGGTGCATGCCTTTGTTTCCTATGTTGGTAATGCCGCTTATGATGCTTCCAAGTCAGGCATTATTGGGCTAACGCGCGCCCTGGCACTTGAATACGGTCATGACAAGATCCGCGTGAACGCCATCTGCCCCGGCTACATCAGCACACCCATGACGGAGCAATGGCTGGCAATTCAGCCTGACCCCGCGGCCACCCTGAAGCAAGTGTTGAGCTTTCATCCGTTGGGCCGCATCGGCACGCCCCGCGATGTCGCCGATGCCGCACTGTTCCTGGCTTCCGACGCTGCCGCGTTCATCTCCGGGACTTATCTCGTTGTGGACGGAGGCATGACTGCGGTGGGTCATTGAACGCGTGGTGCTATGCAGTTTACACGTCGCAGAGTCGCAGATGCCGGCTTGCTAGTGCTGGTCAACGCCATGTGGGCCGCACAATACCCTGCGTACAAGACAGCCACCAGCCGAGCGGGACCTGTAGCTCTAAGCTTGTGGACGTTCCTGATTGCGGCGCTGGTTTTAATGCCTTTCTTCCTCCGCCAACGGCGGTGGAGCACGCAGCGTACGCCTAGGTTTGAGTGGAAGGGCTTTTTGCTCCTGGCGGCGCTGGGGCTGATTCCCGGTTCAGCGGTGCTCGCCTGGGGAACGAAGCTTTCAACGGCCTCGAATGCGGCGCTGCTTTATCTGACGCTGCCGGTGATTACTGCTGTGATGGCGGTGACCCTTCTGGGAGAAAGAATGACGGCGGTGCGCTGGGGAAGCTTGCTGCTCGCACTCCTCGGCGTGCTGATTGTTTCCGGTCCTGATTGGCATCACGCTAATCTCCACAGTATGAAATTCCTCGGCGGGAACCTCATTATCCTCGTGGCCATCACAGGGAGCGCTTTCTACAACGTGTATTCGAAGCGCCTGCTCGGACGCTTCGCGCCACTGGAAGTCCTGGTGTTTGGGTATCTGGTCGCTGCTGGACTTTGCGTGCCATTGGTTCTGGGGATCGAGCCCTCGGCGCTGGCCGCTACGAGATTGTACACTTTCGGTGTGTGGGTTTCTCTTGTGGTGCTCAGCGTATTCAGTTGGGGCCTGGCGATGGTTCTGTGGATGTACTTGCTACGACGGCTGGATGTGAGCCAAGCTTCGGTTTCGATCTACCTGCTGCCTTTGCTCGGCGTGCTGTTCTCAGCGGTCTTGCTGAAGGAAAGAATTACCCCTGCCATGTTGGTAGGAGGCCTGTTGACGCTGGCCGGAACAATTCTGATTACCTCGGCTGACACGGAGGGTGCGGAGGAGGGGAAATGAAAATCCAAAGAATAGAATGCCTGCAACTTCGTGCGCCGCAGATGAACGCGGCGGATTGCGACGGCGCTGTCGACACTGCGGTCATCCGCGTCACCGCCGATAACGGATTGCAAGGTTTAGGAGAAACTGACGCTCCCCCCAACGCCATCGCCGCGCTGCTTGCAACTCCCAGCGCCCACATCTGGAGTATGAGCATTCGTGATCTGCTGCTGGGCGAAAACCCCCTGGAGGTCGAGCGGTTGTGGGACAAGGTCTATGAAGGCACCATCTACCACGCGCGCCGGGGGCTTGGCATCATGCTGATGTCGGCCATGGACAATGCCCTGCACGACTTGCGGGGAAAGATCCTCGGCAAGCCTGTTTACCAGGTTGTGGGGGGCGCGGCGCGCGCGCAGATCACCCCCTATGCTACGCTCTTTCCCAGCATGCCCCAGGGCCGGAGCTGGACGGAGATGCGCGAGGCTTGCATCGCCCTACTGAACAAGGCGCTCGAGTACGGTTTTCGGGCCATGAAGATGGAAATGTTGTTTTACGATTTGGTTGATGACCGCCAGCTCGTAGCCTTTATCCATGAGTGCCGCAGAGTGGCGGGCGACCGGACAGAGTTCATGATCGATGTTGGCTATCGCTGGAAAAATGCCAATGAAGCGCTCTGGGTGCTCCGGCGGATCGAGGAGGACAAACTCTTTTTCGTCGAAACCCCTCTACATACCGACGACTTGGAGGGATTGGCCCGGCTGGCGGACGCCACCACCACTCCGGTTGCGGCTGGAGAGTTCTTGCAAACCCGCCATGAGTTTCGCGAGTTGATGGACCGCGGCCATTGTGACGTGATTCAGCCTGACATGGGCCGCGTAGGCGGACTGACTGAGGCACTGCGCTGCGCGCGTCTGGCCGCCGAGCGCGGCCTTTATTGCGTCCCGCACGCTTGGAAAACCGGCCTCACGGTTGCCGCCACCCGCCATTTTGCCGCCACTGCTCCTGCCTGCCCCTATGCAGAGTTCTTTCATCAGGATTTCTTTCCGTCTTTCCTTCGCTCCAAACTCGCCGTTCCAGAAGTGGATTTGCACGACGGCCAATGGAGTTTGCCCGACCGCCCGGGATTGGGTGTGGAACTGGATCCCCGGACGGTCGAACAGGCGCTTGCCGCGCCCGTAACCGTGATCGAATGACATCGCTAGTTAATCGAGGAAACTGATGCCTCGTATTGCCTGTTCCCTGCGCGAACATCACGTAGACCACGGCTACCGTGCCTTGATGCGCTACTACATACGTTCGACAACACGGGAGTGCGGAATCACCAAGAAATTCGGGTGGCACATGTCAGGCACATGTATTCAACCCTGTTGAGATATGTCGGCGCAAATATAAAGGTCATGACTCCGGAACTGTCGTCGCAGGCGTCGTCGGTAGTGGCGTCATTTGCACGGTTCAGTCGCGCCAGGCCACACGTCATTCCCGCGAAGGCGGGAATCCAGTACGTAAGGCGCTCAGTTCCGAAGGTTTGCGGAGTGGATTCCCGCCTTCGCGGGAATGACGTGTGGCCTGGGACGCCGGTATTGCTCAAATGACACCAGTACAGGCGTCGTCGTAAACATTGACAGGGGACAGCGAATCGGGATAACGTATTCAAACGACAGTCGCGGAGAGGTGGCCGAGTGGCTTAAGGCGGCGGTTTGCTAAACCGTTGTACGGTCAAAAGCTGTACCCAGGGTTCAAATCCCTGCCTCTCCGCCAGGTTCCATGCAACCAGTAATTTCCTCACCACGAAAAGTTCGATGGTCGTGGTTATCCCGACCACGTGAAGAGCCACGACATCCCCCTAGGCGCCGGAATCCTGACCTTGGCGGACGGTTTTGACACAATGGTTTCCGAGCGGCGCTTCGTGCCACCGAAGTGGGCGACTGCGCAGCCATCAAGAAACCAGTAAATAGCAATTTCGCCATCTTACCGTAGTACCATTGAGGACTGGCATCCTCATGGATAGAATGCCGCTACGTCCTGGCGTAAGTCTGCAGGGTCGCACTCTCGGTCCCGATCAAGCCGAAGGGAGGACAAGGTGGGTTGGCTTCACGGGGTTCTCTTCGCGCCAATGCACTCGCTAGCAACGGGCCTCCTCATTCCCTGGCGGCGGCAACTTGAACCTTACCTCAACACGATTGGCCTTCGTGCGCGAGAGATGAGTTCCCGCTGCGGTCTCAACGGACCTGAGTTCGCCGTTGCGCTGCACAATGCGCGCACAGAGGCGCATCCTGTGGAAGAGGCCATCACCGATGGTCTGACAGGTCTCAAGACCCATCGCTGCTTCCTGAAGGCGTTGGACGAGGAATGGCGGCGGTCAACTCGCACAGGTCGCCGGTTCAGCCTGGCGATGGTGAACCTCGACAGGTTCAAGCAGGTCAATGGCCGCCTGGGCCACCTGGAGGGCGATAAAGTGCTGACGGTTGTGGGCGCCCTGCTTGATGCGGGAGCGAAGCACCCTAAACTCGTCGCGCGGTATAGCGCGGATGAGTTCGCCATCCTAATGCCCGAGACAAACTCGCGACAAGCAGAAACTCTGGCGGAAGGGCTGCGGGCCGCAGTGGAAGCGGACGACTTTCTGGGCGCGCACGGGGTGACGGCGAGCTTTGGGATCGCGACCTTCCCGGACGATGGCAGAACCCAAGTGGAGATTCTCAAGGCGGCGGCTTCCTGGATAGACTTTGCCAAACAATGTAACGGGAACTCGGTGAAGGTGGCGTCACCGAGCGTCAAGCTAAGCGATGCAGAGCGCGGCAAGCAGTTGCTGGAAGCATATCTGGAAATGGCGCCAAACGGGATATCCCCCGCCACCCCCGCTACCCTCTGCCCCGGCCAGCACAAGTTCGCGCAGATGAGGCCGCTCGTGGACACGATCACTGCCCTCGCCTTTGTCGTTGACGCAGGTGACCCTTATAGGCAGGGCCATTCCCAGATGGTTTCCAGGCTGGCAGCACAGATCGCGATCCAACTGGGCTTGCCCCAGGCAGAAGTTGAAGAAATCCGCCTGGCGGGCCTGCTTCACGATATCGGCAAGGTCCGCATGCCGGAGTCCGTGTACAACAAGCACGACCTGCTGACTGGGGAAGAGTACGAAATAGTGAGGAGCCATGCGTCCTGTGGCGCGAAGATATTGGAACATTTGAACGCGATACGCGTCGAGCAGATCGTGCGCTTCCACCACGAGCGTTATGACGGCAAGGGTTACCCAGAGGGGTTGGCTGGCGACGAGATACCAATGGGAGCGCGAATCGTGGCGGTGGCGGAGTGTTTTCACAGCATGATTTCCGAATCGTCTTACAAGAGTGCCTGCACTTTCGAGGATGCTCTTGACGAATTACGACTTTGCTCCGGTACCCAATTCGACCCCGAGATTGTCAGGGCCTTCCTCGACTGGGCGGAGAACTACACTGATTCACTCGAGCAACGGTGAGCCATCTCCTGACTGCCCTCAATGTTTCGCAGCAACTATTATTACGATTACCAGGGCTGCGCCGACCAGGATCCAGAATAGCGGTCCAGGGTCTTTCACCTCCACCACCTGATTGTATGGGATTGCCCTCTCCCCGCCCGCCTTGCTGACCGTTATCGTGAAAGTATCGGCGCCAATGCTTTGGATGTGCCCATTCAGCTTTTCGCCCCCGATCAGCTTGACCTTCACCGCCTTTCCTACCCCGAACTTCCTTACCTGGGCGGCCACGACGGCAGGATCAGGCGCCTGAGAGTCCTTCGCAAACACGGAAACCGTGTCCGCGCACGCCAGCACAGCAGCCAACAGAATAACCATGCCTTTTCGAAGGGGCTGCGTACGTCCGAAAATAGAGGAGTCGAGGAGTTAACACCCCAGGCTGCGGCTCGACCGTGCTCTAGGATTCGACTCTCGACTCCTCGACTTTTTAACTCGGTTCTTTGTTTTCAATGACATTCCCGGTTTGTTCCTTCATTTTTCATTCCTGCCGCCGCCGGTGGCCGGGTAGCCCGGCAGCGTAATTCCCGCAACCTCACGGTTCCGGGCGAAGCGCCTGGCGCGCCATTCTAGGCTATCTATTTAGGCATAGATTGTCAAGGGGTTTTGGGGGAACGGGGCGCTTGGCCGTGGCAGCGGCGATTCTGGGTCCCCGAATGGCGGCGTAATGGCAGCGGGCGAAGAAGGGTATTGGAAGGCCTTCCAGCTCATGGCTGGTCGCGCTCTCTCGCGTCCTGTTAGGTCGCGTACCCCCGCGCTACCGGTTGCTTTGGGGGTGTCCCACGAGACCGCGGCTAGTTGCTTTCTGCCTTCTGCTTTCTGCCATCTCGCTTAAAAGGGGCGCCAAGCGGCGCTCGATTCGAAGACCAGCGCGCCATGTCCGGTGCGGAGGTCCTCGTGGCGCACGCAATAGAGACGGCCATGGTCGAAGGAAGCCTCGAGCGAGTGGGTGGCGCCCGTCCAGGTGATATGCAGCCCGCCGCGGAAATCGGCCGTGCGCCGGTCCGGCAAGCCGAGCTCCTGGACGACCTCATCAACTGCCGGGGTACGATTCAATCGTTGGGGATGCACCTTACCGTCTGTTCCAGGTACTTCGACCTCACTGTGGGTGTCCTCGACAACCAGGGACTCTAAGAGTGCTTCGATCTTCAGTTCGCGCTGCTGAGCCTCAGCTTCCGCCTGCGACTTCGTCCGATAAGGCAAATAGAGGAAATAGAACGCCGCCAGACTCGCCAGAATGGCAAGTTGAATCGCCATCAGCCTCTTGGACGCCGCGGCACGGTCAAACGGTTTCATGGAGCTCCCGCTAAGCCGGAAGTTCCATTATGGACTCCAATCCCGCGCGACATCAAACACTCAGTCACCCCGGGTAGTATCCTAATTTGATGGATCCCGTAGGGGGCTGTCATTCCGAGTGATCATGGGCCTGCGGCCAACCCAAAGGGATGAAAATGCGCGAGAGCAACACGTGTAAGATATGCTCGGCGTGGAACTGTGAAGGCCTTCTCCGCTCTGGATGAGTTGAGGCCGT
>Ga0326728_10006785_pt1 | contig 30389 bp, 19 predicted proteins | sample MB3enrmetagenome_FD_207602 | JGI IMG/M metagenome (GOLD analysis project Ga0326728, IMG submission 207602) | Lab enriched peat soil microbial communities from McLean, Ithaca, NY, United States - MB31MN | ecosystem: Environmental > Terrestrial > Soil > Wetlands > Peat | place: USA: New York...
ATCGCGATCACAGCCTTCCGATGGTCGATCCACAAGCCCACGGTCGTTTTCATGGCATTCTCCTTTGTCGGTTTGGTCCACCCAACGTTTTGAGGAACATCATCCCTCCCGAATTGTTTGCCGATTTCCGGCAGACGCCCGGTCAGACTGCGTTCGGAAGCGCTGACGGAATGCCAAGCAAACAGACCCGCCCCCCTGTTATACCGGACAACAGTAATGGAACTGCTCCTGTTCTATCTCGTGCCGCACTGTCCGACGGGACAAATGGATCTCCCTTTTCATTGTAATCGCGGGGGCGGTCATGCGTTTGCGCTTCGTTCTCCAACCGATCGATATCAATTCTGGTTTCGTCCGAGTCCGTGGTCGGGATTGGCGATCGTGGGCTGGCTGGTTTGATCTTCACGACATAACGGTAAGCCGGGAAACCGTACGGGCGCTATGGGGTATTGACCCCACCGGAGATTTTATGAATCCAAGCGCTCTCCGCGCTGTTGTTGCCTGTCGCGCCCTGACGCTGCGGGGAGAACATCCAATCGTCCACGGTAGGGTTTTACCCCATAGCCAAGGACCAGCCAATGGCGCAGCGTACCTTAATGTTGATGCGATGGCAAAAAGGAAGCGTCGCGATCTGCCTAGGGCTGATAGGACTGAGCTTGGGACAAGTCTCTCAGGCCGCGGACGATCAACGGGCGCGGGAGATCGTGGACAGAGTGGCTCGACTGTTTATCAGCCAATCCAGCATCGCCACGGTGGAAATGCAGATCACCAAGGAAGACTGGCAACGGAAAATCTCGATGCAGTTCTGGTCGTTCGGCGAGTCGAACATCCTCATCCGCATTCGCCGCCCGCCGGAAGATGCGGGCACGGCCATCCTGAAAGTTGGCAGCAAAATCTGGTACTATCTGCCGAAAGTGAACCGCACGGTGAAGATGCCGGCTTCGATGATGATGACCCCGTGGATAGGCAGTCACTTCACCCTCGATGACCTGGTGAAAGAGAGTCACCTCATCAACGACTACGTGATTGCGACCTCTTTTGAAGGACAGCGGGATGGGGTAGCGGTGTCTGAATACACCCTCACACCCAAGCCGGCCGCGGTGGTGGTGTGGGGGAAAATTACCTTGGAGATCCGCCAGGCCGACTCGATGCCCATCCGGGAACGTTATTATGACGAGGACGGGAAGCTGGCCCGGGAACTGACCTTTTCCGAGTACAAAACCGTGAACGGGAGGCTCATTCCGACGCGTCTGGTCATGCAATCCATGGACAAGGCCGGTAAGAAGGCAGGTGCGGTTGGCGGTGTTTTGGCTCAGGGGGTGATGCGACCTCTGGACCAGGTAGTTGAACAGACGACGATCACGTACGAGAATATCGCCTTCGACGTGCCGATTAGCGAGGGGACGTTTTCTCTGGAGAATCTGAAGCAATGAGCGGCCGGTTGCTGCGGCTGGCGTGGCGCAATCTCTGGCGTAATCCCCGGCGGACGCTAATCGCCATGGCGGCGATTGGCGGGGGCTACGCCATGCTGTTGTTCGTGGCGTGCCTGATGGCCGGACTGAGGCAGCAGATGATCGAGAGCGGCACGGGCCTTGTTCTCTCTGATATTGAAGTGCACGCGCCGGGTTACTACCCGGATCGTCCCACTGACCAAACCTTGGGAGGGCGAAAAGGGACGGATGTCAGCGCGCTGGTTGCCGCCATCGCCGCCGACGCCAGGGTGCAGGCGGCGAGTCCCCGGGTGTACGGCTACGGCTTGGTCAGCGCGACCCATCAATCGGCTGGGGTGCAGCTCCTCGGCGTCGTTCCCGATCAGGAACAGAAGATTACTGTGCTGCAAACTCGGATGGTAAAAGGGAGCTACCTGACCGGACAAATGCCCAAAGGCGTCGTTTTGGGAGATAAACTCGCCTCCACGATTGGTGTCGAGGTGGGGTCGGAAATCGTCTTGTTGACGCCGGCGGCCGATGGTTCGATGGGAAATGACCTGTACACGGTCGCCGGGATGTTTCACACGGGGCTTGACGCCATGGACCGCGGTCTGGTGCTCATGTCTCTCCGCTCTCTGCAGGAGCTGTTGCGCTTGGCGCCGGGAAGGATCCATGAAGTTGGGATCAAGCTCCATGACATCAACGCGGCGACGGCGGTGGCAAAGGCACTAGAGGTGCAATTGAGTAAAACCCTTCCGGTTCGGGTGCGGGCTTGGCCGGATCTGGCGCCGGAGCTGGCCGACTACGTGCAGTTCAATCGTCGTGTTACTTTTATTCTCTTTTTCATCTTTTTCCTGTTGGCGGTCATGGGCATTGTCAACACCATGCTCATGGCGATCATCGGGCGCACGCGTGAGCTTGGCATGCTGATGGCTGTGGGAATGCGTCCGGTTCAGGTGGTTGGTCTCATCGTCGCGGAGGCGGCAAGTTTGGCGGGAGTCAGTCTGGTTTTGGGAGCAGCGCTTGGCGCGCCGCTCCTTTGGTATTTGCAGGTTCACGGTCTGAACCTAGGCGGTGATCATCGAGGCGCAGTCTCTCTGGCCGGAATCGTGGTCGGCCCGCTCTGGTACGGTCGTCAGGATTTCACGGCCTACACTCAGGCCGCTCTGGGGCTGGTCGTTACGGCTCTGGTGTCAGCCCTCTATCCCGCATTGCGGGCGGCTCACTTTCGGCCGACGGAAGCGCTCCGAAAGGTTTAGCGATGATGGGTATTCTCTTATTGGTGAAAATCGGGTGGCGCAATCTCTGGCGCAATCCCCGCGGGACGTTGCTTACGGCGCTGGCCCTGGGTTTGGGTCTTACCTTGATGCTGATTTCCCTGGGCTTGCTCGATGGCAGCCACGAGCAAATGGTTGGTAACGGGGTGAGATTCGGCACCGGGCACGTCGTCATTCAGGCACAGGGGTATCAAGCCACCGGCTCTCTGGAGCTGTTGCTGCCGGCCCGGGTCGTGTCCACGACCGGGGAGTTTTTGCAGACCGGGGCCTTGAAACCTGTTGTACGAGGCATGAGTCCCCGGTTGCTGGCCTCTGGACTACTGAGTTCCGCAGCCAACGCTAGTGGCGTGAGCCTGATGGGGGTCATCCCCAAACAGGAGCGGACCGTATCCCTGATTCCCCAGCGGATCGTCGAGGGCAGCTATCTCGGTGATGACCAACTATCGGGCGTTGTCATTGGCGCGGAGTTGGCCCGCAAGCTTGATGTGAAGATCGGGAGCAAAGTCGTGCTCATGACGCAGGCCGTGCAACCGCCCGACACAGAAACAAAGGACGAGGCAGGCGGAGAAATGCAGAGCGCTCTGCTGCGGGTGACCGGGATCTTTCGCACGGGCATCCAGGCAATCGATGCCCACGTCATCCAGTTGCCGTTGCCCGAGGCCCAAGCATTGCTCGGAGTGCCCGACCGGGTCACTCAGGTCGCGGTCCTCCTGGAGCGGGAGGGTGACTCACTGATGGTGGCCCGGGCCTTGCGGAAGCAGTTGACGGGAGTGCCGGTTGAAATTCTCCCTTGGCGGGAATCCATGCCGACACTGGCTCAGCTCTTCTTGTTGGACGAGGCCTTTAATTATGTCATGAATGCTGTGGTACTCGCGATGGTCGGGTTGGGAATACTCAATACAATTCTCATGCGAGTCCTCGAGCGCCGTTATGAATTCGGTCTCTGTTCGGCTCTGGGTCTGCGGCCTGCGCAGCTTGGCGTCATGATCATTTGCGAGTCGTTGGCGCTCACCGCGATCAGCCTCGCCCTGGGTCTGGTGCTGGGATTGAGCGCCCAGCATTATTTCGCCACCGCCGGGTTGGATCTGCGCTGGTTCTTCCACAGCAGCCTCCCGACCGCTCTCGTTTTTGACCCGATCATCTACTCGCGCTTGAGCCCGACGCGAATCGCTTCGTCCGTCGGCATTGTGTTTGTGACGGCAACCGTCATCTCCTTTTATCCGGCGCTCAAAGCCGCGCGAACCGAACTGCCCGGCGCATTGAAGGTGTTTTAGCGTGATGGGGAGGACGATATGACCGAATGGGCGGTGGAACTGAAAGACGTGAAGAAGACCTACCGCACGGGGCCAATCGAGGTTCCGGCACTGCGCGGGATCAGTCTGCGGGTTGCTCCCGGAGAATTTCTCGCGATTGCCGGCCCGTCCGGTTCCGGCAAAACCACGTTGCTGAACATCATCGGCGGACTCGACCGAGCCGATACCGGAGAGGTGTTGGTGGAAGGCAAGAACCTGCAACTTTTATCCCCCGGGGAGCTGGCTCGTCTGCGGCTGCAGCGCCTCGGCTTCGTCTTCCAAGCGTACAACCTGCTGCCGGTCCTGACCGCCCTGGAGAACGCTGAATTTACCTTGCTCTTACAGGGCGTTCCGGTGGAGCAGCGTAAAGAAAGCGTGCAAAAGCTATTCGCAGAAATTGGTCTTGCCAGCCTTGAACATCGTCGTCCCGGCGAGTTGTCCGGCGGGCAACAGCAGCGGGTGGCGGTGGCGCGAGCCATGGTTACCGAACCGGCGCTGATCTTGGCGGACGAGCCCACGGCGAATCTCGACTCGGTGACGGCGACCGCTCTCCTCGAAGTGATGGAACAACTCAATCGTGCTCACGGCACGACTTTCGTTTATGCCACCCATGATCCTCAAGTCATGGAGCGGGCGCGGCGGTTGATTCGCTTGCATGACGGTCAGATCGCCAGTGATGTGGCGCATGCCGGCCAGACGCTCTGAGCCATGACCAGAATCACCCTGAAACAACGAACCCGAGAGATTTGGCAAAAACTGTCGCGCCTCGATGCCCGACCCGACCAAATCGCGGCCGGCTTCTCCATCGGCATCTTTGCCAGTTTCCTGCCGCTGAATCCATCCCCCCTCATCGTGGCGACCGTGGTGGCGTGGCTGCTGAAGAGGAATGTGATCGCCGCTGTCGCCGGGGCGACGACGGCGATTCTCTATACCCCGCTAGTGCCTTTGATCTGGCTGGCTGAATATCGATTGGGGAAGTTGATTCTCCCGGTGCAGCATCCGCTGACGTTGGACCAGGCACGACTGTGGGACGTTTTGCAAAAGGGTTGGGATGTTTACGCCACCATGTTCATTGGCTCGATCCTCATCGCGACCCCCGTTACGTTGCTCACCTATTGGGTCGTCAAACGGCTCGCCGAGAAATGGCAACGGCAAGAAACATGAGCGGGAGAGCGGGAGCACTGGTGTGGATCTTACTCGTGGCGTCGCGAGGAGCAGCGCAAACACAGTCGCCAGATGTTGCGGCCACGGAGTTGGTGCGGCAGACAGTGGCTCACGAACTGGCGGCGACCGACACGGGCGGCCAGTATATGTACCGGGTCCACGAAGAGACGCCGCAAGGTTCGGAGACCCGCGTCATGGTCGAGACCCGCGACTTGCAAATCGGCCGGCTGATTCTCAAGAATGGCCAGCCACTTCCTCCAGCGCAGAGGCAACAGGAGGAGGATCGTTTGCGCGGCCTGCTGACGAATCGCGCCCGTTTGCTGAAACTCCAAACCGAGCAACACTCCGATGAAGCCCGCGTACACAGGGTGATCCAGGTGCTGCCGGATGCATTTCTCTACCAGCATGCGGGTGTGGAAAAGGACAACGCCGGTCGCGAGTTCGCTTTGGTGACATTCCGCCCCAACCCGGACTTTCGTTCACGTTCCACAGAATTGCGGGTGTTGCAAGGGGTGGAAGGCGCGATGCTGATCGATTCAGTGGCGGAGCGCCTGGTGCGGGTAGAAGCCAAGCTGAGTCGGGATGTTGATATCGGCTGGGGCATCGTTGACCGCATCTCTCGCGGAGGCAGTTTCTTGCTGGAACAACAGGTTGTGTGGCACGACCAGTGGGCGATCACGACGTTGGCATTCCACTACATCAACAGGCTATTCCTGTTGATTACCAGCCGCGTCGATTCGGTGACCAAGGTCAGCGATTTTCGCCGCATGCCGGATGACCTGACCCAGCAACAAGCGCTGGAGTTGCTGCTGGACCAAGACCCAATGACGACCACCGTGCCAGAGTCTGGAAAGATACCATGACGGCCAGCAAGCTTGTACTGTGTGAAACCTGTACCATGTGAAAACTCATCGTATCCGGCTGGGAGAGCACGCAACCGTCGTGGAGCAGAACTTGAAAACGGGAGGTTAGCCCGGCATCTCTTTCCGCGCCAGTTCAGCCGCCACGTGGAACGTGGTAAACCTTGCCCATTCCGACAATCAGCGACACATACTCCCGAAAATGAGTCGCAACATTCAGACTGGTTGCTGCCCCGGGTCCGGCCATTGCCAACAGGTAAGATGCCAGTTGTGTCCTTCCACGGCCAGAGCGGCGACATAGCCGGGGGCGGGGGTCAGTTCCTGAAGAGACCAACGGGAGGCTTCGGATGGATCTGGTTGAGTGCCGAGTACTGCGGCCGGTTCCCCGGGAGCCAGCGACACGTCAAACTGGTCCAAGGGCAATGAAAGTCCTTCGCCCCGTGCCTTGATGTAAGCCTCCTTGCGCGTCCAACATCGAAAGAACGCCTCGCGCTGCGCTTCGGTTGGGAGTGTCCGGAGCATCGCCACCTCCCGTCGTGAGAAAAACCGCTCGGCGATCTCCGTTACTTCCACATCGAAGCGGATGCGCTCGACGTCGATGCCCACCTCCCGACCACGAGTGATCGCGTAAAGGGCGACTCCGTGGGAGTGGGACACGCTAAAGCGGATCGCGTCCCCTTCAGAATCTCCGGCCAAGGCCGGCTTTCCATGAGAGCTGTAGCAAAAGGACAGGCATTCGGGCGCTCGATTCAAGTAGCCGCCGAGGATGGCCCGGAGCACTCCACGAGCCACGATAAAGTGCTCGCGGTCTCTCTCAAAATAAAACCGCTCGGCCCTCGCCTGTTCATCCGCAGCAAGGTTGTGAAGGAAGCTCTGAATCTGCGACGGGGTCTGATCCAAAGTCGCTCGCCAGACATGAACTTCATCGCAACCCAACACCAAAGTTTCTGGTGGAGAGCGCCACGGAGGAACAGGAGAGGAGATCGGTGCTGCTTTCATGTGGTGGTTCTCACCCATCTCCACCCAGTTCCTGGGAGAGCGCCTCAAGAAACAGCGACCGAGTTGTGTTCCAGAAGAAGTGGTCACCGGGAAACATCCGCAGCGAGAAGGAACCACTCGTTTGGTCGCGCCAGGCTTCGAGATCGCCACGACTCACCCTGTCATCCTGCAAGCCGCCAAAGGTGGAGATGGGACAGTGGAGAGGAGGCTCGGTTGAGTACACGTACGTTTCGTAAACGGCGAAATCTGACCGCAGGACGGGAAGCATGATCTGCATGAGTTCTACATCTTCCAACACTTTTCCGGGAATGCCATTCAGGCGACGCAATTCGTGCAAGAATTCTGTCTCGGGCCGGGCATGGATCGGACGGTCTTGATGAGGGATCTGCGGCGCGCGATCCGCCGAGACAAACAGGCGAACCGGCTGAACACCAGACTGTCGCCGGAGCTGACGGGCGAGTTCAAAGCCAACCAATGCTCCCAAGCTGTGACCGAAGAAGGCAAACGGCTTGTCCAAGAGTGGAACCAAGGCTTGGGCGAGGGCCTCGATGAGAGGCGAGAGCTGAGTGAACGGAGTCTCCATCAGCCGTGTTCCCCGGCCGGGGAACTGAACCGGGCAGACCTCAACATCCGCTGGCAAGCCGTCCGACCAGGTGCGAAAAATCGAGGCACCGGTTCCTGCGTACGGGAAACAGAACAGACGAAGGCGGGCCTGCGCTTTCGGTTTGCGGAAGGCAATCCAGGAGTCAAAGGCGGTCGCGGTGCTCATGGATCGATCTTCCATGCCCGAAATTTGTGCATCATGTAGAGCGATGGATGCGTCTGCGCCACCACCGCTTCATCGAAAGGATGTTTGACGGCTTTCAATAATCGATACGCTTATTGAGGTCGGATATGTTCCACGGGAATTCCAGCGTCTTGAAGGAAAGGAGTCAAATCACGCTTCGTATTTCCGCTATCACTGCCCGTAAATGCTTGTCTACTTTTCTTTGTTCTTTTCTGGCAATACGTAATGAACAGCTTATGTTTTGCGCGTGTCAGTGATACGTAGAGCAATCGGCGCTCATCGCCTTCCTTTTCGCCCAAATTCTTGCCAGGGATGATTTGCTTTTCCGCACCGACAATGAACACAACGTCAGCACTGAGTCCCTTTGCCCGATGCATCGTCAGGATGTTGACCTTCCCTTTAGTTAACTACACACTTCCATTTTCTTCCGCCGCCGCGGATTGCGCCTGGTTGAGACACGCCGTCAGTTTCTCAGCCAGGACTTCAACGTGAGGCTCGTACATCAGATTGGCGTGATTGCCCGGAACGACATGGACCTCCACTCCGCCACTGGCCCAGTCGCTCCAGCCCAGCGTCGGGTCCGCAGACGCACCCTCCAGCGTTTCACTCGCCTTGAAGAAGGTGATTCGACCCGGGTAGAGATGCAGTCCGTAGTTCTGCGTCGCGCGCAGGTCGCTCCGGAGAAGATCGACAAAGCGGCGCGCCTGGGAAACATCAAGCTCCGCGGGCACCAAGCCGGCGCTCTTCGCCTGTTCCAGCATAAACGCCAACTGTTGGTCTTTGGGAAGCTCCGCCAAGGACTCCATCGGACCAAACGAAATACCAAAGTAACGTTCGACCAAGACGATCGCTTCAGCGTCTTCCTCCGGAAATGTCTCGTCGGGAGTGGGAATCCGACCATCCAGTAAGGCGAGCAACGCCACCCGCTGACCTTGCGCGTGAAGTTGCTGCGCCATCTCGAAGGCGACCACGCCTCCCATGGACCATCCTCCCAGAAGGTACGGCCCCGTCGGCTGCACGGTCTGCAGGGCCTGTATGTACCAGGCCGCCATGTCTTCGATCCGCGTGTGGGGGTCTTGTCCGTCTTCCAGCCCCCGGGCTTGCAGCCCATAGCAGGGTTGATCGGGCCCCAGAAACTGCGCCAGATGAATGTAAGGGAATACGTGTCCGCCAGCCGGATGCACCAGGAAGAGCGGCCGTTTGCTGCCACCCGGTTGAATGGGCACCAACGAAGACTGCGGGCCGGGCGTGGCCGGCTGACGGAGAACACCGGCGAGATGCTCAACCGTGGCTCCCTGAAAGACGGCCGTCAGCGGAAGTTTTTTACCCAGCCGTTTCTCGATGAGCGCGAACAGACGCACCGCTAGCAGCGAGTGTCCTCCCAACTCGAAAAAATTGTCTCTCACCCCGACCGGTCGAACGCCCAGAACCTCCTCCCAGATGTGCGCGAGTTGGAGTTCCAGGTCATCGCGGGGCGCGACGAAAGCTTTCTCCAATTCCGGCCGGGATCGGTCCGGCGCTGGCAGTGCCCGGCGGTCCACCTTTCCGTTGGGCGTCACCGGCAAGGCCTTGAGCAGCACGACCACCGCCGGCACCATGTACTCGGGCAGCTTGTCTTTGAGAAAGCGACGCAGCTCATCCGCCGTGGAGTCCGCGACAACATAGGCTACCAACCGCTTCTCTGCCGGCGCGTCTTCCCGAGCCAGAACCACAGCTGCCCGCACGGCCGTGTGTTGGCCAAGCACGGCTTCGATTTCTCCCAGTTCGATGCGAAACCCGCGGATCTTCACCTGGTGGTCGGCCCGGCCGAGAAACTCGATGTTCCCATCGGGCCGATAGCGGGCCAAGTCACCGGTCTTGTACATTCGTGCTCCGAGCACGGCGCTGAAGGGGTCTGGAATAAACTTCTCGGCAGTCAACTCCGGCCGATTCAAATAGCCGCGGGCCACGCCGGTACCACCAATGTACAACTCACCCTGCACGCCGATCGGGACCGGATGCAGAAAGGAATCCAGAATATAGATCTGCGTGTTGGCGAGGGGACGACCAATGGGCACCCGCTGATACGTCGCGTTCTCATCAGGACGGGGAGCAATTTCGAAGGCCGTTGCCGTGATCGTAGTCTCGGTCGGGCCGTAAGCATTAAGGAGTCGAATTGAACTCACCGGTGTTCGCTGCCAGAGCTTGAGAACCTCGGGCAACATCGTATCTCCGCCGACAATGAAGAGTCTAGGCTGAATGTTCGGGACCAGATCCGGGACGCCCGCCCATTCTCGAGCCAGTTCCTGCCAGTAGGCGGGTGGAACATCGATGACCGTGAGTCCGAATTCTGAAACCTTTCGATGAAATTCTGCCGGAGGCCAGAGGTTCGCCCCCATGACCACCAGCCGGGCACCGACGATCAGTGTCGGCAGAATTTCCTCTACTGACATATCGAAACTCAACGAAGCAAACTGGAGTACTACATCGTGGGAGTCCAGTTCGTAGTACCGTTGAGCATTCCAGCAGTGATCGGCAATCGAGCCATGCGAAACGAGAACTCCCTTGGGCTGTCCCGTCGATCCCGAAGTGTAGATGACATACGCTAGGTTTTCGGGGAGGGTTGAGATGCCGGGGTTCTCTCCGCTTTCACGGGCGATGGTTTCCCAGCCTGAATCCAGACAGATGACTTTGGCCTCCTGTTCCGGCAACCCCGCCACCAACCGTTCCTGGGTCAACAGCACCGGCACCTGGGCATCTTTCAGCATGAAGGCTAGGCGCTCCTTCGGATAGGCCGGGTCCAAGGGTACGAACGCGCCGCCGGCCTTGAGAATGCCCAGCAATCCGATGACCATCTCCAACGAGCGTTCTAGGCAGAGCGCCACCAGTACTTCGGGTCCGACTCCCAGCGCCCGCAAGTGATGCGCCAGTTGATTGGCCCGGCGGTTCAGCTCTCCATACGTCAACTGCTCAGCTTCGAACACGACGGCGATGGCATCCGGCGTTCGCTCCACCTGCGCCTCAAAGAGCTGATGAATACACAAATCCTGCGGACAATCGGTCTTGGTATCGTTCCACTCCACGAGCAGTTGCTGCCGCTCGGCTTCGGTCAAGAGCGGCAAGTCCGAGAGGCGCTGCTCGGGGTCAGCGACCACCGCCTCCAACAGGGTCTGAAAATTCCCCAACATCCGGGCAATCGTGCCCACCTCAAACAGATCGGTGTTGTACACGAGTGCGGCTGTCAGCCCTTGCTCGGTGTCCACGATCTGCAGGGTCAAATCAAAGTGAGCCGTCTCGCTGTCCCCCTCGACAAAGCTCAGGGTCAAGCCCGGCAGTTCGACCGTCCGCAGTGAAGCATTGTGCAGCACGACCATCACCTGAAAGAGCGGATTGCGGCTCAAATCCCGCTGCACGTGCAATTCCTCGACCAGTCGATCAAAGGGCAGGTCCTGATGGCCATACGCCCCCAAACAGACCTCGCGCACCCGCCGCAAGAGCTCCCGAAAACTGGGATTACCGGAAAGGTCCGTCCGCAGGACCAGTGCGTTGACGAAGAATCCGATCAGCCCTTCGGTCTCCAGCCGGTTACGGTTGGCGATCGGCGTGCCCACGATCAGGTCGTCTTGGCTTGTGTACCGATACAACAAAACCTTGAACGCCGCCAACAACGTCATGAACTGGGTCACCCCTTCCTGGCGACTCAGCGCTTTGAACCCTTCCTGCAGACGTTTGGGCAACACCAACGATTGGTGCGCACCCCGGAAAGTCTGCACCGCCGGTCGGGGATGGTCCGTAGGCAGATCGATCAGCGCGGGGGCACCGGCCAGTTGCTCCTTCCAATAGGCAATCTGGGTTTCCAGGACTTCCCCCTGCAACCACTGCCGCTGCCAGTGGGCGAAGTCCGCATATTGAATGGGCAGCGTCGGCAGCGGCGAGGACCCGCCGGCGCAGAAGGCGACATAGAGCGTCGCCATCTCTCGAATTAAGATTCCTGTTGACCAACCGTCGGAGACAATATGGTGCATCGTCAGCAACCCCACGTGCTCCTCGTCGCCCAACCGTAACACGGTGCCTCGCAAGAGCGGGCCCTGGGACAAATCGAAGGGCCGCTGGGCTTCGGCGGTGACCAATCGCCGGACCTCGGTCTCCCGCTCGCCCGCCGGCAGTTTCCGCAGGTCAACGACCGGCAGATTGATCGTCAACGTCGGGGCGATCGCTTGCATGGGCCGTCCCTCCACCTTCCCAAAGGTGGTGCGCAAGGATTCGTGGCGCTTGACGATTTCATTGAGACTCTGCTCCAGCGCCGCCAGGTTGAGTGGTCCCTTGAGGCGGACGGCGGCCGGAATATTGTAGGCCGAGAGGCCCGGTTCCAACTGATCGAAGAACCAGAGTCGCTGCTGGGCAAAGGAGAGAGCCAGGTCTCCGTTCCGTGGAACCGGCAGGATGGGTGGCGCCAACAGGTTCGGCCCGGCCTGGCGGGCGGCCTCAATGCTTTCCGCCAGACCAGCCACGGTCGGTGCCTCGAACAGACGGCGCAGCGGAATTTCCACCTGGAAGGTTTCGCGCATTCGGGACACGAGCTGGGTTGCCAAAAGCGAATGGCCGCCGAGATCGAAGAAATTGTCGTGGATACCTACTCGTTCAATGTCGAGGAGCTGGGCCCAGATCTCAGCCAATAACTTTTCTGCCGGAGTGCGGGGTGCCACGAACGCCTTGTCCAGTTCGGGTCGTGATCGGTCGGGCGACGGCAGGGCCCGGCGGTCGATCTTCCCGTTGGGCATCAACGGCAGGGCCTCCAGCAGCACGAAGACCTTCGGCAGCATGTACTCGGGCAGTTTCTCCTTCAGAAAATTACGCAGATCGGTCGTCGTGGGGAGAGGCTCCCGCTCCGCGACCACATAGGCCACCAACCGCTTCTCGCCCGGCGCGTCTTCCCGAGCCAGGACCACGGTCTCCCGCACGGCCGGGTGTTGGCCAAGCGCCGCCTCGATCTCTCCCAGTTCGATGCGAAAGCCGCGGATCTTCACCTGGTGGTCGGCCCGGCCGAGAAACTCGATATTCCCATCGGGCCGATAGCGGGCCAAGTCGCCGGTCCTGTACATTCGTGCTCCGGGCGCGGCGCTGAAGGGATCTGGGATGAATTTCTCGGCGGTCAACTCCGGCCGGTTCAGATAACCGCGGGCCACGCCGGCACCACCAATGTACAACTCACCCGGCACGCCGATCGGGACTGGATGCAGAAAGGGATTTAAGATGTAGATCTGAGTGTTGGCGATGGGACGACCAATCGTCACCTCGCCTCCCGGGATAATTCTGGCAGCGGACGCGTTGGCTGTCGCCTCCGTCGGGCCGTAGATATTCCAGATCTGGAGATGCGGAAGCGCGGACAAGGAGCGCGCGACCAGCTCTTTGCTCAGCGGCTCGCCGCCGAAAAACAGATACGCCAGACTTTCGCCCGGCGGCGCGGCTTGACCGGACCGGATGGCGTTGAGGATGGCGGTCCATAACGATGGCACGCAGTTCAGCCCGACGTTTGTCCGCGCGGCGAGTGCCGACAGCAGCGTGGCAGGCTCCGCCAAGACCTCCTCCGGGAGAATCCACACCTCGCCGCCACGCAGGAGCGGGGGAAATAGTTGCTTCAGGCACATGTCGAAGGTCAGTTTTGTCGTCAGGGGCAGGCAGAGTCCCGGGTCGCGCAGCGGACCCTCGTTGACCCAGCACAGATAATTGACGAGGCCGCCGTGCTCGCACATGACTCCCTTGGGCTGTCCCGTCGAGCCTGACGTGTACATCACATAGGCCATGCTCTGGGCGGTGGCCCCACTTACCGGAGTTTGTTCACTTTCCCGCGCGATGGCTTCCCATCCGGAGTCCAGGCACACGACGCGCCCTCCATAATCGGGCAGGTTCTCCAGCGAACGCTGCTGCGTCAGCACCACTGGCGCGTGGGCATCTTGCAGCATGAACGCCAGGCGCTCCTTGGGATACGCCGGATCCAATGGCAGGTAAGCTCCGCCGGCTTTGAGAATGCCCAGAACCCCTACGACCATCTCCGTGCAGTGCTCCAGGCAAATGGCCACCGGCACCTCCGGCCCCACGCTCAGCGTTTGCAGGTGATGGGCCAGTTGATTGGCGCAAGCGTTGAGTTGAGCGTAAGTCAGCACCGCTCCGCGCGTGCTCGCGTGGTCACGGAGTTGCTGTCCCTCAAACACGACGGCCACGCTGTCCGGCGTCCGCTGGACTTGTTCCTCAAACAATTGGTGGAGGCACTTGCCTTTGGGGTAATCGGTCTTGGTATCGTTGAACTCGACCAACAGTTGCTGGCGTTCCGCACCGGTCAGAATTTCCAAATCACCGATCGCGGCGACCGGATCGCGGATGACACCTTCCAGCAGCGCGTGAAAGTGTCCCGCCATCCGGGCGATGGTGGCGGCATCAAACAGGTCGGTGTTGAAGCGGATGGAGGCGGAAAGCGATCCGGTCGTCTCGATGATCAACATGACCAGATCCAGAGTCGCGGCCCGGCGTTCCAGAGGGATCGACTCCATCACAAACCCGCCCAGATCCATCCGTAGCCCGGTCTCGCCCCGCGCGAATGCCGGTACGGCCTGTTCGGCGACCCGATGCGGTTTATCCAAGACGAACATGATCTGGCAGAGCGGTGATCGGCTGAGATCCCGGGGCGGCCGGAGTCGTTGGACCAAACGCAGGGTGGGGTAATCCTGATGTTCGAGAGCCGCCAACACCGTCTGACGCACCTGACCCAAAAACTCCCGGAAAGTTGGATTCCCGGAAAGATTCGCTCGTAAGACCACCGGATTGGCGAAGAAGCCCACCAGCCCTTCAAACTCGGCTCGGCTCCGTCCGACCATGGGAGAAGCCACGAGGATGTCTTCCTGGCCGGTGTGGCAGTAAAGCATCAGTTCGAATGCCGCCAGCAGGACCATGTACAGCGTCGCCCCCTCGGCTTTGGCGAGCGCCCTGAGCCGCCGGGCCAGTTCATCGTTCAGAGTGAAATCGTGCTGCGCGCCACGAAACATCTGAATCGGCGGGCGCGGCCGGTCGGTCGGCAGATTGAGCACGGGTAACGGGCCGGCCAATTGTTTTTTCCAGTAGTCCCAGAGCCGTTCGCCGGCCGGACCCGCCAGCATTTCGGTCTGCCAACGAACGAAGTCCGTGTATTGCAGATCCAGGGAAGGGAGAGCCGCTGGTCGACCGGCTTTTTCCGCCGGATACAGCACGCCGAGTTCATTCAGGATCACCGCGAGGGACCAGAAATCGACCACGATATGATGAATGACCAGCAACAGGATGTGTTCCTGTGCCGATCGCGTGAACAGACTCACCCGCATGACCGGCCCTCGTTCCAGATCAAACCGGCGCTGAGTTTCCTCGACCAGCCGGGTCTGCAGCTCATCCGCGCGCCAGGTTGAGGCATCGGTCTCCTCGAAGTGGACCGGCTGATGTTCGTGGATCTGTTGAACGGGTTTGCCGGAGCGCACCGCAATCGTGGTCCGCAGGGAAGGATGGCGGTCCACCAACGCCTGAAACGCGCGCCGGAAAGCCGGGATGTCTAGATCGGAGCGGATACGCGCCGCAAAACTGACATTGTAAATCGAGCTTTCAGGCGCGAACTGGCACAGGAACCAAATCCCCTGCTGATTATCGGAGAGCGGATAAAACGATTTGGACCCGCTTACCTTTTTCCGCAGGAGCTGCGCAAGAAGGGCGCGTTTTTCATTGGGTGAAAGATCGGCAGTTGGCGGGGCGGTCTGGATCATTTGCCATTCTTCTCCTCAGTCAACATATCGGTGAGCAATGAATCCACTTTCTCATCCGAAAGCTGGTCCAGATTGGCCAACAGACGTTCCGCATTCCGCTGCTCCCCCGGCTGTGCAACTGCCGGGGCCAGAGGTGTCGTCGGGTTGGCGGCCTCGGCTGCCAGTTGATCAAGCACCTGCGTGACAGCTTGGTCAACGCTAAAGCCCTGAAGGAATTTCACCACTGGCACGTTCACCTTCAGGTCAACCGCGATCCGGTTTTTCAGTTCGACGGCCATCAAAGAGTCTAGTCCGAGATTGCTCAGGGGTTGCTGGATGTCCAGTTTGGAGGGGCTGAGTCCGAGCACCCGGGCCACTTGCTCGCTCAGGTAGGATTGGAGCAATTGCCGGCATTCCGCTGGTTCGGCCGCAAGAAGGGCGTCCCTCCTTTCACTCGTGCGGCCCGCCGGCCGGGGTGGGTCGACTTCCTCTCGCAGCAGTTGAGAGAGCAGCGGTGACACGCTACCGGCCAGAGAAAACTCCCAATACTGCTTCCAATTGACCGGCACCGCCACGACCTGGGTGGCGCTTTGCCCGAGCAGTCGTCCCAGCATTTCCAACGCTTGCTTGGGGGCGATGCTGCTGATTCCCAGGAGCGCGAGGCGCGCGGCGAGACGCTTGCCTCCAACCGAATCCGCGAATCCTTCACCGGCCCAGGCGCCCCAGTTGATACTCAGGGCCGGCTGGCACTGGGCTTGCCGGTGATGCGCCAGCGCATCGAGGAAAGCATTGGCGGCGGCATAGTTCCCCTGACCGGGCTGGCCCAGCACGGAACCCGCGGAAGAGAAGAGTATGAAAAAGTCCAGAGGATCGCCCTGGAGCAGGCGATGCAGCAGCCAGCCGCCCATCACCTTGGGCCGCAAAACCGCATTCATTGCGGCCGCATCGAGTTGCACCAGCAGTCCGTCCTGCAGCACGCCCGCCGTGTGCACGACACCCCGGATCAGTGGCCAACCCTCCGCGCGAAACTCGTCCAGAAAACCGCTCAACTCTCTTTCATCCGCCACATCGACCGACGCCAGATGCACGCATGCTCCCAAAGATTCCAGTTCCCGAATGGCGGTGATTTGACGGGCCAAACGACTTCCTGTTTCTACCGAACTCCAGTTCGAGCGCGGCGGGAGTTTGGTGCGTCCCAAAAGGATCAAACGCCGCGCCCCTTGCTCGACCATCCAACGCGCGACCAAGAGGCCGAGGTCTCCCAGTCCTCCGCTGATCAGATAGCTGCCGTCCGTCCGCCGCCGGAGGGGAGGGGCTGGCGTGGCCGATGGGCGCTGGCGAACCAAACGGGCCACGTATCGCCGCCCTTGACGAAACGCAAGTTGATCCTCTCCATCCGCACTGGAGATTTCCTCCCACAACTGATGAGCGGCAACGTCACGCAAAGTGGGATGCCCGGGTTCCAAGTCCACCAGCCCGCCCCAGAACGTCGGGTGTTCCTGCGCAATGACGCGACCCAATCCCCAAAGCGGTGACTGAGCGACCGACAACGGGGCGGGCTTTTCTCCGGCCGCTTGAGCGCCCTGCGTGATCAGCCATAGTCGCGGGAGGTCAGGCGATTCCGTTCGAGCCAGTTCTTGCACCAGCAGCAGGACACTGCCGCAGCCCAGAGTCTGGGCGGCATTCAGCGAGGCCACGGTGGTCTCCTCTGGACGAGCAACATCAAGACTCCAGAGATGGACAATTCCACGACAGCCCGGCTGATCCGATCCCAGAGCCGCCTCGAAGAGCCGGCGGATGTCTTCCGGTCGTTCGGGACGGATGCGATAATGCTTGCCGTCCGTTTGCGCGAACGATTCCCCGGCAGCGACCAGAATGCTCCGTTCGCCCCGGGCTGCCAACAGCGCGGACAGCGCATTACCGACACCACCGCTGTCGGTAAAGATCAGCCAGCTTGCCCGGCTGGCTGGCGCGGAAGGTTTTCCTGCCACGCGCTCTTTGGGCTGCCACTGGAACTCATAGAGCCAGTCGTCGAGATTATCGACAGCCGCGCGCGCTGTGTCTTCGTCCAGGTATTCAAAGCGAAGTCCCTGAATCTCGACCGCCACGCGTCCCGCTTCATCGAGGAGATGGACTTCTCCCGTTGTTGCATGCGCCTCCCGATGCTGCACCCGAGTGTGACTCCATAGATGACGGCCCGGACGACCGTGAACCCGGAACTGGTCGATGCGGGTTGGCAGGTAGATTCCTTGTCGGCCGTTTTCAGTCGCTTCCGCGGCCACTGCAGCCCCGAGAATCTGTAACCCGGCATCGAGAATTGCCGGGTGAATTTGAAAGCCATTAAACTCTGCCTCCGGCCCATCGGGCACCTGCACTTCACCCAACACATCTCCGTTGTTCCGCCACAACTGCGCGATGCTCTGAAAGAAAGGACCGTAGTGGATGCCGCTTTCGCGGAGTCTCCGGTAATAATCCTGGCCGGAGATCTTCTCGGCGCATCGAGTTCGCATCTGCGTGAGCGTTTCCGGCCCGGCCTCCGGGGTGATGATGCTGTTGTCCTGTTGAAGACAGACCTTGCCGGTCGCGTGCAGCATCCATGATTGACCGGAGTGCACCACGCCTCCCGGGCAACTGTAGATGTGAAAGGATGCCGCTCCATCTGCGCCCTGAGAGAGGATCACCTGAATCGTGTGGGTTCCGCCCTCGGGCAAGAAAAGCGCCTTGCGAAATTCGATATCCTTCAGCGCAACGGATTGCGCTCCGAAGACTTCAACCGCGGCGGCCAGGGCCATCTCCACATAGGCCGAGGCGGGCAGCACGGCGACGCCTTGGATGCGGTGGTCATCCAGATACGGCAGGCAATTCTTGTCCAGCATGGTTTCCCAGAAGTGGGTTCCTGCAGGATGCGCCGATTTGAAATGCCGGCCCAGAAAAGGATGGTTCCCTGTCCCGCTCCGAGAGACTTGTTCCCGGTGAGAGTCGGTGTCCCCGGCTGCGGGCTCAAGCCAACAACGCTCCCGTTGCCACGGGTAGAACGGGAGTCGAACACACCGGCCTCCGGTCGGATAGATCAGGTTCCAGTCGACCGGGTATCCCAAAGTATAAAGCGCGCCCAGCGATCCGAGCAGGACCGTGTGTTCATCTTCCTCACGCTGCAGAGAAGGAAGCACGGCGCCTTCCTGGCCGAAGTGATGAAACCCTTGCTGCATGGCGCTGAGCAGAATGGGGTGCGGGCTGATTTCCAGGAAGATGTCATGCCCATCTTCCACCAGGTGCTGAATTGCAGTGGAGAAGAGCACCGGCTCCCGCATGTTCCTCGCCCAATAGAGCGGATCGAATTCCAGCCCGTGGCTGACCTGGCCGGTCACCGTCGAGTAGATCGGCACGGATTCAGCCCGCGGCTGCAGCCCTTCCAAAGCCTGCAGTAAATCGGCGCGCAACGGGTCCATCTGTGGGCTGTGCGAGGCGAAATCGACCTTCACCATGCGACAGAAGATGTCGCGATGCTGCAACTGATCCAGAATGGCGGCGAGCGCGGCCGGATCGCCGGACAACACCGTCGAGGCGGGACCGTTGCTGGCCGCGATCGACACACGGTCTTCGGAGCCGACCAAGACGCGTCGAGCTTCCTCGATGGAAAGTTCCACCGCCGCCATGGCCCCTTGCCCAAGGGTGCGCTTGAACAACCGGCTGCGATGACAAATGACCCGGACGGCATCGTCGAAGCTCAGCGCACCGGCGACGTACGCGGCTGCGACCTCTCCCAAACTATGGCCCACCACGGCTTGCGGCTCGATCCCCCGCGAGCGCCACAGGGCCGTTAGGGCGACTTGAATCGCAAAGAGGGCCGGCTGGATGATATCGATTTCGTTCAACCGCGACCGGGCGGCATCGGTGGCCGTGAGTTCGGCGAGCAACGACCAATCTCCGTACAGTCGCATCGCCCGGTCACAACGTTCGATGACCTCCCGGAAAACGGCTTCCTGCTCCAACAGCCGTCGCCCCATGCCAAACCATTGGCTTCCCTGCCCCGGAAACACAAAAACAAGTTTTCGCCGGCGCGCGGAAAGCTTGCGGCCAGACGACAAGCCGGGACGAGCCTCGCCCCGCAAAAAAGCTTCCAGGCTCTCGATCAGTTGCGCCGGCGAATTGCCGGTCACAGCGAGACGGTGGTCATGGTGACTGAGCCGCACGCTGGCCGTGTAACAGACATCCGGCAACGATGCCGCGGACTCCGGGGTGGCGAGGAAGTTTTGGTAGGCGCGAGCGAGAGACTGGAGGGCTTCCGAACTTCGTGCCGACAGCGGGAGCAGGTGGGTGCCGATTTTCCGTTCTGCCTCCGGCATTCCCGTAATGGCCGGGGGTGCCTCTTCCAAAACCAGATGAGCATTGGTGCCGCCGAAGCCGAATGAGCTGACTCCGGCCAATGCTGGACCGGATTCCACGGGCCAGCGACTCAGCGTCGTTTGCACTCGGAGAGGAAGCTCGTCAAAAGGAATATGCGGGTTGGGCTTTTCAAAGTGCAGGCTCGGCGGGATCTCACGATGCCGGAGCGCCAGCGCCACCTTGATCAAGCCCGCGATACCGGCAGCGGCCTCGAGGTGGCCCACGTTGGTCTTGACCGACCCTAGGGCGCAGGGCCGCCCCGGTGGACGTTCGACACCCAGCACCGTGCCCAGTGCTTTCGCCTCGATCGGGTCGCCCAGCAATGTGCCCGTGCCGTGGGCCTCGACGTATTGAACCTTGCCGGGCGAGACGGCGGCTTGCCGGTAGGCTTCGCGCAGGACTGCCTCCTGGGCCAGCGGATTCGGCGCCATTAGTCCGTTGCTCCGTCCGTCCTGGTTCACGGCGCTGCCGCGAATGACGGCATAGATCGGATCACCATCCGCCAAAGCTTTCGAGAGGGGCTTCAGCACGACGACACCGGCACCCTCACTGCGAACGTAGCCGTTGGCCCGGGCATCGAACGCTTTGCAGCGCCCATCCGGCGCCATGGCGCCGGCTTTGGTGAAATTGATCGCAATCGCCGGCGAGAGAATCAGGTTCACGCCCCCGGCCAGAGCCAGCGTGGACTCGCCGTTCCGCAGGCTGCAGCAAGCCAGGTGGACGGCCACGAGCGACGAGGAACAGGCCGTGTCGATGGCGAGACTCGGCCCGCGGAAATCGAACAGGTACGAGATTCGGTTGGCGGCGATGCTCTGGGCATTGCCGGTGCCGGAGTAGGCATCAATGTGCTCGAGATCGTTCCACTGCATCCGCCCGTAATCGTTGGTCGCGATGCCGATGAATACGCCGGCCTGGGTGCCGACCAGACGCTCGGGCACCTGCCCCGCGTCCTGTAACGCTTCCCAGGTCACCTCCAGTAAGAGGCGTTGCTGGGGATCCATGCGCAAGGCCTCCCGAGGGGAGATGCCAAAGAAATTGGGATCGAACTGATCCACCTGCCCCAGAAAGCCGCCCCAGCGAGTGTTCATTTTGCCCGGGGCCGCCGGGTCTGGATCGTAAAACGCCTGCTGGTCGAAGCGATCCGCGGGAACTTCGCGGATGGCATCCACTCCGTCTCGCAGCAACTGCCAGAACGCGGCCGGGTCGTTCGCGCCGGGAAACCGGCAGCCGATGCCGATGATGGCGATCGGTTCGTTTTTCGCCTCCCGGTCCTGGCCGGCCCTGGTCACTGACTCCGATGCGTCCGGTGATCCTGCCAAATGCCGAGCGAGAGCCTCGATGGTGGGGTACTCATAGGCCAGCGCCGGAGAAAGTTTTTGTCCCAGCCACTCAGCGAGTTCACCCGCCAAGCTGACCGCCTCCGTTGACCCGAGTCCGTAGCTGGCGAAGGTCTCCTGTATATCGATCTCGTGAGATTCGATTCCCAGCCGCTCGGAAAGTTTGGCGACCAACCACGCCTGGATGACTTCTGCGTTGGTGGAATTCTCAGCCATCGCTCATTCCTCACCGAGTCTTTCCAGCGTCCCCTTTAGGAAACTGGCCTGGCAGGCATGGCGCTGCACTTTGCCACTGGTGGTCTTGGGAATGCGCCCCGCCCGGAGCAGCACCACCGTGTGGACTCGCACATCATGCTCTTCGGCCACCGCCCTCCGAATGGCCCGAACCACGGCCTCGACATCCAGCGACAAACGCCCATTTGGATGAGCGCGCGCTTCCCCATCCGGCGGGTTGCGAACCGCAGGTTGGTACCGGGGCTCGACTTCGGCGGCGATGATCAGTTGTTCTTCGCCGGTGCCATCGACCGAAAACGCCGCACAGCAAGCCGGCCGCAAGGCCGGGTGACTCTGTTCCGCCGTCAATTCAATATCCTGGGGGTAGAGCTTGCGGCCACTGATGATGATCAGATCCTTCAGGCGACCGGTGACAAACAGCTCGCCCTCTTTCATGAATCCCAAATCCCCGGTGCGGAGAAACGGCCCCTCCCCGGTATCTTTCAGGCAGGCCCGACAAGCGCGTTCTGTGTCCTCGGGTCGGTTCCAATACCCCTGGGTCACGCTCGGGCCGGCCACCCAGATTTCGCCCACTTCATCCGGTGCACAAGTGGTCAACGATTCCGGATGAGCGATGACAATCCTGGTGTCGTCCAGGGCGTGGCCACTGCCGACCAATGTCCGCACATTCTCGTCCTGGGCGCTGGCCTCCACGACGCGGTTCTGTTCAAACGCGGCCACTTGAATCGTGCGGAACATCTCGTCTCCCAAAGAACCGCCGGCAACCAGCAGTGTGGCTTCGGCGAGTCCATAACAGGGATGGAAGGCGCTCGGTCGGAAACCACACGAGGCAAAGGTCGCCGCAAACCTTTTCATGGTGTCGGCCCGTACTGGCTCGGCGCCGTTGTAAGCCACATCCCAACTGCTGAGGTCGAGGGTTTCCCGTTGTTCGGGAGTAATTCTGCGGGTGCACAATTCATACGCGAAATTGGGGCCGCCGCTAATCGTGGCTTTGTAGCGCGAAATGGCTTGGAGCCACCGGATCGGCCGCATGAGAAAGGATACCGGCGGCATCAGGTAACATGGCCGTCCTTTATACACCGGTTGGATAATCCCATTGGTCAATCCCATGTCGTGGAAGGCCGGCAGCCAGGTGACGGTGACACTGTCCGGGATGAGCGCGAAGACGCGGTTGATGTAGGCCGAATTGTGGAGGAGGTTTCCGTGGCTGATCACGACGCCCTTCGGTTCCGCGGTGGAGCCGGAAGTGTATTGGAGCAACGCCAGGGTATTGCTGGTCACGGACGGGTCCCGCCATTCCTGCGCCTGGTCGCCGGTCACCTTGTCAGTGGCCAACCAGCGCATCTTCTGCAACTCGGGAGCCAGGGTGAACAGAGCCTCGGTGTTAGAGAGAATCGCTGACGTGGTGAGCACCACCGAAGGCTGCGCATCGCGGATGATGGCCCGAAGCCTGGGGAGGCCCCTCTGTGGCTGAGCCGGATTCGGCGGAGGCTGAGGGACGGCAATCACCCCGGCATATAGACAGCCAAAAAACGCGGCGATGAACTCGAGACCAGCTGGATAAAGCAACAGCGCGCGCTCCCCACTGGCTCCGTAGCTTTGGAGCAGCGCCCCGATACTCCGGGCTTGGCAGTCCAACGCCGCATAGGTCAGATGATCCCCTTCTGCTTCTCCATCGACCAGATAGGTATAGGTCCGCTGTTCAGGCTGCTGAAGCGCTCGCCAGCGAAGGATTTCGACGAGCGTGGAAAATTCCACGATTGGACCAGTAAGGTCTCCCTTTCTCCGTAGCATTCTGGGAAAAATCAACTGTCCACGTTGCAATAGTAATACCCTTTCTCTCTCGTCCATTTGTCCGCGCCGAACAACGTTGTTGCATTTGCGGTAGTTGTTGTATGCTCAAACCGAATTCAGTCAGCCAAAAGACAATACGTTTGCAGGCCGGGCGGGCGCTATGGGGTGTTTACCCCATGTGAGATTTCATTCGTGAGATTGGGCGGCCAGCCGCTTCCACCCCATCGACTACTTCTGGAGGAGCTTGAGCGCGGTCGAGGCCAGTTGAGTTAAACGGAGACGGGCATCTCATCAGTGACAGACAGTGCTTTCCCCACATTTCGAAAATTGGTTGATTTCAGAACTGTCTGGGCACCAAATATAGAGAGGTATCCTGTATAGGATAAACCGGGCGTCTCGGATACCATGGGTTTATTTTCGCCGAACTACAGGGTTGAGTCAGGGCCATGAGACGACTGATAACTTGTCTGGTGGGATTCCTGTTGGCCGTCACGTCCACTCACATCAGCCGTGCGGAAGAGCTTCCCTTGTGGGAGGCGGGACTCGGATTTGCCGGCCTGGGTCTTCCCGATTACCGCGGTTCTGACCAACAACGGTTCTATTGTGTTACCGCTGCCGTATCTGGTGTATCGCGGTGATTTCCTGCGGCTGGACAGCAACGGGTTATCGGGTTTGCTCTTCCACTCGGACCGGGTGCACCTCAACATCAGCGCCGATGCCGGGGTGCCGGTCAAGAGCGGCAACAACACGGCCCGGACCGGGATGCCGGACCTCGATCCCACGGTCCAACTCGGACCTTCACTCGAGATCTGTCTTTTCAAAGACACGAATTCCGAGCGCGTGGTGCAGTTTTGTCTCCCGGTCCGTGCAGTCATTGCCACGGATCTTTCCCGGTGGAAGGCCATCGGCTTCGTTCTCCATCCCGAGCTTACGTTTGATTGGAGAAACATCGGACCGGGCAAAGGATGGAATTTCGGGTTGTCCGTCGGCCCGCTCTTTGCTACGGAACCGTACCACGACTATTACTACGAGGTCGCTCCTAGGTTTGCTGTTCCCGGTTTACGACCGGCCTATGATGCGCGCGCCGGATACAGCGGTTCGCTCCTGATCCTGTCAGTGACCAAACGTTTTGGCCGCATTTGGTTCGGTGCATTTGCCCGCTATGATGAACTGTCCGGCGCGGTATTTACGGACAGCCCGCTCATGTGGACCGAGCATTCCGTGATGGCTCGATTCGGTCTTGCCTGGGTGTTCGCGGAATCGAAGACGTTGGTGCCTGCATCACCATAAAGGATTCGTGATCGGAATTCATCGTCCGCTCGCTGCCGTCGCGCTCTACTTGAGGTTCTTCCTCAAGAACGCCAGGATGCTGGCGATGGAACTGCCGGGACCGAAGACGGCCTTGATGCCCAGCTTCTGGAGCTTCTTCACGTCTTCGTCGGGAATGATGCCGCCGGCGAAGACGAGGACCCCTTTCACCTTCTCCTGCTTGAGGAATTCCATCACGCGCCTGAACTGCGTCATGTGCCCGCCCGACAGCGAACTCAAACCGATCGCGTCCACGTTCTCTTGAATCGCCGACGCGATGATCTGTTCCGGCGCGCTGCGAATGCCGGTATAGACGACTTCCAGCCCGGCCTCGCGCAGGCCCATCGCCACGACGAGCGCGCCGCGCTCATGGCCATCGAGTCCCGCTTTGGCGATCAATATTTTGATGGGGCGTTTTGATTTCATTTCTTCTCCGGGCTGTCACCCTGAGCGATTCGAGCCGAAGCCCTGAGTCCGCGAAGGGGAAGGGCCACGGAATGTCTGGTCACGCGCCTCCAGTCCTTGCGAGTTTCTTCGCTTCGCTCAGAATGATAGAAGGAGGGGGTCATATGCTGTGTGAAGGCCGATGCTCGCCAAACACACTCCGCAACACCCGGCAAATCTCACCGAGTGTGACGTTACTCCTCACGCAGTCCACGAGGACCGGCATCAGATTCTCCGAACTGTTGGCTGCTTTTTCCAACGTCGCCAAACACTTCTTAACGTTGCCGGCGTTCCGTTTTTTACGCAAGGCCGCAAGCTCCCGGCGGCGGCGCGGTTCAAGACGCGGATCAATCGGCTGTGTCTTCACCTTCAATGGCTGGTCGCCGACGTACTCGTTGACGCCGACGATGATCTTCTCCCTGGCTTCCACGGCTTGCTGGTGTTCGGAAGCGGCGCGATAGATTTCCTGGCGCACGTATCCGCTCTCGATGGCCTTGAGAATCCCGCCCAGAGCATCGATTTTGTGCAACTGGTCGCGCGCCTGCTGCTCGAGGCGGCTGGTGAGCGACTCGACGTAGTAGCTGCCGCCCAGCGGGTCGGGCTCAGTGGTCACGCCCGACTCGTGCGCGATGATCTGCTGGGTGCGCAACGCAAGCAGCGCCGACTCTTCGGTCGGGATCACGCTGCCTTCGTCTTTCGCGTTGGTGTGCAGGCTCTGCGTGCCCCCCAGGACAGCCGCGAGCGCTTCCAAGGTCGTACGGACGATGTTGTTGTCCGGCTGCTGGGCTGTGAGCGTCGAACCGGCGGTCTGCGTGTGGAACCGCAGCATCATCGAACGTTCATTTTTCGCACCGAATTTTTCGCGCATAATGTGGGCCCAGAGCCGCCGCGCGGCGCGGAACTTGGCGACCTCCTCGAAAAAATTGCTGTGGCAGTTGAAGAAAAAGGCGATGCGCGGCCCGAAGCTGTCCACCGCCAGCCCGCGCGCGACGCACGTCTGCACGTAGGCGATCCCGTCGGCGAGTGTGAACGCAATCTCTTGGGCCGCCGTGCAGCCGGCCTCGCGCATGTGGTAGCCGCCGACGCTGATCGTGTTCCAGCCCGGCACTTCCTTCGCGCAGAATTCGACGATGTCCGCGACCAAGCGCAACGACGGTGTCGGTGGAAAGATGTACGTGCCGCGCGCGCTGTACTCCTTGAGAATGTCGTTCTGAACCGTGCCGGTAATCTTCGACCACGGCACGCCCTGTTGATTCGCGACGACGAGATAGAGCGCCAATAATATGGGAGCCGTCGCGTTAATCGTCATCGAAGTGCTCACCTGATCCAGTGGGATGCCTTCGAAGACCCGCTCCATGTCGGCGAGTGTCGAAATCGCCACACCAACACGGCCGACCTCGCCGAGCGCCAGCGAGTCGTCACTGTCGTAGCCGATTTGCGTCGGCAGATCGAACGCCATCGAGAGTCCCGTCTGGCCATGCGCAAGCAGGTACTTGTAGCGCTGGTTCGTCTCCGGCGCCGTGCCAAAGCCCGCATACTGGCGCATCGTCCACAATCTCCCTAAATACATCGTGGGGTGGATGCCGCGCGTGAACGGAAACTGGCCGGGCTCTTCCCGCGGTTTAGTCATGGTGCTCACACATTTCGATCAACACGCCATGCGCGCTCTTGGGGTGGATGAACGCGATGTGGGCGCCGCCGGCGCCGATGCGTGGCTCCTCGTCGATCAGCCCGACGTTGGCAACTTTGAGCGCTTGCAGATGCCCGGCCAATTTGTCGGTCGCGAACGTCAGGTGATGCAGGCCTTCGCCGCGCTTGTCCAAGAACCTCTGCATGGGGCTGTCCGCAGCGGTTGGCTCCAGTAGTTCGATGGTGGCTTCGCCGGCCGCCAGGAAAGCGACGCGCACTTTTTGCTCGGGCACATTTTCTGTGCGCAGATACTTCAAGCCGAGCGTATCCACCCAAAATTTCTTTGCCTCATCAATATTCTTGACAGCGATGCCGATGTGGTCGATGCCTTTGATCATAGCGCGCCGCTCTCTCTGAGAGCGCCAAGGGATTTCGCACTATAGCCGAAGCTCTTCAACATGCCGTGCCTTGCAGTTGATACCACAGGTCATAGTGTCCTGCCAAGCTCGTTCCTCTTTTCTCCCCCTAAGCGGCCAGACTGTCGCCCGAGGCGGTTTGATTTTCGGCGCTTGCACGATGGCTTCCTTTGACAAGCTCACGGAGACCTTGTGTTCACCCCAGGAAGGATGTCGTTTCAACGTGGTGATCCCGCTCACGGTCCTGGTGATGCTCCCAGCGTTGATACGCATAAATTGGATCGTAGTCGTAACGTCCGGATTCGAAGAAAAACGATGCATGGAACCCGGCGCTGGAATAGCTGACCCCACAGGGAGAGTTCATGACACCAGGTGTTCGCTGGCCGCGGGCGTCTGGCCTGCGTTCGGAGTTCAAGCTTTACTCCGACCCACTGGGTTTAGCTTCCTGCGGCAGATGAACGTCCAACGCTCAACATTCGAAGTTGAATTCTGAAGATGAAGTGTCGCTGGCGATCCCCAGCCGCCCCGGAGGTGCGGGATGGGAGACCGTCTCCGGCGGCTGCGGGTGCTATCATTTGTCAAGTGTCGCGAGTTGAGCCTGAAAAACTAAAATCTTATACTTCGTTGGGAAACGCGGACCACTGCGGAGAAGGAAAGTTGGGGTGGGACGGCTTGGCGTGCGAACATGAATACAGAAATATCTATACCTCAGTATGGCCTCCGCGAAGAGATTGCGAACAGCATCATCAGTGGGGTCGGGTTCGTCTTCGCGGTTGCCGGATCAATCGTCCTGGTCGCCCGGGCCGGCAACTTTGGCACCGTCCGGCACATCGTCAGTTGCAGCGTTTACGGGACCACTCTGATTATTCTCTACGCGGCTTCAACTTTGTACCATAGCATCCACTTCCCTCGTGCCAAAGCCATCCTCAGAACTTTCGATCATTCCGCGATCTTTCTGCTGATTGCTGGCACCTACACACCGTTCGTCTTGGTGAACCTCCGTGGCGCTTTGGGCTGGACTCTGTTTGGAGTGATTTGGGGACTGGCGGCGCTCGGGATCGCATTCCAAGCATGGCTGCTGCTGCGGCCTGTTGCGCAGGTTGGTCTGTACGTCGGTATGGGTTGGGCGGTGGTTGCGGCGGTCAAACCGCTGTTCGCGGCCGTCGCGCCGGGCGGCTTGGTGTTATTGCTTGTTGGAGGTCTGGCTTACACCTTGGGGCTCGGTTTCTACACCTGGCGCCGGCTCCCTTACCACCATGCGATTTGGCATGTCTTCGTGTTGGCGGGCAGCATTTCCCACTTCTTCGCCATTCTCTTCTATGTCATACCGACTGGGCTTTAGCGTGGACCAAGGAATGCCGTTGCCGTGGGGGACTCAGCCGATACTAACTTGGGTCGGTAGCCCCTTAAGAAATTACAAAGTGCCGGTGTCCGCGAAACGCAACAACGTGCGCATTGACCGCGAGCCGCACAATGCCGCGCGCCCGTCGTTTCCCGCAGGCGTCGTAAACGGTCGCGATGAGATCCCCGAACGTCAGCGCCTTCTTCCGGTGACTGGCTTTCATGACCCGCACGTTCTTTGTTCTGCGGTGGCAATCGTTTGGGCTTCGGCCTCCAACCAATGCTGCACATCGTGTCCTTGGGGACAGCCTTGATTCACGTAAATGAGATATGCTTTCCTGGCCACCTCGTCTCGCGACGGCCTGACATCAACTCCAGTTTGGTTCGAGTTCGTAGTCGGCGCCGGCGGTCGTGCGGCGGCTGACTCTCCATGATGAAGGTGCTTGTGGTGTTTCATAAGAAAATAATAAGCAACGGACCGTGCGGGCGCTATGGGGTGTTCACCCTATCGAAAAAGGGCCGGCTCTTGGCGTAGCTTACTGCCAGCGATAAAGAAAGGAGCAACAGTATGGGATTAATCCTATTGATATTGGTCATTCTCTTCCTCGTGGGCGCATTACCCACCTGGCCCCACAGCAGAAACTGGGGATACTATCCAAGCGGCGGGCTCGGACTGGTAGTCGTGATTCTGCTCGCGTTGGTTCTACTGGGTCGGATTTGAAGGACAAATGCGACGAAGAACGTCAGCGGACACAAGACCCAAGCCGGACTGAGGCATTCATGAAACGACGGGCTTGGGCTTGTGGAACGCTGATCGTGTGCGCGTTGGCGGTGACAGGCTGTTCGACGGTCCAGAAGATTCTCCCGACCACTGCCTGGCGTCAGGCTCGCGTGCGCAACGAGGGCTACAGCCTCCTGTACCAACTACTGAGTCAGGAAAGTGACGTCGCCAAAATCCTCATCATTAAACACGCAGACCCTCCGATCGCCGACATTATTAAAGAGATCGCGAGCACCTGTGATCAGGCCAGGAAAGAACTGGAGCTATTTCATGAAAAAGATCGTCACCTTAGCTTTGAGATGACGAACCTGCCCCAGATCGAACAGAAGACGCGCGCCGCGATCGACACGACCGAGACCAAACAGTTACTATTCTCCAGCGGCAAGACGTTTGAAGGTCGCCTCCTCTTCACCCAAGCCGAGGCCATGAACTACGCCGCCCATCTGGCGCAGGTGTTGCACGACCAAGGAGACAACCCGGTTCGCAAGGAGTTTCTGGCCACGCTCTCGCAGCAATGCACGACTCTCCATGACCGCGTGATGGGGCTGCTGAAGTATTGATCGCGGCTGGTGTCATCGCGGCCGGCTCCGAGATGCAGGCCGAGTCTGTGAACCGGCAAGTCCGTTTGAAGACTCGCCGATTCGCAGGGTCGGCCGATAACGATTTTCGCCAAGTGGAGCCAGACAAGGACGGGGCATGCCTCTGGGCGCGGCGACGGCGCGGGCCGGATCCATTTGCGTTGCGACTAAAGCGAAAAAGGGCCAGTTTGCTTTCGGACTGACCCTTTTTCTTCTTGCTCGCACGCCAGCGCCAAAGTTGTGAAGTGTCGGCGTGAGGAACGCCCTTTTGAGCGGCCCCAGCGGCGCTCACAAATTTACGGGCGGCCACGCGGCCTTCTGGTGTTTGGTCCGCTCTTCGCGCATCGCGACCGATGCGAGAAATGGCGATCTGTAGGGGCATTGACATTCAATTCACCCAACTGGCAGGGTTGTTGTTCACGACATTATAATAGGCGGTAAGACCGCGCGGCGACTATGGGGTGTTGAACCCACCACTGTAAACATCTTGTTCTCTCATAATGCTCTGGTTCCTTGGGGGTTAGGTCGTTAGACTGAAGCTCCAGCAAGGAGGTGGCAGTCATGCAGCAGATGGATCTGCTGGCCAGACTGCCGCT
>Ga0326728_10006787_pt1 | contig 30382 bp, 20 predicted proteins | sample MB3enrmetagenome_FD_207602 | JGI IMG/M metagenome (GOLD analysis project Ga0326728, IMG submission 207602) | Lab enriched peat soil microbial communities from McLean, Ithaca, NY, United States - MB31MN | ecosystem: Environmental > Terrestrial > Soil > Wetlands > Peat | place: USA: New York...
TCCGAGGTAAGAGCCGTATGCGTGAGTAGCGCCCGTACGGATCTGTGCGGGGGGCGGTCAGCAATGTCCGTCCCTACCGCGACCCTTTTCCCTGATGGTGATTGGCATTTCCGTTTGAAGAGCCGCGGAGGAGCGCTGAACGGCGCGCACCTCCTCGCTACCTGCTCCAGCCAAGTGGCACCCACTTGACGGGAAGACGACTTCAGTCCGAATCCGCTCGCGCGGCTATCAACCACCTGAAAATCACCGGTGGGAGGGGAGCTTATCATCGGGAATCGACATTACTAAACACTGCGCCGTCAGAACGGGACCGATAGCCTTGGGCGCGCCGGAGAGTCGTCGCTGCGAGCTGGCTCCGGGACAAACTTCCCAGTGGCCCGTCATCCCCCCGAATCGACGAGTAGAAGGGGACTATTACCCTGCCAGTAATCCCCCAGGCCACAAGTTGCCTCTCGTGCTGTGGCTGCACCCGTTTTCATACTGCACGGGCTATTCGTGGGACGCCAGACCGCCATTTGCCTCGCTGGTAAAACGCGGCTTCGCTGTCCTGGCGTTCGATCAGATCGGCTTTGGAACCCGCATACGCAGTGCCCGCAACTTTTACGAACACTATCCGCAATGGAGTCTGATGGGGAAGATGGTGACAGACACTCGGGCGGCGCTTGAGGCGGGGGCGGCGCTTTCGAGCATCGATCCGGAACGAATCTACATCGTGGGATACGCTCTGGGCGGCAAAGTGGGCCTGCTGACCGCTGCCACGGACCAGCGCGTCAAGGCGGTGGCGGTGGTTTCCGGGTTCGACCCCTTGCGGCTGGACACTCCAGAAAAGGGTGTGGAGGGTATCCGCCAATATTCACACCTGCACGGGCTGATACCGCGTTTTGGCTTCTTTGTTGGGCAGGAGGACCGGCTACCCCTTGATTTCGACGAGGTCCTGGCCTCCGTGGCCCCGCGCCCCGCGCTCATAGTTGCGCCGGCGCTGGACCGTTACGCCTGCGTGGAGGACGTCCGGCGCGAGGTCGAGGAAGCGCGGGGCGTTTATGAGCACTACGGCGAAGCGAACGCGCTGCGGCTCGAAACGCCGCTCGAATTCAATCGATTCCCAACGCGCCTGCAAGAACAGGTGTTCAACTGGTTGGCCGGGCTGCCGTGACGGCGAAGGCTGACGGCGATCACTACGACCTTAAGGCTGACCTTGAGACAGCGCTGGACAGCCTTTTAGCGGTTAACGCTTACGGTTGATGCGCGGCACCTCCTGCCCGGGTGCCGAGCCAATCGAAAGCGTGCTCCTGCGTGCCATGGGGAAAGCGGTTGATGTCCTCCGGCGTCTCAAATTGCAGTGCATCGCCGTGGCCGAGCAGGTCATAAACCTTCTGGGAGGTCTCAACCTCGCGCCGTACGTCCGCGATTCGCGCGTAACGGTCGAGCGTGGGCGCCACAAGTAGCACGGGTGTAGGAGCGATCAACGCCAGGACTTCGTCAAAATCAAACGGCACGCGATCCTCATGGCCAACGAAGAAACCGAGGCGGGGCAACAACCCGTGGAGGTGCGAATAGTGGCGGATGCCCTCCACACCCTTATCCTGAGTGTCCAGCCGCAGCGGGTCGAATCCGCAGACTGAAACCAGTCCTTTGACCCGATCGTCGAAGGCCGCGGTCAGCAGGCCGACCTTTCCGCCGAGTGCATAGCCCATCAGGTAAATCTGGGAGGGGTCCACTTCTTCGAGCGCCGAAAGCGCATCGATTGCCGCGCGCGTATCCGCAATCATGTTCCCCAGGATCGACCACTTGGGGTAGCGTTGGTAGAAATCCCGGCCTTCGTGCACACGCGTTCCGAAGCCCAGTTGGTCGAAGGCGAAGACAGCAAAGCCTCTTTTCCAAAGCGAAGGGAATGCGGGCCGTTGGTCCTGAACGTAAGCCCAATCCGCCGGAAGCCAGGGCTCGCCAGCCGACCACCCGTCCTGATAACTGTAAGGGTGCAGCCAGATCACGACGGGCCGCTTACCGGGTTTGGGTTTGCCATCGGCTCCGAGAGGATAAAAGAAATCTCCCATCAACCCATCTCCGAACGGCAATCCCTTCACACCGATGCCCTGGCTTTTTAATCGGGCGCGTGCTCCCGTATCTCCATACTCGCCATACGTATCCTCAGCAGGTCTGCGGTACAGGGTCGAAAGCCAATCGTCCGTAGTCCAGTTAGGCTGCGAAACATTGTGAAGGACCGGAAACGGAACTCGGGGCGGCGGCTGACCCAGCAGCCGCGTTATGTTCTGCCGGAGGGATTTCTTCTTTTCTTCCCATTGCGCGGCCGAGCTGATGGCACGCCCGTCTTCCTGCTTCAGAAAGTCGCCAAGTGACCTTTGCGGGTACGCTAGCGGATTGATCTTCTCGCCCGCGGTTTTCTGCCACGCATCAAAACTGTAGCCGAGAATCCAGGGTTCCGGTTTGGCCTGCGGCCTTCGGCCAAAAATCGCGTCAAAGAAGTCCACGATCTTTTCGACGCCCTCGCTGTTGAACTCATGCTCCCCATCGCGAAGCTGCAGCCGCACGTTCTCCTCGTGCCCGAGGAACCGGTAGACGCTCAGCACGGAGCGATAGGCCTGCTCAAATCCTAAAGGGTTGCCCGCCGATTCCGCGTATCCGGAGTACATCATGAGGCCCCGCGGGGCGATTGCCGCCATGAGCATGTTCTGGTCCACCGGAAGTTTGTCTTCCCGCCCGGCGAAGAACCGCAGCCGCGGGTGAAACCAGTGAGGCTGGCCTCCAGTCAGCAGCTCGATGCTTTCGTTGACAAACATGTCCGTGGTATAACGCCAGGGGTCGCACTCTCCGGTATTCCCACTGGAGAGGACGACCGCGCCGATGCGCTCATCAAAAGCCGCCGCAACCAAAGCCTGCTTTCCGTTCCGGGAATGTCCGGTCAAGCCAATCTTCTTTTTATCAACCTCGGGGAGTGTGACCAGGTAATCCACTGCGCGCGAGCCCGCCCAAGCCCAACGCGCCAGGCAGGAGAAGTCGTATTCCGGGTAGATATCAATGAACGCATCGGAATCGTCGGTGTTGCCGTAGATCGGGTCGGCGGCGAAGTAAATGCAGCCAATGTAACCGCGCCGAACCGCCGTGGCAACCCATGGCCGAATGCGCGGGTGATTGGTCAGGAAAACAGGGAAGGGGCCTTTGCCATCCGGAATGATCAACTGCAGGCGTAAGGTGGCGCGATGATCGGGGCCGAATTCCAGGCGCACGTCGCGCACGGTCGTTGTCCCCTCACGTCGCGTGCCGGTAACCACGGCGCGCAGATTGTCAGGTGGCGGAGGCATAGTGCCGAAGACCCAGTGCTCAGTTTGCGAACGGATCCACTGCTTCTGGCGATTCCACAGGGCCTGATTGGTGACGGGGATATTGCGGCCGTTTTCCCGGAGCACGAGGGGATCGGGGAGACCGGGAATCGAAGGCAGAGCGTCGAAGTCCGGCGGGAGCTCACCAGTACGTTTGACCCATTCCTCCCAGGTGTTCTCATGAGTGCTGAGCCTTCCAGTTTCTGGTATGCGAGTGGGGGGAAGAACCCGCAGGAAGAGATCCAAATCCTGCCGCCGCTGGTCGGCGCCTTCCTGGGCAGGGATGCAAAACGGAATTAAAAAGGCGATGAGGAAGGTTAGTTTTCGCATGGTCGGTTTCGCTCCACTGGAAGGTTGAAATGCACTCGATCCCGGCCACCTCGGCGTGCCGGGGTTGTTCGCCAAAACTCTGCACGGATCACGTTGTGCGTTGACAACTCTGGAAGATACATCCCTGAACAATCCGCTTGACAGTTGATACGATATACGGTATATGCCGGCCATAGATTGTATATCGGATATCAATGGAATGTTAACTTTTGCAAATCCGACTCGAGTCAGCGGTCCTCATCGCGGAACCTGGCGAAGTGCGGACTTCCTTCGCGGCTGGGTCAGTAGTGCTGTTATTTAATCCCGTCATCAAAGCAAGGAAGGAGGATGTTATGCGGTGTCTGAAACTGAGTTTTCTGGTGTGCCTGGCTCTCATAAGTTGGACCCTTGCGGCAAGGGCCCAAACCGACCAGGGGGTAGTTACGGGGACAGTGTTTGACCCTTCCCATGCGCTCGTCCCGAAGGCGACAGTTACTCTGACTAATGAAGGTACAAACGTTTCCCAGACTGTGGGGACCGGATCGGATGGCCTGTATCGTTTTTCGTTGGTCCCACCGGGCACCTATTCGGTGAGCGCGAAAGCGGAAGGTTTCGCCACCCTGACCAGGACAGGTGTGGTGGTCAGCCCCAGCCAAACCGTCGGCCTGGATATAACTCTCGAGGTGGGCAAAGCAGCCACCACCGTCGAGGTGTCAGCCGGAGCACCTTTGGTGTCCACGGCCACAGCGAATCTAGCGTCGACGGTGGACAACTTGGCGATCCTGAGCGCGCCGTTGGTCTCACGCAGCATTTATGACCTGACCTTTGCGTCGCCCCTGGTCGCGCAGGGCATGAACTTAAACCCTGCTTCAGGGGGCGGTCGCGAATCGAGCAGCACCTACCTGTTGAACGGCGCGGACAACAACGACAACGTCATGAACCAGGATTTCAACGCGGGGTCCAATAACATTACCCCGCCCATCGAATCGGTAAGCGAATTCACCTTGTTGACCAACGATTTTTCGGCCCAGTATGGACGGGGAGGGGGAGTGGTCGTGAGCGTCGAGCAGAAAAGTGGGACCAATAAGCTGCACGGCGCCTTATATGAATTCCATCGCGACCGCTCTCTGGATGCCTCCGATTTCTTTTCTAACCGCGCCCAAACCTCCAAACCCAAATACGTCCGGAACCAGTTCGGGGGCGAAATTGACGGGCCGATTGTCAAGGACAAAACTTTCTTTGCTTTCGCCTATGACGAGATCGCCCTGCATACGGGGAGCGATACCGTTACGCCGGAGCCCACCGCCGCGGAGTTGGCCGCCTTAACTGCCGGTGCGGGGCCGATCGCCACGTATTACTTGCAGAAGTATCCCCCCCTAACCGCCACAGAGCTCTGCCCCGCGGAGGCGGTAAATGCCCCGGCGGCGGTGGGGCATATCGGCTGCGTGCACTTTTTCGACCCCATTGAATATCCGGAACGGAACTATTTCGGGCGAGTCGAGCACAACTTCAGCGAGCGGGACAGGCTGAGCTTTTCGGCCAACGTCCATCGCTATAACAGTGCCGATGAGTATGGGGGCGGCTATGCCTCTGTCCACCCCATTGGTTTCGGTGACTTCGAGCATTACCACAACCTCGCGTTGGTGGAAACCCACACTTTCAGCCCGCGACTGGTCAATGAGCTTACTATCGCGCATAATCGCCACTCCACGATCACGCGGCAGTTAGGTAAGACGCAAAATTACGATCCGGGAATCATCATCGATGGCGACGCCTATTCCGGAATGGGATTTGGATTCGGACCTTCCGAGGGCTACATGGTTTACGACTTTACCCAGGAGCGCTTTCAGTTCCAGGACAACGCGACGCTACTCGTGGGGCGGCACTCTATAAAATTCGGGGGGGGATGGCAATACGGCATCCTCACTCGCAACCACGATGAAGGCGTCCCCGGACAATACGAGTTCGGCAACGACCTCGGACCCACCCCCGCGTCGCTGGGAGTGGTGACGCCGAACGGCAGCATCAGCAACATTCCCGATCCCACGCTGACCAACTTTCAGCATGATTTTCCCTACTTCGAGGAAGTCTCCATCGATCCGCGCACGGGCGCACGCGCCGACAACGACTTCCGCTATCTCATGAACGATATCAATGCCTTCGTGCAGGACGACTTCAAGCTGAACCCCCACCTTACGCTCAATCTGGGGCTGCGCTGGGACCAGTATGGGGCCCCTACTGAACATAACGGTAATCTTGCCCAGTTGATCAATTTCAATTGCCTCTCCTCGTCTACGATCCCCCTTCAGCAGTGCCTTGCCGATACCCGGTCGGGCCCCGTGAAGAGCATGTGGAACACACGCCACGGCGACTTTGGGCCGCGGGTGGGTTTTGCCTGGGATGTGTTCGGGAACGGGCGAACCTCCCTGCGCGGCAGTTACGGCATCTTTTATGATCGTATCCAGGACATGATCTGGTCGAATGCTTCCTGGAATCCTCCCTTCTACGCGTTGTTGGATTCCGATGCCACCTCCGGGGATACGATCTACTACTCCGTTCCGGCACAGGCGACCCCCTCCTACGTTCCGAACAGTATCCCAAGTCCGGGGCATCGGGTTTCACTCCGGACTATGGAGAACAACTTGAAGGATGCCTCCTACGAGAACTTCTATTTGGGCGTTGAGCACGAGTTCTCTCAGAACATGCTCCTACGCGTCAACTATAACGGTTCGCTCGGCCGCCATCTCCCCGTGCTGATGTACTACAACCGGTATGACGGGGACGCCTACAACTCGACTCTGACTCCCGTGTTCCCCAACGCCCTGTACACCGGGTTCAATTACCGCGCCGACAACATTAGCTCGAGCTATAATGCTCTAAGCGTGGAAGTGCAGAAGCGGCTCAGTAAGGGCCTGCATTTCCAAACAGGGTACACTTGGAGCCACTTGTTGGATTACGACTCGGAGCTATTTTCGAGTTCGACAGTACAAGGGGGGTACAGCCAGCAGTCCTGGGCATTCGTTTCGAACGCTCATCGGAACCTGGCTTACGGGAACGGAGCCTTCGACCACAGACACTCCATTAAGGTCCTGTTAAGCTACGAATTGCCTTTTCTGCGTCAGCAGCAAGGCTTCCTGGGAAAGATTGCGGGCGGGTGGCAACTGTCCAGCTTCTACCAAGCCTACTCTGGGCATCCCATCAGTGTATATAACGGGCGGTCACGATTCGCGGGGAACGCCCTGGATGCGAACGGCATCCCCGAGAACCTCGGGGGGGATTACAACTTGGACGGACTTAACAACGACTTTCCCGATTATGTCGGGGGTAGCGCTTCCGCCGCCTATTCCCACATGAACCCGGCCGACGGCATATTCAAGGACAACAACCCTATCGGTTGTGGTTCCGCCGGCGCCAATTCGACCAATATAGCAGATTGCAACGCTGCCTACGGCGTTGTCACACCCAGCAGTCTCTTTGTCAATCCGCCGGGCACGGGTGTTCGTTACGGGACGCTGGGACGCGATGTGTTCTATGGACCGTGGTATAACGAGCTGGACGGGGGGCTCTTTAAGAACTTCCAGGTCACGGAAAGAGTGAAAATGCAATTCCGCGCGGAAGCGATCAACCTTCCGAACCACCCCGACTTTGATGGGGTCGACAGCAACCTGAGCGACTCGACGTTCGGCAAGGCCCAGATCCTGGCCAACGCTCCGAGGAGAATCCAGTTCGGTCTCCGAGTCCTGTTCTGATGCTCGCGCTCGTGCCGAATTAGCAGGCAAAGCCAGGGCGGGCATTGCCGCATGTTGGTTCAGCACGAAATGGGGAGTCGCCGTTTTTTGTAACCTAGTATGTTCACCGCTTCGCGGCGGGGCACTTTTCTTCCCCCCTGGGGAAGCTCCGCATCTTGCTTTGGATCGTCGGCTTGATGGGCCCAGTGGCTATCTCCGCTGAGCCCATCAATTTCTAGTCCGACAAGCTCTGGAGGAAAGCCCGATACGTAGCGGTACTCTCCTGCTTTCACTGTAGCACCGCCCTCCAGGGGCGGGAGATGTAGATTCAATTTTGCTCGAGGTCCTGAGCTTGTCGAAGGATGGCCCTGAGCCTGTCGAGGGAAAGCCCCGCGCTACACCGCAAATTGGCACTCAGATCGTTTTCACTTGTCCTGTCTTTGGTATGCCGTCTCGGGATTTGGGGCAGGGCCGCGCTACATTAGAAATTGGGGATTACCGCAGCGGCTAAGAATTTGCGCTGCGAAACGGTTGTGTATTGTAGGATAGAGTGAATGACGACTCTCCATTTCACGCTGAGCCAAGACAGTTCCGCTAGAAGCGCCGACTTGCCGATGGCGAGTTCTCGCTGATGCGCTGGAGCCGCATTGTACTCCCGGCCCTCTGCGTCTTGGTCGCGGTCGCACCGGCCAAACCGGCCGGCAGCGTTCTGCTGATTACCATCGACACGCTTCGTGCTGATCATCTCACCTGTTATGGATACCGCAGTGCCGCGACCCCGACAATGGATGGGCTGGCCAGGGAATCGGCGAAGTTCGAGCACGCCTACGCAGCCGTACCGTTGACGCTGCCGTCGCATGCGGCACTACTCACCGGCACTTATCCCTTCCACAACGGCGTGTGCGACCAGCCTGGCTTTCGCCTACCGGACGATATTCCTACTCTCGCCGAGTATTTTTCACGAGCCGGTTACGCGACCGCGGCTGTGTTGGGTTCGCCCGTGCTGTCGAGGCGCTTCGGACTCAGCCGCGGCTTCGACGATTACGATGATCGCTTTGGCGCGTCCACGCACGAGCAGGAAGTCGGCCTGCCTAACATCAAGCGTCCGGCGGATTTGGTGGTGCGGCTGGCGCTGGCGTGGCTCGACCGCAAACCTCCCGGCAAGCCGTTCTTTCTCTGGCTGCACTTTTACGATCCGCATCTACCCTACCGCACGCCGGAGCCGTTTCGCACCCGCTATGCCGCTCACCCCTACGACGGCGAAATCGCCTACACCGATTCCGCCCTGGGCACGCTGTTTGCCGGCCTACGCAGCCGGGGGATATATGACTCAAGCGTCATAGCTTTGACCGCTGACCACGGCGAGGGCTTGGGCGACCACGGTGAATCGACGCACGGCTACTTCCTTTACGATTCGACCCTGCGCGTCCCCCTGCTGGTGAAGCTGGCCTCACCGGCGCGCGCCGCAGATTTAAGAACCTCCGTCAGCTTGGTGGACTTGGCGCCGACCCTGCTTCGTCTCGCAGGTATTCAGGTACCCTCCAGTATGCAAGGAACGGACTTCGGTGGAAGCCTGATTTCCGGGGAGGAACCGCAGCCCCATCCGGTGTATGCGGAAACGATGTACCCGCTGCTGCACCTGGGTTGGAATCCGCTGCGGGCATTGATCTCGCAGACGGCGGTGCAGCCGGACTTCTGGGACGGGGTCAAATACATTCAGGCGCCGCACCCGGAACTTTATGACCTGCGCCGCGACCCGGAGGAGTTGCACAACGATTATTCCTCGCACCAAGCCGTAGCCAATGCGGCGCGAGATCGGCTTGAAGCTTTCGTCAGCGCGCACGCTCCTGCAAAGCCTTTGTCGGCGCGCGCTCCGGTGAGCAGGGAGACCGCCGAGCTGTTTGCCAGCCTGGGCTATGTCGGCGAGGCTGGGGCGGCAGTGCCGGCATTCACAACTTCACGGCGTGACCCTAAAGTCGGCATCGCTGAGCACGAGCAACTGTTGCGCGCCGCACACGCCTTCCAGATCCATCAGTACGACGAGGCTACGCTCATCCTCGGCGAGGTGCTTGGAAAAGACCCGCAGCAGCCATTGGCGCTCGATTACCTCGGTGCCATCCAATTGTTGCGCCACGATGTTCGGCAGGCGCGCGCCACTTACACCCGGCTACTCCAGGCGGCGCCGTACTATGCCACTGCCTGTATCGAGCTTGCCCAGACAGAAGCTCTGCTGGACAACTCGGCGGAAGCCAAACGGCTGTACCACCGCGCCATCGAGATGGATTCCTCCAACCCTCGTCCCCTGCGCGAGCTGGGCATTCTGCTGCTCGCGGAGGACAACCTCCCGCCCGCAAAAGAACTGCTTCAGCAAGCGCTGAAGTTGGACCCAACCGACGTGTTTGCGCTCAATGCACTCGGAGAAGCAGCGGCGCGCGAGGAGCGTTATCAGGATGCCGCCGCTATCCTTCAGCGTGCCCTAGATGCAGCACCCCAGTCGGTGCCGGTGAGACTCAACCTGGGTTTCGTGTACTTGCAATTGAAGCGCTTCAAGGACGTCGAACGGCTGATGCAGGAAACCACCAAGCTGGATCCGCGCCAGCCGAAGGCGTACGCCATCCTCGGGGCCGCGCGGTTGGAGAGTGGAGACCGACCAGGGGCGCGCGAAGCATTCCGCCGTGCCCTCGCACTTGATCCGCACGACCCTATGGCGGTCCAAGGGGCTCAGGCGACGGGTCTAGCGAGATAGGTGGCACGTGGTGCGGTGGGAAGGCCCCCTACGTTACCGACAAAGCCGTAGCCCCCACAGCACTGTGCTTCTCCAAAACTCTGGCCGTCTGGAAAATCAATAACATAGTTGCCGCCCTCCCGCCCCTGCGCGAGGTTAGAGAATCTGTTCTGCGCAGATCTACCGTATGTCGCAGTCCACTCCGGGATGCTACGCTGTCACAATGAGTCTGACACTCGATCCGCATCGTCTGCTGCTGATTTCGCTCGCCGGCAGGTTAAACCGACACCAACGCGACGTGATCGATTACCTCGAGGAAGGGAACCGCGTGTTGCGCGAGCAACTCGGAAACAAGCGAGTGCGCCTGAATGATGACCAGCGCCGGTGCTTAGCCGTCAACGCCTAGAAGCTGGGTAGGCGCGTGCCTCATGAATTGAAGACCCTCGTCACGCCCGAGATGTTCCTGGCTTGGCACCATAAGCTCATCGCCAGGAGATATGTTGGCAGCAAGCGGCGTGGCCCTGGACGTCCTCGCACGCAGGATGACATCCAGCAGTTGGTGGTGCGCATGGCCACCAAGAACCGATTTATATAGATGGCGGAAGCAGCCATCCGCACGACTCAATCAAGATTCGGCCTGAAACGCCCTTCCCCCGCCGGAACCTGGCCAAAAGCCAGGATTGTCGATGGGTAGGCGACTTCCCAATCCGATCGCCACGCATTCGATCGGGTGGAACTCATTGATGGGTAAGGGCTTAGCAGCAGTCAGCGAGGTGGCAGCACGTTTTCCGGATGCAAGTTACGCAACTAAGCAGAGCGCATTATAATCAAAAGCGTTCAATCATCCGCGCGTCGTCCTGGACGGAGTCTCCCCATGAACAAAAAACGCTTTCTGAGCTTCGTTGCCAAGGTCGTAGCTGCACAGGTGACCACTTATTTCCTGGCAGGGGCGGTGTTTTATCCACTGCTCACCAAGCCCTACTACGAAGGAGCCAATCCCATTTTTGCGGTCTTCCTGCGCACGGAAGCCGATCAGGGAATGTGGGCCCACGTGGTTAATTGGTTTCTGCCGGCTGAAATCCTGAGGGGTCTCCTCATTGCCGCGGTTCTCTATCCGCTGTGCGACGTGTTGAAGGCTTGGCCGTTCCTGAAACGGTTCGTCTACGTTGCCAGTCTTTACTTGGTTCTTGGTTTCTGGGGGGCGACTGTCGCCGCTCCCGGAACGTTGGAGGGTATGGTCTACATGCGGCCCTTCATCACGCCGGAGGTGCATCTCCGTGTGCAGCCGGAAATCATCTTGCAGGGGCTGGCCTTGGCGTTGTTCATCGCGGGAGCCATGATGGAACGACCGACGAGGCCGGCGCTGCCCTAACCCTGCGATCACGCCAGGGGAGACGCAGGAACATTGTCCTTCACCCAACGCAGCATTATGCTCATTCTCTTATGATGAGATCCCTCCCAGTAAACGCGCTGGCAGGTCGGGCAAATCCGAAAGATGTCCTTGTCCATTACTTTGGGCGGCAACCGCTCTAGTACGGATTCCCGGCTAACTTCCTCCAGGGAGGTATTACAGTTCAGGCAGCGGGTGAAGGGTCGCATGGAACCAGCGAGGTCAAACCTCTTGACCACCTCGAGCAACTGCTGTTTCGGCTCGGAGGAGCGGACCCAATAACCACGATCCACAGCGGTTCGCATCAAGAGATAACGATCCCGCGTCAGCAACACTCGTCCCTCGCGCGCCACGATGCCGGCCAGCTCAGCATCAGAGGCCTGATTGCCGTAGAGCGCATCGAATCCCGCCATGCGCAGGTAAGCCGCCAGTCGTCCGACGTGCACGTCCAGCACAAATCGCAGCGCACGCAGGGGCGCCGGGCGTACGCGCGAAACCGACGAGATGTCCAAAGACTCGAAGACGGGATACACGCTCACCCGGTCTCCATCGAACACCCGATAAGAGAAGTCGACCGGCTTGCCGTTTGCGAGCACTAGGTCCACTTCAGTATGAGGCACGCCGAAACTCTCGACGAAGTCCTTCACTGAACCGCTCACACTAAAATAACGCGTAAGCTCTTTCCCACGGCTCTCCTCCGGGAGAAAATCGTTCAGTTCGGCATAGAAGCGGAACCGCGCCGCACTCATAGGATCACATACCCTCAGTTATGGCACTGCCCTACTCGTATCATGATGTGACCAAGGCCTGGACTTCTGCGGTTAGCAGGTGATATGTAAGACGGCGTTCGTGTCGTCGATGTCTTTGTTGAGCAGCTCGATGGCTTGGGCAGTGGGAAGAACAACCAGTTCGACCTTTCGCTCCTCCGCTTCGCGCTTCACGTCCTTCATCACCGGCAAACTCCCATGGGCGCCGGTGCCCACAACCAAGCGGCGGCACTTCCACGGGATGTCCTCCTTGACGGAAAGGGGAGTGTGCGCAAACTCATCGCGAAACTTTTTGGAGGGCTTCTTGTTGCGCTTACGAATCTTCCCGCGATCGACTACGACATCGTGCTCATAAATGGTGTCATCAACCTGGAGAGAACCAAAGCAGAAGTCATGAAATCGCATCGGAATCTCCTCATGAGTCGCTAGCGGAAAATCGGACGGTACGGCTACCTCGGCACTCTTTCCCCTTCGGGCACCATGGGAACAAAGCGCACGAGCGGCAGGCTCTCGCGTTCCGGTATTTGGGACAGAAGGTTAAGGGCACACGGATGTCAGACCACACAAACCTACATTACCCAGGGGCGAGAGGTCTTGTAAGCAGCAATTCGTTCGGGGAGCCAGTCCCTCAATCGAGGGGCCAGGTAGAACCACGGCAAGAGCAGGTCGTCGTCCGGCCGGATCATCCCTTCGGCGAGCGCGGTGGCGGCAAGCGGAGTTTCCGGGTAAATACGCACGCCAACCGTGACTTTCATAGCGTCAAGATTCTGCGAGTCAGCGAAAGCAAGGCTCTCCTCGACGCTCTCGCGGGTTTCGCCGGGACCTCCCAGCAGCAGGAAACCTCTGCGGAAGATGCCGGCGTCAGCAAACATCTTCGCGACCGTACTCACCTCCTTGGTATTGAACATCTTGTTCAAGCTTGCAAGCATGCGGTCGGAGCCACTTTCGAACCCGAGGCTGATCTCGCGGCAGCCGACCTGCGCCATCAGTTCCACCAACTTCGAATCGACCCATTTGGGGTAGATAATGCACCAGAGGTTAATCACGAGGCCTCGTCCGATGATCTTCCGGCAAAGCTCTTTGGCGTAATCGGGCGGAAGGTTGAAGGTGTTATCGACAAAATTGAAGTGGGTGAACCCACTCGACGCGAGTTGTTCCAACCATGCCGCGATGGCCTCCGGAGAGTGTCCGCGGAGGGTGCGTCCTTCGATGGCGGCCGTCGAGCAGAAGCTGCAATCCAGGGGACAGCCGCGACGGCTTTGGACCGGAACCCAGAACTCGGATGGGCCGCGCACAGAGGGAATCCAGAGCCCGGGCTCCGGGAGCGGGAGATCGTCCAGATTGCTTGCGAAGGTTCTGCCAGCAGGCCGCTCGCCCGGAAGGTAGAGGCCGGGCAGCCCGGACACCGGCGCGCCCTTCGCTAGGCGGTCCAGCAGCGCCGGGAAGGCTACTTCCCCTTCCCCGCAGATTCCCATGTCGGCCCCAAGGTAGCGCAAGGCGCTCGCGGGGAAAATGCTATAACCCGCCCCGCCCACGATAATCGGAGCACCGCACAGGCTGCGGCAGGTCTTTACGACTTCACGAACCGGAGGCAGGAAGAACTTCGGATCGGCCATATTCTGATCATCGATATTGCGCACCGAAACGCCGATGATTTCCGGCCGGAATCCTTCGACACACTCTTGGATGGCCGATTGCGCGTCTCCCTCAAACATCAGATTCAGCAAAACCACATCGTGGCCGGCTTTGCGGCAGGCGGAAGCCACCAGCGCCGGCCCCAGCGGCAGCGGGAGGATGTTCATCCTCTCAATGTTCGCGGAGACGAGAAGAACCCTCATAATGTTGTTCGCGGGACGGCCGCCCCTCGCTCGCCAAATCCGCCCGACGAGGGCAGCACCACACCAATCCGGTTGGGTGCTTGGAGGGCGCCTTTATGCCACTTTCCCGAGTTCCTCGATCTGACGCTCAATACTCTCACCCTCGTCCCCACCGGTTCGCCCAGCCCCCTGATCAAGGGCCTGTAGGATACCCATCATCCTATAAAGAGGGATGGAGACAAGGAGCTGATCTGCGGCAAAGCCAGCTAATCTCCGCGCTCCAAAATCGAGCAGCGAAAGCCCTATCTCACCGGTAACCACCGGATAGGTGACCCCAGTCCTGCAGGCGGGGCCAGAAAGTTCGGCCTTGAGGGAGCCACCCTCCCAATAGCCTGCATAGGTTACGAGACGTTGCAGGACACCGGGTTTCCCAATGAACACCACAATGTCGGGTAAGCTTTCCGCCCGTGACAGAGGCGCGAAGATGACATGACTTGCCATCCCCAGGGGCGCCGGGACACTTTGTTGGCCGCGGTGAATCGCCACGCGGGAGCAGTAGACTTTCTCCTTGTCGACGAGAAAGTGGACCAGCCTTTCTCTCCCTTCTGACGGCATCTGTCCGAGCCCGAGGCTGACCAGGCCCCCCGGGCACCCACAGGTCTCTACCGTGATAGTGATGGATTGACCTTCCCCCGCTCGCTTCAAGGCCTGGCAGACGGAGACTTTCCCCTGAGGAGGTGAGGTCCCAGATGCTGGAGCACCCGCGAAAGTCACAGCGACCGGTTCAGTGTCGAGCTTCAATTCTTTCTTTAGCCTATCAGACCATTTCTGCCAATACATACTTCCCTCCAGCTTGCATGGGTCCATCTGGTTAGCCAGCACGTTACGTTAGAGTGGCTATTTCGGACTCCGCATTCGCGAATGCAGTTTACACCCGACTGGCTGGCCAGACACCTTATCTTCAATCCGCCACGACGGCCTACGGCAAGGTGATTGGCAGGCATTTGAACCCGAAACGGCGGACTCGGCAAATACTCGCCAATTCTGCCGGGCAGGGTTCAGCCGAGGTTCCGATTTTGGCCTCTCGGCCGCGTTGGAAACCCTGGGTGGCAGGAGGCAAATTCTGGGTTTGTAGACGGCGAGAGTCCTTGGGACGACGCGAACGGGATTGTGCCCGGGAACGGCGTTCTGGGAAATCGCCGGGGGGCGCAACCGGATCACTCGAATGCGAAACGGCCTCTCCGAAAGAGGGTGCCCCGCGCTTGAGGTCATGATCAGAGGGCCGTGAAACCTGAAATGATGGATTACGCCCATCCCGCGCCGGAATCCAGCCAATCGCCGGGATTGCCAATGGGAAGGCGACCTTCACAGGCCGGATCCTCGATACCAATGCGGGACTGCCTGAGCGGCAGCAACTTGCAATGGGACCCGCGAGTAAATCTCCTGGACGCTCGACATCCTGGCCACAGGCGCCGGAGGGTCAGCCAGAACAGGCGATCCCCTCGGCTCAAGTTGGGTCGAGGGTTCTTGCGTTTGAGAACAGCGAGCTGATGACGCAAGGCGACAAGCTCAAGTCCGAGGTCATGCCGAGAGCGGAAGAACGCGCCGAACCAAGAGAAGAAGGCTGGGAGAAGAGGGGTCATCGAAACAGTCTACACGACTGATTCAACCAGAAGGCGACTGTCTGCAAGTCGCTGATTTTGAGAGTCAGCTCGATTTTGAGGACACACAGCGGTAGAATCTGCCCATAGTTTCTTCTTAGTCCACAATAGCCTCAGGAGGCCGCAGGGATATTCCGAAAAACGCTAACTTATCTCATGTTAGGGATGGAACTGGTTTTTGCCCTGTGGGCGCAATGTCTCTTGTCGCGGGTGGGTTTTCGGAGTATCGTCTGGCGCGAGGTCTCTCACCCTGCAGAGGTTGAATTATGCGCGCGTTTGGAGTCACCTTGCGGATTTCCTGCTTGGCTTTCATCTCAGTCGTAACCATGTGTGCAGGCGGCAGTGGGTCTGCGCCAATGCCAGCGGCCCCGCTGGGCTTGCAGCTCTCGGCGAGCACGGTCACGGTGTTGCAAGACGGCACGCCCGCGCGCGTAACCGTTACGGTGACGCAGCCGGCCGGAGATTCCAACGCCGTCACGCTCAGCACGACATCAGTCCTCACAGGCGTCACAGCCCAAATCGCCTCGCCCATGTCGGGAAGCTCCGGCACGGTGACGTTCACCGCCCAGCCCACGGTGGCAGCAGGGAGCTACACGGTGGGAATTGACGCCAGCGACAGTGTCACGAGCGGTAGCGCCACGCTAACCCTGGTGGTGGGTATCGTCGCCACAGTCGGCGCCGCGGTGGACACCACCTCCGGCGTCAATGGGCAATTGAACCTGTTCATGTCCACGTCGTTCTTTCTCGGGTCTCATGATGATCAGTTCTTTGTCACCAACCCGGGAGCCACGACTCCGCTCGAAAACCTCGGTTCGCAGCACATCCGGATGCAGGTGTACGAACGCGACATCCCACAGGATACCGCCAACACCTGGAACAACTTCCCGTATCTCGATGGCATGGTCTCGCCCATCCACAGTGTGGCGGACCACAGTCCGGAGTTTCAAATCAGCGCAGGGCCGGGATTCATGTACGACGCGAACGGCAACTTCGTGGATCAAACCTTTCAATCCTTCGCGCAACACGCTGCAAACCTCGTGCGCTACTACAACAAGGGTGGGTTCACAGACGCGGGCGGCACGTTTCACCAACCCAGCGCCAGCCAATATCCGCACGGCTCTAAGATAACCTACTGGGGGATCCACAACGAGCCGAACATCCCCGAGGTGAGCGCCAAGCTGAACAAGCTGACCGCCGCGCAGTACGTGCGTCTCTACAACACCACAGTCCCGGCCATGCAGGCCGTGGACCCCACGATTAAGTTTGTGGCCGTGGAGTTAGCTGAGGGTTGCGGTTGGGAGGAGCCGGAGCAATTCCTGGCCGGCGTCATGCCGGGCCTTACGGCGCAGGTGGATGTCCTGGCTACGCACTTCTACGCAACCACCAACCAGTCGGATTCCGACCAGACCGTGTTTGACGCTATCGACTGCTTCCTGCCGCACATCACCTACATCTATAGGCAGCTTCAGAGGAAGGGGCTCACGACCGTCCCGGTCTGGATGACTGAGAACAATGTGAATGCGGACTACGAAAACGAAAGGGCCATGGGCATAAGCATTCTGAACCCCGGGCAAAAGTTCGTCACGGATCAGCGTGGAACCAGCGCTTATTTTGCCGCTTGGCGTTCGACCGCCTTTTCCAAGTTTGGGAAGGTGGGCCTGCGAGCGCTCTATCACTGGACTTTCGCCGGGGACCAGCAGTACGGGGAAGTCAACGATAGCAGCGCCCAACCGTATTTGAGCTATTGGGTGGACTATTGGTTGCAGCGGATGTTTCCCTCCCCTCCGGGCGCCGCGATTCTGGAAGTGACCGGGACGGAATTCGTTCGTACGACCGTCGAGGTGCTGGCCACCCGCCAGAACGGCAAGATCGTGATCATGGTGGCCAACCACGCGGTGCAAACGAGCAGCGACAACAACGGAAGGGGCGCACCCCGCACGGTGGTGATCGACGTCTCGGCGCTGGGGTCCTTCAGCGAGGCCTCCCTGCTGACGCTCGACGCCAAGACAGACGTCACCCATGGGCCCTCGCCGATCGCCGTCCAGCCGGCTTCCCGCATCACCCTCAACTTCACGGGATACGGCGTCACCTTCCTGACCGTGACCCCCAACAATTAGCGCGGATTTCTCACCACGGAATTGGAAGGGCGGGGCTGAACTGTTGTCCGCAAGAATTCCGTCTGCGCCAACTTCGAGGGGCTCAGAGGCCGGAGGAAGCTTGCCCGTAATCTCTTCCCAAAGATAGCGCGATAAGGCCCGAGGCTGCCCTCCCATTTCTCGGGCGATGAGGCGTCCGCCTATGACCAGAATTGCTTGCGTATGTCTTCGGACTGATCCCCTATTTCTCCGTGAATTCGATGAGCTGATATAACTGCCGGTGCTGACGGGCGCAAAGTGTATAAGAGCGTGATGAATTTGTAGCGAGGCGGGGTGTTGAGGAAGGGAGCAAATGCAAGAAGTGAACCTCTACAGCTTCCTTGCGCGTGGATCACGAAATCGGGAACTATCCTGAGTGGGGTAGTTCACCGGATTGGGAACGAAAAACGCCCTTCCAGCCCAGAATCCAGCCGGCGCAGCGTCGTGGGTCAGTTGATGGCTAGGCGACCGGAACGATCCCTTTACAGCATCGGAACTATCTGGCCGACCGAAGTCCCGGCTGCGACATGCAAGCAAATTTCTGCGCAAACACATCCCCTCAGGGAGCTGCAAGTATGTCCCCTGCCAAAATAAGGCGGGGACACATCGGGGACACATTAAGTTGTTTCCTGCTGTTCTTGCAACGCTATCCAGTGCGTCTGTGTTCCTCTGATTCCTTGCAGTTCCAGTAAGGCTCCCCGCTTTCACGGCGATAACACACTGACAGTGAAATCTCCAATCAGCTGCGTAGCTCGCGCTCCGACTGCGATCGATCATTTTTTACGTGCCCTATCCTGCACACAATTGGCACACAATTCCTGCCTGGCCGCGTTGAAGCGGAAAGAAAACACATGGAAGAGAAGCGGGCTACCGCTGATGCGCGAATCAACGGCGACCGCCTCGATCCTGAACGCGAGTGAAGTTCAAGGAACGGTAAGAACGAATGGACCGGTGGCCGTCCATCGGCGGTGGGAAAAGGTAGACTGACTGGCCGTCAGTGGCCCCGCCCGCAACCTCGTCTTTGTTGCTAAGCCCGGCAGGTAGATTCACGAATCAAAGTCTGTGGGTCGTTACTTCAAGCCTGTGATCCGCAAAAAGCCCGCGGTGCCGCTTTCGCGTCCCGCTTTCAAGCTGCGAACCTCTCGAGTCCATATTCGTGATGCAAGCCACCCAGGATCGGCTTGGTAGCGACACTGTAATCTTGGGGTATTCGATACCGCGAGGATGCCTCCTGTGGCAAATCTCGGGGAGGATCCGGGATCCCCGGCGCCAAGCTGATGTGAGGACGGCTGTCGATACCAAGAATTCGAATACACCAGGGAAAAGACCCGGCTGGCGGAACTCACACTTTCGGTTCGGCGATTTGCCTATCACTCCCTGGTCAAGGCGGGGTGTCCACAGCGGCCGATCAGACCACGACAGGAATCGACGGGTAGCTTTTTCTCGAGCCCCAAGCGTCGACGGCAATGGAAGGAAGCAACGAATCGCCCGAAGGGACTGCTTCTTCAGGCCGCTCGCCTCTCGTAGCGGTGATGCAGTCCGCCGACCTCCGACCTTTCAACTAACGACCCCAGCTCCGGCGATTGAATCGGTCTGGTCTCCGGGGCATTTTTCTCCAGCGACAAGTGCGTTCGTGCCCCGTGGTAATAACTGAAATACGATTTGAGAGTTCGGCGCAGAGAGGATTCGCTGAACACGACGATGTGGTCCAGATATTCCCGTCGGATCGATCCAATCACTCGCTCCGCATAGGGATTTTGCCAAGGCGACCTCGGGGCCGTCAGGACTTCCCGCACCCCCATCCCCCGCAATCTCAGGCGGAACGGACCTCCATAAATGGAGTCGCGGTCGTGCAACAGATAGCGCGGTGCACTGTCCCAAGGAAAGGCCTCGGCGATTTGGCGTGCCGTCCATTCAGAACTGGGATGGGCGGTGACGTTGAAATGAATCACCCGGCGCCGGTGGTGAACAAGCACGATGAAAACGAACAGCACCCGAAAGGTCACCGTTGGCACCACGAAGAAGTCGGTGAAAGCCAACTGTGACGCGTGGTTGTTGAGAAAAGTGCGCCAGGTCTGAGAGGGTGGCTTTGCCTTGCGGACCAGGTACTTGGCAACCGTCGCCTGGGACAGTGCGAATCCCAGTTTGAGCAGCTCTCCATGGATTCGAGGTGCTCCCCAGAGTGGGTCCGCCAGACTCATCTTGCGAATTAGCTCGCGAATCTGGCTCGCCACCTGCGGTCTTCCAGGCTGACCATGGCGGCTCTTCCAGGTCCAATAGAGGCTGAATCCCTTGCGATGCCAGGCGATCACGGTTTCGGGTTTGACGATGACCAAGGCTGCTCGCCAGTTTGCCCACAGACGACACAGACACACCCACAGAAACCGATCGACACGATTCAGCCGTGCATGCCCACGCTGAGCTCTTCGCAACACGTTGATCTGGTGTCGGAGCGCAAGGATCTCCAATTGCAAAGCCGCATGAGTCCGGAAGGAGGAACAGAGGGCGGCAAAAACGGATGCAAACAAAGGGAACATAGGAGCGGAAGCTTAGCAGCGGAACCAGGCCAACTTCAAATGATTCAATGCAGATGGGGTTTTTGGCAGCACAGGCTGGAAAAGGAGCTCCGGAGGCATTTCGGAACTACCGCGCCAGTCCCCGACCCTACCAGCCGTCTATTAAAGCGAAATCCGTTCATCAACCTCACCTTAGTATTACGTCACCCATCTGCGTCCGGCGAATGATCACCGCATAGTCACCCTTTCCGAGGCCGCGTTGTGTGTAGCCCTGCGAATTGAGGTCAGTGCGCAGAGCAAGTTTCGACCCTTTAACGGTGATGCTAGCCGGGCGGAACGCTACTCGAAGATACTCCGTCCCCGCCGTGTCAGTCGGAGTGTATTGGACCTTGGCGGCCGCATAAGAAACAATCTTGAGCACGCCGGTCGAATACAGGATGTGGTTCTCTCCGGGGGGAGCCCATTCCGGAACACCCGCGAATGCAGGGTAAAACATCCTGGGGCACTCACCGTAACAGTCCGACCACCAGTTGGAGATATGTTTGCTCACCGGGCTTTCAAGCGCTTGTCCCACGGGGTTATTGCAGTAAGTCACCCAATTCAAAGAGCGGTACGCTTTTTCCTTATAGGCTTCGTCCCCTGAAACTGCATACCACCGGGCGCACTCCGCGCCATATCGCGCCGTTTGATAATCCATCTTGGGGAGGAACCCGTCCTGCTCCCCCACGATATTGGCTCCCCATTGAGTCGCCGGCTCCCCGGGGGCGCAACGGAAAACAAAATTGTCTTCCGTCCACTTGATCAACCTGGGCACATCCGTTCGCCAATCAGGATCCAATTCGGGATCATCGAATAGGGCCAAAGTAAAATTACTGGCGGGAGTATTACTTTTGTACTTGTTGCCGTAGTCTGAGTTATCCGTATGCCCGTCAGCCCAGTACCCCGTCTTCAGGGGGTATTGCAGGAGGAAATCCCGGGCCTTGGCACGCGCATTCTGGTAAGCCTTCACATCGCCGCGGTGCGCCTTAATCAATTGGTCGAGTAGCATGTAACAGCCCACCCAGTGCGCTCCGTATTCTGACGTAACCTTTCCGCTATCCATGAGCACGCGGTCAGGCCAAACCGATTGGGTGGAAGTGCCAGTGCGTACCTCGCGGGCCAGCTTGTTCGCCACATTCAGGGCGGCGGTCAGGTAGGTTGTGTCACCGCTGTAGAGGTACATGCGGTAATACACCAGTCCCATATCCCCCGCGTAACCGACGAGGGTCTCATTCAGGAGAAATCTTTTGGCGCTTGTAAACCCGCGGAATTCCATGTCGCCAGCGTTCGTCGTCGTATAGGGAAAATTCGGCCAGGCGAAGCTCGCAGGGCTCGTCCCATGAGCCATCGTGTAATCCATGAGTTTCTTGACGATGGTCATGACGGTGGTGTCGCCTGTGTAGGCGTAATACAAACGAGCCGATTCGAACCAGTTCGGGATTTTCTCCGCCACATCGTTCATCCAAGTGTCCGGATCGAGTTTTCCATCCTGATCCCAGAACGCGCAATAGAAGAAGTACTGCGGATACAACGATCGTGGGGGCGGTCCGGGGCAATTGGGCACTTTGGTCTTAATGAAGCTCCAGCGCAAACGGAGGAAGTTGTCGTAAGCATTCTGGCCCGGCGCCGACCACGGACGGATCTTGTTCTGACCGTCTAAAATAACCTTGTGGCCGCAAAAAACGGGTGGCTCTTCCGCGTCCATGGGAAGGGCGGAAAGACCGGCCGCCAACGTCATTTGGCCGATTTGCTCCAGCAGTTCACGACGAGTCAGGTCCTTCTTCATTTCTCTGCTCCTTTGCAAAAGCGCCGACCGCAATCGAGTCGAGGTTAGGGATGACGCTAGTCTGCTGGTAGATGGATTCGTTCACCACGGCGTCATTTACCGTGGACCCGTCAGCCGTTGCCCTCTGCCCGTTAACGGACAGCCCCCGCATCAAGACTGCCGGAAACCGAATCGGCTGAGTTGGTGTAAGCAATGTACTCACCCGATGGAAGTGGGGCGACCCCCCGTTGAAGCGCAAGCAAATCCGTGTAGCTGCAACCGTTCAGCGAAAAGCTCCTTTCGAGTGCCGGAGCGTTGTCGCTTCGTTTTGGCTTCTGCCCCTCAGGGCTGCCATGGTTACCTCTTTTTCCGCACGCGGTCAAAGCTTATTTCCATTGTGTTCAGTCCATCAAACAAGGTGCCTCTTTCCCACCGCAATCCGCTTGACTTTTCCCGGCCTCGGTCTACGCTGAGACGTATCAGCCGGGATGGCGAGAATCGTCCGCGTTTGTACGCGACTTGGAGGCAACCATGAATTGTGAATCGAGTGCGAACAAGAGTGCCAAGTGCAAACTCGGAGGACTTACACTCGCGTTCCTGGTTGGCGTGGGAATTGTCTGGGGTAGCGTCACCGGGAGTATTTCCGGAACCGTGACGGACTCATCCGGGGCCGTCATTCCCGGAGCGACGGTGGTGGCAGTCAATACTGAGACCAACATCCGGAATTCAACCCTCACGAATGCAGCTGGATTTTATTCATTACCCGCACTTCCCCCGGGCCATTACGAGGTCCAAATCAAGGCCAGCGGTTTCCAGCAATACCGGCAAACGGCTTTGGTGATTGACGTTAACAGCGCTCTACGGGTAGACGCTACGCTTCAGGTCGGCGCGGTGACGCAGGAAGTTAGTGTTTCAGCTACTGCCGCCCACGTGGAAACCAACAACACTCAGATGGGCGAGGTCATCGGGACCACCAAGATGACGACGCTCCCTTTAAACGGCCGCAGTTTCACGGACTTGCTGGCTTTGCAGCCGGGCGTGGTTCCCGTTTCATCGGGTGAGTATGGTGGCTACAATAGCCCCCCCGGGGTTTCCGGGAGCCTCAACCCGGGGAATCTTTCCATCAGCGGACAGCGCGAATCTGCCAACGGGTTCATGGTCAACGGAGGCAACGATGAAGCGGCGATCGAGATGGGGGCCGCACTAATTCCCAACCTCGATTCCATTGCCGAATTCCGAATTGTGACCAACAATGGCGACGCGGAGTATGGAAACTATGCGGGGGGCCTTATCAACGTCATTACCAAGTCAGGCACCAACCAGTTCCACGGAGACGCTTTCGAGTTTATCCGCAATCCCGATCTGGACTCACGGAACTTCTTCTCTGCGGGCCGGGCGGATTTGCATCAGAATCAGTTTGGAGGCACGGCCGGGGGCCCGATCCGGCGTAACAAGGTTTTCTTTTTCACCGACTACCAGGGGACGCGCTTGGTAGCGGGTGTGGACACCGGCCTTATCCCGGTTCCCTCCGCTGCCGACCGTACGGGCAACCTGTCGGACCAGGCGAACTCGTTTTATACTATCGGGCCTAACGGCCAGATAATCCCCAACACGGTCAGTGGGTCTTCTTGGGCGCAAGTGTTGTCGCAGGAACTGGACTACCCTGTCAACGCCGGCGAAGCGTACTACACGCCCGGATGCACGGCTTCAACGCCGTGCGTTTTCCCCAATGCGGTAATCCCGCAAAAGGCGTTTACGGCGCCCACCAACGCCCTTATGCAGTACATTCCACTTCCCAACCTCGGTTCGGACTACTTCACCACTTCGGCTTACGACCAAACTTTGCGGGACGACAAAGGCAGCGTGCGGCTGGACGCGAGCAGCCGCCTCGGGATGTTGTCGGGCTATTATTCCCTTGACGACTTCAATTTGCTGAATCCTTACGGAGGAGCAAGCGTTCCCGGGTTCGCCGCGAGTTCCGATGGGAAGACCCAGATGTTCAACCTGGGCCTCATCAAGTCGTTTGGCCCCGGGTCGGTCAACGAGGTCCGAGTTCAGTACCTGCGAAACTTTATTGTCATTGCCACACCTGTGGGTGGGTTGGGGCCGACCCTCAGTTCCCAGGGTTTTCAGGTGGGGCCAGGCACATCGGGCATTGTGCCGCTGGCGCCCTATCAGGGTGTTGAACCCGTAGGCTTCAATAACTTCAGCATCGGCAGAGCTGATGACTCGAATACGCGACCCGAGAATACCTACCAGGCAATCGACAACTTTGCCATCGTGAAGGGCACGCACACCATCAAGTTCGGTGGAAACTTCCATTACGACCAGATTACTTATTTTCAAAACATCAACAACAATGGATCGTTTGGATTTACCGGAGTAGAAACCGGTATCGACTTTGCTGATTTCCTGATTGGGGCGCCCACCGTGTATGTCCAAGGCCAGGAGCCGCCGATGTATACCCGTGACCGCTACTACGCTCTGTATGCCCAGGATAGCTGGCGGGCCACTCATAATTTGACCCTGAATTATGGCTTGCGCTGGGAAGTCAGCTCGCCGTGGTGGGAGGCCCATAACGAAATACAAGCCTTGGTCCCGGGGCAGCAGTCGACGGTATATCCCGGTGCGCCGGTCGGCTGGGATTTCCCCGGAGATCCCGGAGTTCCCTCCACGGTCGCCCCCACTCGATACCACAATTTCGCCCCGCGCCTGGGTTTGGCGTATTCTCCCAATGCTCAGGGAGGATTCTTAGGGAAGGCGTTGGGAGGGCCTGGTAAAACGAGCATCCGCGCCGCGTTTGGCATTTACTATACAGCGTTCGAAGATGTTGGCAATATCAACTCGAGTGATGACGCCCCCTTCGGAAATTTTTGGGTAAGTCCCGAACCACCGCTCTTTGCCACCCCATTTATCGATCGGGGCACGGGATTTAACGAGGGTCAACGTTTCCCTGTTCCCCTCCCCCCTCTCAACGTCGGGCCCAAAAATCCTGACAACTCCATCAACTGGGCCATATTCGAGCCCATCTCGAGTTCGCCGACGGCCTACCTCCACAACCAGGTTCCCTACGCCGAGGAATACGAGTTTTCTATTCAGCGGCAGTTCGGGCTCGCCACTTTGCTGAGCCTGAGTTATGTGGGTTCGCAAGGCCACCGGCTTATTGCCTCCTTGGAAGCCAATCCGGGCAATCCCGCTCTCTGTCTGAGCGTAAGCCAGGCGAGCCAAGTTATGCCGGGAACCCCCACTTGCGGGCCTTTTGGGGAAAACGGTACTTATTATACGCTCAGCGGGGGAGTCATCAACGGCACGCGGACTCCGTTTGGCCCAGACTTCGGCAGTGATGACTGGTTTGACACGATGGCCAATTCCAATTACAACGCCCTCGAGGTCTCACTCCGGCACGTCGTCGACCGCCTGGAGTTGCTCACGGGGTATACCTACAGCAAGTCGCTCGACAACGCGTCCGGTTGGGGTGGGGGCCAGGGTGACGCGATTAACCCGCTCGACTACAAAATTACTAAGGCGCTGTCCGCTTTCGATGCCACCAACAACTTTGTAGCCAGTTACCGGTATCGCCTGCCTTTTGACAAGCTCCGGCTTCCATCGCGCCTGGCCAGTGGCTGGGCCATCAGCGGCATTACACGTTTTTCCACGGGCCTGCCCGTGTTCCTCACGGAGCCTGATGACAACTCGCTCCTCGGCACCGCCTATGGTGGGCCTACCGGCAATACCGTGGATGAGCCGGACTTCGCGCCTGGCAATCTGCAAATTACCGACCCGCGAAAAGCCAATCCCGCGACGGGCACAAACCCTTATTTCAATACGGCTTTGTTCTCTGCCGAGCCACTCGGAGGGCTCGGAACTGCCAGTCGCCGCTTCTTCCACGGACCTGGTCTTAACAACTGGGACATGGCGCTGATAAAAGATCTCAAGCTGACGGAATCTAAGCAGCTACAATTCCGGGGGGAGTTCTTCAACACCTTTAACCACGCGCAATTCGAGGGGCCTCAGGGAAATTTCCTCAGCTCCGCCTTTGGGTTTGTGACCAGTGCGAACCCAGCGCGCATCGGCCAAGTTGCTGTTAAGTTCACCTTCTGATAGGGAGTTGACCATGACGAAAAATCGAGTCGTGTTATTGGCCGTTGTGATGGTGTTCTTGATCATGGCGCCGATCATCGAGTCAGCCTACAGGACAAGCGACCGTCTGCTATTCAGGAACGGTAACCTTGCGAAGTAGTGCATTTTACGAGCGGACCAGCTTTTGGCGACCAACACCCTCTTGCCGCCCGCCAACCGGCGAGGGAACGATCAGCAGCCGTAGTATCAATTTCTATAATATGACTGTTGAGTAATTTCACTCCTGCGGACGGGAGTGTTCACGCAGCGACAAATTGTCTTACCTTGGCGAATAGCAGGCATGAGGCTGGTTTGCTGGCCTGCGGTCGCTTCTTGGACGAACCGCGGTATTTACTTAGGGGGGAACCCCTATGCCTCGCGGCGATGCAGGCACCGACGGTGCTGGAGACTGGGACGTCCCGTACGGCGGGCCCATCCCGCACGCGGTTGCAAACGGCCTTGCCGATATCGGGAAAATTCACAGGATTGGGATCGTAGGATCCGCAGTCATCCACCGATTATCCCTGACCGCCCAGGAATTCAATAAGCAGGTCTTTTAAAGGGAACCCTGCGTGGTCGCCGCCAACAGCTAAGGTTGATGGTGTCACAGCATTGACCTTACTTGCATTATTGTACAAGAGTGCTGCTTAATTGGCAGCAGCGCGGCGTTGTTCCGGCGTTACCGGGCCCGCATAGGTCAGGCGCAGCCCCCAATCATTGTCAGCCGGAAGATCGGGCAGCTTTATGATGCCAATGACGCTCGACTCCACTGTACCGTTCCCGACGTCCTGCCACGACCCGTTCCGCGGGTCGAACCATTGCGCGTGATACAGGCTCGAGGGCCTGGCGCCGCGGACCTGACTTCGAGGGCAGCCCTTCTCGAAATACGCGAGGAAGATTTCCTTGTCGGGTGTACGCGCACAATAGGCCCAGCCTTCATACCCTAGTATCACGGATGTCTTGTTCGGCGAGATCAGATCGGCGAGGGGAACCAAGTCCTGGAAGCGCTTGCCGATTGAAAAGGCAAACGTGCGCAGGAACTGCATCTGGGTGGCGGACTTCCACTGGAAGGCATCCCACATTTTGGTCGGCGCAGCGGGTTGGATATCGGCTCCCCAGATTCCCTCCGCTCCGTAGACATGTCCGGCAAAACCCCCGGAGAGGAAGTTCCCGTAAATTGCCGAGCGAACGAACTGCGCGTCCTTGTCAGTTCCCCCGGGCGCCCCGAACTGATAGCCGGCGCCCCCGTTGAGGTCCGGATCCGCATTCGCGTAGCCGGAGTAATACGGTTCGCCGTTTAGAGCCGGGGTAGGATGCGGCAAGTTGAAGATCTCGGTCAAATACCAATAGTTGTAGTGCTCACGCATGTTACCGGTTTGGTGCAACGTGACCCAGGAGTTTTCGCCCCAGTTTTCCAGCGTGGAGGGATTGGCATTGGCAGAGAGCAAGGTCCCGAACGGCGGTGGGCCGTACTTCTCCATGACCAGTTTAATCGCTTGCAGGTAGTCCTCAGGACTGACAGACTCTTCGATGATGTCCAGATGAACCGGGCTGAGAACGGTGTTATTCGCCTGATAGCGGGACCAGACATATTCCATGAAGCGCGCATAGGAGTCCGGCCATTGGTAGAACTTCTTCCAGCACAGACTTGCATCTCGGCGCGAGGCTTCGATGAAGGCCACGAAGCCGTGATCGTTCAGGTAGTCAATTTTGCGATCGATGAATTGGAAGTAGGCGGGGTTAATACGGTCCATGTCAGGGAACTCGTTTTCGTACCCGGGTACCTTTCCCGGGAATAGGAACGGTCGCCCGCCTTCGTTGTCCATGTTCTTGGCGCTGCCCGTTCCGAATTCGAGCCACGCCGTGCGAATCGCGGTTTTCTCGGGGTCGTTCATGGTCAGGTGCCAGGATTGCCCATCCGTTTTCCAGTTCGGAAACGCGGCGATAATGTTGACCCAGTTATAGCCCTGCTCTTGTCGGTAGCGGACGTAATCCTTAAAACCGGCGGACGGCCCGATGGGGCGTTGCTGATTGTCGTCATACCAGCGGAAACAGTTGGTGCCGGCAGCATACCAAGTATCCCCGATAACCAAGAAGGGTGTGCCGTCCGCCTGTTCGAGCGCGTGGTGATTAAGAGTAGGGCGGAGAAATCCCCTTCGGAGCGGGTTCTGCTGCTTCTCCTGTTCGGTCCACGCTACGGCCATGAACCGGCCGCTCTTCCCAGCAAGGCCCGGGTCCGACGGATTGGAACCGCTGCGCCATGTCCAGGTTCCCGGCGCATTCGCCAAAACCCGCACCCGGAAGGTCTGGCCGCCGTCCCAGAAGCCATAAACGCGCTTATTGAAGTAAGGGCCGGTGAGATCCACCCACACCGTTACGTCAGTGTAAGGGTTTGCGAAGGAACGAGCCGACGTCAAGGTCAGTTCCTGTTTTTCCCACACGTGGACTGCAGCCGAAGCAGACACAGCGGCGACCGCGAGCACGCACAACACCCAAGCCAGTTGGTGCCTGAACTTCATCGAACTCCTCCCGAGCCTTCAGCTCTTAAGGGCATTACTGTGATCCATCAAAAGTCCGCGCTGCCGCTTTCGTGTCCCGCTTTCAAGCTGCGAACCTTTCGAATCCATATTCATGATGCGATCCACGTAGAATCGGCTTGGCAACGACACTGTAATCTTGGGGAATTCGATACCGCGAGGATGCCCCGTGTGGCAAATCCCTGGGAGGATCCGGGATCCCCGGCCCCAAGCTCGAGTGAGGACGGCCCCTATTGCAATGGTCTACCCGCTGTTCGAGAGTTCGCCGCGAGTGCTTCTCGTTCAACGGAATCAAAAAGTCGAGGCATTCGCGCCGGGTGCTTCCCACTAACCTTTCACAGTAGGCATTCGACGGCGTTTTCAAAATCCTCAGGCCCATTGCTTTCAGCTCGGAGTCCAACTTCCGCGAGTAAATGCGGTCGCGGTCGTGGATCAGATAGCGAGACGGTTCCCCTCCGAAGGTCGCCTCCCGGAACCGCTTCAGCGTCCACTCAGCTGGGGGCTCCGCCCGACGAGATTTGACCCTGGGCTCAAGGTACAAAGCCAATTGCTTGCGGAGGAGGAGTTTCTCCGCAGCGAAAGCACACCGAGGTCGCAGGCTGCCCCTGATGAACCTCAGGGTATCCAACAAAAGATCGAACATCCTCAGCGGCACGTTGGACAGAAAGTCGAGTTTCGGCATTAACGAGAGGATCTCACACCCCGGACGTTGTTGTCACTTAAAGGTGTGAATCAGGGCGTACGGTTTTATTGCGGACAGGTGGCGTCAAAAAAGCGGTTCGGGGTTGTCGGCCTCCAAACTCGATGCCCAGGAGATCGTCGCTACCGAAAGGAAGACGCTCAATTGCCAATCGCGAAATCACCTAAAGCCGTTCGTCTGTGGAGCCGCTGGTCGCTACGATGGCTAGGCGTCTTGCGGCAATTCCGGTAGCTAAGTCCTCCACTTCAGCAGTTCGCTAACGTATTTTAGGCCAGTGGGGGGTACCGAGTTTAGCTAGGAGCGTGTCCGAGAATTACGGGTTTTTCTTGAATTCACATTGCTGGTATGGCATAAGGAGGCATGTCTAAGACTTACAAGCCTTACCAGCCGGAGCAAGACCTCTTATTGCCGCCCAGTCTGAAGGATTGGCTACCCGAAAAGCACTTGGCGTACTTCGTTAGCGAGGTGGTCGACGAACTGGATCTTTCTGGAATCTACGCCGTGTATGAGAAGGACGAGCGGGGTCAGCCGCCCTATGATCCGCGGATGATGACCAAGGTGTTGGTCTACGGGTACGGCGTGGGGGTGTACAGCGCCCGGAAGATCCAGCAGCGGTTAAGTGAGGACGTGGCGTTCCGGGTGTTGGCGGCGGGCAATGCGCCGGACTTCCGGACCATCGCGGACTTCCGGAAGCAGCACCTGGAGGTGCTGAAAGGGCTGTTCGAGCAAGTGCTGAAGATGGCTTTGGAGTTGGGGGCGATGAAGCTGGGGCGGGTGGCGCTGGACGGGAGCAAGGTCAAGGCGAACGCCTCCAAGCACAAGGCGATGAGCTACGA
>Ga0326728_10006788_pt1 | contig 30381 bp, 23 predicted proteins | sample MB3enrmetagenome_FD_207602 | JGI IMG/M metagenome (GOLD analysis project Ga0326728, IMG submission 207602) | Lab enriched peat soil microbial communities from McLean, Ithaca, NY, United States - MB31MN | ecosystem: Environmental > Terrestrial > Soil > Wetlands > Peat | place: USA: New York...
CTCAATGTCGGCGCGGAAAGCCTTGCCTTTCAAAAAGAGTATGATCAGCCCGGAGGGATCGTGGGGCTTGAAGGGGTTGGGCGCCCTGTTGAGCACGTAGTCCGGGTTGATGTCGAGAAGAGGCGCGAGCTTCAACTGCGTCTCTACCGAGAGGGCCGATTCCTCGCCGGCCTCGAAATGCGCTATCGCCGACCGGTCGATGCCGAGTACCCGCGCCACATCCGCCTGGGTCAATGCCTTTGCCTCTCTGAGAGGCCCCACTATGTTCTTGATCATTGCGAATCCTGAACCATAATGTGACTGATAACTCACGTAGTGTGATATTCAACTCACTATTTTCTTGACATTACCTTCGTGAGTTATTATTATTATACGGTGAGTAATTGTGCCGGTCAACATCGAATTGCGGCAGGACCGCCCGGGGACGCCTCGGGCACCAGAGGCCTGGGCAGGTCCTGCTTCGGAATGTTAAGCAGACAGGCTCTGGCCGTCGCGGGCGAGGTGGCCGGTCCACATACGCGGCAAGGGCAACGGGGGAACCCTGAGAAAATGACGATATGGATGTCGATTTGAGTATTCCGTTGACTCGGCACCTCCCTTCCCCTTACAATCCTTCCAAAAACCAATTTGGAGGGATTTCCATGAAGGGGACGATAGGCTTCGATAGGAAGTCCGAGCGGTATTATGTCGCCTGGTATCACGAGCCCTTGAGGCGGACCGTAAAGTTATGGTTCTATCACGGGGACATAAACATCCCCTTTAAGAAGGGCAAACAGGGCAAGGAGCTCGCCCAGCGCATGTTGGACCAGATGCGGGGCGATTATGAAAACGGCGTCTTCCGGATCGAGAAATTCTCCTCCAAAGCCTCGGACGTTGTTCCGTACCTCAACGCGTGGGTGGAAGCCATCAGGTCGACCATCGCCCCCTCTACGTACAAGGATTATAAAGGCAGCATCGCCATTCACCTCGCGCCCTTCTTCACGGCGCGGGGCGTGCAGCTTCACGAAATCCAGTACGACATCCTCATGGAGCTTTTGAGCACCATCAAGAGAGGGGGGAAGGGCAAAATGAACGTCATGTACTGCCTTCACGCCTGCCTGGACTACGCCTGGAGGTCCGGCCGGGTTCAGATGATGCCGCCGTTTCCGAAGAAGGGGGTCTACCAGATCGTGCAGCCCGTCATCCGATGGCTGCCCGAGGAAAGACAGGACAAGGTCATTCAGGCGATCGCGCCTGACGATCAGCCGATCTTCTGGTTTCTGAAATACCACCTTCGCCGTCCAGGTGAGGCGATGGCCCTTCGCAAAGAGGATTTTGAGGACGGCGTCTTCAAAATACGGCGTGGAATAAGCAACTACCGGGAAATCAACCGGGTGAAGGACAGACGGCAACATCTGGTCCCGATGGTTTCGGCTTTCGCTCCATGGCTCGAATATGAGATGGAGAAGCAGCGCAAGCACGGAATCATCAGCCCCTACCTGTTCGTCTCCCTCAGAGGCAAACATCAAGGTAAAAGGTACACCGAGAAGACCCTCGAAAGGAGATGGGCGGCCGCCTGCGAATTGGTCGGAGAAAACATAGCCCTCTACAGTGGGACAAAGCACAGCAGGGCGACCCAGTTGCTCAACGTCTACGGCCTTTCAAAATCGGACCTGAAGGAAGCAGGGGACTGGTCGAGGATGGAAAGCGTCGATAAGTACGCCAAGGTCGAAGTGGCGACGAGAAAAGGACTGCTGGAAGGGAAGGTGAGAAGGCTGGAGATCCGGAAGAAGGAGAAGAAGGATGTCGAATGAAAGATTGCTCCGCCTGCCTCAAGTCCTTGAGCGGATACCCGTATCGAAAAGCACTTTTTGGGCAGGAATCAAGAAAGGGAAATTCCCGAAACCGATCAAGTTGACCGAGCGGACAAGCGCGTGGAGAGAAAGCGAGGTTGACGCCATATGTAGGGGGGAAGACTGGAGAAAGGTCTACTCGGAGGCATCTAGCGCGACGTGAAAAACCTTTCGCACGAATTCGCACTAGATTGAGGCTTGTAACATATTGAACTTACTACATAAAATGGTGGAGGCGGCGGGAATCGAACCCGCGTCCAAAGAACGAGACCCAAAGAGCCTACATGCTTAGTCGGCGTTTTAAATCTCGGAATCAAGGACACCCGCTGACCGGTTTCCTGTCATCCCAGCCTGCTAAGTTTCGCCTTTATCTACAGGCGTCGACAAAGGCTATCCCGCTTGAATTACACCCGGTAGAACTTAAAGCAGGAGGAAAGTCCAGCGGATGGGCTGCTCTAGGCAGCCAGTGCTAGTTCTGGTTCTGCGTTTGTGTTTATTTCTACCTGATCGCGGGCAGATAGAACCCCGGCATGCCTCTTTGACCCTCCTTTCCCTGTCGAGACCATTCGCCCCCTACTTATCGGAGCCGGCCTTCCCGTTCGTTGATGCGCTTCTCGTCCTTGCGCCTGATGTCCTCGCGCTTGTCCACGTGCGTCTTGCCCTTCGCGAGGCCGATCTCCAGCTTCACCCTGTTCTTGTCATTGAAATACATGCTGAGAGGAACCAGGGTGTAACCCCTTTCTTTGACCTTTCCATAGATCTTCACGAGCTCAAAGCGATGCATGAGGAGCTTTCTATCCCGCTTCGGCTCGTGGTTGGCTATGTTGCCGCACGAATACGGGCTGATGTGGGCGTTCACCAGAAAAAGCTCGCTGTTCCTTATCTTCGCGAAGCTGTCGCTCAGGTTCGCCCTCCCCTCCCTGAGCGCCTTAACCTCTGTCCCCGAAAGCACGATCCCCACCTCGTACTTGTCCTCTATCTTGAAGTCGTGATAGGCCTTTCGGTTGGTGCTGATGTTCTTCATAGACAATATTATAGCACATTTGGGGCGGCAAAGATGGGAAAGACGGCTCAAGTGGAGCAGTCGGGACGCACCCGGCAAGGGTGCTCGTAAGGCATCTCAAGAAGGGGAGGCCCCCTGCCCCCCCGTTGCCCCTCCTAGACCTCGGAAGCAGGCAGCTCGATGACCATCCTCGTGCCTTTCGGCGTGTTGTCCATTGCGTTGATCCTCCCCCCGTGCTCGAGGATCACGGAATTGACGATGGCCAGGCCGAGGCCCGTGCCATCCGGGTCATGGGTGAAATAGGGGTCGAAGATCCTCTCCTTGTCTTCGTCCTCTACCCCGGGCCCGGTATCGGCGACCTCGATCCGGATCACCCCCCGGCTCCTGTCATACCGGGTCGTCATCTCGATCGTTCCCGGCTCCCCGGCGATGGCCTTTATGGAGTTCGTGATGAGGTTGATGAGGGCCCTCTTCATGTTGTCCCTATCCATCCTGAAGAGGGGGATCCTCGCACCGTGGAAATCGAAAGAGATGTGGGGAAAAAGGTTCTTATAGATGCTCACGGCTTCCTCGATGATCGAGTTCGCGTCTTCGAGCGTCCGATTTGAAGGCGTCTGGCTGAGCTTCGTCAGCTCGCTCACCATGTTGGTGATATCCTCAGAGGAGGTCAGGATGATCGACGTCGCCTCGTCGAGCACATCCTTCTCCTTCCCTTCAGCCTTGGGAAGCACCCTCCTCCGGAGCCTTTCGGCGGACAGACGTATGGGCGTGAGGGGGTTCTTTATCTCGTGGGTGAGCCTCTTTGCGATCTCGCGCCACGTGGCCAGCTTCTCTGCCCGCACGATGTGCGTAATATCGTCGAAGGTCGCGATATACCCTTGCGGCCTCCCGGTCGCCTCATCGCGGAGCGCCGTCAGGGACGCCCGCAGATAGAGGGTATCGTTCTGGAGGGAGAGGGTCATCTCGCGGGCCGCTCCTCCCGCGTCATCCTCCCTCATGACCCTGAGAAAAGACCTGAGCGTCTTTCGGAAGTCCTCTCCGATAACGGCCCTTAGAGGGCTGCCGACGTAGTCATCGGTCTTCACCTTCAATATGTCCTTTGCGGCCCGGTTGAGGAGAAGGATGTTGCCCCTTACGTCGGTCGTGATGATGCCCGTCGCCACGTTATCGACGATCACCTCCATATACTTTCTCTTCTCTTCGATCTCGTCCTTGGCAACTTTCAGCTCTTTGGCCATGCCGTTGAAAGCGCTCACGAGGGTGCCGATCTCGTCCTTTCCCCGGTCTTCGAGGTTGATGTCGAATCTACCCCCTGCGATGATGGCTGCCCCTTCCTTCACCCTCTCCAGGGGGATCGTGATCTCGGTGGCCATCTTGGCGCCCACCCATATGGAGAGGAAGATGCAAAGGATGGCGACGAGAAAGAGGGGGATCCACAGGTTGTACTTCAAGATCTTCCTTTCGGCCCTGGAATTCTCCTTGAATTCCGAATAGGCCGAGCTTATCTGCTTCATGTTCTGGGTGCCCCGGACGCGTATCTTTTCGCCGAGAAAGAGGAGGGCCCTCGGCTGCCCCGCGTCATTCGTCACCGTGGAGAGGAACATGAGAAGCTCCCCGTCTTTCAGGGGCACGATCTCCCGGGTCTGCTCGCTCTTGATGAGAGACTTCGACTTTTCCGCGAGAATGCGGCTCACTTGCGTGTCGAGGGTGCTGTATGTCTTGATGGGCGCGCCGGAAAGATCGAGGATCGCGAGGTACCCCAGAAAATTGGACCTCCCTTCCTTTCTCACGAATCGCGCAAGCTCTTGGTCGTCATCCAGGGCCTTCTCTTCCTGCAGCGTGGTCGCCATGAGCCTGCCCATCTTCTCGTACCGGCCGAAAAGGTTCTCGTAGTAAAACTGGGAGAGTTCCCGGGCATTCTCGACCGTGTCTTCGATCTTCTGTCCGATCCACCGGTCGATGGTGAGATAAAAAAACCACGACGTAAGGATGAAGAGGGTGACCGATGAAACCATGGAGAGGGCAAAGACGGTCACGGTGAGCTTGGTCTTGAGCCCCGAGCCCCAGACGCCCCTCTTCTTCTCTATGTAGGTCTTGAGGATGATCCTGGTCGCGAGGAAGAGGAGGAGCATGATGAGGAGGAAGTTGAGATTGAGTATGCCGATGATGAACTTGTTTTCCAGGACCGGCATGAACTTCTTGAAGAAGGGCAGGTTCGTCTCCAGGTAGACGAGGGCAGCCGTGATCGCGAGGATCGAAAAAACGTAGAGGAGGTTTTTTCTGCGCTTGGTCATCGATTGCCTTGGCCGTGGCCCCTGTTTTTCGTCCATAGCTCGCTGCGGCACGGTCGGAAGAGGCGCATCCATCCGCCTCTTCCTCACCCGCCTAACTAGAGTATACCCTCAAGCCCGGTTCAGGAGCACAAAGTTTAGCTGCCTGCCCTGCACCTTGTCCCGTCTCGCGGAAAAGAAGAGATCGCGCCTGCAGGCAGTGCACAATCCCACGTCATGTATCTCGCGCACCCCTTCCGCCTCGGCCAGCCTCCGGTTCGCCTTCTTCAGGTCGAGGAACGTGGATGCCCCCCTTCGCTCGAAGATGTCCTCGCTGAAACCGGCGTTGCAAAAGGCTCGCACGACATCTTCCCCCACGTTGTAGCAGCAGGGTTCTATCCCCGGACCTATCAGCACCCCCAGGCGATCGGGCTTTACGCCCATGGCTGCAAGGCGACGGATCGCTTTCCCCGTGATATTAACCGCAGTCCCCCGCCAGCCCGCGTGGACTACGGCTGCGAGTGCGCCGTCCGGGGCGTAGATGATGACGGGAATGCAGTCGGCCGTCTTTATGACGGCCAGAACGCCCGGCTCAGCCACGATCAGGCCATCCCCTTCCCAAGGCCTCTCACCATTCTCTATCACGTGCACGACATCGCCGTGCTCCTGCCGCAGGCTCACCATGGTCCTCGCGCCCAAAGCACGGGCAAAATCCCTCTCTTCTTCGGGGCTCGAAAGGATCGAATCGGACGATCTCGTCATAAAGCCGTGAACGATGCCGGCCCTCTCCAGGGCGGGGACATGGAAATAGGACCAGGAACCCGTGGTCTTCAGCTCGAAAGCGCCGTTCTCATCCATGCTCCCTCACAAAAGCCTCCATGTCCTCCGGCACCGGGGCCTCCACGACTACCTTCCCCCCGAGGACCGGATGGGTAAAGGAGATCCGGTGCGCGTGGAGCAGGGGCCGCCCGGCGAGCTTCCTGGCCCTTTTGCCGTAAAGGTCGTCCCCCACGATGGGATGGCCGATGTGGGCCAGATGCACCCGTATCTGGTGCGTCCTGCCCGTCTTCGGGTAGACCTCCACATAGGTGAACCCGTCGAGCCTCTTGATGACCTTGAAGTTCGACAGGGAGTATCTGCCGTTCCTCGTGACAAGGGCCATCTTCTGCCTTTCCCTCGGATGCCTCCCTATCTGGCCTTCCACGACGCCTGAGTCCGCCTTGATGACCCCTTCGACGATCGCCCGGTATACCTTTTCCACGGCCCGGTCGTGGAACTGGCGGGAGAGGGTCTCCTGGGTCGACCTGTCCTTGGCAACGATGATCACGCCGGTGGTGCCCTTGTCCAGCCTGTGGACGATGCCGGGCCTCTCGTCGTCCTTTTGATCGGCATCGACGATGTAGCTCAGGATGGCGTTGACCAGGGTCCCTGCCCTGTGGCCTAACGAAGGATGGACCACCATGTTATCAGGCTTGTCGATGACGAGGAGGTACGGGTCCTCATAGAGGATGGAGATCGGGATGTCTTCGGCAACGAGGGGAGAAGGCTCCTCCCGGATGATCTCCCCTTCTATCTCCAGGTCCCTTCTCACCTTGAAAGAAGGCTTCGGCGCCTTTCCGCTTGCGCGCACGTGGCCCTCCTCGATCATGCTCTTTACCTGGGACCTTGGCAAGGAAAGCTTTTCAGAGAGGTATACGTCGATTCTCACATTGTCTCTGTCGCACGTGAGACGAAATCTATTCTCCATCCTCGAGGGCCGCCTTTATGCCGGCGATCAGCTCAAGCTCCTCTTCTTCCCGTATGGTGCGCATGTCGATGAGCAGGCGGTCCCTCTCGATCCTCCCGACAATGGGCGTATCCTGCGCTCTCATCTTCTGCTCCAGCTTCTCCACGCCGGTTCCGGCAGGCTGCACGGCGAGGCCCCAGGAGGGCAAATAGACGTCCGGGAAGCTCCCTCCCCCCGCCTCCGAGGAGAGCTGCACCACCTCGACCGCAGCGCCCCGCGTCTCTTTTCTCAAGCCCCGTCCAACCCTGCTCGCCCGTTTTTTAAGCACCTCCGGGTCAAGGAGAAGCATCCGGAGGACCGGCACCTCCCTTCTCGCGCGCATTGGATCGAGATAGAGGATCAGGGTGGCTTCCAGGGCCGCCAGGGTGAGCTTATCCGGCCGGAGGGCCCTGGTGAGGGGGTTCTTTCGCATGGCCGAAATCAGGTCGCCCCGGCCCACGATAATGCCCGCCTGGGGACCGCCGAGGAGCTTGTCGCCGCTGAAGGAAATGATCCCGACCCCTTTTTTCATCTCCCCTGAGACAGTGGGCTCGCCGGAATCCAGCACGCCGCTGCCGAGGGGGGAGAAGAGGCCGCTCCCTATGTCAAAGAAGAAGGGGACATTCTTGCCGCGGGACAAACCCGCCAGCTCCTCGCTCGTCACCTCATGGACAAACCCCTTGATCCTGTAGTTGCTCGTGTGGGCCTTCATGATGAGGCCGGTGTTCGGGCCGACCGCCTGCTCGTAGTCCGTCAGGAACGTGCGGTTTGTCGTGCCCACTTCCCGCAAAATTGCCCCGCTCTTTCGCATGACCTCCGGGATGCGGAAAGATCCGCCTATCTCGATCAGCTCCCCCCGGGCGATGATCACTTCCCTGCCTTCGGCGAGGGTATTGAGAGCCAGAAGCACGGCCGCCGCGTTGTTGTTGACGATGAGGGCCCCTTCGGCCCCGGTCAGTCTGGAAAGAATGGAGAGGCAGTGCTGGTGACGGTCGCCCCTGGCGCCTGCCTCCAGGTTGTATTCGAGGTTGGAATACCCCGAGGCCGCGGCCGTAACCCGGTCGATGACCGAGGCCGCCAAGGGGATGCGTCCGAGGTTCGTGTGGATGACCACGCCGGTGCCGTTTATCACCCTCTTCAACGCGGGAGCGAGAGACTTTGCCGCCCGCTTACTTGCCTCCTCGATGATGGCCCCCGCCTCCGGCACGGAAGCAGCCGTGCCTGACCTTATGGCAGCCCTCAAGCTCTCGAGGACATCGCGCAGAGCGTCCTTGGCCACCCCCGTGGGATAGGCGGCCAACGCCTCCCACCTTTCGTCTTTCAGGATGTCGTCTACTTTCGGTATCTTCCTTAAGGTGTCTTTCATCTTTGGCTCAGCGTCCTTATGATATTGAAGAAGTTCATGCGCAGCATGGCCGTGGGCCACTCGAGCTCCTTCTTTTCGCCTATGGTGCTCATGTTCTTCTCCACGTCGATGCGCAGCTCCCCTATCGATCTGGCCCGCTCCATGACGCCCATCTTCATGGCAGCATCGATCTTGTCGACCACGTCGAGGGAAAAAAGGATCCTCTTCTCCACCTGGTCATAGGTCTGCCTCGTGATGAGGCCCCGCTCCATCTTCACCCTGTTCAGGGCAAGGGCGGATCGGTACGTGCTGTCCACGATCTCGTCCCGGTTCATCCAGTCCGTCTCGTAGTTGAGGAAGTACTTCCATCCCGGCTGGAGCATTGCCTGCCTGTGGGATTCCACGTCCCTGAAGCGGAGCTTGTACCCGTGCTCTTCCGGTGAGTCGAAGACCATGCTTCCCGGGTCCACAAAGGGGGCCAGGGGCGAGATGAAAGGCGTCGTCACCTTCGACTTCCCGAGGTGCTTGAGCAGGCGGTCGCAGTAGTCCGCGGTCGCCAGGGTCGATTGGTAGTCCTGATGGGGCAGCCCGACCATGAAGAAGAGATCGATCCGCTGGCACCCCGCCTCTATCAGGTTCTCGATGAGGGTCTCCATGCTCTCGTTCGTGTAGGGCCTGCCGAAGGCAAGGCGCACCTTCTCGTCGTGGGACTCCGGGGAGAGCTCCACGTTGAAGTTCTCTGCCGCCCCGCTCATCATCAACACGTGCTCTTTGCTCGGGGGCTTGAAGAACTCGAAGACGAAGCTGTTCTTTATCCGCTCCTTCTTCAGAAGGTATAGCACCTCTTCCCCGTAGTCCGGCCCGTTCTGAAAGAGATCGCCTATGATGAAGATGGGCCCCTTGAGGTGGCTCGCTACCTCCCTTACCTCCTTGACGAGCAGGGCCGGCGACTTGAATGCCGCCCTTTTCCGCCCCGTCATCTGCTTGAACGCATAGTGCGACCCTCCGCAGGTCTTGCAGTTATACGTGCAGCCCCTGCAGGTGAAGATCGCGGTTATGGGGTATTTCGGCCACTTCATGAAGGGGACATACCCGGAAAAGTCCCTGTACCTCAAGACCTTCCTCATGATGTGGGCGTAATCCAGGCGGCTGTAGTCGAGGTTCTCCGGCACGAAGGTCATCGGGTTGGCCTTCACCGCGCCTCCGTCCCTGAAGGTGACGTTCGGCACGTCTATCGGGGGCCTGCCTGCCTTTATCGCCTCCATGAGGAGCCGGAGGGGCTCCTCGGTCGAATCGCCGCGCACCACATAGTCGATGCTCTCGTAACGCTCCAGCAGCTCCTCGTGGAAATAGGTGGACGACAACCCCCCGAAGATCACCGGCGTCCTGGGGTGATACTTCTTCACGAGGTCGGCCAGGGCAAGGGCGCCCTGCACGTGCGGCATCCAGTGAAGGTCGATGCCGAAAGCACGGGGGTTGAGGCGCTGAATCTCGCGCTCAGGGTCGTAAGAGGGGGACTTCAGCATCTTGTAGGCGATGTTGATGATCCTCACTTTCAGGCCGAAGCGCTCGAGGTATTCGGAGAGGCTTGCAAAGCCGATGGGATACATCTCGAAGATAGGGGTCGAGGGGATCACGTCGCTGATAGGCCCGTGGAGGACCGAGACCTTGCGGAAGTCGTAGACACTGGGGGGGTGGAGTAAAACGAGATCTGTCATTGTAATTTGTATCATATCCAGGGGTTTGAATCAATTCAGGTGGGGGGCGGCCGGGCGCTTTTTGCGCCATGCTTCGTCATACGCGGCGCCGCGCGGTCCTCACATACGCGAAAGTATGCTCCGGGCGGCGACCCCTTCATTCCTCGCCTTGCATCAAAAATCGCCGCGGCCGCGGAAAAGGCTGCAACCGGCGCGTTTGCTTGTGTCCCCGATTTCGTCTTCTATGTTTGCGTTTCGAGTTTCGGCTTCAGCGTTGCCTCGCCCGAAGAGACCAGCCGGGCCTATGCAAACGGGCGTGGTCCAGGGATTCGAACCCCTCTACCTCCCCCATGTTATCGAGGAAGCCATTTGTCTGAGGGGCTTGCGTCGTGTCAGTGGCAGCCTTGCCCCATCTGCGTCGATTATAGCTTAATGAAGGGAGTACAGGTATAATATTGTAACTGGAGGGGGAAGACACGATGACTCGGAGTTTGGACGTCCGAATCTGCTTGCCCGCCGTGCACCCCGTATAGGTTTTGGAGGCCTATGACTGCTTGCTGGACAACGCCGGTCACAAGTCGTGTCTCCCCCCAGTGGGTCCTTTAGTCCATATCTGTAGCTCCTATTTGAGTTGTCCTTTCGAAAAAGGCATTGTAAATATCGAGCGGTATCGGCTTTCCCTGATCTTTTAGGCCCCGAATTATCGTATACGGATTCATAATGAGGACATAGTTGTACAGGCCCGACGCGCCCGACCGGGCCTGTATGAATCCCAGGTCGCACAATACCTTCATCCTTCCGTTCCAAGTGCTCTCGGCGCGTTCCCCCGTAAAGCCCGATTCGAGCGCCGTGGCTCGAGGATTTGCGATGGTGACCATGTACTCGTCAAACGTATGGCACCACAACGAGAAATAGGCCCTCGATACGGGCTTTCCCGACGAGAGGGAGTCCATTATCTCAAAAATGTAGGACATTGTTCGCGGCACGGTGGTAAAGCCCGTTTTTCGCTTCCTGTGCCAGAGCATAGCGTCGCTAATATCGGGCCAGAGCTCCTGCCTCAGCGCCATATTTTTCTCACTTATCTTCTGAGAGGTGCTTTTTCTCACAATCATCATTCTCCGTGGAGCCATGCCAACCTCCCTTTTTGTTTCTTTCCGTATGTCCGCCGATATGGTAAACTATGATGCGGGCAAAGGCAAGGATTTTTCCGTGGAGGAAATGAGGAGAGAGAGGCGGAGGCCTTCTCGATAGGTGACTCGTATTTCAATATTCAGCATAACTTGTACTACTGGTTGTAATAAATAGCGCATGCAATGTCTCATTTTGGGAAGAAGTTAAATGAAATATGTAATCAGGCTCTGTGCTCATCGTTATCATAGTGATCATTGTGCTCAGTGTGATCATGGTGATCTTGTGGGGTTTCAGGGGAGCAACGGAGCTGATGTGCTCAAAAGGTAACCTCCAGCGAGAGCGGGACGGTCTTAACGGTCGGTGGTCCTGCACGGGCCCTCTCGCCTGCCCCAGCGCTCACGGCCCTGGTGGGCGGGCAAGGACGTCTTGCGCCTCCACGGCCGTCCGATACGCAATATGCGAACAAGTTAGCTCTACGAAGTAGCAGGCCGTGAGAGTGCGGGCGGGCTTTACGTGACGGGCGGACTTCTCGAGAAAAAAGCGGCGAGGGGGAAATCACGGGGTCACCCTTGACCGAGGACAAAGATCTGTATCACCGGACTGGTGGAGTCGTTCAGAGGCAAACCGGAGATTGGCGTGCTGACCCCACCCAGATTAAGGAATAGGTAGGCCACCGCCTGCCTTGACACGGAACCGACGACGGCGCACCATATGTGTGTTACGAGGAGCCAAGAATGACAACACTATCGGCGGCAGAAGCGAAGAGAAGACTCCATAGCCTGGTTGACGAGGTCGGGCAGACGCACGAACCAATCCGGATTGTGGGCAAGAGCAGTTCGGCGGTGCTTATCTCCGAGGAAGCCTGGCGTGCGATAGAAGAGACCCTGCATCTCGCTTCCATACCGGGTATGTGGGAGTCCATCAAGCAGGGCCTGAAGACTCCTGTAGAAAAGTACGGAGAGGAACCCGGCTGGTAAACTGGCGGTCGATCTTTAACAGGCAAGCTCAACGAGACGCAAGAAAGATAGCGCGGTCAACAACTGGGAAAACAGTCTCTTCTTGCTCGGTCAAAGGCCGAGTTCTTTCGCTAGGTCTTCGTGATCCGTCCACTTCTTGTTCGCCGCTTTCGTTTTTGCTGCGGAATAGTAGTCTTTCCGGTCCTGCTCAATCTCCTTAAGCCGCACATATTCTTTGTAGTCCATGATGACCGCGACCGGTTTCTTGTTCTCTTTGATGATGTGGGTCTTAATCGCTGTACGCCTCCCGCCTGTGCTTCACTTCATACACGGACATATTCCGCTGTCCTCACCGAATAGTATACGACACTTGCCGAGCCGAAGTCCCGCGCTATGCGGGGCGGTCGGGCGCTTTTTGCGCCTTGCTTTGTCATCGGAGGGGCCGCGCGGTCCTCACATACGCACAAAGTATGCTCCCCCTCCGATTTCGCGCCATGCATCAAAAATCGCGGTGGCCGCGGAAAAGTTGGTGCAGGGATAACTCCCCGTGTCCGGTTTCTGCGCGGGATTCCGTTTGAGAGAAATATGTGCTGCTGGATAGCGTGCGCGTGTGATACGATGAAGAAGACCGCATTCTACGTCTGCTCACGCAGGGGGAGAAAGGCCCATGCCTGAGAATAAGCAGCATCATCTCACCATACTGCTCCTGAAAGATGGATTCGAGTCGTTTGATCAAGCTATCCGCGGAGATTATGCCCCGGAGAAACACGAGATAAGGAGTGGAGGGGAGTTCGTCGGATCTCTCTACGTCAAACCATCCTTTCCGCATACTCCTAGATGGGCATCCTTTTTTCAGGGAATTGTGGACATGGAGGAGATTGGAAAGAATGCGACGGTAGCTGCCGTGTTGCTTTTAGAAAAGGAAGGCAAGACATTCGCTCTCACCTTCGGCCCGGGGCGGTACTTACTCAAGCCCGATAGCTGGGTCGAGCGCTTTGGACTGAAGGTGGCTCTCAACAGCATAGGAAAGGAGAGAATCAGGTCTATCGATAAGACAACTTTCGACGCCATTTCCCGCCACTCAAGAGAACAAGGCAGCAAGGAAACGGACGTAAGCGAGTTTGGACTCGACATAGAGCAAGATCTCCTTAGAGCCGTCACGGGAGTACCCAAAGATCGGGCCATCGGAAAACAAATCTACGGCATGGATTCCTTAACCGTATCCACCGATACCGAGATTGAAACAATAGGAGATTATCTTGAAAGTATATACGCGAAGTACACGGATGATTCTTACCAACACGTCGCCTTCGCTAATGCTTGAACTGAACCCATATCGGGGATTAAGAAAGATGAGCTTGCTCGGAAGGTAGTTCACGTTAAGTGGGTCAATACAACTATTCCTCAAGAATGCAACGTTTGAATTGCGCACATAAGCAATTCCGCCCGGCTCGACACCCTGGCTGAATGGGTGATCTTCGCTCAAGAACTCTCGCAAAGCACATTGTGCATTGTTCTTTATGGTCACCGACTTGTAGTTGCTGGGCGACAGAGTCAATCTTTTAAGGTCGATAGCAGAGAACGTAATGCTGTCGGGCGATAGGACGTTGTGCATTGCCTATTCCAAAAAGAGCTTCTTCAGCTCTTCTTCTTGAAAAAGGCACCATTCTCTGAAATCCTTCACGGCTGCCGTGAACTCCTCATCGATCAGCGATTCGCCACTTTCGTCAGTTTCAGTCTCAAACGTTTTTTCATTCAATCTGTAATTCTTATCGAACACCACATTTCTATTTACGGTCTTCTTTGTGTAACCTACCAGTTCGATATCGCGGGTGAAAATCGAGTAGTCATTTTTTTGCAGCTGGTTAAGTCTACCGGATAGCGGTTTGTATCCTACTACGATCGTTGTATTGACTCCGGTTTCAGCAAAGACGTTAGGCGGCAGATCAAAAAGCGCCACGATCCTTATTTGCTTGAGCAACCACTTTCTGGCAAACTTCCAGGTATTGTTCGACGCAATGCTATTACTCAACACAATCGCAAATCTACCCATAGGCTTAATACTTCGAACCGCGTTTTCCAAGAAAACGACGCCGAGATCAAACCCAGCTTTGGGGTTCTCCTTGACGTAAGAATCGTGAAGTTCATAATACTCTGCCATTTCTCTGTCAATGGCCTTGCTCAAATCAAGGCTCCTTCCCTTCCCAAATGGAGGATTCGTGAGAATTACATCGTATTTCATCAGTTGAGTAGAATCCGGCCACTCATCCCAATTGCCCGATTTGTGAAAAGTTGGTCGCAGAGTTTTCATGGTGCCGTCGACCGCAAGCTTTTGGTTAATCGAACCTTTGTCTGGAGCAAATCTAATGACAGCGTTACCATCACCGTTTAGGAGCATATTCAATTGAGCCAGCAAGCACATATTGTAGTCATTGTCGAAGCCATAAAGGTTCTTGTCGTCCAGCTTTGATCCGGAGTTTATGTAGCTGACTGACAAGAAATCTCCAATACCGCAACATGGATCACACACTGTCTCGCTTCTTCGAGGATTAACCACTTGAACCATGAAATCTATTATCGGAAGAGGCGTCAGAAACTGGGCGTTCTTGTCTTTCTTAAACTCCGTTGCGAAGTTGTAGAAGACCAGCTGATAAAGATCGCTCTTTTTTGACCGAATAAGCGAATACTTTTGAAACTGAGAAATAACTGCGGTGGCAAGGCGCACATGGCGAAGATTCTTCCAGTCAATCTTGTTCTCATTAAGGATTGTCTTGTAGTAAAGTTGAGCTTCTTGATACAGGTTTTGAAGTCTCTGCATGAATTGCTGAACCTGTTCCCTCCCTAGATCATCATGGCAGATCTCGTCCGGCCCCACATAAAACCTCAACTTGCTGCCATAACTTTCAGACTGCTTCTCGTCAAAAATCTTCATAGCCAAAAGTTGAATAAGGATCAGGTAACCAGTCTCATCGTACAGACTTACTGAATCCATACATCTAAGAATTTGGTTCAGGCTTCCTTTGACGTTTTCGTCGTTAATAGTATAGACGACGTCCAGATCCTCAACTCGAAATGCCGAGATATGCTGTTCGATATCGCTTTGCATAAACCTCTGAACACGGGAAAGATCGGGCATTAGATAGTAGGGATCTGTAACCTCTAGTTGGTATTGTTCGAGAATCCGCTGGCTGTAGTCGTAGTTTTTGCTGTTATCGTAGCGAGAGATCTTGCCATTCAATCGCTTAAAGAGATAGAGGCGTCCGGAATCATAATAGACGCCGAGGACGAACAGAGCGTCAGGCTCCTTTATGGCAGCTTTGATTTGGGAACTAAACACTTGCTCGATCCGCTTATCGGCTTTCTTGAACTCGACCACACAGTTAGCTGCCTTACGCAAGTAGTTCAGCGCATCTTGGTCCTTATTTTGTCTGTAATTTCGGTACTCATTTAGCCACTCCGCACTCTCGAAAATCACCGCGTCAATCTTGAGCGGCGCAGAATTCTTATTCCCTTTGGGGAAGTAAACTTCAGCACCGATATAGTCGCGGGGAAAGAGACCCGCGGTTATTATTGAAAAAATAAACTGCCATTTGTAGTATTCCTCATTGGGACTACCGTCTTTGGATCTAATACTGACGTTCTCGATGAATTTTCCATCCACCGGGACGAGGGATCTGTTCAGTGTCGTTTTGTTCTTAAAGTCACTGTCGAATTTGGTTTTTGCATCTGAAAAAGTCATAACACCCACCAATTTAGATCATATCCTCGTCCCCCGATTTCTTATGTAGCAAAACTCATGGTTCCTTTCCTACCTTACATTGGAAAAGACCCCACGACAATTTGATTACCATCGCAGATGCAGGAGTTCAAGACAATAATGCGAACTGTGTCAATGCAAAGTAGAAATGTCCTACTCCTGCGGGCACAAAAGGGACGCTCTCAAAAACCCAAGGACGGAACTTAGGAGGACCCTAGGGGTCACCCATCAGCGGCCTGTTGCCCGAAGCGCGTCTTGCGACCAGGAGGTCCTATGTCCCCGGCATGGGAAGGCCCGTCAGGGACGTACATTGAGTCATGACCTCCGGCAGAGCCGGAGGCTTGCCGTTTGCTGGCCCCTCAAAGGGGCCTGTTCGCAAACGCGAAAAGAAAAAGCTACGAACTTCTCATAATGCCGACCGTATCCCCTTCACGGGTCCCCAGTGAAAAGCGTAATCCCGCAACTGTCAAACTTTGGGAGTCCCCCGGCAGAGCCGGGGGTTTACCTTAATGCAATTATCAAATTGTCCGACCCTCCTTCAGAAAGGCCCGTGGGGTCTTGCAATCATACATTTGTCCCATCGTCGTCTTCACAGCCCTGCTGATCGTCGCGTAGCGAGGACAGGGCAAAGGGGACGCTCTTAAGAAATTAAATAACTCCTGCTCCGCAAAAGCCCCGTGGGGTCAAGTCTTGCAATCATACATTTCCCATCGTCCTCTTCACCGCCCTGCTTATCGTCGCATAGTGAAGATGGAGATGGTCCGCGATCTCTTTCAGGGTATATCCGTAAGACAGATGCGCTTCCGTAGCCATCTTATCTCTTTCATCTCTCGTGGTGAGCGCTCGTGGGGGAAGGCAAAGGAGGGCCGTCAGGGACGTACATTGAATTATCAAATTATCCGACCCTCCTTCGAGAAGACGGAGCCCAGCAAAGACGGGGGGGCCGAGAGGGACGCCCATAAGATTATAACTTTGTCTCTCGCTTGCCCCTATTTTCGCCCACGGGAAGGCCTAGGGGACGGGGAAAGGCCTGCGGGGTCGGGGCGGCCTAGGGGGGCGCAAAGGGGACGCTCTTAAGAAATTAAATAACTCCTGCTCCGTAAAAGCCCCGTGGGGTCAAGTCTTGCAATCATACATTTCCCATCGTCCTCTTCACCGCCCTGCTTATCGTCGCATAGTGAAGATGGAGATGGTCCGCGATCTCTTTCAGGGTATATCCGTAAGACAAGGAAGACGATGGGGTACGAGGTCTTGCAATCATAGCCAGATGAGTCTGGCCTGAACCGCCGACGCAGAAGTATCTCTCCAGGAACCGCAAACGCATGTTGACAAAGACAGAAATCATTGCTACCATCGAACCACATTCGCAGCAGAGCGCGGGCATCGTTGATGGCCTTCGCTGCTCATGAATAGATGCGACCCGTCTGCATCTCGAAAGACGTGGACAAATCAAGTAAAGGAGGACTTATGAAACGGGCAATGTCCTTACTTGGCACGGCCGCTCTATTTGTGTCTTTGGGCCTCGTTCTGCTCGCAACGGTGGCGTCACCGGCCCGCGCAGCGGAGCCCATAAAGATCGGCGCTGTCTTCAGCAGCACCGGATGGGCCGGCACCCTTGGCACACCAGCAAAGGAGGCCATCCAGATCGTCGCCGATGACATCAACCTCAAGGGCGGTGTGCTCGGAAGGAAACTCGAGGTCTACTTCGAGGACGATCAAAGCAACCCCACCAACTCAGCCGTTGCGGCGACCAAGCTCATCAAGGACAAGAACATCTGCATCCTGCTCGGCTCCACTCTCACGGTCTTCACCATGCCTATTATTCCCGTTGTGGAGAGGGAGCAGGTGCCCCTTTTTGCCTTTGGCGCGGGCCATGACATCACGGTGCCCCTCAAGAAATGGGTGTTCCGCATCCCTCTCACCGACTACCGTCTCTCCCCGATCATGCTCAAGTTCGCCACTGAGACCCTCGGGGCAAAGAAGTTGGCCCTCTTTCACAGCACCGACGGGTCTGGAACCATGGGTGCCCAGGGAGTGATGGATTCGGCGGCCAAGTTCGGTGCTCAGGTCGTCATCACCGAACGATTCGAGCCCGCCGATCTGAACATGATCCCCCAGCTCACGAAAATTAAGGCCGCAAACCCCGATGCCATCATCCTCTACACGAGCTCCGCCCCCGCGGCCGTCATCGCCAAGAACTATCAGCAGCTCGGCATGAAGATCCCGGTCGTCGGAAGCCACGGTTTGCCCACCCCTGAGTTCCTCAAGATCGCCGGCCCGATTGCGGAAGCCTCCAAGTGGGCAATCATGGGCATGAAGCCGCACTATGCCGATATGCTGTCACCTGACGATCCCTACCGCAGAAACATCTACGATCCCTTCCAGAAGGTCTTGAGAGAGCGGTTCAACCGGGATATCACTTCCTTCCACGCCAATGGCTACGATGCCATGTACATGGTGCAGCAGGCCCTTCAGATCGCCGGAACGGACGATCGCGCAGCACTCAGGGACGCCATTGAAAAGGTGAAGTACCGGGGTCTTCTCAACGCTCTCTGGACCTATTCGCCCACCGACCATGACGGCCAGTCGGGGGACGGCATTGACCCGCTCATGGTCAAGGACGGTAGATTCGTGCCGTACAAGAAGTAGCGGCGGCACCGTGGGGACAAGGAAAAGGGCCCTGGGGACAAAGGGGACGCTCTTAAGAAATTAAATAACTATGAGGGCGGCCTAGGGGACGTTCCTAAGAAACTAAATTACGAAGGGGAGGAGGCGAGAAAAGGCGGGCAACGAAACGGCCGTAAGTAAGTAAAGCGGGGTATGCCCTTAGCTCCACCGCAAGCTTAGATCGAGAGAAGTTCTACCGCTGAGCCCGAGGAACTCACGCCGGGGTTTCAGGCGGCTTTGCCTTTATGCCAGCGACCGGACGGCATAGGGGACATCCTAGGAAAGGCCTGTGGGGTCACCCATTAGAGGGCCCCTAGAATGGCCCAGCGCATCTCCGGCCTAGCCCCATGCCCCGTTGAGCCCGTCATGATCTCGATTCCGCTCATTAGCTCCACCATTAATCGCTACCCTGCGCTGCTATCTCGGGAGATTTCCTCCATTATTTTATCGCGAAGGGTGGCTTCGCCAACAAGGAGAATAAGTGCTGTCCGCGAAGAAAGCTCGCGATCCTCATCCGGCGCGGGTAGTTCGCAAGGTGCTGCCGAAAACCATTGAAGGAATAATTCCGCATAGATGGGGGATTCAGAGTAAATATATAGGGTTTCGCCATCGTCCTCCGGATGGCGCCTAGAAAAGAGTGCAACCTCTCTCGATACGTTGAAAGATAAAAACCACTTCGAAAATTCATTCCGTACGAGACTTAGTTGCCCTTTTGCTATTTGCTCCTCAGTCAGTTCAAATTTGAACCAGCTCATCTTCCCCTCTCTTTCGCGACTCTACTTTATTGGCCTCTCACTCCAGATTCTAACACAGGGGGTGAGGAATAACTTATTGATATTTCTATAAGTTGTGAAATATTGCCCGGCAAACATTGTATTATATCGCGGCCAGAGGCCCCTGACTGTCCGGACGGGCAAAGACTATGGAACGGCTGTTGGGATCAGGTCTTGCAATCATACATTTGCAGAGGCGATCGTGATATTTCACCCGGAGAGAACGCCGGCCGTGACGAAAGTACTGCGCAAGGATGGTGTTATTGCACGACGTGACTCTATTAGTGCTTTCTCATCTTCAACAGCCGAGCACGTGGAAGACAGGAAACCCTTTGACCCTTTCGTTGGGGTGGGTGTAGAATTGCTTGGAAATACACGGACGCGATACTACATGAGTATGTGGAGTCGAAGCATCGGGTCTTAGGCGGACTGCCGATGATAACAAAGGAGGATAATCTGTCATGCAAGCAAGAAAATATGACCATCTCGTTAAACCACTGAGTGTAGCAGCTACGCCTTCGCCTAAATCAGCGGAGGGGGATCAGATCCAGCTGCCACCGGGCGCGAAGAACTTCAGAGGGCCTGGAAATGCCGATTCCATCGTATGGCCTAATGGAAGAGATCACTTAGAAGGCTTGATGCTCAATTTCTCATGGGGCTTCTACACCGGAGTGGGGCAGTGGCATCCCGGTATGGATCCTCACACACACCCGTACCCCGAATGCCTGGTATATGTGGGCCTCGATCCCAATGACATCGATTATTTAGGTGCGGAAATGCAGTATTGTTTTGGTAAAGAGCTGGAAACACATTTTTTTGATAAACCGACGGTAGTCGTTGCTCCTCGGGGTGTTCCCCATTGCCCGGCCATAACAAAGAAAGTGACTAACCCGAAAGGCTACAGTTTCTTCATTATCTCCCTGGGCGCAGAACCGACTTCAACATGGATGGGAGACGGCATAACAGAAGCGGATATCAAGATGATGGCTGAAATGGCAGCCAAGCGAGGCACGAAGGTTCCAATGATATCTAAAGTTACAAAAAAGAAAATCAGATTCTCTGAAGAGGCAGTGACACACGGGGACAAATACTCCCGTTTTGTAAAACCCCTCAAATCACCGACCAATGCCCCAGGGCCGGGCAATGCAGATCAATCAGTCTGGCTGTACGGCAAGGATCTCGAGGGCATGAATCTCAATTTTTCATGGGGATACTACAGCAAACCAGGGGCCTGGAATCCCAGTCTCGACCTGCATTCCCATCCTGCTGACGAAGTTCTGGTATTTGTCGGACTTGATCCGGCAAACATCGATTACCTGGGGGCGGAAGTAGAAATAGACATAGGCGAAGACCGGGAAAAACATGTCTTTGACAGGCCCAGCGCTGTTATCCTGCCGGCGGGAATGGCACACAAATCGATAGTGGTAAGACAGGTAGACAAGCCTTATGCAGTATACCTGATCAGCCTGGGAGCCGAACATATAACCACAAGAATTCAGTAAGCTCATCGCGCGCGTAGGGTTCATCGGTGCATGCACCGCATTGATGCTTCTTTCGACCCCGGACGGCCCCGTCTTATGGGCAAGCCGGCTTTACGGGAAATCCGTGGGGTCTGCCCTTCAATCTTGAAAGTCATCCATCGTATGGACGGCCACGGCATCACAACTTTCTTGGCCATCCCCTGGCGGTCGTTCCTCGTCGATCCCCTCGACACCTGTGACGGAAGGCGGCCCATGCGGCCTTGCGTTCTGCTATCCCAGATCACGGCTTGAATCAGGGAAGGGGACGTTCTTCACTCCTTTCACTTGCGGCTATCGCTTCCGAGCTTTGGCAGCACACTTACTCCTGCGGCAAATCGACACTCATGATCTTTTGAAAAAGAGCAAAAAAGGGTGTCTTGATCGACCCGCTTCTTTCCCGGCCTTCAAGTGGAGCCCTGCCAAGAGGAGGGCCGGATAGCCTATTTTACGCGCTGCCTCCTTACTACAAAAGATTCGAGCGTCATTGCCTGATGCCTACCAAGGGTCGTCCTGGACCCTTTTGGCATCTCCTGTCGGAAGTGCCCATGCCCTTTCACCGTTGTTATTACACTGTAATACGGAAGGCCAGTGACCCTAAGCGCGCACCTTCGCCTCTTCGTCGCAGGCCTCCTTCGGCAACCGCGAGGAACGAGGTTCTCTCGAGAATTAGGCGGAATTCACCGATTTCTTCTGCGTCACCGATTGCCTGGCACGGCAGTTGCTGTGCCATCCCAGGTGAGAGCGAAAGACATAGACCTGTCGTTTCAGGCCGCACCAGGGCAGGATCGGGGGTATACCACATGGGGCGCAGGAAAACAGAGAATGACCTTTCCAGAAGCGTTAGAAAGATGCTTTTGGTGTCCAGGGACAAAGACACCATCGAGGCCCGAAGGCAGAGAATAGAACGGCTGAGGCTCACCGAATGGAGAATATGGAAAGTCCTGGGGATCAGTTGGACGTAGCACGACAGAGCTATCCGATCACTTCGTGGACTGACTCGCCATGCAGCCTTTCGCCGGATAGTTCACAAAGAGGCTTCGTGGTAGCGCTGGCGAGAATAACGAGGGGAGCGGCTAGGTGATTCGATCCGGGCTCGCCAAACAAGGTTGCGGTGGAGGCTCGCGGGATGGGGAGGTTTTTTCTTGCACTCCTCGGTCCTTTGATTTAGACTCCAAGAAACCGATAACCGATACGGGCACCATAAACCGTTGCCGTCTACTCAGTATCCCGGGGGTCTTATGAGGCGACGTGCCAAGATCACGATGCTTACTGCCTCCCTGATCTTCTTCTTCGGGATGGCCTGGTCAGGCCTCTCTTGCAAAAGCGCCTCCGCGAACGGAGTATCCGAAGGGAACGCCGTCGTGGACAGGATCGTGGCATACCTTAAAGGGAAGCACGTGGACATGAAGGAGGACAAGCTGAAGGCCGTAGTCCATATCGTGTGTGATGAGGCCCAGCAGCGCGATCTGGACTACCGGCTTGCCTTGGCAGTTATCAAGGTCGAAAGCAACTTCAAGCAGGACGTCGTGTCGGAGAAAGGCGCGAGAGGCCTTTTCCAGATCATGCCCTCCCTCGCAAAGTACATAGCGAAAGATGCAGGGGTGAAATGGAACGGCACGCAATGCCTCCGCGAGCCCGACAACAATATCAAGCTCGGGGTTTACCACCTCTCCAAGCTCGTGGGGGACTTCAAGAGCCTCCCTACAGCCCTCCACGCGTATAACGTGGGAACCGACAAAGCGAAAGCCCGCGATCCGAACGCGGACGAGCCGAAGACCGCGTTCACGGAGCGGGTCCTGAGGGAGTACAATACGAATCTCTCCCGCCTTCCCGCCGGGGATCAGTTGGAGAAAGATTCAACGGTACGGTAAGTCACGCCCGCCCTACCCCTTCCCGGCACCCATTGGCGCCTGTTCGCTGCTCTCCCATTTTGTGCCATTTTCATACCCCGTTTCAGGCAAGAGAGCTGCGGCCGGCACGGGAGATCAAAGGGGCGACCGGCTAGACGACCCGTGCACCGTTACCCCTCTTCGTGAGATAGGAGAGAAAGAAAGCAAGGTTCACGAGGCATACAAGGGCCGAGCAGAGAAACATGGACCGATAGCCCGCGAGATGGACGACGATGCCCATAGCTACCGGACCGAACGCCAAACCACTGTCCATGAATGCCTGGTACGTCGCGATCGCGGTACCGTCCGATGAGCCGGCATACTCGAGGGCGTAGGCCATGATGACGGGAACAAGATATCCCATGGCTATCCCCCAGAGCACCCCGGCGAGAATGAACAGGGGGAGAGTCGTCGAGAGGGAGAGCACGACGAGGGAGGCTGCCGATACGACCAGAAAGAAAGAGATGATCCTCTCCTTGGTGTGGATCTCGAAGACAAAGCCACCGAAGAGGCGCACGGCGATGAGGGTCATTGCCACCGAGGAGAAGAAGATCCCCGGATTCATCACGCCGCATTGAAGGGAGTAGAGGGGGAAAAACGCGCTCACGCCTGCGAAGGAGAAATAATACAAGAGGCTCACGAAAGCGGGGGCGATGATTTGCGGTCGGAAGAAGAGCGAGCTCTGCTTACCCGGAGAGTTGGGCTCCTCTGTTCCCTTTCCCCGGAGATTCCACGAAAGGACAAAAGTGCACACGCATAAGCCCGTGCAGGCAAAGAGAAGAACGGGAAAGCCATAGGCATTGACGACGTAGATTGACGAAGTCGCAGCTATGGCCGACGCAAGACTCGGCCCGACGAAGAAGTAGACAATGGCACGTGCCCGGTACGCCGAAGGAATGATCCTCACGACATGGGAAAGGACCGCAGCGTCCAGGGAAGCGAACGCAATCCCCTGGACAAGCCTCACGATGAACACCGGCCAGAAGGGACAGAAGACCACGAGAGCGAGGAAGCTCAGGCCGAACAGTGCGGCGGCCACCATCATCACAACCCTTGCCGAGTGGCTCCGCAAGATCTTCCCGACGAGAAGCCTTGCCACCAGCGCCGATATGCCGATTGCCCCGACGAGTACGCCTATTTCCCTCTTGCTGGACTCCAACCGTTCGAGGTAGATAGGGAGGGTTGGGGTGAGGGCGTGGAAGGCCGCCAAGAAGCCGAACAATGCAAAAAAGCCGAGAACGTAGTCACGAACCAGGATATTCTTAAAGGGATGGCGGAGGAGTGTCTCCACATCGTCCATAGAACAGTAATGTCCCATATCCGCTATGGTTCTTTCAATCCACAGACTTCCGCTACGCCCGTTCCGTCCGGATGGGCAACCCCTGAGGCCCCGCCCTTGACCGCAACCCGACCCTCTCGGTGTCTCGAAACCACCACAGTCCGTGCGGAAAAACCTAGCACAGCGAGAAATGGCCGTGCTGCTTCGCCCCTTTAGCTTCAACACGCGCCAGAAGAACGATGACCGGCGCCCCTATGGCATCGGTATTGCTTGAGATGAACGCAATGCCGTTATTTGCTTGCGTCTCGGGGAAAGTGAGAAAAATGTCTGCTTTGCACCATTAGGGGTAACATCGAGGGAGGATGGATATGTCCTACAACACTGATGAGTTACCATCGCGGATCTTTCTAACGCCATCTGAAGTCGCCTCTTTTTTCAATGTCTCCCTTCGGACCGTCTACTTTTGGCATAAAATAGGAAAAATCCAAGGCATCAGAATTTGGCGGTTCTTAAGGGTATACAGGAACTCGCTCGAGGGAATGGCGGCACTTTCACGGCGCGCTCCTGAGTGGTCAAACGGGGGTAGGTGCTGACGCCTCCCAGCCTCACTCTCTCTTAGCCGACATTGACAGCCCGCGCAGCGGCTTCATTCGCGTGATCCCCCAAAACCTCATAAGCCTCTCCGAATCCCTGCATACACAGTAGGCCGAACAAGTCGGAAATGACGGAGAACACCAGCCCACCCCTTTCAGTGTCGAGGCGACGAAGCCGCCTAATACTCATGCATCTTCGAGTTCTTGCAAAAGTGGGGATTACTGCTTAGAAGCAATAACATTGGGCGCCGGACCGGGAGGCAAACGCCCTTTATTGCTGATCCGCCGCACACACTCATTGGACCGTCATTGCAAATTCCACTAAGCGAGGGGCAGATCACTTGTTTATTCCAGGAAGCTCTCCAGTCTCCTTCTCCTTAACGGGTGTTGCAGCTTTCTCAGAGCTTTGGCCTCAATCTGACGGATACGTTCACGGGTGAGTCCAAAGACATCACCCACTTCTTCTAAGGTAAAATCGGTCTTTTCCCCGATGCCGAGCCTCATCCTGACAATCTTCTCTTCTCTCGGAGTAAGCGTTGACAAAACTTTGTCTATCTCCTCCTTGAGAGAGGTGCCTACGAACTCCATAAAGGGTGAAGAGGCTTTCGGGTCTGCTATGAAATCACCGAGTTTGGAGTCATCATCTCCGATCGGGGTTTCGATTGATACTGCCCCACCGGAAACGCTCATGGTCTTTCTGACTTTCTGCAGGGGAAGTCCGGCTTTGAGTGCAATCTCTTCGAGGTCCGGCTTTTTACCCAACTCCTGGAAGAGGGCTACGGTAGCCTTGTTGATCGTGTTTTTGGTTTCAAGTATATGGACCGGTACCCTGACAGTCCGTGCGCAATCTGCAATTGCCCTTGTTATGGCCTGCCTGATCCACCATGTTGAGTATGTGGTGAACTTGAAACCTTTCTGATAATCATATTTCTCAGCAGCCTTGATGAGTCCCATGTTGCCTTCCTGGATAAGGTCAAGGAATGACAGCCCCCGGTTGACGTATTTCTTGGCAATAGAAACCACGAGTCTCAGGTTTGCCTGAACGAGCCTGTTCCTGACGATCTTCAGTCCATTTTCAATTTCGCTGAGTTCCATCAGTTTCCGTTTTGCGATACTTGCCTCGTCATCATTCATGGACTCAATCTGCTGCGCGATCTTCCCGATGATTTCTGCGAGAATTTTCCTGTTGAGTTTGAGATTAAGCAGGATTTCTTCTCTCTTGTCCTCGATCCTCTGCAGATCATTGGCAAGCTCCTTTCGGCTTGGCTTGTCGGTTCCCGGCAGTATCTTCCTTATTCCTTCCTTTTTCTCGTGAAGACGTTTTATAGCATTGATGGAGGATATGGTCTTCTTCCTATATTTCTCCTGGTCTTTTTGCTCGGGGTTCATTTCATCAATATGGATCACGTCTGCTATGTTTAGGGTCTCTGCCTTCAATTGCCGACCTATTTCCAAGAGTTCCTTCAATGCCTGGGGGAGGTCAAACAAGATGCTCCTTCCCTTTTGTTCAGCTTCTTCAATCTTTTTCGCTATCTGGTATTCTTGATCGGATGTGAGGAGTGCTACATGTCCCACATCCTTTAGATAGGCCCATATCATGGTATCGGCTGTTTCTGAAGGTAACTTCTCAACCTCTCCCCCGTCCGTGCCCTCTTCCCTGCGTGGCTCGACCTTCTCTTGAATCATTTCCACTATGTCGATATCGGATTCTGAAAGAAAGTCGAATACCTCTTCAACATCTTCGGGAGCAAAGATCTTCCGAGGGAGGAAATCGTTGATTTCATCGGACCCAAGAAAGCCTTTCTCCATTCCCCCGTCGACCAGGTCTTTTACCTTAGTAAAGTTATCTATCGCCATTCTCAACCCCAAAAAATAGGAATGCCCTTTTTCTGCACAAGGGCATCCCCATTTACATACCTAATGTCGTTGATATTATTATACATCTATTCTCGCGTTGCGTCAAGGTCGCTCAGTAAGCCGCGAGATCTCTGGTTGTAATGCGCTCAAGCCGCTCGGGGTCCTTGCAAAGGGGATTGCTATGCGAAAGGCAGTATCTGCCGCCTTTTGTTAAGATTCTCGACTTCAGTCAGCAAGCGACAAAACAACAAACAGCGAGTCGAGGCCAAAGGGGACGTTCTTGACTCCTTTCACGTGCGGCTATCGTTCCCGAGCTTTGATAAGCACGTTGGCCGCGCCTGGTCGTGGCATGAATGCCGTGTACCAGAGGCAGCGGGCGGAACTTACCCTCTCGTCAAGTGGCGGTATTTGATGCGGTGAGGCTGGTCTGCCGCGGCGCCGAGGCGGGCTCTCCTGTCCGCTTCATACTCGGAGTAGTTTCCGTCGAACCAGACCACTTTGCTCATCCCCTCGAAAGCGAGCATGTGGGTCGCGATACGGTCGAGGAACCAACGGTCGTGACTGACGACCACCGCGCAGCCGGCAAAGCTTTCCAATGCTTCTTCCAGGGCGCGCATGGTGTTGACGTCGAGGTCGTTGGTCGGCTCGTCGAGGAGGAGGACATTGGCCTCTTCCTTCAGCACGCGGGCGAGGTGAACGCGGTTTCTTTCTCCTCCGGAGAGCATCGACACCTTCTTCTGTTGGTCGGCGCCTGAGAAATTGAAGCGCGCCACATATCCGCGAGAGTTGACCTGCCGCTTGCCGAGCTGAATGGTATCGTCTCCGCCGGAAATGACCTCCCAGATGTTCTTGTCGGGATCGAGGATATCGCGGCTTTGATCGACGTACGCGAGCTTCACCGTTTCACCGATCTTGAACGTGCCGGAGTCGGGTTTTTCGGATCCGGTGATCATGCGGAAGAGGGTCGTCTTCCCGGCTCCGTTCGGCCCGATCACCCCTATGATGCCGCCGGGAGGGAGGGAGAATGTCATTCCCTCCATGAGGATGTTGTCGCCGTATGCTTTGCTCACGTTGTCGGCTTCGATGACGACATTGCCCAAACGGGGTCCGGGGGGAATATAGATCTCCAGCTCCTTTGAGATTTTCTCCGCGTCGCGGCTTAAGAGCTCTTCATAGGAAGTGATGCGCGCCTTCGCCTTTGCATGGCGCCCCCTGGGGGACATCTGTATCCATTCCAGCTCGCGCTGGAGTGTTTTCTGCCTGTCGCTCTCCACCTTTTCTTCCTGGCGGAGGCGATTTTTCTTCTGTTCCAACCAGGAGGAATAGTTTCCCTTCCACGGGATCCCCTGTCCCCTGTCGAGCTCGAGGATCCACCCGGCCACGTTGTCGAGGAAATAGCGGTCATGGGTCACCGCGATGACGGTCCCCGGATAGCTCTGCAGGTGGTGCTCGAGCCAGGCGACCGTCTCTGCATCGAGATGGTTGGTCGGCTCATCGAGGAGCAGGATATCCGGCTTCAGCAGCAGCAGTCTGCACAAGGCGACGCGGCGTCTCTCTCCGCCGGAGAGGATATTGACGGGCGTGTCTTGCGAGGGGCAGCGCAGGGCGTCCATCGCCATCTCAAGGCGCGAATCAAGGTCCCATGCGTCCCACCCATCGAGCTTCTCTTGCACCTCGCCCTGTCGTTCGATAAGCTTGTTCATCTCATCGTCGGACATCTGTTGAGCGAGTTGTTCACTGATACGGTTGTATTCTTTGAGGGCCTCTACTATTTCATGTACCCCTTCTTCCACGATCTCCCGCACCGTCTTCGTGTCATCCAGTTTCGGCTCCTGCTCAAGGAGCCCTACGGTGTGGCCGGGAGCGAGGACCGTCTCGCCATTAAACTCTTTGTCGACACCTGCGAGAATGCGAAGGAGCGAGGTTTTCCCCGATCCGTTCAGGCCAAGGACCCCGATTTTTGCCCCGTAGAAATAGGAGAGCGAGATGTCCTTGAGCACGGGTTTTTTGTCGTAGTATTTGCTTACCCCGATCATGGAGTAGATGATCTTGTTAGGTTCGTTGCCCATCGTTATTGCACGTCCTTATTTTGCATGAGGCGGCATCTCCTAAGATCGTGAAGTATACCATAATCGCGCCGATCGTATCCCTCCTTTAGTTCAGCGAATCACAGTCGTCATATCTGCCCGCGAGGTACCCGGTTCAGGAGGCAACTTTGGGGAGGGGCAAGAGGCCCTTTGCAAACATCGCCAATTGCAGCATTCGACATTGGCTCCCTCGAGCCGAATCTACCACTACAGGAATTGAAGGTAGGAGGAAGTGAGGATCGAAGTCGCTGGACCGACGCTGGTTGCTTGCTTGTCTCTATGCCCTCACGAACGAAGTTGCCATCTCAATGGCGATGCCGAATAATGCAGCCTCTTCTTTTTTCATCTCTCCCAAACTACCACGCTTTTCGGCCATTCGCCGAAAATGCGTAAAGTCGGTTGACAATACTTCCCTGTCGATCAGGCAGGCCAGCCCCCTCACAATCTCCGTTATTTCGTCTGCAGATTTCGGCCGCTTTTTGGTGGCGAAATACTCGATCTTCAATTTTGCGGCACTCTTATCGAACTCAATGTCTTTTACGCTGCGAAGTGCAAGTATCACATAGTCCCCGAGCGCCTGCCAGAAGACTTGGTCATAATGATGCCATTTTGGCAAGCAGAACCGCAGAGTAGCCGGCTGGATCTTTCCAACCTGCGGGATATATTTGTAGAGGTCGATTGGAAAATCATCTCCTCCCCCTACTTGCTCAAGCATATTGTATAATGTCTCGCGCTCCAACTTTCGAATCTTCTTGTCGAGTTTTTCCAATACGCTGCCCTGGCCTGGGCTGGAAACTATCATTTCGAGGAGTTTTTGCATCGCATTGTCCATGTTATTCCTCCATTTCGTGCGTAGGGTTTTGTTCGTTCTTCCTTCGCGACATTAATGTAAGTCACGACTTCGGTCGTGTCTAATAGCCGTCGCGACGGGCGCCGCCCTCCCATGATCTTCATGGCCGCAGTGCATTCGTGAACCACTGCTTCCAGCACCACCTTTTGCGGTAACACAGACATACGTTCACTAGAAACCGGCGAGGAGTCTCCCCCGGTCGTGGCAGAGGCTGTGTTATACTTTGGCATCCCCCACAACAGCGCGAGAAGGAGGTTCCATGGAAAAAAGGATTACCTATTTCGAAGACGTGAGAGCCGATAACACCGAGGTGACGTTCTCCCTCGTCAGGGAAAGGCTCAAGGGATCGGCCATACAGAAAGTGGTCCTTGCCTCCACCACCGGGGCCACAGCGGAACGGGCGGCTAGGTTCTTTCACGAAGACGGGGTTAAGCTTATTGTCGTGCCCCATCAATTCGATTTCAAAAGGGACGTTAACCCTTTCCCCCGCGACCTGGCGACGAAACTTAGGGGAGATGGTCACGAGGTTCACTTCGCCACTATGCTGTTTCATACGGACGACTTCTACGGGTCCACGAACCCGAGCCAGATGGCCAACCTCCTGCGATGCTTCAGTCAAGGTGTGAAGGTATGCGTCGAGATTGTCGTCATGGCGACGGACGGAGGGCACGTGACGAGGGGAGAACAGGTGATAGCCATAGGCGGCACGGGCCGTGGATCGGATACGGCCCTCGTCATGCAGGCGGCCTCATCGCAGCACTTGAAAAGACTTCGGGTAAATGAGATCCTGTGCAAACCCCTTAGCCCGCTCAATATCGACGAAGTGCTGGATGCGCTGAAGAAAGAGTGAAAGCGTTGTGCCGGCGTCGGGGACCTCACGGCCACTCACGTTGAGCAATGGCTGTCTTCCCCGAAGGTATCGAACTAGCTTGAAAGACGAGGCGCTTCACAAGGAGGATGCTGCCGTATGTCGGGAGGCGTTAGATGGTCTCCATCTTCCTATCAACCACGCGTCTGAACGCCTCGACAACCAGTGGGTCAAACTGTTTCCCGGCTTTTCCCACGAGCTCTTCGACCGCCTGCCATGGCGGCATGCCCCTACGGTACGGG
>Ga0326728_10006789_pt1 | contig 30380 bp, 34 predicted proteins | sample MB3enrmetagenome_FD_207602 | JGI IMG/M metagenome (GOLD analysis project Ga0326728, IMG submission 207602) | Lab enriched peat soil microbial communities from McLean, Ithaca, NY, United States - MB31MN | ecosystem: Environmental > Terrestrial > Soil > Wetlands > Peat | place: USA: New York...
TTGGCGGTCTGGTAGTGCGTTGTGCAGGTCGAATAGTCCGTGTTGTTTGTAGGTGTGGTGCACACCGGGATGCCGAAAGCGTCGCTCGCGCCGCTGAGCTTCAGCGTGTAGGAGAACGAGTTCAGGGTGCCTATGACACCCGCGCCTACGACACCAGCGCTTACGACACTCATCGCTTGGGACGAGTAGCTGCTGTAGCCGTCCACCCAAACCGCTTGCTCCGCCTGGTATACGGTCGCGGAAGACGGGTCGGTTATGGACGCGGTCGCGAACGGCGGGAACATGGGGCCGTCTATCCTATACAGCGCGGTGTCCGTAGGGCCGAGGGTGCCCGTGCCGGTTCCGTCCGTGAACGGATTCGCATTCACATCTGTGTCAGAGCCCATGGGATATGTCGATATCCCCGTGCCCCTGTCGAGCGGAGTGCGGTCGAGGTAATCTCCTATGAAGTTTATATTATAAGACATTGCGCTGACGGGCGCCGCGCCCCCGTCAGGCTGCTGCGACGGCTGCGTTTGCGTGCTCGGTATCGGAACACAAGCCGGCAGGGCGTCCGGGGCTGGCGAGGCGTCCTTGGCGAGAGCGGTATCCCGGGCAGCGCCTGCATCCTTGGCAAGAGCTGTGTCCGTGGGGACGGCCGTGTCCTTGGCGAGAGCGGCATCCCGGGCAGCGCCTGCATCCTTGGCAAGAGCTGTGTCCGTGGGGACGGCCGTGTCCTTGGCGAGAGCGGCATCCCGGGCAGCGCCTGCATCCTTGGCGAGAGCCGGTGATGTATCCTGCTTCGGCTGTGCGTCAGCAATCGGTATGGCAGAATCAAGCGGAAGCTGGGTGTCGGGATTGACCTGAGGCTGGGTGTCCTTGGCCACGAAGCCAGCGTCCATTGACTTGGGTTCGTTAGGTGCTATGGCATCGTTAAGCGGGGTTCCCATTCCAGGAGTTCTGCCGCATCCGTAAAACGCGGCGGCGAAAGCCCCGACAAGAGCGATTTTCCTCGCAATCTTTCCTGCGCTTTTGTGTTCTGTACCGGAAAGCGTCTGCGATTCCTTATGATGGAGTTTCAGTCATATCGCCTAGCTGGTTATATTAATTTTGAAATGTCTATGCTTGGAAATGTTTATTAACATTGTTAATAAGTGGTAAATGAGAGAAGCGGCGAAACCATGCATGTAAAATCCCCCATTATTCCCATTATTATAAATTTGTGGTAATACTATCATCTAGATAGTCGCTATTATCGAGAAGTCGCTCGGGCATTCCATATCCTCTTCTGCAACCCGTGCTTTCGGGAAGGGCATCCGGCAGAATCCAGCGGTGGACGCGCTCGTCCGCGTAGTGCACCAGGATCGTCTCCACCAACATCGGCGGCTCCGGCGCCCAGTTCTCAAGCTTCCCGTGGTGGGACAGGATGATGTGCGACAGCTTCATCAGCGCCCTGCCGTCCAGGCCGGCCTCCCCAGCATTTAAAACATATTCACATAGAGATATAGCCATGCTCGAAGTGGACAGTGTCACGGTCAGCGCCGGAGACAGGAAAGTCATAGATTCGGTCAGCCTCAGCGTGAAGCCGGGCGAGGTGCACGCGCTCATGGGCCCGAACGGGGCAGGGAAAAGCACGCTCGCCCTCGCATTGATGGGATACCCCGGATTGACGGTGAAGGGGAGCGTGAAGCTCGAAGGGAAGGATATCACGAAGCTCCCGACGGACGAGCGGGCGAGGAGGGGCATGTTCCTCGGGTTCCAGTACCCCCAGGAGATAGAGGGGGTGAAGGTCGGCGGCCTGATCCGGAAGGCGAAAAGCGCTGATGGCGAGAAACAGACGCTCGACACCATGGTGGCGAACACGAGGGCGCTGGAGAAAAGCATGGAGAGTGCCGGCCTTGGCAAGGAGTTCATCCAGCGGGAGCTCAACGTGGGATTCTCCGGCGGGGAGAAGAAGCGCCTCGAGATAGTGCAGATGATGGAGCTCAAGCCGAAGATGGCGATCCTGGACGAGATAGACTCGGGGCTGGACGTGGACGGCGTGAGGCTGGTCGCGGGCGCGATAGAGAGGATGCGGGATGGCAGGCGCGCGTTCCTCATAATAACCCATTACCCCAGGCTGTTCAAGTACCTCAAGCCGGACTACGTGCACGTGATGGTGAAGGGCAAATTGGTGAAGACCGGCGGACCGGAGCTGCTCAAGCTCCTGGACGAAAAAGGCTATTCCGCTTTCACAAAGGGTGCAAAGGATGTATGACGTAGACAAGGTAAGGCAGGATTTCCCGATACTCAAGGAAAAAATCGGAGGGAAGACGCTGGTATACCTGGATTCGGCGGCCACATCGCAGAAGCCGAAACAGGTCGTAGACACGGTGAGCGAGTTCTATTTCAAGTCCAACGCGAACGTCGCCCGGGGATTGCACCGCCTGGGCGAGGAGGCCACCAGGAGATACGAGGAGGTGCGCTTCAAGACAAAGGACTTCATCAACGCGAAGAGCGAGAAGGAGATACTCTTCATGAAGAACACCACCGAGGCCGCGAACACGGTGATGTACGGCTGGGGCATGAAGAACATCAAGGAGGGCGACAAGCTGGTCACCACCATACTGGAGCACCACAGCAACTTCGTGCCGTGGCAGCAATTAGCCAAGATGAAGAGGGCCAAGCTCGAAATCATTGACATCGACGCCGACGGATTCCTGAAGGAGGACGAGCTGGACAAGATAAAGGGCGCGAAATTCGTGGCGCTGAGCGCGGCCTCCAACGTGCTCGGCACCCTGCCGGATGTCAAGAGGATATGCAAGATAGCGCGCGATTCGGGCGCAATCAGTTTCGTGGACGGCGCGCAGTCCGTCCCCTCCATGAAGACGGACGTGCGCGACATGGGATGCGACTTCCTGGCCTTCTCGGGCCACAAGATGCTGGCGCCCTTCGGCACCGGAGTCCTTTATGGTAAGGAGGAGGTCCTCCAGGCAATGGACCCGTTCCTCTACGGGAGCGAGATGATACACAAGGTGACGGTTGAGGAGTCCACGTGGAACGAGCTTCCCTACAAGTTCGAGGCCGGGACGCCGGTAGTCGCTGAGACCATGGGGCTGGGCACTGCGATGGATTACATGAGGAAGCTCGGCATGGACAACATCAGGAGGCACAAGGAGGACATCACCTCCTACGCGCTCAAGCGCCTGGGAGAGACGAAAGGCGTGAGGATACTCGGGCCGAAAGACGCGTCCAAGCGCGCGGGCCTGGTCGCCTTCGAACTGGAGAAGGTCCATCCGCACGACGTCGCCGCGATACTCGATGATTCCGGGATCGCGATACGCTCCGGCCACCACTGCGCCATGCCCTTGCACCTGCGCCTGAACATACCTGCGAGCAGCAGGGCGAGCTTCCACGTCTACACGAAGAAAGGGGAGATAGACGCGCTCATAACCGGGCTGGAGAAGGTCAAGATGATATTCGGGGCGCAGTGATGCCAGACCAGGAGCTTTACCAGGAGTTCATCATCGAATTGTTCCGCAACCCGCTCAACTACGGGTCCATCCCGGACGCTGATTACAAAGCAGAGATGTACAACACCGCCTGCGGGGACAGGGTAGTTATATACCTCAAGGTGAAGGACGGGAAGATAGTGGATGCCAAGCACGACGGCAAAGGATGCGCTATCTCCCAGGCCAGCGCCTCGCTTTTCACCGAGCATATCAGGGGCATGGCGCTCGAGGACGTCAAAAAGCTCGGCAAGGATGACGTCCTCGGGCTGCTGAAGATAGACCTGAGCAGGAACCCGACGCGCATACGCTGCGCGCTGCTTCCGCTGGACGCCTTCAAGCGAGCAGTTAAAAATCCTGAACCTGATAGGTAGGTCCTATGGCAGAGACCCGGCGCAGGAGCGGAAAAGCCTCAAGCGCCAGCGCTGCGGCCAGGAAGCTTTCCGCCAAGAAGGAGCGTTCCATCAGGAAGGCGGGATGCGACAGGACCACGGCTTATGGCTATACCGCCCTGGCAGCGCTCCTACTCGCGACCGGCGCCGTGTTCCGGCTGGAGATGGGCATCCCGCAGCAGCTATTGCCGGTATACCTTCTCGAGATAATCATGGGAGCCTCGATCATAATCGCGTTCTACAAGACCATGGAGCCCTGACGCACTGTTGGATCCCATGGAAAGCCGGTCCTGATTAGATGACAGACCTCATACCCGCCATCGGATCGTTCCTCTCCTTCGGCATAAATGGCGCTGCCAACAAGAATTCCATGAACATGGTCGGCAGGCACAAGGCGATAGTGTACGGCTATGCCATAATATCCGTCATCCTCCTCGCCGGCGCGCTGGTGTTCCGGCTGGACCTCAACATCCCGCAGCGATTGCTCCCCCTCTATCTCCTGGAGATAGTCATCGGAGCCGGAGCGGTCATCGCGTACTACAAGGCCATGGACCTCGGGCGCGCCAGCAGCACCCTCGCGCTCTCCCAGTCCTACGTGCTCCTGGTCCTGCTCGCAGGCGTGCTGCTGCTCGGGGAGACCCTGAGCATGCTCCAGATCGCGGGCTCGCTCATCATACTCTTCGCGGCCATGGCCATCAGCATCCCGGAAGGCAGGCGGCTGGAGGGCGGGACCGTCTTCCTACCGATCACCATCGTCGGCTGGGCCGCGTATTACTCCATCATAAAAGTCTTCGTGGACGCCATGGGGCCGTACAGCGCGACCGTGGTGCTCGAATCCGGGATATTCGTCATGGTGGCGTTGTTCTATCTGGCCAGGAGGAAGGATCTCTCGTTGCCGGACAGGAAGGGGTGGCCGAGCATCGGGGTGCAGCAAGCCACCGCATGCCTCGGTGCGGTCCTCTACTCCGTGTCGGTGCTCGGGATAGGTGCCGGGCTCACAGCCGCGATCGGGTCCGGCAGCCTGATAGTCAATTCCGTGGCGTCCTATTTCTGGCTCAGGGAGAAGCTGGACGCGCGCACTTACATCGCGATCGCGGCCATGGTCATCGGATTGGTGCTGATAGCGCTGTGAACGCGTTCCCGGTGCGGTAAGGAGACGATCATACGCGCCCGCATTCTTTTAGCGTCTTCAGGACCTCCTTCGAGTCGGGTTCGAAAGGTGATACCCGATTCAGCAGGATCAAGGCCTTCTGAGCACTTCGCTTGGCTAAAGTTAACAGAATAGTTAACTTGTGAACTACCCGGGCCCAAGCAATTAATAATCGTGGACATGCGTCAGGCGCTAGCCCAAAGCGCCTTCAATCGCTTTCTTCGCTTCATCGAAAGGCGGCAATTCTCCGGAGACGAGCGCTCCCAGGTCCCGCTCCCAGCTCGTTCTCTTCTCCTCTATCTTCGCGAGGAACATTCCTTTCTCGAATCTGATCTTGTCATAGGAGAGTTTTTTATCCGCGAAAGCAACGTCGAACGCAAGCCCCCTCACCTTCAGCAGATACCAAAGATCATAAACATCCCTTGCCTTATTCCGCCCGCATATGGCCCTGGCTTTCTCGGCCAGGATCTCGTTCTCGTCCATGGCGAATATGTCGAATGCCCTTATCTCCCTGGCTGAGGGCCGGTAAGGATAACGTCGCACGGGCATCAACACCCGTTCCCTCAGGCTTATGTTGAAGACCAGCGTTGCCCTGGACTCCTTTCTTCCGTCGTATAGGGGCCCGGAGGCATCCAGATAGGCGTTTATGGCATTGCCGAATCCCTTGACGCTGACCGCGCTTTTTATGTCGAGAAGATTGAAGAGATACGGCAGGCGATGGAAGAAATCCTTCGGCTTGAAACCCTTCATCGCCGTGAAATCCAGGTCTTCGCTGAAGCGGTTCAGCTGGTATACCTTGTACAGGCAGGTCCCGCCCTTGAACGGGAGCGTATTCCCGAATTCCCTGGAGATATTCAGCAATGCGATATCCTGGAGATAGCCCAGCTCCGCGAATCTCGGCGCGAGATGCGCGGATTCCGCCAGTTCAAGCAGCTCTTCCCTGTCAATCATGCAGCATCGCCTTCAGTTTTTTCGCAAGCCCTGCCCAGTGCCGGGCATAAGAAAGAAGTTTTTTGCCGTTCAACCTGCCTTTGTTGGTCCTGATGAGGTCCGCCGCCTCGCCTGGAGACATCTTCCTGGTGGCGAGAGCGTCCACAATCGCCTTCTCCTTCTCCGCGATGAACATGTCCCGCTCCTGGTAGGATACCCGTTTGAAACCAGTGAACGCCCCGTTCTTGATCTTCACGAATTCGATTTTCGCATTGCCGAAGGAGATGGTTTTCCTCTTCCTTTTCCTGGTCGTCATCACGTGTATGGTGAACGGCAGCTGCTCGGTCAGACCGTAATAGTTGAGTGCGGCCCATCCCGAGACGTAGCTCGGCCAGACGATCCAGGAAGCGACGAGGAGGGGATCGGCCCCCAGGGTGTATTTGCCCTTCTCTATCTCGCGTATGGCTCCGGCTTTCTTCAGGCGGTAAGCCGCCAGATAAGCATAATTCCTGCTCTTGCCCAGCACGTTGGCGATGTCCCTGACGCTGAAGACCGGATAACGCTTCAATGCCCGTACCAGCTCTTTTTCCATCATTCCACCAATCATATCATAAATGATAAGATTGGTTACTTAACATTTATAAGTCTTGCGATGAGGAGCATGGCTTCGCTGCCTTTGTCAAGGCGATCACTGCTGCACGTAGACCTTGGTCATCCTGTCGCCCTGCTCCTTCTGGACGCCTTCAAGAGAGGCATTAAAAATCCTCAAGCCCAAAAGTGAATCTTATGGAAGGACTGGAAAAGCTGACGACGGAGCTCAAAAAGATTGAATCCGTCAAGGCGGCGATACTCTTCGGTTCCTATGCCAAAGGAAAGCAAAGGAAGGACTCCGATGTGGACATCTGCGTCGTAACAGACGGCAAAGATGAACAGGCGCTCGGGCTTTCTTCGGACAAATTCGACATCTCGCTATACGACAGGCTGCCCCTGCTGGTGCGCTACCGCGTTTTCAAGGATGGGAAAGTCCTTTTCAGCAGGGATGATAAACTGCTGACAAAACTGAGATCCTGGACGCTGAGGGTCTATTTGGACGAGAAACACTGGCGCGACAGATTCGTTGAGAAGGTGCTTTCTTGATAGACAAGGAGCGGATCTCCGTGATGATAAGGGACATCGAGAGGTATCTTTCTGATTTGCAGGAGATTGATGTCGGAAGCAAAAAGGACCTGGAAGAAAAGGAGGCTTACTACGCGGTCTCCATGATTGTCTTCGCGGTCATGAACCGGGTCGTGGACATAGGAAACGAGGTTATATCCGGCTCCGGAAAGATGCCCATGCCGGACACCTATAAAGAGGCATTCGAGGTCCTCGCGCACAACCAGATAATAAGCCGCGGCCTAGCTGCGGAGATGATGAGGCTCATGAAGTACAGGAACATCATAGCACACGAGTATTACCAGCTGTCCGCAGACGAGCTTTTTGCATTGAAAAAAGACATCCCGAAGGCGGAAAAATTCATATCCGAGATAAAAAAATATCTCGAGGAGAAATAATCACTGCTGCACGTAGACCTTCGTCATCCTGTCGCCCTGCCGAAGCTGGTAGACGACGTCCATGCCCTCGGTGACGTTGCCGAACACAGCGTACTGGCCGTCCAGGCCGTGCGCCGGGCCGATGACCACGTAGAACTGCGAGGACGCGCTGTCCGGGTCGCTGCTCCTCGCCATGCCTAAAGCGCCGATGTTGTGCGTGAGCCCGGGGGCGATCTCCAGCGGGATGGTCTTGTTCGAGCCTCCTGTCCCGTCCCCTTTCGGGTCTCCGCCCTGTATCACGAAGTCCGGCACGTAGCGGTGGAACGTCAGGTTGTTGTAGAACCCGGAGTTCACCAGGCCGAGGAAATTACCGGCCGTTATCGGCGCCTGCCTGAGGAATATCTCCGCCTTGAAAGTGCCTTTTGTCGTCTCGAACACAACTGTCGGATTGGTAACCATGCTCATGCCTCCTGAAAGGTTCTGCGTCGCGTTCGTGGAGTTGCTGTTCGCCGTGTTCGCCTGCGTGCAGCCGAAAAGCGCCAGCACCACGAATAAAGCGGCCAGAATCACCAGTCTGTTTCCCATGGAACGCGCCTCTTCGATGATTGGGATCAAAAGGTATTAATTGCTTGCTAAAACCGCTAGATCTCCGGCGCCTTCTTGATGGCGCGCACTATGTTCCTCGCCGCCTCCGCGATGTTGAGGACGCCCTTCTTCAGGTACCACTTGCGCCGCTCGGCCATGAGCTCGAGCAGGCCCTCGGGCGTCGTATCGTCGGCTATCTTCAGGTCGTACTCCTCTTCCATCCACGCCTTGAGCACCGGGCTCGCGATTATCTTAGCGGCGATGACGTACGCGTACGCCTCCTCGTCACCGTGCACGTTCACCGCGCCTTTGATCACCAGGGACTGCCGCTCCTCCTTCTCAGGGAACACACCGCGGTAATCCACTATGGTGAGCTCATCGCTCATGCGTATCCACTGGACGTCCTTGGTCGTGCCCGCGACCGGGGAGACCCTCGCAGCGTGCCTCCCTGAAAGCGAGTTTATCAGCGTGCTTTTCCCTATGTTCGGATAGCCAAGGAGCAGCGCGCGTGCCGGGCGTTTCTTCGTCCTTGAGAGGATTGCCTCCAAGAGAGCCCTCTTCTCCTCCGGCACGGCCGTCTTCGCGCTTATCACGAACAGGCGGTCCGCGGTCTTGACCTTCGCGCCTTCGGGGAGCAGGTCCGCCTTGTTCGCGACGATCAGCAGTCGCGCGCTCCCTATCCACTTCTCCGTGAAGCGCAATCGCGTGCCCTCCACGTCGCGCGCGTCCACGATCTCCACTATGACGTCGGCCTCGTGTATGAGCTTCCTGAGCGATGCCCACCTGTCCCTCGGGCGGTGGGCGCGTGGCCCCTTGGTACGTGTCTTGCGCATGGAGTGGTATTGGGCGGACGGGGTTATTAAGCCGGGGCTTTCCACTCACCCCGCCTTCTTGGCGATGGACCAGAGGTGCTCGAAATATTCCGTGAACGAGTCGCGGACGAACCGGTCCTCTATCACGGTCGCGATGGGCGGGTCGCTGTACACCATGATGGCGACCTTGTCCGAGTAGACTAGCGTCTCTGTGACCATGTTGGACGCCGAGGGGAGGACGCGCAGCTCGGTGTTTCTCGTGTTCTTGAGTGGAAGGGAGTCCAGCTTGAAATCGCTGTTGAGCAGGAGCCTTTCTTTTACTTTTTTCCTTTTTATCTGCATTATGAAATTTTTCCAGAAATCCGCTCCCATCATGTCCGTGGACGCGTTGGAGACGCCCATGGAGAAGTAGGAGCCGGAGCTTACGACCTCGCGGAGAAGCCCCTTGAACGCTTTCGTGCCGCGGTATATCGTGGCAGACTGTTTCTGCCTGGATTTCGCGAGCTCTGCGGATATCTGCGGCACGAGACTGGATGCGACCTTCTTCCGGCTTTCCAATTCGTTGGATTCCCTCTCGAGCATCGCGGCAAGGGCCTCCGGAGGCGCGACCGCGAACCTGCGTTTTCCTTCTTCGTTTATATATGTGACGAGCCCGCGCTCTGTGAGCTTGTCGAGGTTATCATAGATTATATTGCGGTGGAATCCGGTTATCCTCACCAGCTCGCTGGCTATGGATGGGCCGCTTTTCAGCAGCGCCATGAAGACCTTGGCCTCGTTCCTGTTCAGGCCAATCCTCTCCAGGTCGGATGAGTCCATAGATATACGATGGAACGAAGCTATTTTAATTGCTGTCATAGATTGTTGCAACAGAGCGATAAATACAAAGTGATAGAACATAAAACAGTATGAGCGATGAGAAGAACGCAGGCCCGAGTGTCTTCATAGCCACGTCCATCTCAGACAAGATAGGAAAAGAGAACGAGATTGAACGGCTGCGGCAGATGGTAGGGATTATAAGCGGCGTAGTCGAACGGCACGGTGGCAGCACGCAGTGTGCTTTCAGGGAGGAGGGGTGGGAGGAGGAGAAAGGACCGGGGATATACGTGCATCGCGATTTCAGCTGGTGCAAAGACTGCGATGGCGCAATCATCATAGCTGAGGATTCCCACGGAGTCCGGATAGAGGAGGGATGGCTTTCCGCGATGGAGAAGCCCATGCTGCGGCTGTTCGACGGGATTGCAAGATTCCGCAGCGGGCTGGACCGATATCTGGGGATGCTGGCTCCGGTCAGCGAGCTGGTTTTCAGTTCCTTGCCCGAGCTCGAAGCAGGAGTGGAGAGGTTTGTCGGGACGCTGGCGAGTGGGCGCAAGCCGCATGTAAGAGAGGTGATAGCCAACGGATTGGAAGAAGCGTTCCATTCCCTACTGGAAAGATTCGAGCAAGGACAGGATGTGCATGAGGTCTCGCCGCGGGGACAGAAAAGCAAGGACCTTCTGAACTGCCAGCTTATCGTAGAAAACCCGCGGGACAGGCTTATATTCAATCCGATAAGGAGGATCAACCTCGCTGCGATAATCGGAGAGACGCTCTGGTACCTGAGGGGGAGCGACTCTTTGGAGGAAATCGCCTATTATGTGCCGCAGATGGAGAGGTTCAGCGACGACGGAGCCACGATAAACAGCGCCTATGGCAAGCGGCTCGTGCATATGAAGAGAATTGTGGAGCAGATGCGCCTGGACCCGGACACGAAACGAGCGTGCCATCCAATACTCTTCCCAGATGACCTGGAGACGCTTCCGGATACGAAGGACTTCCCATGCACTTTCGGTGTGCAGTGGCTCAATCGCGGCAACAAGCTTGACATGATAAGCTACATGCGGTCATCCGACGTCTTCTGGGGGCTGCAACACGACGTTTTCTTCTTCATGTTCCTGCAGGAGATGATTGCGCTCGAGACAGGATCGCAGCTCGGGAATTATCGTCACGTGGCAGGGGTCTTTAACATTTATGAGAGGCACTATGAAAAAGCAGAAAGGATACGACAATGCCCCAAGGAGGCAAGCACCCCGATGTGCCCGCTCAGGAGCCTGGACGAATTGGAAGAATTGAAGCGGCAGGAGCCGCTCATCCGCAGCGGGAACACCAGGACCCGGGAACTCGAGGACGAGCTGCTGGAGGATTTCAGGCTCGTGCTGCTCCACAAGCGGACAAAGGATGACGGATACCTGCGGGCGCTTTCCACGAAGGCGATGAGAAGAGCGATGGTGCGATAGTTCTGTTATTTATTAAGTGAAACTATACTTTCACTATATATAAATCAAAATTGAGACGCCTGCCGGGTGCAGGATTCCGTGCTACTTTCAGCCCGCACCTGATAGCCCTGCCGAGATCATTATGATGCCAAGCGGGATAATGGATTAAAACCCTTCCCTCATTAGCCCTTCCTATGGACCCGCTTTCAATCATTATCCTCGGCCTGGTGCAGGGCGTGACAGAGGCTATACCGCTCAGCTCCAAGACGCAGGACACGCTGGTGTACCTGACGTTCCTGCACGGTAGCACCTCCATGGTCGTTCCCATCCTGCTTTATCTCAACATCGGCAGCGTGCTCGCCGCGCTCATATATTTCCGCAACGACATAATACAAATAGCGATGGATTTCCTGCGCAGACCGCTTGACGTCAATGCGCACGCGAATGGCAGGCTCGGCTTCCTGGTCGTGGCGCTGCTGCTCACCGGCGTGGTCGGCCTCCCGCTCTTATACTTAGAAAGGAAGTTCTTCCCGACGTTCGACAACGCGCTGCTCTTCGGGATCATGGGCGCGGGCCTGATGGTCACGGGCATCTTCCTGTATCTTCAGAAAGGCGCCAAGGTCCGCAAATCCGAATCCGTGACGTGGAAGGACGGGCTGATCACCGGCGCGCTCCAGGGCCTGAGCATACTGCCGGGCGTCTCGCGCTCCGGAACCAGCACCACCGGCCTGATCTGGAACGGATTCGAGAGCGAGAGCAGCTTCTATCTGAGCTTCCTGCTCAGCGTGCCGACCATACTCCTGGCTGAGATACTGCTCTCGTTGGGCGGCGGCCTCACGGCCTTCCCGGTGACGGACGGCATCCTGCTCGCTCTCTCTGCCTTCGTGTTCGGCTATCTCACAATCGGCGCGGTGCTGAGGCTGGTGCGCCATGTGAACCTTTCCTACCTCGCGATGGGCCTGGGCGCATTCATCATCATCGTGGCCGCGCTGGGGCTGGCGTGAGGGCCGGGTCTTGAAGCCTAGAGATCGAGCATGTCTCTCAACAAGCCCTCGATCGCACGTGTATCGGCCGCATCGAGCGCGCCGATCTTTTTCATCATCCTTTTTTTGTCCACGGAGCGGATCTGGAAGACCAGGGCGACGCTTTCCTTCTCGAGGCCGTTCGCCAGACTGGGCTCCACGGGGTGGGTGTACGAGAAATTGCCTGCTTCAGAAGTGCCGGTGAATGGGATCGCGACGGCCATTCCGATATGGTCGAGGTCCTTCCAGATGACGCACGGCCTCGCCTTCTTCTGCTCATGCCCTATCGAACCGACGAAGTCCACCTGCCATATTTCGGGTTTTGCGGGACCGGTCATTTTTCCACGTCAGAACTTATTGTCCGAAACCGAAGCATCCTCCAAGTCCCGGAATTCGGCCTTCATCCTTTCCACTTCCGCTTCAGTCGGAGGGAAGAGCTGTTTCGCCCTGGAGATCCCCACCGCGATTTTGGCTTCGGAATAGAACGGCTTGATCCGCTTCAGCTCCACGGTGGCGTCCTTGTTGCTCTGGGAGCACCGTATCACGAGGAACGCGTACGTGGCCATTATCTCCAGCAACGCCGGCTCCAGGCCCTTGCTCGTCGCGCATACCTTCGCGACCAGCGATTTTTCCTTGTCGCTGATGGCGTAATCCGTCCTGAGATTCTCCACCTGGCTTCTGTACTTATACAAGTCGCCCGTCAAGTCCGGTGAATACGGTCCCCGTATGTACATGGAGAAGTCATATCCCATGTTGAAACCGAGCAATTCAAGTAGGCAGACCGTCTTTTGTATGACCAGCTTGTCCTGGAAATTCTCCACCTTCGGTTTCCTTTCCAGCTGCCTCATGCAAGCGATGACTTTTTTCAGCTCTCCCATGCTATCGCCATCAGATTTTATCGAACCACGCCCTGGCGCCATCGAGCGCCTCTTTCCCTTCACCGGTTATGTGATAGGACGTCATGTCCTTGTTCTCGAGCCTCACGCCTTTCTCTTCGATATATCCCATCCCCTTGAGGGCCTCGAGATTCGAATAAAGGAGTCCGTCGTCCATCTCCAGCCCGGCTTTCAGTTCCCTGTACGCGGCGCCATCTTGCCCAAGGCCTTCCAGGGAAGCCAAGATGAGGAGCCGAGGGACGGAGACCAGTTTGGAATTGATGCCATGCGCTTCCCGCACCAGCTCGCGTATTTCGCTCATAAAGTATAATACACTAGGCAGGTTTAAATAACTTTCTTTCATATTCTCTTTTAAAAAAAAGTTTATAATAAAGCTGGATTTTAATCCTGGCGGAGAACCGGGAGGGAGGGCCGGAGGCGGATTTTCGCCTTGCTTGTGAATCGGGTGGTGATTGCGATGGGGACTTCGACTATATTTCGGCGTTATAACGACGTGCGTTTCGATTTGGCCAGGATGTCCAAAGAGGACTTGGAAAAGTTGGACGAGCTACGCCCGTGGGGCGCAGAAAAGGAGAGTGTCCATGGGTGGGAGGCGTTGATGGAATTGCACAACGGCAATTTTCATCCGTTGATATGGTGGTACGGCAGATTGTTCAAACTCCACGACGCACCCAGTCTTCTGACACAACGGCATTACAACAGATACACCGGCAAATATTCGCAAGCATCGGAATGGACGCTTTTGAGAAGGCATCTGGAAGTGGAGCTAAAGGCTTTGGACAAGGAATACAAAAGGACGAGAGCGAAACGCTATAGGAGAAAGGAAGCCACGAAGTGATGTTATGGCTCTCAAGAACGTAACCAGCAAGGAAATCAGGATCGATGAATGGCAAAAAGAGATACGGTGGTTTGCTGAAAGCGATGACGGTTTTGATGGAACCGCCGGCGGGCATGGTTACAAATCCCCGGAGAAATTGCGCAAGGCTTATTGGTACCACCAGAATCGGCACATTATAAAGGCCAATGAGAGTATGGCAAGGCGTTTCCTTGAAGAGAATAGCGAATTAAGAAAGCTACTATGTTCGTATTTCAGTGCGGACAATCACCTCATCGCTGCCAAAGATGGGGAAACGTTGAAGTTTGAGACCTTATTGGCCGACCTCCGGAATGATACGAAAATCGAGAATAAGGAGGAGATGATACGGGGGATAGAAGAAGCGAAACCGCTCTGGAAAAGCATATTAATGGTGTTACCTTAGAACAATCCGATCATGCTACCCGCGTTTCAGCAGATTTATAAGAGATAACTTCGTCATCTGTTGCGAGGTGGAAACATGTCCGAGGACAAGTTGCTGAAAACGCTTAATCCGCATCAGAGGGCGTATGTGGATCTGGGCCTTGCCGACCCCGCCAACGGCGAATACATGCTCGGCGCCTTCCATCTGGTGCCTGAGGACGGCTACAACATACTTCAGGCCGCCTGCGAGGTCGCGGCCGAATCCTCGACGGGCACAAACTTTTTGGTCAAGACCGAGACTCCGTTCTCCAAACGGATGAACGCGCTCGTCTACAAAGTCGATTATGCGAAGAAGCTGGTTTTCATCGCCTACCCGTGGAGGCTCTTCGACAGGCGCGGGAACGTGCAGAACATACTCACATACATAGCCGGGAACGTCCTTGGCATGAAACAGGTAACGGAGCTCAAGCTCCTGGACGTCTGGTTCCCGCCGTCCATGCTCGAGCAGTACGACGGCCCGAGCTACACGCTCGATGACATGAGGGCATACCTGAATGCCTACGGCAGGCCGATTCTCGGTACGATAGTGAAGCCCAAGATGGGGCTCACTTCCGCGGAGTACGCGGAGGTCTGCTATGATTTCTGGGTGGGCGGTGGCGATTTCGTGAAGAACGACGAGCCGCAGGCCGACCAGGACTTCTGCCCCTATGACAAGATGGTGAGGCACGTCAAGAAGGCCATGGACGCCGCGGTGAAGAAGACAGGGAAGAAGAAGGTCCACTCGTTCAACGTGTCGGCTGCGGACTTCGACATCATGATACGCAACGCCGGGTTCGAGCCCGGAAGCTACGCCTTCCTCATAGACGGCCTGACCGCCGGCTGGATGGCGGTGCAGACCTTGAGGAGAAGATATCCGGACGTGTTCATACACTTCCACCGCGCGGGCCACGGCGCGTTCACCAGGCCGGAGAACCCCATCGGATTCACGGTGCTGGTGCTCTCCAAATTCGCCAGGCTCGCTGGCGCGTCAGGCGTGCACACCGGGACCGCGGGCGTAGGTAAGATGGCCGGCAGCCCTGACGAGGACATCGTATCGGCCCACGCCATCCTGCGCTTCGATGCGGAGGGGCATGTCTTCGAGCAGAGCTGGGCCACGATACCGGACAAGAACAGGTACGCGCAGGAGCTGGTGCGCAACGACCTTGCGCACAAGGTCATACTCAAGGAGGACGACTGGCGCGGGATAAAGAAATGCTGCCCCATAGTGTCCGGCGGCCTCAACCCCACGCTGCTTGCAGAGTTCATAGACCTCATGGGCGGGGTCGACTTCATAACCACCATGGGAGCCGGATGCAACGCGCATCCTGAAGGGACGCAGGCCGGAGCCACGGCGCTGGTCCAGGCGTGCGACGCCTACTCGAAAGGGATAGACATACAGAAATACGCGAAGAACCATAAGGAGCTGGCGGAAGCGATAGAGTTCTTCTCCCCTAAGAAGTAGGCTCCCTCGCGGGGCGTACCGCGAGTTCTTTTCACATATCGGAGCCGCATCTTGCGGCATCCGGACGGGGATGATGGGATGGAAAAACACGAATCAGGGAATGGTGGAGTGAGCCATGGCTATGCCGTGAGAAGCGCGACGGACAAGCTCGCGCCGTTCTCGTTCAGACGCAGGGAGGTCGGCGAGAGGGACGTGCTCATAGACATCAAGTTCTGCGGCATATGCCACTCGGACATACATAATACGAGGAACGAGTGGGGCGGAGGGAGATACCCGATGGTCCCGGGCCACGAGATCGTCGGCAAGGTCGCCAGGGTCGGTGCGGCCGTGAAGAGGTTCAAGGCCGGGGACAGCGTCGGAGTCGGCTGTTTCGTGGATTCCTGCAGGACGTGCGGCGCGTGCAAGGAGGGGCTCGAGCAGTACTGCGAGAAAGGCGCCACAGTGACGTACAACTCCAAGGACAAATACGGGGACCTGACGAAAGGAGGCTTCTCGGACAACATCGTAGTGGACCAGGATTTCGTGCTCAAGATATCTCCGAAGCTGGAGCTATCGTCCGCAGCTCCGCTCCTGTGCGCAGGCATCACTACATATTCGCCATTGAGGCACTGGAAGGTCGGCAAGGGCCAGAAGGCGGGCATCAACGGGCTTGGCGGGCTCGGCCACATGGCGCTGAAGCTGGCGCATTCCTTCGGCGCGCACACCGTGCAGTTCACGACGTCGCCAAGCAAGGTGCAGGACGCGAAAAGGCTGGGTGCAGACGAGGTCATCCTGTCCACCGATCCGGCGCAGATGAAAAAGCACGAGGGGACGTTCGACTTCATACTAGACACCGTGAGCGCGAAGCACGACCTCAACGCGCTGGTCGGGATGCTGAAAAGGGACGGACATCTCGTCCTCGTGGGCCTGCCTCCGGAAGCGCCGAACATAATGCCGTACATGCTCATCCACGGGCGCAAATCCATCTCCGGGTCGCTGGTGGGCGGCATAAAGGAGACGCAGGAGATGCTCGATTATTGCGCGGAGCACGGGATATGCGCCGACATAGAGAAGATCCCCATCCAGATGGTGAATGAGGCATTCGAACGCACGCTCAAGGGGGACGTGAAGTACCGCTTCGTCATAGACATGTCGAGCCTCGAGAACGGATGATGCGCATGAGCCCCACGAACCGGAAGGATGCTGGCAACAGGATCCTGGTGGCTTATTTCTCGCATTCGGGCAACACGCGGATGCTCGCGAACCGGATACATGAAAGCGCCGGCGGAGACATGTTCGAGATACTGCCCGAGAAGGGATACCCTTCTGATTACGACGCGGCCGTGAAACAGGCGAAGGAGGAGCTGGAGTCCGACCTGAGGCCAGCGCTCAAGGCGAAGGTGAAGGACATCGGGCAGTACGACACGGTTTTCGTCGGCTATCCCATCTGGTGGGGCACGATGCCCATGCCGGTCTTCACGTTCCTGTCCAGATATGATCTTTCCGGGAAAACGGTCGTGCCGTTCTGCACCAATGGAGGGAGCGGTCTTGGGCGCAGCCTGGAAGACATCAGGAAGCTCTGTTCGCGGTCGAATATACTCGAGGGCCTCGCGGTCTCGGACGGGGAGCTGGAAGACGACTCGGCGGTGGCCGGGTGGCTGCGCAGGCTCGGGATGACGAAGTGAACGGGCTGGTTGAGGATCAGGGCAGATAAGAAACGCAGGGGACGATACCTCGGAACCGTTCTGAGAGCAGAGGCGAACCGCAACCGCCGAACAGACTTATATAACCGGTGGGTCATACGCCGTTGCTGCCTATTTGCTCCTGAGAACTTTGGCCACAAGCCATATGGCAGTGAGCACGAATACCAGCGCGTACCAGTACCAGTCAAGCGAAAGCAGCGGCATCCAGAGCTTCGCCAGCAGGAGCGCGAAGAAGAAGGTGCAGATCTTGAGCATCGTCATGTCCAACCAATTGCACGACTTTATCAAGCGTTCATACCAGTCAATCAGGCCCATCTTACCACCTACAGCACATCCACTGGGAGAATTTATATTGATATTGGCATTATACGTTAATAGGTTCCTTGTAGTCCAATGTGCTAGCCAGTCCGTTTTCCAATCGTATCGAGTTATATATGTTAGAGGTATACTAAATTACGGACTTTGACCAGGGGTTAATAAAATGGCACTGGAGCTTTTCTTGATATGGTATTTCATAATCGGTTCCCTGTTGGCCAATGGTGTGCCGCATTTCGTGTTTGGCGCAGCGGGAAAGATTTTTAAGAGTCCGTTCGGTCAAAAATCGCAACCCAGGGTTAACATACTCTGGGGTCTGTTCAACTTCGTGCTTGCGACAATAATCGCCATCGGACTGGTAATGCTTAACTTGTACGATAGTTATGCGCTGCCAGCCATGCTGATCGGGTTCTGGCTCATGGTATTGATGTTTGGAGTGGGCATCAAGGGGTTTCTGAACGAACCCAAATGAAATGTAAGGCCTCGGAGCAGATCAGAATGCTGGGGACGGGTTCCCCGAGCGGCTCCGGGGTCTGATAACCCTTTAGCGCCCTGATGCCAAATTCGGCATGGAGGTTCTTGTTGCGATTCAGTATAAGAAGGGGATAAACCTCCTCACTCCCGTCTCGTACTTCAGGTACCCGTCTCCGAATTTTTCCACCATGATCCTCTCCTCGTCGCCCATCCTGAAGAACACGAACAGCATCGTCCCAAAAAGCACTACGATCCCGAATGCATTCCCCAGTGCGATGGCGGAACCTAGCATCCCAAAGCTGATTCCGGTGTATATCGGATGCCTTACTACGGCGTACGGCCCGGTCCTCACAAGCGTATGGCCCTTCTTCAGCATGATTGTCGGGCTCCAGTTGCCACGAAGGCAATACCTGGCCCAGATGGCGAAAATGCAGCCGAGCGCGGCGATCCCGACCCCTATGAACGATATGACGTTCGGTCCTGGCATGATTCTCGCCACCAGCGCACTGCGGGTTCCCGGTGCGAATATGCCGACCACCGCCAAAAAGATTATCAGCCTTGGCACTATTTCGTGGGCAAGCGACCCTCCGGATTTTAGCTTGGGCTTTTCCCTGCCCGTGACAATATCGTAAAAGAATGCGCAGGCCCAGTATGCAGCAAGAAGACCCCAGATTATGGCGAGTGCTAGGTATACGGGTCCGTCCGGAGTGGTGCTGAAAAGCTGTGAGATGGTGCTGACCATGCCGACCACAATAACAGTAGTTCCGAAAGTAAATAAAGCCGATACCTGAAAACCAGTGAAAATCTTCTGTTCAGAAGCTTCTCGGTCGGACGGACCCCTCTGGCTCAAACTGAGACCAGATTTGAAAGCGCTAGAACAAGATTTCAGAGCAGGTCTGAGGTCACTACCAAAGTAAGACCTCTGATTAGATCAGAATGCAGGGGACGATACCCCAGAACCGTTCTGAGAGCAGAGGCAGACTGCAACCGCCGAATGAACTCATGTGACGAGAAGGATATAAAGCGAGCCCCGAACGTGTTTTTCACTTTTTCCGGTAGCCGAACATCTTGTCGTAAGTCGGATGATCTACAAGATAGAGGATGAACGCGACTATCTCGATTTGGTTGCCATCGAGCGTATAAAGCATCCTCCAATAACCAGTCAAGTCGACGCAGAAAAGATTGGAGACGTTTAGGGTTTTGGGAATCCGGTTTTTCGGGACGTTATCTCCGTAGGTCGGATTCATCTTCAGGAGTTCTGACTTCTGCTTTATCGACTTCAAGAGCTGGATTTCTTCCGAGTTCGTTATACCTTTCGTTTGCTGCTGTCCGACAATCCGGTTAAGTTCCTCGAACTGCTCTTTGGCCTGGTCGAGCAGGATGACCTTAACCGGGCGTTTGCCGCTCATATCTCCAACCCCTTTTGTTTTAGCTTTTCTAGCTCGGCCGGAGGACTATAGATCCAGACTACACCTTTAGTGGTTATGAGGACTTTTCCGCTTTCCTGAAGGTAATCAAGAATTTGCATCAGCGTGGAATGCATGACTTGTTTCGGAAGTCTCCGTTTCAATTCTGAGATTTTGATTATCTGTTTTGCCTCTTGCAGCACGTTCTCTACCATCATCACGGTATTGAGCGTTGGAGAATGCATGAGCTGGACTTGTATGCCTTTCATGAAATATATTTATGCAATAAAGTTATATAAATATACCTATTTTGTATTAATTCAATCTTTATCGTAAGATGCCCCAGAACCGTTCTGAGAGCAGAGGCAAAGCCAGACCGCCGCTGGACTGATTAGGGGCAGAGGATAAAACGCTTTCGATGACATCCCTTTTCGGGAGACGCCCGAGCTGCGGCTCCTTGCTTCGCGGGGAAGACTGCAAGTTTATAATAATCCAATAGTGATAAGCCAGCATGAAGGATGAAACAAGAAAACTTATCGAGCTCAATCTTGGTGTCCTGCTCCTGTCAATGGTGGCGTTATTCGCAAAATGGATACAACTACCAGCAACTATCATCATCCTGGGTCGGGTGTTTTTTGCGGCTATCACATTATTCCTAATCTTAAAACTATCAAAACAGAGCTTCGATATAAAGTCGAGGAAAGAACTGGGCTATCTACTTGTGATTGGTGTATGCTTTGGAATCCACATGGTTGCGTTCTTCGAATCTGCGCAGGTATCAACAGTAGCAATTGCGATGGTAACCCTTTACACTTATCCTCTCCTGATAACTTTTATTGAACCATTTGTCTCTGGAGAGAAGATAAGAAGAATAGACCTGAGTCTAGCTTTGATTGTATTCTTAGGAGTTCTATTGATAATCCCAAATTTTGAAACTACCAACGACACTTTTAAAGGAGTCATGTGGGGGCTTTTGGCTGCGCTTGCTTTTTCAATAGCAACCGTGATGAACAGGAAGTATGTGCAATCCTATTCCGGTTCATTGATCATGTTTTATGAATGTGCAATATCTTTCGTGATTCTGATCCCATTTCTCTTTATTGAGCACTTTGTATTGCAACCTTCTGATTTATTTTTAGTTATGCTGCTGGGGGTTGTATTTACTGCGATTGCATATGCATTGTTTGTAAACGGTATGAGATATATAAAAGCTCAGAAAGCGGCTCTGATGGCAACGATCGAACCCGTTTATAGTATCTTGTTTGCTGCGATATTCTTAGCCGAAATTCCAGCCCTAAGGACAGTACTTGGCGCTGCGCTTATCCTTGGTGTTGCGGTCTTTGCGCAGTTGAAAACGAAAAACTAGAAAAAGGAGGGTGCTACTTGAAGCGCATAAATCGTCGGTGGCCTGGGGAATTGGAACCTTTCAGCTCATCCAGCTCCCATCATCAACTGTTATTGGCCTAACTTCGATGGATTCCCGTTCGCCACGGTCTGCTCGTTCAGTCCGGCGATATGAGACCTTTTTAACCTCTGCGCCTAAGAAGCCCCCTCGGTCGGAAGGACAAAAAAGGTGCTGAACACAGACCAGGAAGATATGCAGGGGACGAGATTCGAACTCGCGTAGGTACTAAACCACTAGCCCCTCAAGCTAGCACGTTTGGCCGCTCCGTCACCCCTGCGTGAAAACGTCAGACGCACAGTAGCAGGGGGTCTGGCGGTCGAATGACGACCGACTAACCCCTGCAGGAGAACGAAAGCCCGAGGAAACACCCCAGGCAGACGATCAAAAAAATCTATTCCTTCTTCTTCGCGCTCTTCTTCTTGGCCGGCTTCGCCTTCTTGGCCGGCTTCTCTCCGAGCGCCTCGAGCACCGTGTCGATGTCGTCCTGGAGCTCGTCGCACGCGCGCAATACGACGTCCGCGGCGGGCGCGTGGTAGAAGCTCTCCACGACCATCTTGAGCTTGCCGTCCGAGACCCCGTAGCTCACGAGGCCGGACTGGAACTTCGCGTGCTCTATGCCGCGGCCCAATCTGGCCTTGGCCTCGAGCCGGATGTGCTGCCCCGGGCCGAGCGTCACGACGACGATGTCGTCTTGCGCTATTTTCACTCCCTTGTCCGAGCTCTTCATGTCCTTGGCGTAGACCACTTTGGGCCCGCTCTCGTCCAGGGAGAACACGACCTCCCCGCTGTCCGGGAAGTCCTCCGGAGTCGCCACCGGCATGAGCCCCAGCCTGTGGGCGATGTACTCGTCCCACATGGACGTGGTGTTGTCGTAGAAGGTCACCGAATCCATGGCCAGGACCGGCACGCGGTTCATGGCGTAGCGCCTCAGCGTGTTGGCGAATGCCGTGGACACGCCGTCCACCACGAATTCGATCCTGTTCTCGTGCTTCTTATCGAGTTTGAGTTCCATAGCTTCAGACCCTTCTTCCCCTTCTTCCGCCCTTCCTCTTCATGGAATCGGTCGGCAGTGGAGTCACGTCTTCTATCTTCCCGATGCGCACGCCGCTGCGCGCGACGGTACGTATGACGGCCTGCGCTCCGGCGCCGGGCGATTTGGACCCGACGCCTCCGGGGGCGCGTATCCGCACATGCACGTAGAATATGCCCTTGTTCTTGAGGTTGGTGACCACGCTGGTCGCGGCCTGCATGGCCGCGTAAGGCCGTCCTTCCTCCCTGTCGGATTTCACCATCATTCCGCCTGAAGCCCATGCGAGGGTCTCGGCGCCGCTTACGTCCGTCGCGGTTATGATGGTATCGTTCTTCGATGAGAACACGTGGAGCACTGCGGTCCTTCTCGGCTCCCTCTTGACCGGGGCGGCCGGGATCTCCTTCCTCTCTTCGGCTTTCCTCTCTTCGACTGGTTGTTCAACCATTCAAACACCTTATAATGACGGAGCGGGCGATTCCGGCGGCTCCGGGGGCTCTACAGGCCCGCTCGATGCGGCCGGCTTCGCTTCCGGCTTGGGCGCTTCCGTCTTCGTTGAAATGTCTATGGGCTTGGCATAGCCGAGCGAGGGCTCCTCGCTGACTGTGACCACGTAACCCGGGGTCTGCACCCTCCTTCCCTGGAGCGTTATGAATCCGTGCGTGATGAGCTGCCTGCTCTGCCGCATGGTGCGGGCGAGCCCCTTGCGCACCACCAGCGTCTGGAGCCTCCTCTCGAGCAGGTCCTTGACTTTGAGCCCGAGCACGTCGTCCACGGCCGCTCCGTCCTTGAGCAGCCCGATGCGGATGAGCTTGGAGAGGACCTTCTGGCCGTCGGCCTTCCGGTCCGCCTCGGACAATGACAGCAGCCTCCTCGCTTCGCGCCTGCAGCGCCGCAGCTCGCTGTCCATCATCCAGAGCTCCCTCATGCATTTGAGCCCGTAATCGGTCTTCATGGCGCTATCATGCAGCAGCCGTTCAGCGTCCCACAGCCTCTTGGGCCTCTCGTACTTGTTCCTCAGTTTTGGCGGGTCTCCCATGTGAACACCTTCACTTCTTCTCCGCTGGCTTCGCAGCCGCAGCGGGCTTTGGCGCCGGTGCCGCCTTGGCTCCCGGTGCCGCCTTGGACTCGGCCGGCTTGGCCGCCGCGCCCGGCGCAGCGGTTGCTGGACCGCTCTTCCCGGCTCCCGGGGCCTCTCCGGCCTTGGTGGCCGCCTGCTGCGCGATGATGGCCTTCCTGAGCACACCGACCGCCATTCCGGTCCTTCCGGTGTTGCGGGTCTTCTGGCCCCTCACCTTCTGGCCGTAGGAATGCCTGTACCCCTTCCAGGTGTAGAGCTTCTTCTCGCTCTCCACGTCCTCGCGGACCGCGAAGAGCAGGTCGTTCATTATCGCGTGCTTGTCCGTGCCTTCCAGCCTGTCCGCCTTGCGGTTGAGCATGAATTTGGGCACGGCCGGGTAATTATGCAGGTTGAAGAGTATCATGTCTATCTTCTCGATCTTGGCGTCGTCGAGCTCCCCGACCTTCGTCTCAGGGGATATCCCCAGCTCGGACGAGAGCACGTTCGCGACCGGTACCGCTAGGCACTGCCCGATCCCGCGCACGTGCGTGAGCGCCCTTCTCAGGTGGACCTGGCCCTTGATGTCCTTGCCCGCTATGCGGACTATCCCCCTGAATCCCTCCTTCTCCTGTTCCTCCGGCTTGGCAGGCTTCTTCTCCTGCTTCACGGCGACCTCTTTCTTCTTCGGTGGAGTTTTAGCCATAATATCTACACTCTTGTTATGTTCTCGACCTCTATCTGGCTTACGCCCTCTAATTTCGCTATCTTCTCCTCAAGCACGTCCATGCCGCCCTTCTCGTCGTTGAGCAGGAGCGTGGCGCGCATTATCTTTATCCCGAACGGCCCGTCCTCTATGCTCGAAGCCCGTATCTTCGCGAGCTTCTCTATCCCCTCACGGACGCTCTTCTCCTTGGATGCGTCCTCGAGGAATATCTTTATGTCAGCGGCCACGTTGTACTCTTCCATATCATCAGGGCCCCTCGAATCCGCACTTGCACTTGTAGACGTTCAGGTTCTCCCTGCAGAAGTGGCAGCGGACCAGCTTGTCGCCGCACGACGGGCAGGGGAACTCAGCGAACCGCTTCGTGTTCCTTCCGCATGAATTGCATCTCTTCAAATAACCACCTATATAGCACAAACACTGGATAATACGGGGTAAAATCGCAGGAATTATTTAAGATAGTTAGATATTTAAAGATGCCGTTCGATTGGCGAAACCCGGATCCGGCCGGAAAAAAGGATTGCGCCGATGGATTCCAGCGCGGCGCGATCATGAGCCACGGCACAGTCTGCATGGCATGTCGATCCGATGGGGGTTTATTAAGCGCGTGGAAAAGCGGCTTTCCGCAGGCCCGGCTGTCAAAAAAAAGCTCATTTGGCCATCTTCGCGCGCAGGAGGTCGGCGGTTTCCGTGTGGCCCTCTTTTACGGCGTAATCGAATGCGGTCTTGCCGTGTTCGTCCTTCGCGTTCGCATCCGCGCCCTTCCCCAGAAGCAACTCGGCTATTCCTGTTTGCCCATTGGCTGCAGCCGCCATGAGCGCGGTCACGCCGCTGCTGGCTTTTGCGTTCACACGCGCGCCCTTTTTCAGGAGCAGTTCGGCGATTTCTGTTTGCCCATCATATGCAGCAATTATGAGCGCGGTCCCGCCAGAGCTATCCTTTGCATTCACATCAGCGCCCTTGTCTAGGAGCAGCCCGACCATTCCTGAGCTCCCTCTCGCTGCGGCCCGCATGAGCGAGGTCTCGCCGTTTTTGTCCCTTGCGTTCACATCGGCGCCCTTTTTCAGGAGCAGTTCGGCTGTTTCTGTTTGCCCATCATATGCAGCCCAAATGAGCGCAGTCTCGCTGCGTGTGTTCCTTGCGTTCACATCCGCGCCCTTCTCCAGGAGGAGCTTGACCGTTTCCGTTTGCCTTTGCCTGGTGCATGCGGCATACATGAGCGCAGTCATGCCCATGTTGTCCTTCGCATCCACCTTAGCACCCTTATCCAGTAGCAGACTGGCTGTTTCTGTTTGTCCATGCATGACAGCACGCATGAGCGGGGTCTGGCCTGAGAATCGATTCCTCGCGTTCACGTCCGCCCCTTCCGCGATCGCCGATTTGACCCCTTTCAAATCCCGTGATTCGATGGCATGGAACAGCGCGTTGTCTGAAACTGCATTGTCCGACCATTCTGCCGCTTCCGCGCCGGGCCGCATGGTTTCGGCCAGCGGGGCGCGTCCGGAGAGCGCGATTGATATCGAGACGCCGACCAATGCCGTCTTGCACGTCCTGCCGAGCTGTTTTGAGTCGAGCATGGCGCTAATGTTGCCGGGGACGTTTTTTAAGGGTTGCGCTCGCTGCAATTTCGTGTGGGCCGGGACTGCGGGAGCCTGAGCCCCGCCTGCCGCCACCGCGAGCGCGTTTTCGCCGGATCGTCTCATGGTCCCGCCTCTTGGTCAGATTGTGCCGCAAAGTAGTTCTGGCCCGTCAGACCCGGCCGTTGATGGCGCGGGCGGGAATAACCTTATAATAAGAATACAGGAAGAATAGACCGACGCCCTCGTAGTCTAACCTGGACAGAACGTCAGCTTGCGGAGCTGATTATCCGTGTTCAAATCACGGCGAGGGCGATTCTTCTTTTCACGGATCGGTTTCCCCAGTCCGGGTCAGGCCCGTGGCGTATTCTGCGGCGGTGGTGTCGCCGGGGGCCCCTTGTTCTGCAACTGGACCGGCCCTGGCCGGGCCTGCCTCTTATGCCAGGGCTTGCGCGGCTTGTCGCTGGTCAGGAGCTCGTAGGCGAGGAATGCGAGGACCATGGCCACTGATATGAGCACCGGCATCCACCAGTAGCTCGCCAGCCCCGGAGACGATGCTTGGGCCTGGCTCTGCGCTGTGCTGTTCGACGCCTGTTGGCCGGCCATGTCGAGGCTGAGCATCGTGGAGACGCCGCCGTGGGCCACGTTCACAGTGTAGTAACCCTGCAGCTGGAACGGGAGCGTGGATTCGCCGTTCTCGTCCGTGGTGACCCGGGCGCTGGTGCCGTTGGACCCGTATATCTGGAGCGTGGCGTTGGCCAGCGGAAGGCCGCCCACGGTGAGCAGGACCACCCCCTCGCCGCTCGGGCCCTCGTTGGCACCGGTGATGTTCGGGACGTTGCACGCGTTCGCGACGCAGAACTGGCCCTGCCGGCAATCCGTGTCCGCGCAGCATTGGTACTGGTGCCAGACGCGGCCCTCCATGAAGCCGCAGGCGCTCATCACGGGCTCGCAGACCCCGACGGTGGTGTTGCAGAAGTCCGTCGAGGGGCAGTCCGCATCGGAAGTGCAGTTCAACTGCGGAGCGGCCGGCGCCGTTATATTCGTGGGGGCCGCCGCCGCGCACGTGACGTACGTGAAGTTGTTGGTCCCAGGCTGGTAGTCCTGCTTGCTGCCGTCTATCTCGTAGGTGCCGTTCAGTGTCAGCGAGAATGTCGCGGTGTCGTCGTTTCCGCTCGTCGCGGAGGCCAGCGTACCCTCGTTCGGGTTTATGAGCAGGAGGTTGAGGCTGGCTCCGGAAGAAGACGTGGTCACGGTCACCTGGTTGGACGGGCATGGCGCTATGGAATATGCTATCAGCAGCGATGGCTCCTCGGTCGGCCCTGCTATGTATCCACCACCCCCTCCGCCTCCGTAGGATGGCTGGGGCGACGGGGACGGCGCAGGGGCGGATATCGTGAAGCCGTAGGTCGCCGATGAGTTCGCATTGCCGTAGATGTCCTGGCAGGAGGCGTACCAGGTGTGGGCCCCGCGCGCCATAAGGAGCACCACCTGGTTGGAGGTGCCGCTCATGAATGTGGCGTTGTTGTAGCCGATCGACCCGTCCACGTAGAGCGAGCAGTTCAGCGTCGGAGAGGACGCATCCGCCGCCGTGAAGTTGAAGACCACGTCCACCGGCGTGCTCGACGAGTACGTGGCTCCGTTCGAGGGGCTGGTCTGCGCTATGTCCGGCAGGACCGTGCTGGAGTTGAAGTACCGGGTCGCGCTGGTGCCGGTATTGTTTCCCCCGTCCGTGCAGCTTACGTACCAGTCATGCTGGCCGGTGCTTATGTTCGAGACCAGGAAATCGGTCGGGGTGTCGTTCTCCGTGGTCGCGTTGGTCGCATTGAGCAGGCCGTCCAGGTACAGCAAGCAGTTCAAGGTGGGGGTCGTGCCGGTCGCTTTGAACTGGAAGTCGATGGAGGTCATGTTCGTGAGATAGCCTTCCGGCGGGTACATGAGATCGACCGTCCCGTTGGTCTGCAGTATGGCATAGGCGCCTGCCGGGCTCAGGTTTGTGAGACCGAGCGTGTCCGCGATCGTGTCCGGGGTTTCGTTCAGCAGGGTCCAGCTTGTACCATCGAACTGCCAGAGCCCGAAGTTGGTGTCGTCGTATCCGCCGAGCTCGGAGCCGTTCCAGCTCCAGGCTATGGAGTCTATGGACGGCGAGCCGCTGATTGTGGAGACGTCCACGAACTTCTGCGCGAACGAGCGGTAGCCGAGTGGAATGGATCCCGGGTTGCCGGTCCAGTTCACTGAGTATTCATCTCCGGGATCAACTGTGTCGTTTATGGAGAGCGTGGTGTAGTCCGCCATGCCGCCAAACGGGTTGTCGAAGATGAGGCCGGAGAGGTTGAGCGTGAATGGCTGATAATTGCTCTGCACCAGCAGGTCCGGGTTGTTGTTGGAGAAGTACATGCCCTGCACCAGCGTCAGGTTGGAGTCGAATTGGTCGGAGTTGAATATGTATAAGCCGGCGTTGGAGTTGCCGGTTGCGTTGTTGTCGAGCAGGGTTTCACCGTTGCACCATTCGATGTAGAAGCCGCCGAAGCCGCTGGAACCGGGCAGGCCGTTGCCGGATGCCGTGTTGTTGAGCAGGATGCCGCCGTTGGAGTTGCTTATCTCGAACCCGCCTCCGTTATAGGGGTCGTTCTGGCCGTTGCCGGACGCGAGGTTGTTGGTGAAGTTGTTGCCCGAACCGCTCAGGTCGAAGCCAATTTGGTAATTGCCGCTCGCGTTGTTTCCGGAGAACACGGTTTGCGAGATGCCGTATCCCTCGAAGCCATCGCCAACGAGCGAATCGCCTGCGGTGTTGTTGACGAAGCTGGAATCGGAGCCTTCGTCTATCTCGAATGCACCGTCGTAATTGCCGATTGCGGAATCGTTGGTGAAATCAAGCGCATTCGAATTTTCTATGGTGAATCCTCCGCTATAGCTGTCGTTGTCCGCGGCGTCGTCGAGGTACGTGCCCCCGTCGCTCGATTCTATGTCGAAGCCTTCGTAATTGTATGACGAGGACACATTGGAGATGGTGACGTCATCGCTGTAGTATATCATGAAAGCGTCGTTGTTGAAGGAGTCGGAGCCGTGGACTACTACGTCCGTGACGTTGGAGCCGGATGCGTTGCAAAGTTCGATTTCGGCCGCGTCCAGGCTGTCCAAGGAAACCGGCTCATCGGAGTAGTAGATTGGGCGGTATCCGGAGCCGGTCATGTCCGTGATGTTGTCCTGGCAACCGGTCAGGGGATACGAATCCACGTAAAGGTCCCACTGCCCGTTTTCCATGGCCGTATCGTTGTAGAGGTTATTCTGGCTCGACATATCGAGCTCGATGCCCACGTAGCTGCTGTTGTCGATGCTATCGTTGGACAGGGTATTGTTGTACGACGAATAAAAGTCGACGCCGTAGTCATGGCTGTTTTCGATGTCATTGCCGGAGATGCCGCCATCGTTCAATGAAGAAGCATAGATGCCGTTGCCGTTGCCGATCATGCTATTGCCGGACACCTCGTCGTCGTTCGATGTTTCGAAGTTGATGCCCTCAGCGCCGGCGGTGTAGAGGTTATTGGCGTATATGCCTTCGTTGTTGGAATCCTCGATATCGAAATCCGCCCAGTTGCTGCCGTATACGGTGTTGCGGGTGAAGTTGTTGTGATCCGAGCCGCTTTGGATCCCGACGCCCGCGTAATCCGCGCCGAGATAGTTGTCAGATAGCAGGTTGTCGCTGCTTGCGTTGAGCAGGATGCCATAGTAGTCTCCGGTGAGGGTAGCATTCGTGATGTTGCCGCCCGAACCGCCGTCGATCATGAAACCCGCCGCGTTTAACGATGCGCTGCCCGACGCCGTGCTGTTGGTTATGATCGAGTTCGTGTCCGACTCGGCCCAGAGCCCGTATGTGTAGCCGGACAGCTGGCAGTTCCGGACTGTCACGTTGTCGAGCGACGGGTCGATCGCTATGCCGTAGGTCGTCCCGCCTACGCCCGCGTCCGAGACGTTGTAGCCCTGGCAGTCGAAGACAACGTCGGATGAATTGATCTTGATGCACGCGTCGCCCCCTTCGGGCATCTCCGAGGCGTCGTATGGCGCCCCGACGTAGTCGTTCGACATGTCGTACGACCCGGGAGCGGTCACCACCCCGCAGTTGGTGGTGTTGAAGGTGACGTTCCTCGTTTCGGTGCAGTTCATATTGTAGCTGGTATCCTGCGCGCATCCGTAGTAGGCGTAGTTGTATTCTCCGCTCGGCGATGGGCGGGGGGCCTGGTCGATGTAGAACTGCCACTGGCCGGGAGCGTACTCGTTCAGGTTGGATTCGTAGAGCCCCTCGACCTCGGATGGCGAGAGGGCGCGGCTGTAGAGGCGGACCTCGTCTATGGAGCCGTTGAAGTATTCGGAATCGTATTGCCCGTCGGCGCCTATGAAAAGATTATTCGCCGGGCTTATGGTTCCTGAAATGGAATCGTTGAGATCGAGCACGCCGTTGACGTATGTGTTCACGTACGACCCGTCGTAGGTGAGGACGACGTAGTTCCATTGGCCCAGGTTGAGTTTGACATGCCCGTCGTTGTATTCGAAGCTCGAATTCGTCCAGAGGAGCACCTCGACCTTGCCGCTTCCGTCGCCGCTCAGTCTCAGGATGTACGCGTCGTTGTTCTTCACTATCTCCCCGTTGCTCGGGAAGCTCAGTGGCATGACCCACGCTGCGATGGTGATCTGGTCGGTTATCGAAGGGGCGTTTGGAACCGTGAAATAATCGTTCATGCCATCGAAGCTGTAGGCGCCGCCGTATGCGCCGTCCGGGGTCCATGTCGGGCAGGAGCCGGGGGTGCACGTGGCGTTGTTGCCATACTCGCTTACATCGGCCACCTGGGTGCCGTTCTCCCCCAGGGCGGAGACGTTGTCGAAGTTGTACATCAGCACTAAGCTGCTGTCATAGGGCGTGTAGTTCGTGCCGTTCCAGT
>Ga0326728_10006791_pt1 | contig 30374 bp, 24 predicted proteins | sample MB3enrmetagenome_FD_207602 | JGI IMG/M metagenome (GOLD analysis project Ga0326728, IMG submission 207602) | Lab enriched peat soil microbial communities from McLean, Ithaca, NY, United States - MB31MN | ecosystem: Environmental > Terrestrial > Soil > Wetlands > Peat | place: USA: New York...
TCATAATTCGTTCCACATACCGAACAACACCATTCTCTAATTTTCAACGTTAGATTGATATGTTGCATCTACTGTCAGGAGTGTTAGTAAAGAAGCAGCAGAATATTATATACAGAATCAGGGTTGAGGTTGATGCTTATATCCCCTGAGCTGAAGACTGGGGGGTTTTGTGCTTTTTTATATAAATTCGACAAGTGGTAGTTAAATAATTTATGAGGTATTGCAAGTGTTAGACAGCGAAAGGATGGCTAACACCTTGGGATTTCAGGAAAGCGGCAGGGTCCTGAGGAAGCCGGTCTCCCGCAGCAGCCATGGGAAATAGACACCCACGCCTTTCAGATCTGATCCAATAAGCCTGCTTCAGGAACATGACAAAAACTGTCTAAAACATATTTTGCCCATCAAATATGGCCGTATGCTGGAATCACCCCTTGATTCCATGCGAGGTGCGGCTGCAGTGATGCTACCGATCTGGTTACAACACCAGTTATAGGTCTGCACACACAGCTTGTGGTGATGCACACCTGTTAAACTTCGGCATTTTTGCTACGCCAGAGAGCACAAGCTGGTTTTCGATATTAACGATTTCGATGAGACTTATCCTGGCCCCCTTCCTAGATGTATGGTATTATGACGTGGAGGTGGATGAAGTCCTTGAGGTCTTGGATAGATCTTCCCGGAAAGACAGAGAAAGCGTCCAAAAAGTGGTTAAAAAGACACTCTATAGTACGCAAGAGCATACAATGGAAAAGCTCACGGAGTCTGTAGTTGGAAGGCGGCGGATCTGCAACGGTCCCTCACTTCTGGTGCGTTTAAGTGAGATAGTGCGCGAGGAACAAAAAGTATGGATTACAGAGCAACATGTTGAAAAGCTGTTCAAAGAATATATTGATCCCTTTCCAGAAGAAAAGCACCAGCTTGTGTCGCACTTTTGGATCTCAAGTGGAGCCTTGCGGATTGTAGGCATCTGTAGTGTTGGAACGCGTTGTCTGGTTCTTTTTCTCGAAGGAGTTACAAAAGATGATGAACTGATATTGCAACCGAAAGAGGCAGGGCTGTCGGTTCTGGAACCCTACGTCGCAAAGAAAGATTATGCTAGCCATGCTCAACGCATAGTGGTTGGACAGAAGCTAATGCAGACAGCCAGCAAAATCTTTCTGGCAGGGATTAAGGATCCATCGACTGGATTCCAGTACTACTGGCGGCATTATTACTATTATTAATTTTCAATCCGCTATAAACAAAGCCTTTATATACTTTATGTGAGGTAAAAACGCCTATAGATGCCCTTTCTACCGTTTATCTTTCGACTAGTCATAAATTAGCTATCGAGATCATTGCCGAAACAACAGCTTAAGTTCTATATTTATTAAATCTTTATCAAACTGCTGCTAATCCAGTGAAGAGAGAGTATGTGTAAGCCGCGTCCCAGAAACTTCCATAAGGCGTGCAGGCATAGTTATCATTGTCAATGATGTGAGGAAATCCTAAATTCTCATCATGTAAACTGCCGCCAGTAGTACTGGTTAAGGATCTGTCATCATTATATGGGCTCGCTGACACAATTGTCATTGGTACTACTAAAAAGACTAGCACAAGAATACCAAGTATTTTTTTTATCCTATCAAATTTTTGTTTCTCCATATTTGAATCCACTCCAATTTTTTTTGCTTTATATTATTTTATAAGGTTATTGATTTTTCAATTTACTCCCAACCAGCTAGTGCACTGGTAAAAAATAACCCTGTGCATGTAAATAGTCAGGTTTTATTTTTTAAACATATTTATTTCTTTAACTATTAAACCTTTATTGTTTAAAGACAAGTACCTTTCTAAATTATATTATATTTTATAGGACAAAGCGTAAAACCATTGGGTCTTCAGCCTAGTGGATGTAAGCGTCAACCTCACCCCCCGGTTCCGTATGTAATTTTCGGCTGCTTCTTTGCTAACATTCCTGACAGTAGATGCAAAATATCCCTTACTCCATAGTGTATATTCTTTCCAATAGTATTTTTTCTAAATACTCTTTTTGAGTTTTCCATATCCTAATACGGTGAAGATATTTATTTTTAAACAGACGAGCATGTTCTTTTCTAAGTGAATTGAGAAGCTTTTTGTCTTATTTTGCATCATGACGTGTTTTCACTTTAGAAAGCTGGTTAAAGGTTAAATAATGAGCTTCTCTGAGGTTAGCTCCTTCAAAATCAACCATGCTATAATCCCTTTTCGTTATCACGAAGTTTTTGTTTGGCTTATATCAATTCTCAAGACCTTGTGATTGTCACCGACAGTAAATGTCCCAAAGTTAATCTTGCGATCTGCAGGTGAAGAAATGGCTGCAGCTCGATCAAAGGTCTGTTTGATGGTACCAGAAAAAAATCTAAATTATATTTAGATCTCATTTATTATGTAGTTTTTATATATTTTCGATAGAGTACTAGCCTAAATTAGTTATACTAAAATTACCTGGTCCTGAGCCCACAAACTATGACAGTGATAGTAAATAACTGAAGCCTTGTGATTATCAAACGACATTGAGTATCAAAAATAGCCTTGTGAGCTGCGGGTGAAAGATGTCTGCAGCTCGATAGATGATTTGTTGGAGAGATCCTTGAAAAAATTTTAAATCCAGGCATATAACTACACTACGACATTCTATTCCAAGATTTATGTTATAGTACATTTATAGATCATGATCAATGAACTGTATCGGTTAGCATGATCAAAAATATCGGTTTTCTATTAAGTTGTCAATATAGAACTTATGCACTTGATTTTAACATCAAGTGCAGTGGCTGTTGTAGCCAAAAGGGTACTTTAAACGGTTGAAGGTTTAATGCGATTGATTTTTTTGGTTCAACAGCTTAAGTTTTATATTTATTAGGTATTTATCCAGTTGTTCCATGTGCTACAGATCAAATCTGACAAAACTGTCAAATTTTCGTTATTTGCCAGGATTTGAGAATACCGATACAATTTGTTTTTTCTATACATATATTTTATATTTATTTTGGTATATTAATCTCGGTATTCCCTTTGTTTTGTCCATCCTCAGATATTATGGCTTAGTGACATTACAGAATCATTGTATTATTATATGTCTGGTTCAAATATTTCCCAGCATACGTTTTGGTTTCTGCATTCGTTCCACTGTTGTTTACTACTCCAGCCTCCGGGCCTATTTTAGGATTGGTTGTTATCGACGAAATGCCTTTTTTAGGTGCGTTGTCAAAAGTGATTCCTGGATAACTTCCAAAATTAAAAACACCACCTACATGATCCCCCTCCATAATTTTGTTTCCTGGGTGAGGGCCATCGTCGAATTGAATTCCTGAATTAACTCCCATATTAATTGTGTTCGAGGCCCCGTCTGGTGTATCAATGGTAGTGCTAGATCCTGCATAATCCCCTAGATTATATTTGTTTGCTTGAAGCGGTGTTAGTTCTGTTTTGCCAGCCGCGATGTCTGGATCCAATGCCGTTTTCGCGATATCTGGATCTAATGCCGTTTTAACTTTTTTTGCTACGTGTGATCCTTTATGATGTGATCCCTTATGATGGGAACTCTTGTTTTTAACTTCTGAGTCGTTGGCTGCTGCCGCAACTGTCACAGATATTAAAAAAGACATTATTATTAAAAGACATATTGTTGTTTTTGTTCTGTCAAATCCTTGTTTTTTCGTTCTTATCCTCTCCTTCTTTTGGTCTATTTTGGATATTATTCAGACTGTTCTGTTTTCAATGCATTTCCAGTGGATGAATATAATATGCAAACACCACTCCCAACAATATAGAATCAAATTAAAATATTCAAAATCCATCTTGGAATATCAAGTGCTAATTATAAAGCATATTGGAATATTACTAGCACAATTTAATTTTTAATTCCCTGTATTTAACATATTAAGTAATTCTGGGATATAAATCTATACAGCTTAAAAATATATAAGCCCTTTATACGATATATAATCATATGTGTTTTTTAATAATTATGTATTTAAAACTATCCCAAAACAAAAACTAACATTTTCAGATATAGAAAGGACTGATAGTGTAATATAAAAGATTGAAACCGGAACCTCAAGGCTGTCCTTATATTTTTCAAAAAAATTGAAGATATACTCTATTTTACATTTGATTCTTGATGAGACCCAAAAATCTTCCTTAAAGCCAAAAGATGTTTATAGGACAAAGCGTAACCCCATTGGGTTCTCAGCCTAGTGGATGTACGCGTCAACTTGTGTGAACTATCACTTAGATGAAGACTAAGTGGCTTCTTGGTCCATTTTGTTCTCTTTTGAGAACAAGTCCCAAAGACAATCACGCGCATCCAAGGATGTCAGATTCCAATTAGATTTTGATCAATGATAGCGAATTTTTTGATGTTACTCGTTAAGAACAAGCCAAAAGTCAGCACTCTTGCGATCATTCGAAAACTAAAACAAAAGACAACAATTAGGCTATGGAAAACTCGAAAAGAGTATTTGGGGAAAAATACTATTGGAAAGAACATACACTAAAGAATGCGGGATATTTCGCATCTTCTATAAGCAATGTTAGCAAAGAAGCAGCCGAAAATTGCATACTGAACCAGAGTTAAAATTGTTAATAGCAACAAAAATAAATATAAAAGTCACTGTCATTCAAGATCCTTGAAGACCTGTAACTTTGGTTATTCAAAAAGGGTAAGATGTTTCTCTTTTAGTGATTTGAGAATATCTCCATTTAATTTTGTATTATGAAGTGTTTTCACTTTAGAAAGCTGACCAAATGATATAAAGTGAGCCCCATGAAGGTTAGCCCCTTCAAAGTTGGACTCTTTAAGGTTATATTTTATAAATTCAGCTCCTATAAGGTTAGATTTTTTAAGATTATCCTCTTTAAAGTTAGATTTTTTAAGATTAGCTCGTTCAAAGTTACCTTCGTTAAAGTTAGCTTCTTTAATTTTATTCATGCCATAACCCCCTTTCCTTTACCCCAAAATTTTTGTTTGTCTGGTGTCAACTGTGAATTAAAAGAAACCATATTATCATGGTTCTGAATACAGACTTTTTTCTACCTGAACCTCAATACATGTTTGGTTATATGCTGCTGTCCTTGTGAAATCCTCGAGATCTTGTGATCATCAACGAAATTAAATGCCCTACAATTAATCTTGTAGGCTGCAAATGAAGAGATACCTGCAGCCGATAGAAGGTCTGTTTAAAGGTGTTTGAGAACTTCAAAATTATAAAGAGATTTCATATGTAATATATTTTTTATATATTTACTATATTGTTCTGACCTGAGTTGGTTAGTACATGGTTCTTAGGTGAACTACCACTCAGCTAAAGACTTAATGGTTTCTTGTTTCATACCCGGAACCATTGCTCGTAAGTCCACGAGCTCTACCCCACATTCTATAGGTAAATTAGATTACTACTAGATCCTGACTTTGTAATGCAAATTTCTTAATATTAATTGCGGCATTTACAGCCCTATCATAATTCGTTCCACATACCGAACAACACCATTCTCTAATTTTCAACGTTAGATTGATATGTTGCATCTACTGTCAGGAGTGTTAGTAAAGAAGCAGCAGAATATTATATACAGAATCAGGGTTGAAGTTGATGCTTATATCCCCTGAGCTGAAGACTCAGGGGGTTGTACTTCTTCATATAAACAACCAGCCAAAAATTGGAGTTTATCGAAAAAAATACTTTTAACTTTATTGATTTGATATTGTTAAATTAACTCATTTTTTTAATTTATTTCAATCGAATAGCTTATAGCAAGCTATGGAGCTAGAAACTTCCCCAAGCACTTGTCGGGGGCAAAATTTTCAGAAAAAAAGAAATGGAGCCTGAAATATGTTTCCAGGCACACAGTTTTTATCATTTTCAGTTCTTGTTTTCATTGAGATGCTGTTATCATGCAACCATGTGGCATATTTTCATATTCAGATATACGGCCAGCCACTGTAAGGAGAACATGTGTATTGCCAGGAGAAACCGTTAAATACCCAATGACAGGGGGTAGAGCCTTCCAAACCATCCCAGCCGCCTCCGATTGGGTGTACGCTCGAGGGATCCTTCTTTTCATTTGCAGCGCTTACTGCCACAGCTGTCAAAGATACTACAAAAAGGACTGCCAGCAAAATAGCTAGCACCTTTTTCATTCTACTAGATGATTGTTTCAACATTTGTTTTGCTCCTTCATATTATTTTGAATCTATTTAATTTAAACAGAGGAATAAACTGCATTGGACTCCAAACAATCTACATTATAATATTTATGATAAAGCTATAAGTGCCTTCTTTTTCTTCTCAATGCGTAAGTCTCAATTATTTCATGCCTTCCTATTTTTAAAATTAACACTAAATTCTTTATAGCCCACGTTCCATTCGCAGGTACGCTGGGAAAACATCATATTGTCAATTAGTTCCCCAACTAAATTTTTTAGTTACTAACATAACTACAAATAATATTTTCCTTTTATATGCAAAAAAATAAATTTTTGCAATGGATTGTTAGATAATTGGTATTCAAATCTTATAATATATATGGAAAGATTAAATACTATATATTTCAGAATATATATTAGAAAATATGTTTACTATGCTTTTTTCACATTTGCACAAGTTTTGTGCGAAGAGCTCGGAATTTCCTCAATTCCATACAAAATAAGAAAACATTGCTAATCGATAGCTCATGGAGATTGGACTCATAGAATGTATGCAGCTGATGATAGTACCTGGAGTGGTGCAGCTTGACTTTTGGAAAAAAGATACTCATCTGAACTTGCTAATTCTTTCTATGAGCAAGATTGGATCAATAATTTTTGTACATTCCTATAGACTGAGGATAATATTTGCAAATAAGTTCTCAGTGCTAAGAAATCTCCGGATCTCATTGATGTTTTGGTTTGGGTATGAATAGAACTTAATCTAATCAAGTTTTAGATTTTTGGATATCTTAAGACTTTTATTTTTCTTTTAAAAAAAATATTTAGATATCAATGCGTTTTTCAGATTAATTATTATTCACAAAATAACAGTAGACTACCTTAAAAAATAAAATGGAATAATCAAACCTTTTGGGCACAGATTACTTTTACGAAAAACTCATGGATCGATACATACTCAACAATCTATATATAGTTTAAAAGTTAAAACATACCTAGTAAATTTCCTTACAAATGCTTATGTTTGTCTATATTGTGCTATGAGTTCATAAATGCTAATATTTGTAGGACTACATGTGCTTGGGGAACAAAATCAAATGCAATCGAATTTGTTGTTTAAATTTGTATTTTGGACAATTCAAGAGTTAATGCTACTGATTTTTTTACCGCAACTGCTGGAGTCCCAATTTTTAACAGAAGATGGATGGATAAATAAGAAAAACAAATTTTAGTATTAAATCAGATTAATTATATTCATATAAGTATAAATATTGTAATATTGGAGAACATATACTAAAATACATATATATATTGTCAGATTAGTCTGATTTTATTCAAGAATAAAATATCTTAAAAGGAGAAAGAGAAATGATAAGTAAACATGAATTGTATAAAATAGCTATAGTTTCAGCAGCTACGATTTTCATGATAGTGAATATAGTAAGCGCAGATAGCCCAACTGCTGGAGACACTACAATTATCTGGGAAAATGCTACTGACATATGTCAGGGCATTCCATTGAGCTATGAACAGTTAGATGCAATTGCTACAAATTCAACTATACTCACAGGCTCTGGAGTACCTGGAACTTACTACTATGACCCAGGCGTAGGCACTATATTAAAAGCAGGTCAACATCAGCCATTAAATGTTACTTTCATACCAAGTGATACAGCAGCTCCATTTAATAATAACTCAACAAAGACTGTTTATATTAATGTAAACCAGTGCCCAGAAAAACCTGAATTCTTCCATGAGACGGAGTATAGCACCTGGCTTCCCTTCCAATGGGGATAAAAATTTTAATATTAACTAAAAAATAAGGAGTCAAACTACTCCTTTTTCTAATTTAACACGAAAGTACGTGACTAAACTGATTGGCTGTGTACCAAAAGTTCTGTCTTTCTTATTTTAATTGATGCATAGTTTTTGTGTGAAAACTTATGCATCTGCTAGGATCACTCCAGCTGCACTTTATGATCAAGATATCTCTATACAACCAGATAGTTGCAGGTTCTCAGTTCAGTAAACGGATATCCAGAACAGAAACTTCTCCACAGTTTGCGTGAGAAGTATATTAGTTTTTAGCCTAAGAAGTATTTCTTGACTTTTTAATTCTAAGGCGCGAAGTCCCCTACCTCGGAGAGTATCAACCCTACAGGGAGAAGCAGTTCACTTATGATAAGAGGGATTACATCAGTAAAAAAATGAAACTTGACTAAAAAAATGGTAATTCAAATCACAAACTTAAATAAAATTAAACAAAGACAATAAGTTCGATGGGAAAAATTGTAAAAAATACTGTTTTTGAGGAGAGATCTTTAGAAGTAGGAAGAAAGAAAACAGAACCAAACTTTTAAACTTTCTTTTATTTCCTTGAATCCTTTATATCTATTACTATAAATCTTCAGTGATTACTCGAGGTAGTTGATATCATGAAAATCATCTTTCATTCCGAGAAGTGAAGTGTTAGCTTCACGACATCTCGTTGACTGACAACTCCAACTATTTTATGGTCATTATCCGTCACGGGAAGTGATCTGAAGCCATATCTAGAGAACATCTTCGTGGCTTCTCCAATACTACTCTCTTTATCCAAGGTTATGACATTCTTATTCATGATGTCCTTCAAAAATGCCTGATTATCCGCCTGAAGAAGCTCCTTCACATCAATCACACCCAATAGCTGATTATCCTTATCGGTTACGTGGATATACATTATTTCATCTTTGCCCTTTGCTCTTTTGGGGTACGCATTCTCCACAGTCTCTACTGTTTCATCAGGCTGAGCCTTTAGATATCTCTCAGTTATGAGGTTGAGTATCATATCCTGTCGCTTCTCAAGGATAAATTTTATCTTATTGAGATTTTCTTCATCCATCAGTTCCATTATCGCTTCTTGATCCTCCAAAGTCAGCACCGATAGTACATCAGCTGCCTGGCCCGGAGTCATCATATCAATCAAGTATGCAACCTTGTCCTTCTTCAAAGAGGAAATAATCTCCCTTTGCATATTCGGACTAATTTCCTCTAAGGTATCAGATGCATGCTCTTCTTCGAGCTGATTGATAACAGTCAGCCTCTGCTCGTGATCCAGATCCTCCAGAATTCCCACAATATCCACAGGTGGAAGGTCATTCAACTTCTCTTTCAGTATATTTAACTTTACATCTCCCTTAAAGCTTCCAATATTGGATGGTAGAGCTTGAACGTATGACCAAGGAATAAGTTCGACCTCACTTTTATCGCTATCCTTGCGAATCAAATGAGTAAATTTATCAATACCTAGCCTCCGATAACGCGCATTTTTGGAGGGGTCTACATCAGTAATATAGAGTTTGTTTTTAATCATAACCATCTTGATATCGTAGACAACCTCAACCTCAGTATCCTCTAGATCTAAAATCTTCTTATCCAGAATGTAATCCTTCAGAAGGATAAATCCCTCGGGAATTTTGTAGGCAAACTTTTCTACATCATCGATATCTATAGTTACTTCCTTTTCGTTGAATGAACTGACATTATCCCATGGTACTATTAATGAAGGATAGCCAAAAGGTCGACTTACTATAATGTATGTGACCTCTGCAGCCTTATGTTTTTCAAGTATGATAAGATCTAAGAGCGTTCCTATTTTTTTGCCGTTTAGGAGGACTTTAGCATTCATCACATCACTCAAAAAAAGGATGCTTCCAGATTTTTTGTAATTTGATTCGTCTTTCATACATCTGCCTCCTGCTTACATCACCATTGTGTAGAATTTATAACTTAATATAATCACCAACATTATTAGATAAAGTCTAAGGGCAAGGAGTGAAACCTTGACCAAAGGAGTCATCTTCAATCGTGGATTGCTGTATTTTTTGTTTATATTGTATAGTGCTTTTCTCCACTTTGTTAGCACATAGCTGATCCTTCCCTTCTCAGATGTGTCATCAACGTAGTCTATCATATTTCTCGTCTCCGGATCATTTTCTATGTTATCCACGCTCATTTAAACATCTCCGGGAAAATCACGCTTAAGGCGTAAAGCGTAGAGACAATAATTATAATAAATACAATCAAAAAACCCCAAATATTTTGCATTAAGGTATTCTTATATTTCCCCATCATCTCTTCATTGTTGAGCAGAAGTAGTAGAAAAACCAGAGCTGCAGGAAGAAGAGTAACAGCTACCACCTGTACGAAAAGAGTTATCAGCACTAATGGAGCTCCTGGAGTTATTACAACTATGCCCGCAAAGACCAAGCTCAGAAATAAAAGGCATAGAACATAGGTGCCTCTGAAACCTTGTTGTTGATGGAATGGGCCCATCCAAAAACCTCACCCATAGCCCATGAGCTTGCCAATGATATGCATATGGCTCCAAGAAGTCCAGCATCAAAGAGTCCAATGGAGAGAGCGAAGCCAACGATTGGGTAGCCACCCATGATCGCAATTGCAGCTTGAGCAGCACCGTCTATATCTAATCCGCCGGGCTTGAAGAGCAATGTGCCTGTGAGAATTACGCACGCGATTGCAACTACTACTGTAAAGAATGCACCAACTGCAGTATCGAATTTCCCAAAGGAAATATCTTTTTCAGTCATGCCCTTATCTACTACCGAGCTCTGCTGGAAGAATATCATCCAAGGTGCTATCGTAGTCCCTATGTTCGCCATGAAAAAGAAGAAAAAATCACCTGTGAACCCACTGATAGGAATGGTTGGAACCAAACCTTTAGTGACATCGCTAAAATTGGGGTGAATAAGCAGAATCGCAGGAATATAGATCAGGTTGAGTACGCAGAAAAGGAGTACTATCTTTTCCCATGTCCAGTATCTCCCGTGCATGAATATAGTGAGCATCAAGATGGAGACACCGATTATCGTCAATATAGGCGGGACGCCAAATATATTTAGAGCAGCTGTCATCCCTATGAACTCAGTTACCATCGTAAGAAAATCCAAAATGCCCAAATCTATTAACGAGAACCAGCCCCAGAAAGAGCCAAAAGCGTCGAATATAGCCTCTGCATGTCCTCGCTTGGTGACCGCGCCTAGTCGCACAGTCATCTCCTGAACAACATATGCTACTGGGCCAAGTAGCACCAAGAGCCAGATTAAGCCAAAGCCAAATTTGGCGCCTGTTGCAGCATAGGTTATGATACCGCCTGCATCATTGTCCGCTACCATCACAATTATGCCTGGCCCAGCAAGTGCCAAATATAAACCCAGCCATTTTATAAACCTGCGATATTTGTAGTAAAACCATGCACCTTCCATGATTATTCACCTTCATAGTTTGACCCTCTACAGAGCTAAATAAATTTATAAGTTCTTATTCACTATCTCTATAGTTTAGTTCTTATTCACTATCTCTATAGTTTAATACTCTTGAATATACTTTCAAATTGGACTAACATTCATGCACAAATTTTATCTTAAAACCTGTGCATTTTCCCCATTAAAGCCGAAATTGAAGGACAATTATACCTAAATTAAGAGAAAAATACATTGTTTTTACTAAAATCAAAGCATCACAAAAAGTCAAAGCGTTGCTATCAAATTAAATAAGGCTTCAACCTAGATCACAGAGAAAGAGTATATAATACTAAAAAGAGGATGTAGTAATAAGTAATGATCAAAAAAGATTTCTGCAAAGACATCATTTCTCTCTTTTCCATTCAGGATTTACGCAGTTGAACTAAAGAATCAACAACAATAAACCTTCAACTCTATAAAGCACAATTTTAATTATAACGTCAATTGTACTTGATTTTGTGCTTTAAATGTGTAAATCCTAACTAGATTGAAATTGGAAACAAAGAAATATGACATGCAAGATAGGCAAAAGGCTTTCAGACAAGAGTTGAGTATTCGATCGGTTAAATATATCTGTAGTTCATGAATGTGAATCCAAAACTAACTTATATAAGTAGATTAGAGCGAATATACCACCTGCACAAAATTCTAGAAGATCCTTTCAATTACCCTTTTCCCAGGGAGTTTGGCCTCTCAACCCTCACAAGCCACCCTTGGAAATCACTGCAGGAAGCACATTCGCAGCATTTCCCATTCAGGATGTTAAGATGTACACTAAAATTGCAGGCATGCCTTTAGTTACTGTAATATACACAATTTTGCTGCCGATGGCAGACTTTACTATTTTTGGTTCATCCCGTCTCTTGCCGTTGGAACTGATTCTGCTACTGCGGCGATTATAGCAAGTGGATTGGTGGCAACAGCTATTCCTGAATCACCTAAATATGTTGAATACGCTGGTATGATCGCTCTCTGCTTGCAGCGACCTTGCTTCTCCTTAGAGGCCTTCTACAATTTGGTTTCCTCGCTGATTTTCACTTTCACACGATCTAATAGGGTTTCTCACATGTGTAATCTGCTGCTTGAGCAATCTCCAAAAAGGATATGCTGATTCATTACCACAAGCAAAGCATATGAGCAAATGAAAATATTAGATTTTTAATATCTATTACATATAGATTTCTTATTTATAGTTCTCTTTGTTTTATATTCATTAAATACTAATATATGGGTGATACAACTTGAAATCACTTTTTATTGGCATATGCGACTCAGTTCCAAAATCTAGTGATTTTTACATTTTTGATTGAAATCCGAATTCATAAGAAGAATTGAACTTCCAATAAAAATTAATACTCTGTATTTAGAAACTTCAATCTAGAAGTGTAATTACACGGGTTGTAACAAATTTTAAAACGGAATGATTTTTAATTTTACGTTCATATAGGATTTTGGTGCTGAGTCATCATATGCTATGAAAATATAGAGGATTTCGATAAACCTCTGATTTACATTGTATCAAATTGAATAAAATGGGAGTGGAAATAAATGTTAAAACAATCATCTAGTAGAATGAAGAAGGTACTGTCCATCTTGCTGACAGTCCTTTTTGTGGTATCTTTGACAGCTGTGGCAGCAAGTGCATATGGCGGTGGCTATGGGCGTGGCTGGGGCAACGGCGGCTATGGGGGAGTGTATGGATTGGGAGGATATGGATGGGATGCAGGAAGCCCGTTCCCCCCTTACTACCCTTACGCAGGCCCACAAGTTATTGCTATAGATTATCGATATTATAACCAGCCCAGAATTTGAGTTTATCGAAATCCGCTTTAGATTATAATTCATATTTCTTTATAGAGGATTCCGATTTATCCCTGATTTTTTTTCTTCGCGGGAATCTTGTTCAAAGCTTTCCCGCTAATTTATGTATTTGACCTTATTTTTGATCTCCTCGCTCATTATTCGTTGATTTCAAAAAAGCTCCACTTATTCTTAAAATAATTTATCTATTTTTAATATCATCAACTGATAGAGATAATAAAAAAGCTGTAAACAACATTTTTAGAGAAATTCGATAAATTCCTATCCATTTGAGTATGGGAGAATTTTAAATCTCTTAACAATAATTTTCACTCATGAGAACTTTTATTGATTTTGCTCTTAAAGAAAAATACAAACTTCTTAAGTTAGTTAAAGACAAATTTACCGAAATTAATTTCTTAATTGATTGGAAATTTTTTCGTATTATTTTTGAAACGACATAATGTGTCAAAAATAGTATTATAAGCTGCAGGAAAGATATACCATCAGCTTGAGAGACGATCTGTCGGCGAGCTCCGTGACAATTTTTCACTTCCAGACACAATAAATAACTACACGAAAACATCTTATTTCGGGATCTAGGTCAGAGTGCATTTATGGATCACAATATATTAGCTGAACATGACACATCATGTTTTTTTATATAGATGTCCTAATTATAGTACTAACTTTAAATATTTAGTGTCAAATGCACATAGTTCTGATCCCATGGACTATAACAACAACCTTTTGGATAAAAGATTAATATTCTACTGATATCCAGATCTAAAAACGTAAACAATATGAGGAAACATATTAAGAAATTCATTTCTCTTGAAAGTAAAAAATGGAAAAATTTGTTGGAAATTTATTAAGTGAAGCCGTGATATTAAAAAACTGAGATTCTGATTAAGTTTATTCGTATTTTTATTTTTGTTTAGAGTACTATAACATTATTTATTTTTCTGATGTTTTCTATTTATTATAATGATCTAATTCAATTAATTTCAGATATCCTATGAGCCTCATAAGCTCCAGGAGTCTTAAATCATCAATGTTTTCTTATTTTGGATGGAACTAAAAAAATTCAGATACTCTAGCACAGTACTTGTACAAGTGTGAAAAAAGTATAGTAAACATATTTTCTAATATATATTCTGAAATATATAGTATTTAATCTTTCCATATATATTATAAGATTTGAATACCAATTATCTAACAATCCATTGCAAAAATTTGTTTCTTTGCATATAAACGGACAATATTATTTGTAGTTATATTAATAATTAAAAAATTTAGTTGGGAAATTAATTGACAATCTAAAATTAATTGACAATCTAATATTTTCCCAGTGCACCTGCCAATGAAACGTGGATTATAAAGAATTAAGTGTCAATTTGAACACTAGGAAGGAGTAAAATAATTGGAACTTAGCATTGAGGCGGAAAAAAGTACATCTAGTCTCATAATAAATATTATAATAGAGTTTATTTAGAGTCCAATGCTGCTAATTCCTCTGTTTCAATTCTGTAGATTCAAAATAATATAAAGGAGTGGAATAAATGTTGAAACAATCATCTAGTAGAATGAAAAAGGTGCTAGCTATTTTGCTGGCAGTCCTTTTTATAGTATCTTTGACAGCTGTGGCAGTAAGCGCCGCAAATGAAATGAAGGATTCCTCGAGCGTACACCCAGACATGGGTGGAGGCAGCTCTTATGGCTTGGGAGATAATCCTTGTAATTACGTATGGTATGCATGCGGAACTCCATATGGATGCCCATACTGTATTGACTACCCTCTCAACCCTTATCATGCACCCGATTTTTAATTTTATATTGTAAATTAGCTATTTTATAGAGGATTCTAAATTACCTCTAATTTTTTTTTGCGCGGAAATCCTATCCAAACCTTTCCCGCTAAATTTTGTATTTGACCTTATTTTTATAGGTGTTTATCGAAATTCTCCTTGATTTCTTTCCTATATTTATGACAATTCGATTATACCATAATGTATTGGAACGTAAAGCTTCTACCACTAATAACCCAATAAATGCAAAAAAAGTCTTAGAAAAACATAAGTAAAATCAATAAATCCACTTGACGTCTACTTCATTGAAATTATAAGATAAAACACTCACATCTGAAGCTGGGGCCAACCTACATTACAATCGTTAAATGAGAAAATATTTAGTATTAAATGTCAGAATATAAATGCAAATTGGACTGGAAATAAACTTGTTTGTTTAAAATGAATAAATATATTTTTCTCTATGCTCTTAAGCTTGTGAGTAGTAATAGTACAAAAAAAATGGTAGTGGAAAGTTGACGTTGAGAATATACATATTTTTTACTTTAAAACTTATTCCCCAATGAAAACAATAAAAACAGAAGCTTGGTCAGTAAAACTATTGACTCTGCATCCTATTTTTTGTTGCGAAATAAAGGGATTGAGAGCCAATCACGTTTAATAGAACTTTCTGAGCACTACCAAAATCGATTCATCGTTGTTTTTTGGTAGTCATGTTCTACCTCACGATATAGCTTTCCTTGGGTTGTATATGAATTCAGACTAAAAATTTTTTCCTGAATAGCTACCTTGCAATTTAAAATGTTATTGTACTAATGGAGCTTTAAAAGTTCTGATAAGTTATACAAACAAAAAAAATATAGAAGTTAGATTAATAAATTAAAAAATATAATTACTAAGTAGAAATGTTTAATTTATATTATGAAGTATTAAACTATGCGTATTTGTTTAGTTATTTATCATCATTAATATATAAACAAATATCAGGAGACTGAAAATGAAAAAAGCGACATCTGATAAAGCAAGTCGAAGGCATACTATCATAACGATTTTAGGATTCACTGTGCTGACGTTTTCAATCCTAGTGAGCATCGCAGGTGCAACGCAGGATCCAATGGTTTGGAACTATAAAGGAAACACTCTTTCTGACCAAAATAACAAAGCAACTGAAATTAACCAGCAGAATTCAATCGATTGGTATACTAAAGGAAATGCACTGTATAATTCAAATAAATTTGATGAATCAACAAAAGCATATGACAAAGCAATTGAAATTAACCCACAGTTTTCAATGGCTTGGAACAATAAAGGAAATGCTTTATTGCAACAAAATAAATACGATGAAGCATTAAAAGCATATGACAAAGCAATTGAAATTAACCGGCAGGACGAAAATGCTTGGAACAATAAAGGATATGCTTTATCGCAACAAAATAAATACGATGAAGCATTAAAAGCATATGACAAAGCCGTTGAAATTAATCCTAAAAATCCAGATGCTTGGAACAGCAAAGGTGCAGCTCTAGCGAACTTGGGCAAGAACGATGAAGCCATACAAGCATATGAAAAAGCAAATGAAATTAACTCGCAGAATTCAATAGCTTGGCCCAATAAAGGAACTAATTTAGGCCTATTAGGCAAGCCCAATGGAGAAACAAAAGCAACAAAAGCATTTAACAAGGCAATTAAAACTAACCAGCAGAATTCAGATTTGTGGATCAATAAAGGATTTACTCTAAATAATTTAAATAAAACCGATGAAGCCATAAAAACATATGAAAAAGCAAATGGAATTAACCAGCAGAATTACGACATATGATATTATGAAAAAATTTTGACAATATATAAATGTTCTTTTAACCCTGCTTGACTCTGTATATTTTTTCTTTTACAATGAAAAAATATACAGAGTCAATAGTTAATATTTTCTCACCCATAAAGGATCATCTTTTCGATCAGTAAGATGGAATTCACCATCTAATTACCTTGTTTTCAAACCCTTTACTCGGGAGTTTGAAAATCCATCCTAACTGCTATATCTGAAACTTACCTACAAAGTATCTCTACCCCCGAAGGATAGAATAGATCATGACCTTTAGGAATAGATGAAATCTCAAATCCTGTACTATGTTTTTGATAACTCGATTATTCTATAAGTTATAGGAATGCACAAATCTTTACAGATTGTATCCTAGTAAATACAAAAAATTATTCGAAACATATAGACAAATTCCAATAAAATTTCTTCCCATTAATTTCATATTTTTTGGAAAAAAAGTTTATTTGCCATAAAACCCATCGGTTAGCAACAAGAGTAAATTCCTACATGCCTTAATTGTATAAGATATTTGCTCAAAAAGGGGCATTAGAATCACATTTTGTTTTCATTTATCACCGAATGTGAAATCCGTCATACTATTGAAATAGGACTTCAAAACTCTGTTTGCAGACATCGCCATTTTTCAGTAGATAGACACAACTCCGGATATTCGAGAGATATTAAGGGATATTCGGAAATCCCAATATTTTTTGATTATTTTCCTTCAAGATCAAGTATTTTTATCAACAGAAAGTTCATGGAATTAACATTTCATACGAAATTTAAATTCTTCTCTTATGTTTCAAAATTCCTGATTATATCCTTATTTCATAGAGGATAAACGAATTTAAATATTTTCACGCTCATTGTGTCAACTGTGATTTAATTGCCTCCATTTTTGGAAATATAAATAGGCCAACCGATTTATATAAAGTATGCTCAAGATTACATTCGCCAAGATACTAAGATAAATGCAAATAATAAAGATTTAAACATATGGGATATTCGAGAGATATATGGCAGGAGACGGACACGAAGGACAAAAAAAAATCCAATGTTGGATCCCGCTATCCATGTGGGAAAAAATAGAATCTAAGGGCTATGTAAGTCCTACACATGCAGTGATGAAATCATTTGAATTGTTACTTGAAAATATACAAAGGGATACCCGAGGATCCCATAACAAAGACCAGGGATATTCGAAAAATCCCATCGAATATTCGGAAATTCCAGAATTAAAAGCACGAATAGAGGAGAAAGAGCAACATATAGAAACACTCAAGAAAGAGCTGGAAAATATAACACAGATGCATAACAATTACATGGTACAAATGCAAACCCTGATAAATCAGAAGGCAATTGAAGTACCGGGAGCTAAGAAACCATGGTGGCGATTTTGGTAACTCTAATTTTCAGAAAAAACAAGGGTTCAAATTTTCCAAAAAACATTTAATGCCGTTTCTCAACCTTTTTTCCCCGCTTTTCGGTGAGGTGGAAACAGACATTTTTCAATACTGAAAACACAAGCTTTCGTCGCACTGGAAACTAAATCTTGAAACAGTCAACCAAATAATTGAAGACGATATAAGTTTTTGAAATGTTCATTTTTACCGTGGAGACTATGACTGAGATTCTTTATTGTAGAGAAGTTTCTACATAACCCAATAGCTCTACTGTTGCCTAACAAACTGTTCAAGCATACCCTCTGTATTCCAGCTTATGGAAGAAGTTACCATACCTATCTTCATCTCCAGGGTAATGGGTGACAAATTCTCCATGCCCTGGGTGCTCAGCCAAAATACCATTCATTTTATAATCATTGGGACCAGGGACCACAGGGTACCCACCGTTGTCATAACCAATGTGCACATGCCCAGGGTACCAGTAATCGTGCCAGTAACCGTCGTTATAACCATTGTAACCATTCCCATGATAACCATTGTAATTATCCCCACTAATAGGGTATGAGCTTGCTGAAGCAACTGTAAACGTTACGATGAGAAGGATAGCTAGTAAAATACCAATTGTTATTTTTATTCTGGAAAATGTTTGTTTTCTCACTTTCTTTCTCTCCGAAATTTTGCTTAATTTGATATATTTTTTGGACTATTATTTTTTAATCCTTTATCCATCGGCATACACACTGCGTACAATACTATTCAACCAACTAGTTATCCATATTTATAGTTTTAAGACTAAAATATTTAAATGGTGATACATTCTACAATCAGTGCATATATAGATACACATAATTTCAAATAGAATAATTAGGTAATTAGCAGCCAAAAGATATAATATATAATGAAAGATTAGTACTATACATAGAGAAGTATCTAAAATAAACTAAAATCAGAATAACAATAATCTATTGAATTCTACTGATTAGTAACGTGTTTTATTATGAAAAATGAAAATACCAAAAATCAAAAAACACGAGATATAACTTTGAATTGTAAGAAAAAAGCATAAAGCTCATTTTACCTTTTTACATTCTTAGAACTTATACACTTGAAGTACAAAACCAAGTACGATACTATATCTACAGTTTAGAAAGCTAATGGTTTGTTGCTATTGATTTTCCAGTTCAACTGCGTAAGCCCTAATTAAAATGAACATGGAATTCTTCGAATAACAAGCACAAATGAATAAAAGTACCTGCAAGTTAACTAATAACTGATTTACCGATCATCAACAATAATCAAAAAGTCTAGATATTAATATATTAATTAAATTAATGCAACTATGTAGACTAACACTCAGCTGAAGACTAAGTGAATTTTTGGTTCATTCCTTTCTCTTTTGAGAACAAGTCCCAAAGACAATCACGCGCATTCCAAGGATGTCAGATTTCAATTAGATTTTGATCAATGATAACGAATTTTTTGATGTTAATTACAGCAGTAATATATTGTATTTATCATGTTTTGTCTTGCAATCAGGACATTTCCATTTTCTATCCTTTAGTGTTAGATCAGATTTATTGTATTCACAAATATTAGCCGATGATATGTGGGCCATCCGAACAGAATCTGAACTCTGAAACTTCAACATATAAAAATATTCAAAATTACACACAAACCTTTATATATTCCACAGACAAATTGATTTATATCTCTCAACTAAAAACAAGTAATTAATCCTCTATCATATCATACTAAACAAAAGAGAAGGAACACTTAACGTTTCCCCTATCCTGCTCTGCGGCGGTTGGCATATCCGTACTAAATATGCAAGGACAAGGTTTTAGCGATTCTAACTTGTCCGAATAAATGAGTTAACAACTTGGCTGCAAACACCCCTTTTCCGACAGGTTCTAGACTTCTCCTGTAGGAATTCGGGTTCTTCTGCTTTTTAATTAAAATTTCAATTCTTTAAACAGTATTCTTAAATATTTTTATGACATGAATTCAGCTGACTTCCCCATTTATCTAAATTCTGGGTAAGTGCATTATATAAAGAACTGTTCACCACAGTTTCATTCCCTTACAACTTATTTCGAGAACACTGCTTAGTTTTGATATTTTTTTATGTAGGATGTTTAAGAGAATATAACTTATAATTATAAAAGACGAGTAAATATAAATATAAGATCATCTAAGCATTAAAACAACTTTTCATGGGGTCATTGATTGTAATTCATTCTTCTTCGCAGACCCACAAATAAAAATTCTCGAATTAATAATTGGATCTCGTCCATGAGTTATTGGAAATAGTAACCATAAGATTCTCTCGATTTTGTTCCTGAATTGTGAGATGTGCTCGTTTTCAGATTTTATCAATAATTTAAAGACACAACTTTTTAAACATCAATAAGTTTTTATAATTAAAAATACTTGATATACAAACTTTATAACTTTTGAAAATAATTTAGTTCTCCTTAAGAAGGAATGACATGTATTAATTTCCTTAGGAAATTCAAAAATTTTGAAAATAATTTCGTTCTCCTTAAGAAGGAATGACATATATTAATTTCCTAAGGAAATTCAAAAATTTTGAAAATAATTTAGTTCTCCTTAAGAAGGAATGACATATATTAATTTCCTAAGGAAATCCAGAAATTTTGAAAATAATTTAGTTCTCCTTAAGAAAGAATGACATATATTAATTTCCTAAGGAAATTCAAAAATTTTGAAAATAATTTAGTTCTCCTTAAGAAGGAATGACATATATTAATTTCCTAAGGAAATTCAAAAATTTTGAAAATAATTTAGTTCTCCTTAAGAAGGAATGACATATATTAATTTCCTAAGGAAATCCAGAAATTTTGAAAATAATTTAGTTCTCCTTAAGAAGGAATGACATATATTAATTTCCTAAGGAAATCCAGAAATTTTGAAAATAATTTAATTCTTCTTAAGAAGGAATGACATATATTAATTTCCCAAGGAAATTCAAAAATCATGAAAACAATTTCGTTCTCCTTAAGAAGAAATAATATATATTAATTTTCTTTAAGACTTTCTGAAAATTAGATAAGCCTGGCCAAATCGATATTTATTAATGCCAGAACAAAATAAAAAATGCTTTACCTAGTGATTTATCTGATAAAGAATTAAAAAAAATTAAGGCCAATGTCCCTAAACCCAAAACTAATCAAGTTAGAAACAACAGAAATAGCTGGATGATACAGTTATGATGCTGCTCAGATAGGCTCTTAGAAAACAGATATAAGTAAATATTTACTAAATAAATATTTTTTTATGTGATGCAAATTAAAATAAAAGGTTTAAATAATATATTTAAACTTTTTTTATATAGTATTATGTTGTATAGTTATTAAATTAATACTATATATAATTAATGATGTAGCAAATCAAAGAGTAGATGAAAATGAATAAATTGGAGTGTTTTTCTCAAAAAAGAAAAAGTAAGCTCCTTAGGAAATGGATATTTATGATCGCTTCCTAAGGAGATTTTTGTATTAACGTTTTTTAATAATTATAGGTTCAATAAATTTCACTCTTTCATCCAAGAGTAATTCATTCAAAGCCTCATCTGCAGACGCTATCTCGGTTATTATTTTTTGTCTTCCATACCTGCCTTTGAACTGTATACCTGTCGATATTAATCCAAATATATCAAGTTCAGACACCAAATCTTTAACTCTTCTTGAGGTTACTGTTCCTAAGGAAATAGCTGTACACATGTCTATGTAAAGTGGGTATAAGTTTGTTACTGTTGGCTCAAGGCGTTTTGCTTTAAGTAAACATATACAAGCGGCTAGTACGATTTTAGACTGGGTTGGTAGTTGTCGAACATGTGACCTTACCATGTCATTTTCCACTTTTACAAACGCTTTGCGGACATCCATCTCCTCTATTTTGTTCGCCCCGTTTCCTTCGGCAATTTCTCCTGCAATCCTGAGAATATCTATCGCTCGCCTTGCATCGCCATGTTCCTGAGCAGATAATGCTGCACATAATGGAATTACCACATCATCTAATGCACCATATCTAAAACCAAGCTCGGCTCTTGTCCGAAGTATATCTATCAATTGTTCAGCGTTGTATGGTGGTATAGGAATTTCGCAGTTTCCGACGACACTTCGAACATGCGGTTCCAGTTGGGATTTCAGTTTGAAATCATTTGTTATACAGATTACGCTAGGTGTATAACCTGTGACGTCAGATATTGTTCTAACGATACTGTTTATAATGTTTGGTTCTTGTGACTTATCCAGTTCATCAAAGACGATTATCATCATACCATCGTAATAACGGAAAAGATCGCTGAAATAAACCCTATAGTCTGTTGCAGAATGTCCTAAACTACTCGGCATCACCCCAGCTACATGGGGCATCTGTGCGATGATGGTTCGCCACATATTATATTCAGATGGTGTCTGCACGCAGTTGACATAAATTGTATGTAGAAGTATTCTTTTTTCTGAAGCAACTTCCAATAAGTCCTTTAAAACAAGTTTAGTTAGCATCGTCTTACCTGTGCCAGAATGCCCAGAGACAAATATGTTATGGGGTACACAATCTCGAAAAACATCTTTCATATATGCAATATACTCCTTGATCTGTTCTGTACGGTGCAGAACATTACTTAGGCGTTCGGGTGTATACGCAGATAGCAAAACACGTTTTCTAAGAAAAATAGAGTCTTCCAATTCCGATTCTGCTCGGATCATATTTTTGTCCATTAGACCACATCCATACAGAAAAGCGTAGTCTTCAAGCTCTCAATAAAAAAAAGTAGAAAAACTTTAATATCAAAAATAACGTATAGTCTATTTATCATTACAAGTTCCTCTTAAGGGGATTGGGTCCAGGCTCCACCCTGGACCTCTAAATATTATACTTTTCTTATTTAGAAGTTTTATATTGTATATAAACTTTTTATTTCCTGTTAGAAAACATACATTGAGTTTCTGGCTCTCTAAGAAGATTTTTAGAGCCTGACTATAACAGATGGTGCCAAATTTGTTGACTTTGTGAGCTGAAGGTGATATATGTCTTCAGCCTGAGAGATGATTGGCTGGATATATCCTTACAAAATTCTCACATCCATGTACATAAGTACATAACTACACTAAGACATTTTATATCTTGGGCAGTTGAATATTTATTACTATTAATTCTGAGTTCAACCGCATAAATCCTATGTACTAACAGAGCTCATAATCCTTTTTTTGGAGTAAAACGGTAATGATAAATATTCTCTTCTGTTTGTGAGACTGTTCTTATAGATATATTTATATCAATTATTTTTTGATAGATATCGCGTTTGTGGACAATAGGCCACCAACCATATAACAAAGTATTTATTGGCTCCCACATGGCATCCCAGTCCATTATCAGGAGCTCCTCGGAGAAAAGAGATTTCATCAAACTTTCTTCAAAGGTCGAAAGCAGTCTAATTGTCAGAAGACACAAAAAAAGAAAAATACGAGCTATTAGAAAGTTTGTTCTTCCTTGATAAAGAATTCTTCTTGGCTCGATTTCAGTAAGGAGGTTCTTGTAAGAGAAGTGATTCCGTATAGCTTTTGTGAGGTTAACTTCGATTTCTTTATTGACTTCGTCAGGAGGAAGATGTATCATTATTTCAAGAGGTTTTTCAAGGGAAATTCATCCACAGCATTGTAAATATATTCTTCTGCGTTCGGATTCAGCTCTTTTTCATGAAACGGAGCAGGGTCAAAAGAATTACTAAGTTGCTCCAAGCTATCGAGTTCCAGTTCGATAACAAATTTTCCGGTATGCTTTCGATAATGAGCTTCCGTTCCGTCAGGTAAATTTTTTTCTCCTGTCTTGATTAATGCCTCTTCCTCTCGAATTGATTTAAAATGTGCAATTAATTCGTGAGTTTAATACAATAAAATCTATTAGTTTTTATATAAATTTTCAAAATTGAAGGCTAATTTTTTTAATAGGACAAAGCGTAAAACCATTGGGTCTTCAGCCTAGTGGATGTAAGCGTCAACCTCACCCCCCGGTTCCGTATGTAATTTTCGGCTGCTTCTTTGCTAACATTCCTGACAGTAGATGCAAAATATCCCTCACTCCATAGTGTATGTTCTTTCCAATAGTATTTTTCCCCAAATACTCTTTTCGAGTTTTCCATAGCCTAATTGTTGTCTTTTGTTTTAGTTTTCGAATGATTGCAAGAGTGCTGACTTTTGGCTTGTTCTTAACGAGTAACATCAAAAAATTCGTTATCATTGATCAAAATCTAATTGGAATCTGACATCCTTGGAATGCGCGTGATTGTCGTTGGGACTTGTTCTCAAAAGAGAAAGGAATTAACCCAAAATTCACTTAGTCTTCAGCTGAGTGTTAGTTCACAAAATACTGTATTAAGAGAAATCAAAATGTAACTATAAGATTGAATTAAAACTTCAGCTTAGTGTTGAAAGAAAAAAAGAAAGAAATCTCAATATCTCAAAAGGAAATATCGTTTTTCACTGCTGATCAAAAAAGATAAACGTAAGCCACCATCGTTATAGTTGCTGTTATTTCTAGAAATCCGTAGAAATTCTCTTAAACAAAAAATTTCCATTAATTTGAACCTAATGATTTATATATTATTACTTATTAAATTATAACTTTCTTATTTGCCTATTGCAGCCGATAAACACTAATTTTCTACTAAGTTATCAATATAGAACTTACGCACTGAATGTCAAAAACCAAGTACAATAGGCACTACAGCCTAATGTATACTTTAAACTTTCGAGAGTTTAATGCCATTGATTTTTTTGGTTCAACCACGTAAGTCCTATATTCATTGAGCCATTATTTGGGTATGTTCGTTACAGATCAAATTTGACAAAACTGTCTAATTTATTTTATTTGCCCACATTTGAGAATACCAATACAATTTGTTTTTTGTGAATGTATTTTTGTTGTTCGTTTTTAGTGATATCCCCCAAATTTTGGCCAGTATTATTTTTTATGCCCTAGCTTCATCAATCTGCCAAACGTGGGGCAATAGTTGCGTTATTAAATGTATCCCCTGCAAATTCTCCCTTATTAATGGCCCATCCTGGATTTTCTCCACTGTTGTATCTGGTTGCTCCATTAGTTCCATTAAGGTAGGTATCTCCTGGATGTTCTCCAGTGTTAACTGTGCCTCCGGGTAAATAACCAAAGTTAAAGGTAGATCCTGCATAAGGTCCCATATAAACTTTTGTTCCGGGACGAAGGCCACTGTTATATGTATTTCCTGAATTCAGTCCCTTGTTAATTGTGTTCGAAGCCGCTTTTCCTGTATTAATGGTAGTGGCAGACCCTGCATAAGGTCCCTCATTAACTTTGGTTCCTGAAGATGTCGGTGCTCCTGAAGATAACATTTGGCTTCCTAAGGATGGCGGTATTGGACCTGGTCCGTCAGCTGTGATTGCTGGATTGGGATCTGGATCCAACTCCGTTTTAACTTTTTTTGCTACATGTGATCCCTTATGATGGGAACTCTTGTTTTTAACGTCTGAGTTGTTGTCTGTTGCCGCAGCTGTCACAGATATTAAAAAAGATATTACTATTAAAAGGCATATTGTTGCTTTTTTTATGTCAACTCTTTGTTTTTTCGTTCTTATCCTCTCCTTCTTTTGGTCTAGTTTGTATATTATTTAGACGGTTACGCTTCTTGAAATATCAAGTGTGAATAATAACACCTATAGGAATATTACTCGCACAATGAAATTTTTGATCCCCAGTATTTAACATATTAAGTAATTCTAGGATATAAATCTATACAGCTTAAATATATATAAGCATTTTATGCTATATACAACCACTCTTGTTTATAAAAAAACATGATTTTCAAACGATCCCAAAAGAAAAACTAACATTTTCGGATAGCATGAGCTAATTTGTTCTGCTCAAGTTCAGGTAGCACTTCATCAATCACTTTTCTGATTTCAAGTTTATCATAAGTTCCCAAAACAATTCCATGCTGATTAAGGGAATGGGTTGTAACAAACATAAGAAAATTTGAATCAAGATTCCATACTTTGGCTATTAAAACATTAATAAAAAATGATGAGCGATTCAGCCTGGATAAAACCATATCAATGGCCATCTTGACTGAGATTCAATAAACAATTTTTGGTTGGTTGATTTGATTTAACTGTCGATCATCGAGCATGTTTTTTACTTTTCTATTGGTTAGTAATCAGACGTATATATTACATCAAAATAGATATCTTCAACCAATTTTGTGTAGGCTGAATTATTGAAAAAATGAACAAATTTGTAAGATGTATGCGGGAGGTCGGAAAATAGCAACTCTTTAAGATAAAAAATTATTATCCTGTACAAATATAGAGATTCAAGAAAAATTGAAAAATGTACGATTTTTACTAAGAATAACAATTTTGATTTTTTTCCCCATCCATTAAATATTTTTTCTCACTGTTTTAATGATTTTTTACATGAAGACTACAGCAAAAAAGTTATTTAATACTAAGGCGGAAAGTCCATTCCTCAGAGTGTATCAGCCATGTAGGGACTGGTAGTTCACTAGAGTTATTCTATCAATAAATCCCCCCTCCTCTTTAGATTAGATTTTACTGTTTCTTTAATTAAGATTAGTATTATACGCACCTTAGGTTTAAAATCAAGTGCAGTTGCTTTAGGGTTTAAACTTATATTTTCGACGCTTCTTTGTCTAAGGTTATTGATTTTTTAGTTTGACTGCGCAAGTCATACTAAATATTTATTTATTTTTTACTGTGATATACTTAGACACTGTTTTATCATTGCTACCATCAGCATTTTTTATTTTTAAGCTAACTTTGTAACTTCCGACTTTAGTATATTTATGTACAGAGTTCTGGTTTTTTGAAGTTTTTCCATCTCCGAATCTCCAAGACCATGAATTAGGTGATCCAGTACTTTTATCATTAAATCTTACTGTTAATGGCGCTTTCCCAGATGTAGGATATGCAGAGAATGCAGCAATAGGAAGTACTGGTTTTGTAGGATATGCAGAGAATGTGGTGATAGGAAGTACTGGTTTTGCTGGAAGAGAACCTATAAATTGCCCGAATGCCATAGGACTTTCACCTACATCCACTGTAGCGGTAACTTTGTTTGTTGCTGCGTCAATTATGGAAACACTATTGCTGCCGCTGTTTACAACATAAGCTTTTTTCCCATCCGGCGTGACCGCAACTCCGATAGGTTGGAATCCTACATTCACCGTAGCTGTAACGTTGTTAGTTGCAGTATCAATTACAGAGACATTATTAGTGTATTCATTTGTCACATATGCCTTTGTTCCATCTGGATTTACTGCAATTCCATTAGCTCCACTTCCAACAGTCACTGTGGAAGTAACTGTGTTTGTGGCTGTGTCAATTACAGAAACAGCTTTGTTGACTATGTTTGTTACATATACTTTTGTTCCGGTCGGGTTGACTACTATTCCACTAGGATAATTTTCTACATTCACCGTGGCGGTAACTGTGTTTGTTGCTGTATCAATTACAGAAACATTGTTACTGACCATATTTGTCACATATGCCTTTGTTCCATCTGGACTGACTGCAATTGCTTGAGGATAACTTCCTACAGGCACCGTGGCTATCACAGTGTTAGTCATAGTGTTAATTACAGAGACAGTATTGCTGACAATGTTTGTTACATACACTTTTGTTCCAGCTGGGTTGATTGCAACTCCAAAAGGTTCGGATTCTACATTAAATGTGGATGTAACTTTGTTTTTGGTAGTGTCAATTATAGAAACGTTATTGCTACCTGCGTTCGTCACGTATACCTTCTTTGCCTCCGAGTTTACTGCAACTCCACAAGGTAAGTCACCAACATTCACTGTGGATGTAACCTTGTTTCTAGCTATGTCAATTACAGAGACAGTATTGCTGCCCGCGTTCGTAATATATGCATATGGCTCTGCGCCTGCAATACTCACCAGGATTAAAAGTGTCAAAATAGTAGTTCCTAAAGCCTTTAAGAGTGTATACCTTCTAATTGCTTTATCATTCGTCCCTTGTCTCATATTTAGCCTCTATATTTGGATTTCGATATTAATGATGAAAACTAGCTACAAAAATACAAATAGATAATATTTCATTCTGCAAAGTAAACTTTTCTACTGGATATATATATTTTCTAATTTATCTAAATGGTATTATATTATGCTTAGTTATCAAATTTACAAAAATCTTAATTATGTCATCATGGCAACAACATTTTAACTTGCAAAACAGTTATTCTGAAGAAAAAATCCACAAATAGACAGCATAATTCATTAAAGCTGGAACTATAGTGGAACTCGATAAACTCCTGAATTTCATTATATGTTTATAAATCGTATGTATTATCACTCGTGAAAATCAGAAGTTTATCGAAATCTTCTTAAATTTTCATGGTACTCGGTGATTAAAAAGTATGTTTAGTTTAGTTTAACGTGCTCAGAAGTAACAAGATAAACTACACTTTCACAGATATTACAGCAGTGATCAGCAATCCTTTCAATGTAGCGAATCATGAAAAGTAAATATGTGGCTTTGGAAATTATATTTTTATCTTTTGCCATCATTTCTATCAACTCGACCCATACTGTATAAAAAAGTGTATCTACTTCATCGTCTCGAGCTGCTGTCGCCCTTGCTAGTTCTTGGTCACGTGTCTCGAAAGCCTTGAGGGAATTCTCAAGCATGTATGCTGCAATATTTGCCATTTTTTTCGAATCTACAAGAGGTTTTATATGGCCACCCTCGATTTTTCCGGGAATTTTTGCAATATTTATTGATAATCCCATAATCCTTTTGAGATCTGCTGAGATTTTGAGAGCGGATATTATAAGTCGAAGATCACTGGCTATTGGTTGCTGAAGCGCGAGTAAATCAAGGATGGAAACCTCAATTTCGTCTTCAAATTCGTCCACTTTTGCTTCAACGGCAAATATTTTTTCAGCCCTTTTGACATCTAGATCTATAACTGCAATCATCGAATCGCTGAATATCGATTCAACTGTCTTTCCAAATGAAAGTACAGACTCTTTGAGCATGTCCAAATGTTTTAGGTATCGTTCTCGCGCCATTTTTCAATCACCCAAACCTACCAGTGATGTAATCCTCAGTAAGTTTTTCTCGAGGATTATGAAAAATCTTTCTAGTTTGGTCGAATTCAACCAATTCCCCCATCAAGAAAAAACCCGTATAGTCTGATACTCTGGCTGCTTGTTGCATATTATGAGTTACAATTACTATAGTATAATCTTTTTTAAGGTCCATGATAAGCTCTTCAATCTTTGAAGTGGAAATCGGATCGAGAGCGCTGCACGGTTCATCTAAAAGAATAATTTTGGGCTTTACTGCCAGAGTTCTGGCTATGCAAAGTCTCTGCTGCTGCCCGCGACTTAGGGAAAAGGCAGGAGACTTGAGCCGTGATGATGTTTCCTCCCAGAGGGCAGCCGACTGAAGTGAACTCTTTACAAGATTATCTATATCTTTTTTAGTTACACCATGAATCCGTGGACCATATGCAATATTGTCATAAATAGACATTGGAAATGGGTTTGGTTTTTGAAAAACCATCCCTACATGTTTTCGGAGTTCAACAACATCCACGCCTTTTCCGTAGACGTTTTTGCTTTCGATCAAAACTTTTCCTTCAACTTTACAGTTTTTGATAAGATCGTTCATTCTGTTTAAGCAACGGAGGAAAGTGGACTTACCGCAACCGGAAGGACCTATAAGAGCTGTTACACTGTTTTTGGTAATCTGCATGGAGATATCTTAAGAACTTGTTTTTCCCCGTACCATAGATTAAGGTTTTCTATTTCTATATGGGGTTGAGATATATTTTGGGGTTGGGTTGATACATTTACTAAAGTTTCAGTCATCAAGAACCTCAATTATTATGTGAACTACCACTCAGCTAAAGACTTAATGGTTTCTCGTTTCATACCCGGAACCATTGCTCGTAAGTCCACGAGCTCTACCCCACATTCTATAGGTAAATTAGATTACTACTAGATCCTGACTTTGTAATGCAAATTTCTTA
>Ga0326728_10006792_pt1 | contig 30368 bp, 22 predicted proteins | sample MB3enrmetagenome_FD_207602 | JGI IMG/M metagenome (GOLD analysis project Ga0326728, IMG submission 207602) | Lab enriched peat soil microbial communities from McLean, Ithaca, NY, United States - MB31MN | ecosystem: Environmental > Terrestrial > Soil > Wetlands > Peat | place: USA: New York...
GCCTTGGAGGTGGCGTACGTCGGCAGGTTGGGGCGTCACCTGCTGCAAGAGGAAGATTTGGCAATGCCGCTCGATATTCGGGATCCGAAATCCGGGATGGATTACTTTACGGCCGCCACTCTTTTCTCAAAAGCGGCAGAGGCGGGCACTCCGATTCAAAACTTCGGACCCGGCGGGACCATTCCGTTTTGGGAAGACATCTACCCCGGAGCAACCGGTGTACCTCTTTACTTCAACTGTGCTCCGGGAACTGGGAGCTTTACCGGCAGTCCCACAGCAACGCAGGCAATGTATGACCTCTACGCCTGCAACTTGCATAACGAAACCTACGCCCTTTATCAGGCGGATGTGCCGGGCGTGGCTCCAGTCAGTGGGACGGGTGGCTGCTTCCCCTCATGCGCAACGCTCAACGGTCAGACTACACCTACACCTTATGCATTTTTCGATCCTCAGTTCTCTTCACTAATGGCATGGAGAAGCATCGGTAACAGCTCCTACAACGCCCTGCAAGTAATGTTACGCCGCAAAATGAGTAGCGGCTTGCAATGGGACTTCAACTACACGTTCTCGAAGTCCCTGGATATTGGTTCCAATGCAGAACGCTTGAACTCTCATAATGCGACCTTTGAAGGCTTCAGTCAGGTAATTAACGCGTGGTCGCCAAATCAATTGCGGTCGGTATCTGATTTCGACACCACCCATCAGATAAACACCAACTGGGTTTACCAGTTGCCGGTGGGCCGGGGGAAGACATTCGCCGCCTCCACCAACACCTGGGTGAATGGCATCATCGGCGGCTGGGAGTGGTCGGGACTGGCGCGCTGGACGAGTGGATTTCCCACCACCATCTACGCTTACTGCTGCTACCCCACTAACTGGTATCTGGAATCTTCAGCCATCTTGTTTGGGCCAAGGCCGCAAACGGGGGCATTTATTGACAAGGACGGCGATCCCAACATCTTTAAAGATCCGCAAACAGCAATTAGTTCCTTCCGCTACTCGTATCCGGGAGAATCAGGACAGCGGAACGAGATCCGGGGTCCAGGATATTTCGGAATCGATAGTGGCTTGAGTAAGACTTGGCCAATCAAAGAATCGCAAGACCTGAAGTTCAGCTGGGAGGTATTCAACGTCACGAATTCAGTACGGTTTGACGTTGGGCCGTTGCCGCAGAACAACGGTCAGATTGATCGGGGACCGGCATTTGGCAAGTACACCAGCACATTGACAACTCCACGCTTGATGGAGTTCGCATTGCGCTACAGCTTCTAGCCGTTGGCAGCTCGGGACCATCGGATGCTCGAGGTGTCTGCGGTGTGTTTCCATCTCAAGTATTCGTTACGTTAACGGCCCTCGCTGTCATGGCGTGAATGGTTTCAATGTTTCCCAGCAAGACCTTTTACAGCCCGGGAGGAAAGATGCGTTACTGTTTGTCGTCGTTTCTGATCGCTCTTATCTGCGCAGTACCTGTCTGGGGGCAGTCGTCCGGAGTTGCCGCCGACCTGATAATTCGTAACGCCAAAATCTGGACCGTAGATCCCTCTCGCCCCGAAGCTGAGGCGGTTGCGGTCCTCGGCGATCGCATTGTCGCCGTCGGATCCAATCGCGAATTGGACGTCTGGCGTGGCGCCGGGACACGCGTCGTTGATGCCGGTGGCAAGCGTCTCCTGCCGGGGTTCAACGATGCCCACCTGCATTTCATGTCGGGTGGGTCGCAACTTGACAACGTGCAACTGAATGACGCTGCGAGTGTGCAGGAGTTTGTTCGGCGCATCGGCGAGCGCGTGGCAAGAATGACCAAAGGTGAATGGCTATTGGGCGGCGATTGGGACGAAACGAAGTGGAGCCCTCCGCAGGTGCCCACGAAGGAACTAGTAGATCCCGTCACGCCCCAAAATCCGGTTGTCGTGGATCGCTATGACGGTCACATGATCCTGGTCAACTCGCTGGCACTGAAGCTTGCTGGAATTACTGCGCAAACTCCTGATCCGCCCGGAGGTATCATCGTCCGCGACGCTCAAGGCAATCCCACGGGCATCTTGAAAGATGCCGCGGAGGACTTGGCTTTCAAGGTCATCCCAGAACCCACACATGCCGAGCGACGACACGCCATTGAGCGCGCCCTCGAACATGCCGCTTCACTTGGTGTCACCAGCGCTCAAGACATGAACCCGCCGTATGCGGATATAGCCATCTACTCTGAGCTTCTTGGTGAAGGCAAGCTGACAACGCGCATCTACGCCGCTCCCCTGATTACGGATGTTGACGACCAGGTTAAGATCGGCATCCGGCACGCATTCGGCAGCTCCGACCTGCGCATCGGCGCGGTGAAAGCTTACTCCGACGGTTCTTTGGGCTCACGCACAGCCTATTTTTTCGAGCCCTTTACGGATCAGCCCGGCAATCGCGGACTGCTCTCCGAGGAAATGCATCCGATCTCGCTCATGCGGGACCGCATGATGCGCGCCGACGCGGCCGGCTTGCAGATTTGCACGCATGCCATTGGCGATGCTGGCATTTCCGCGATCCTTGATATTTACTCCGAAATCGAAAAAGCCCACGGTCCCGCGGATCGCCGTTGGCGGATTGAGCATGCGCAACACCTGGCCGCCAGCGACTTCGACCGCTTTGCTCAGCTTCATGTCATTGCCTCCGTGCAGCCCTACCACGCGATTGACGATGGCCGCTGGGCTGAGGGCCGGATCGGTCACGATCGAGCGAGCCGGACTCACGCCTATCGCACGTTTCTCGACCACGGCGTCCGCCTCGCGATAGGCACGGACTGGAATGTCGCCCCACTCGATCCCATGTTGACGCTCTATGCGGCGACAACGCGAGCCACGCTGGACGGCAAGAATCCTAATGGATGGTTTCCCGAGCAAAAGCTAACCATTAAAGAGGCCATCGAGGGCTACACGATGGGATCCGCCTTTGCGGAGTTTCAGGAGAACGTGAAAGGCTCGATTACTCCGGGCAAGCTGGCGGATATGGTGCTGTTAAGCGACGACGTACTTAACATCGATCCAGCGAAGCTGCGTAATGTCAAAGTCGTGAAGACGTGGGTAGGTGGCAAGCTGACCTATGACGCCACTGCCGCCAAGCGGTGAAGTGCATGCCTGAGAAAACCGACAACTCACCTTAAGAAGATGATGCTGTCAGCATGTGAATTGACCTTATGGCAATACTGCCGGACCAGGAAACTATGAATCGCTTCGCTCTCAAATCGATCTGCTGCCTGGCCTTTGTGCTCGGGCTGTTGTGTCCCGCACTCGCCGAACGTCTGGCCGATCCATCCCGCGCAGCTACCTTGGCAAAGGCTTATCGCTTCCAACGCGGTGGATGGATCTATGTTCATCTTGAAGGCTCGCCGGCCGAGATCGGCTATCAGCACGGATATCTCCTCGCTCCAGAAATCGCTGACCTGCTCGCCGCTCTCAAGCTTTTCGATACCCATCATTCCCAAAAAGGATGGGCCTTCTTCCGCAATGTCGCTCGCGACCAACTCTGGAAACATATTGACTCAGAATACCAACAGGAACTCCAAGCGATTGCCGAGGGCGCTCGTGCCCATGGCCTTGCATTGGACGTATACGACATCGTTGCCTTGAACGCATGGGAGGAAGTCCCCGATTACTATCTACCGTGGCTGGACAAACGGCAGCACGCCGCGCGCAACCCGAAGCTCAAGGCGCCCGGAAACTGCAGCGCTTTTATAGCAACCGGCACATACACGAAAGATCACGGTATTGTGCTTGCGCACAATAACTGGACCAGCTACCTCGCGGGCGAGCGCTGGGTGATGATCTTCGACATCGTTCCTCAACGCGGCCAGCACATCTTGATGGACGGCCTTCCCGGTATCATCACTTCCGATGACGACTTCGGCATCAATTCAGCAGGAATCATGATCACTGAAACCACGATCACGCAATTCGAGGGGTGGGATCCTGAAGGCAAACCGGAATTCATGCGCTCACGAAAGGCGTTGCAATACGCGCAGAGCATTGACGATTATGTCCGCATCATGAAGGACGGCAACAATGGAGGCTATGCCAACGACTGGCTCATCGGCGACCGCAAGACCGGCGAGATTGCTTATCTGGAACTCGGCCTCAAGAACACTCCGCTCTGGCGCAGCCACGACGGCTACTTCGTCAGTTCCAACTTTCCTCGCGATCCAAAGCTTATTCGAGAGGAGGCGAGCGGGTTCGATCCAAACAATACTTCATCCTCGATGAACGCCCGCCGCGTCCGTTGGGAAGAACTGATTCAGCAAAACAAAGGCAAAATCGACGTGGAACTCGCACAGCAGTTCTTGGCCGACCACGTTGATAGCTTTGATCACAAGCCCCAGCCCAACGAGCGCACGCTCTGCGGTCATGCGGACACCTCGCCACGTGGCATTAAAGAATGGGAGTGGGATCCTTTCGATCCGGGGGGCGCCGTCCAGGGCAAAGTCACCGACAGCGAAATGACCGCCCGCATGAGCTTTGTGGCGCGGGCAGGTCATCCCTGCGGGGAGGACTTCATTGCCGGCAAGTTCCTCGAACTGCATCCCGAATATTCCTGGCAGAAGCCGCTGCTGCGCGACATGAAGGCGGGTCCCTGGGTTGAGTTCAGCGCTGGGGACAAGACTCACAGGTGATGTGTCTTATATAGCGCGAAGTTGATCGAACTTTCATGACCAGTAGACTTCACCGGTCGACCATTAGAAAGCCGGGAAGCTCTTCGAATTGTATCCCTTTGGAGAACTGGCGCAGAAAAACTGCGGGATTCGATTAAAACCTTAATGTCGGGGTCGTCCCACATATTACGAGTGCTACGAAGGGTGGCCGGCGTGGCTCACGAGCAAGTGGGAGAACAATTCCTCGGCGACCGAGCCTACGACAGCGATCCCCTGGATGCGCGTCTCGAACAGCAGTACGGCATCGAGTTGATCGCGCCCCACACGTCCAACCGCAGCCGGCCCAAAACCCAGGACGGACGCAAACTTCGGCGCTTCTGCCGACGCTGGAAGATCGAACGTTTGTTTGCCTGGCTCCAGATAGCTACGTAACAATCCGCGCGCCGGGCGGCTCTGCTGGTGGTACTTCTGCCGGCCGAGCACCTGCTCGATCCAGTGGGCTTCGCCTCCGAATCGGATCGCTTGGCTGGCGTTCAGAAAAGCCTTTCAAACGCTCTATCTTCCCAAGAGCAATCGTTCCAGTACCGGACCGAGGGCCAGGGCAGGAAGATAGCTCAGGGCCACCATTATTATCAAACAGACTGTCAGGAGGACCCCGAACACAAAGGAATGGGTCGGAAGAGTCCCCGACGAAGAAGGCGTGTTTCTCTGACGACCAAAGAGAGCGGCGAATGCCAATGCAGGAATAGCCAAGCCGAACCTACCCGCCATCATCGCCAACGCCGTGGTGAGGTTGTAAAAGGGCGTGTTGGCACTCAGACTGGCAAAGCTCTGGCCATTGTTGGCGAAGCAGGAAGTGTAAGCAAACAGAATCGCCGTAAAACCATGCGGGCCGGTGTTGACGCTAAGCCCGGAAAGTCCCAGCCTCGTGCTCACGGCAACAGCGGTGAGTGGCAGGACGGCCAGCGGCGCAGCCAAAGCATACAGCATGATCGTTTTGTTCTCCGCTGGCCCTATCTTCTTCCCCAAGTATTCAGGCGTGCGCCCAACCATCAGTCCCGCTAGAAACACGGCGATCGCAGCGGCCATCACCATGCTGTAAAGGCCTGTCCCCAGCCCTCCAAATACGAGTTCACCCAGCAGCATGTTGAGCAGCAAAACCATGCCCCCGAGCGAGGTGTAGCTGTCGTCCATTGAGTTGTTTGATCCCGTGGCCGTGTTGGATGTGACGACCGCCGTGAGGATCGAACCACCGATGCCGAAGCGCACCTCCTTACCTTCCATGTTCCCACCGGACTGGAGGCGACTGTGTCGGGAATCCACGTTCCCGATGTGGGCGAATCCCCGTTGTTCAAAGTGATGTACGAAGACCAGCCCGCAGACGAAGAGGAGCAGCATCACCCAATAGAGGAGCCATCCTTGTCGAGGCTGGCCCACCATCCTGCCGAAGGTGTTAGTGAATGCCGCAGGCAGGAGCACGATGGCCAACATTTCGAGAAAGTTTGCAAGCGGCGTTGGGTTCTCATAAGGATGAGCCCCATTCGCGTTAAAGAAGCCGCCGCCGTTCGTGCCGAGATTCTTGATGATCTCCAGTGCGCCTACTGGACCTTGCGGTATGACCTGCTTCGTACCCTCGACGGTAGTGGCAACGGTATAGGGACGAAAGTTCATCGGAACGCCCTGCCCGACAAACAGTAAGGCGCCTATCAGTGCTCCCGGTAACAGGATCCAAAGCAGGGCGCGTGTGAGATCAATCCAAAAGTTGCCGAGCGTGTCGGAGAGTTGTCTGGCGAGCCCACGGATGTTCTCGTTTCAGCCGGTGCTGCCACCTGATTATCGACCTCGTTTCCATCTCTCCGATGGAAGTTGGGCCAGGCGATTAACGCAGTCACCGGAACTCGGCGCTTGGGCTTTTGCTTTTCCTTTCGAAGAAGGGTTTTGCTTTTGGCTTTATGCGGCCGCCGGCATCGCTCTCTGGTTGCGCAACGGTGCGTAAACCTCTCCACTCACCCACAACCGATGCAGCAGGACGGCTAACTTTCGCGCCACCGCAATAATGGCTCGTTTCTTCCCGCTCTTGCCGCCACGTTCGGCCAGCTTCAATCCCCAGCGACGCAGATCGCTGTCCACGCCAAACGGCCCCAGAATATGATGCGCTCCCTGCACCAGCAGCGTTCGCAGATAGGGGTCCCCTTCTTTGCTGATGTGCATCTGCGGTTCACTCTGCCCCGAGTTCCTTCGTCCTGGCTGCAACCCCAGGTAACAGCCCACATCTCGGCTTTTGCGAAAACGATGCGCGTCTTCCAGCGTCAGCAAGAAGGTCAGCGCGATCAGCGTGCCCACGCCCTTGACCTGCTTCAGCCGCGCCACCTCGGGATAGCTCTGCTCCGCCAACTCCTCGATCCCTTCGTTGTACTCGCCGATGCGTTCACTCAGCGACTCGATTCCCGCCAGCAATGGCTCTAGTGCCCTCTGCAGTTCCGGGCTCAGGGCCTCCGCTTTCTCGGGATTCATATTGCGTACGTTGCACCCGCGCAGCCGCTCCCCGTAGCTCTTGGCCAGTCCGCGGGCCGTGTTCACCAGCGCCGTCCGTGCTCGCACCAGTCCGGCTCGCGCCCGGATCACCGTCAGATCCGCCTGCGCTTTCGCACTACGATGCTTCACCGGACTTAGCAACTGCGGATCGATCCTGGCCAACCGTGCCAGTGTCTGCGCATCCAGACGATCGTCTTTCTTCCGACTCTCCCCGATCAAACGCACGTTGCGTGCGTGGGCCACGATCACTTCATGCCCCCACTCGCTCAACAGCCGACTTACCCACGGCGAGTGCATCCCCGTCTCCAGCGCGATCCGGCTGCGCGGCATTCCCCCGAACCCTTCCTGCATCGCTTTCGGAGTTGTGCCCAGCCTCTGCTCCAGCACCACTTCCCCTCGCTCATCTAACACGCAATACCAGCTCGAACGATCGCCCAGGTCCAAACCGATCGTCAACTTCTGCTCGGAAAAATTCCTGCTATGCTTCGCCGCTACGGTGCTAATCTTCTTCATTGCCGGTCTCCTTTATCTCTTGCGCTTCAAGCGCGTCGATAACTTGGGAGCCTACAGCATCCCGTCGGAGACCGGCCTTCTCATCCCATCTGGTTACGTCAACGCCGCGGTTCGCGGTGCCTGCGGTCACACCTTGCGGGCAAAAATCCACTCAACAGTTTGACAGGCTATAAACACTTTCGGCCAGGGACTCAATTAATGAGCGTCGCGCGAGGATTTCTACCCAGCGTTTGGGTATGTCCTGTTCCCCGTAGAAAGCACCAGCCAGTTGGCCATACACTGCCCCACATGTATCCGCGTCACCTCCTAGATTCACGGCCAGGCAGCACCCTTCTTCGAAGGAGCTGCTGTGATGAAATGCCCAGAGGGCCGCTTCCAGTGTGTTGACAACATATCCAGTGGATTTGATCCTCGGTGGTTGGCGTTCCTTAAATGATCCGATAGCGATCTCGTCAATCTCGCGAGCCAGTGGTTGTGCTTCCCAGTAGCCTGGAACCGGAGTGTAACGCTGAGATAGAAGCATCTCTTTGTCGGTTCCACAGGTGCATCCGACCAACAAAGCGCCCAAATACCGGCATGCATCAACCGCAGTGGCCGCTGCGTGTGTTGTGCGCGAACTCTGGCCCGATTTTTCAATCGCCTCTGCCGGGTTTTGAGCCCAGCGCAGCGGAACCGGAGCCAGTCGCATGATCGAGCCATTGCCCGCGGCCATCGGATCAGTCGAGCCGCAGTACCGTTCGTGTGTGGCTTCGAATCGGTTGAGTGCTGCACGCACCGTGCTGCCGATATCAAAGCAGCGACCTACGCTACTCATGTGACCAGTCCGGTACCAGCGAAGATAGCGTTCGAGTTGGTCAACAGGATCGAAAGTACGCGTTTCCACCAGACTCTCGGCAAGGCAGAGTGCCATCGACGTATCATCAGTCCACTGGCCCGCCGACAGGCAGAAGGGGCCGCCACCGACAATTTCAGTCAAAGGTTCGAACGTGCCCGGCGCTTCAAATTCGACCGTCGTACCCATTGCATCTCCGACGGCGAGACCAAGAAGGGCTCCACGATATCGTTTGATTGTGTCCATGGTCGGAACCTCTCAGTTCTTCCTCTTCTCGCGTTCCAACCTGAGATTTTGTTGAAGGTCGCAAAGAAGATCTGAAACTCCCCCAAGTTTACCCCGGGAACTTGCCTGCATCTACGCAGGCCGGAAACTGCGAATTGATCCCAACGAGCTGGTTAGTGTTGCAAAATCTCAATATCACTCATTGATGCCTGAATCGGCCAGATTTTGACGCCGAGAGCACAGCCCCGGTTCTCTCCTCGCAGAAACGGGGTTCGCACGCCAGCGTCTACTGCAACTTTGCGTACTCCACCTTGGCTTCTTTCAGGATGGGGATGTCGGAGTCTTCAGGGTGACATGCGGCTTCGCTCAGCCAAGAATCTGTTCTGGCACTCCTTGGCACCCGACAACAACTCGTTGAACTCATTCGTTCCACGGAGTTTTACCAGTAAGGGATCGGTCTGCAGAGCTTGGTACGAACAGTAGTTTCTTGCAGTACTGCTCCGGAGCAGTCGAAGTGCGCCCTCGTTCTGGCCACAATAGGCCAGCACAGCACCCATGAAATATCGGGGCTCCGGGTCAACGGTAGCAAGAGCGGCGGCTTCGCTCTTCTGAGCCACGGTGCTGAGAGTCGCAGCTTTCTCGGGGTCTAGACATGCTTGGAGTACGTCACGATCCATTAAGGGGCTGCTAGTTCCCATCCTCTGGGCGCTCTTGCGTGCTTCATCCACTTTGCCCTGACCCAAGAGAATGAAAGTCTTTTGCCTAGCGGCCCATTCCGAGCCTGCGTCGAGGTTAACGAATTCCATCGCCCTTTGCGGCTTACCTAGTTCTATGAAGACCCATGAACACGAACGGAATTGGTAGTTAGCCGGGTCTAAGACCAGCGCCATACTGCATTCGCTTGCCGCTTCGTCCAGCAAGCCCGCGTAACGCAAAACATATCCCAAAACAAAATGGGCCGAAGCACTATTAGATTGGCGTTTGACCAAAGCTAACGCTTCCTCATAGGCTCTCACGATCTCGCCTCGCTCTGTCCGAGTAGCGATCAGTTGGGCTGCTGCCAAAATCAGATTTGGATCAAGCGCCAAGGCGCGTTCCAAAGCCGCATCTGAACGCTTGAGCATTGCTTCTCCACCCCCCGCGTAATCAGCGTCGTAATAGTACCGGATGCCCAACGCCTCCCATGATGGTGCATAGTTGGGGTCAAGACTAACAGCGCGTTCCAGCATAGAAATAGCCTCTTTGTTCGGAACGGCATCGTGTGGAACTGCGATGCTACGAAGGTACACGTCGTATGCCTCTTCGTTCGTCGGTCGTGTTCCGGCCCCAGTTGAGCCCGAGCTTCCCCCGAGTAAGGGGATCAGACGCTGTCGAATGCTTGTCGTTATCTGATCCTGCATTGCGATCTTGTCAGAGGCGACGACGCTGATGGTGTCCCTCCAGATGCTGCGGTCATTAGCAACGTCCACAGCTTCCAGTGTTACTTCCAATTGATCGCCCTCTTTGATGAAGTGCCCAGTGACAATGGACGCCACTCCCATTTCGTGCCCAGCTGCCTTCAAATCGACGGTGGGACTGCTGTATTTGCTCGTCGTCGCAGATGGACGGATCGAGAACGTCTGTACACGGCTCAGGGCAGTTGCAATCTCATCCGCCAACGAGAACCGTAGGAAATCGATGTCCTTGTCGGAACCCGTATTTTGCAACGGCAACACCGCGATAGCTCTTGAGCTTGCAGACTCGGCGGGCTGAACCGAGGGACGCTTGGTCTGCCAGAGGATCAGAGCCACCACAATTGTCGCGATAATGCCAGCCCCAGCCGCCACCCATCGCAGTGGTCTGTTATGGGCAACGGGGGCCGATTCGATCACACCCGATGATTTGCTGGAGTCCGTATCCCGCTTCAGTCGTTGCAGGTCAGCGTGAAGTTCGGAGGCGTGCTGGTAGCGCAGTTTTCTATCCTTTTCCAAACACTTGTTGATGATCCGTTCCAGTTCGACGGGTACGTCAGGGTTCAGTCTCGCCACTGGAATTGGGACTCGTTCCAGAATGGCGTTGAAGATCACGCCTGAGCTTTCGCCTCTAAAAGGCAGTGTTCCCGTTGCCATCTCGTATAGGACAGCCCCGAATGAGAACAAGTCCGTGCGTGCATCAAGTTCCTTGGCGCGAACTTGTTCTGGCGACATGTAAGCAACGGTGCCTATCGCACTGCCGGGACTGGTCAGATGCTCTTCTTCGGCGGTTAGTGTCTCCGTGCTTGCTGACGCAGTGGAGCGAGAGGGTACGACCTTCGCCAGCCCAAAGTCCAGAATTTTGGCGTGCTCCCGTTTAGTCACGAAGATGTTCGCGGGCTTGATGTCCCGGTGGACGATGCCAGCAGCGTGAGCGGCATCCAACGCGTCGGCGATCTGGATGCCCAGATCGAGCACCGTCTCGATCTCCAGCGGCTTGCCATTGATCTGGTGCCGGAGCGTCTGTCCCTCCAGCAACTCCATAGCGATGAAGGTTCGCCCGTCGGACTCGTCAATCTCGTAAATCGTGCAGATGTTGGGGTGGTTCAGCGAGGATGCAGCCTTGGCTTCCCGCTGGAAACGGCTGAGGGCCTGCGCGTCGTTGGCGAGTTCGCCGGGAAGGAACTTCAGCGCGACGTGGCGACCGAGCTTGAGGTCTTCCGCCTCGTAGACCACGCTCATTCCGCCGCCGCCGATCTTGCTGAGGATGCGGTAGTGCGAAACCGTCTGCCCCACGGGTTGAGAGGGCGTGGACACTGCGTACACATGTTAGGAGTGCTGCGAAGCCGAGTCAACGAGGGGCACCGACAACCGTAAAAGCCTCGCCAGCACACGCTATAGTGATGCCCATCACCACGCCGCATTGCCCAACCCTTTGAACTTCCGTCGTCAGGGCATTGACTGCCAGCTTGTATCGGGAGCACAATTCTCCCGTTCTCTACTGCCGCGAAATTCTCTCCCCCTAATCGCTAGTCGAGCTGGGCCATTTTTTTCACAATACTCAGAATGCGAGGACACTCCCATGAAACATATCTACTTCATCTGCCTGTTTCTGTGTTTGACCGTCATATTTGCCGCTCGCCCAGCGCAGGCCCAGACTGAGACTGTGCTCTACAACTTCTGCTCTCAACCCAGCTGCACTGATGGTGCCACTCCGCAGTCCAGCCTCACCTTTGACGCTGGTGGCAACCTCTATGGGACGACCAACGGCGGGGGGACGTTTGGATACGGAACCGTATTTGAGCTTTCGCCGAACGGCAGCGGAGGCTGGAACGAGACCGTGCTTTACAGCTTTACCGGAGGAGCGGACGGGGCGAACCCAGATTACTCTCCCGTGATATTCGACAGCGTGGGAAACCTCTACGGTACAGCGTACGGAGGCGGCGCGAATGGATACGGCGTCGTTTGGGAACTTAGTCCCGTGGGAAGAAGCTGGACGGAAACCGTCCTGTACAGCTTTGCTAATGACGGGGACGGTGCCTATCCGCAAGCTGGTGTGATCATGGACCCGGCGGGCAATCTCTACGGCACAACTACCCCTAACTCTTACGACTGCAGCGAGCCCGGAACCGTCTTCGAGCTGAGCCCGTCCGGTGGCGGCTGGGCGGAGCAGGCGATCTATAGCGTTGTCACCTGCACTGCCGGGTTGGCCATGGACGCCGCCGGAAACATCTTCGGCGTCGGATCTTCGATAGTATTCGAGCTGTCACCGAACGGCAATGGCGGTTGGAGTCCGACTGTGATCCACACCTTCGCTAGTCGCTACCATGCACAGGGGACACCCGTGCTTGACAAGGCCGGAAAACTCTACGGTACGGCATCGCCTCGCAAACGGTCGACCAATGGAATGGTCTACAAGCTGAGTCCCGGAAAGAAGGGAACATGGGCGTATAAGATTCTCTACTCCTTTGAGGGCTGGCAGAGTGGAGATGGCTACGACCCTGTGGGTGGGGTTGTGCTCGACATGGCCGGGAATGTTTACGGCACTACGTTCTCAGGTGGATACCCCGATGAACAAGCTGGAATTGTTTTCGAGCTAGTGGCCCCAGTCGGCAAAGGCAGCTACGCAGAGAAAGTTCTTTTGGCTTTCAACTACACGGACGGGGCTTATCCATTGGCCGGCCCGATTCTGGACAGCGCAGGCAACCTCTATGGCACGACCGAGTATGGCGGATCGAGCGGAGTTTACGGCGTCGTGTTCGAAGTGACCCCGTAGGCTCGTACTTCACCTGCTCTCGCAACAAAAAAGAGGCAATCCCAAGTCACAGCGGGGTTGCCTCTTCAATACGAATAAGCCAAGCCGCATGTCGATGGGCTTGTTTCTCCTCTACCATTCAAGGTCGTGTCGTGGCACGACGGGTACTGGTGCATACGGCCCCGTCCTGTCCTCAACCTGTCGGATGAGCATTTCTTGGGCGTTGTCCATTCTTCGACGCTCTTGAGCCTCTGCCCTCTGCTGTTCCTGTTGGCGGTATTTGGCATCCTCGTTAGCCGACGCTCGCCGTGCTTCCTCAGCCTGCTCGGCCAGCACAACGGTAGCACCAGCTTTGACGGCAGTTCGGCTTCTCTGACACGGATGGTCAATTGATCAATTAGGGACCGACGGAAGTGCTTTTGGGCGTAATTCTGGGCTTTCCCAAGCCCTCCGCCAATCAGGTGGTCCGAAAGGGTGTCTGCCGCGTCCCCCGTTCTTGCGGTCTTTTCTCCCCGTTTCGCCCGCTGTCTTCGGCTCGCCGAAATGGTCAATCAGTATACCTTGTTGACCAGTGTGGCTGTACCACAATCCTCGGTTCCACCCGATCCCACCCGCACTGAAAACACTCTGACTAACGCTTCAAAAACTGCGGTCCGAGACTGTTCCGGAATCTACAGTTTCAGGTACACAGCGTAGCCGTCTAACCGGAAACGACTGGAGAATCCTCACCAAACCTACGGTCCTTGGTTCTCATGCGGACGATGTCGTCCTAAAGCCGTTTGCCGATGCATCCTTGTGCTTCGCAACATGCGTGACCCTGAGAGCCGGCAACACCTTGCGACTTGTAGAGGAATACGTTGGCAACTCTGGAAGACTGCACAATAATCAATTGACTTTCTCTACCCTTTTACTATCTCTCTTACGGAAGCTATGGCTTCACCAATCGAATAGTCTTTGTGAAAAATACTTGATGTTCCCCCAACGAGCATCGTCGCGCCTGCCGCCACCATCGCCGGTATATGTTGAAAGCTCACGTTCCCGTCGACCTGAATGTCGACGTTGTCATGCCTCCTGGCGTCGAGTAATGCGCTAACGTCTCTTATCTTTCTGAGCATGGCCGGGATCAGTTTTTGCTCGGTGAAACCGGGGTTCACGGTCATGATCGTAATCATGTCGATGTCATCGAGGATATAATCCAAGTTTATGATCGGCGTGGCCGGGTTCAGAGCAATGCCGGATTTTGCTCCGGTGTCGCGGATCTGTTGCAAGGCTTTTTGTACATGGCGAGTTGCTTCGAAGTGTATCGCTATGTATGTGGCGCCCGATGCCGCTGTCCTGTCGATATACCGTTCCGGTTCCTCCACCATAAGGTGACAGTCCAGGGGAATGTTGGTGAGTTGCTTTACCGTCTGCATGAAGGTAAAGTCCAACGCAAAATTGGGAACGAACTTTCCATCCATGATATCGATGTGCAGGTAGTCTATCCCTGCGGCGCTTAACTGCCGGATGTCAGCCTCGATATTCTTCAAGTTGGCACATGCTAGTGAGGCTTCAATTTTGATCGCTTTCGCCATTCTTCACCCTGATCCAGATCATCAAATAAAGCAGTTTACCATCTCGTCGCTGAGCGTCGAGCGGCCGGTCCATGCCGCTGTTCAGGTCGCGCAGCCTCTTTTCTAACGCTATCTGCACGAAGATGGCGTGTGCATTGCCGGTCAGGCCTCGTCCGGAGGAATTTCGAAGGTAACCAGTTCGGAGCGAAAGCCGTGCGTGCGATGCGCCCCGTAAGCGATACCGGCAGTCATCCAGACAAAACCCAGGACCAGCGCCGAACGGCTGAGATGCATCCAGATGAAGAAGCAAATCAAGAACCCGAGGGCGGGCACGATCAGGTTGCCCAGAGTTCTGGTTGTCCTCTCCCGCCAAAGGTGGATGAAGGAAGCGGCATTGACGCCCATGAAACCGATGAAGGCGCCGAAATTGAGCGCTTGAGCGCCGATTTCATAGGCACCTCCGCCCATTCGTGCGGCATAGAATTCGAGAATGCTGGCTCCGACGAGCGCAAGAACTCCGACTGCCACGATGTTGTTGCGCGGAATGCGGCGCTTGGGTTCAATGGCGCCGAAGAACGACTTGGGCAGTGCATTTCCCCGCCCCATCCCGTAGAGGAGCCGTCCGGCGGCGAGCTGCGAACCCATACCGGAACCCATGTTGGCCACGAGCAGCGTGAAGTTCATGATTTGGAAGAGAACGACGCCACCGACCTGACGCGAGACCAGGGCAAAGGCCGACTCGACCTGGTCACTGGGGAAAGGTTTCGATCCCCAGACAAGTTGGGCGGCATACACTTCGAGTCCAGACAGGATACCGGTAATCAAACAAACCAGGACCGTGGCCAGAAGAATGTTGCGGCGCGGATTCTTAACCTCCTCCGAGAGCGTGGACACGGCGTCGAAGCCGATGTAGGTGAGTACAGCTACAGAAGTACCGGAAAAGATAGTCGACAGATGGAAGGTGTCGGGCTGGTAGAAGGGATGGGTAAAGAATCCGGGATCGTGGTGAACGTGCCACACCGAGCGGGTCACAGCGGCCAGGAAGAGAATGACGACGACTACCATTCCGGTGCACAAAGCCTCATTCAACTGTGCTGAGGTCCGAATGCCGCGCAGGTTCAACCAGGTAAAGAGAGCGGCGAAGATCAAAATCCAGACATAGAAAGAAGACAGACCGGGGAGAATATTCATCGCCGCCTTGGCGCAGAAGGCGATACAGATCAGCGGACCCAGAATGTAATCCATCACCATGCCCCAACCGACGATATAGCCGAGGGCAGAATGCATTTCCTGACCTACATAGGTGTAAGCCGAGCCGGCGCTGGGATAGACGCGCGCCATCCGGCCATAGCTAACCGCCGTAAACAACATGGCGATCATGGCGATAAGAACCGTGGTGACGACGTGGCCATGGCCTTTGTTGCTGATAACCCCGTAAATCCCCATCGGAGCGGTCGGCTGCACCATCACCATGCCGATGATCACCAGACTCCACAGACCCAGAGTACGTTTTAGGCGAACTGCCCCATGGGTAGAGGATGGGGCGTTGGTTTGAGTTGACGGCGTCATGACTGCTCCTTGGGAAAATCACCCATTAATAAGTTGACCGTCGTGTTGAGTTTGTTGGACATGTTTGTCTATCCTCCACTTACATCTTGGAGCGATTCGTAATCGTCAGGGCGTCAGCGCTTTCCCTTGGAGGTCGCGGTCTCCACCGACGATGCTTGGAAAACGCTCGCTGCGGCACCGAACAGGGCAGAATTAGGCAGCGACTCCGGAACGAAGCGAAGATCGCGCCGGACCTCGGCGCTGAACACATGCTGCTGGGTCAGGGTCTCAATCCGCTTCAGAAATTCCGAACCCGCCTTCATCAACCCGCCTCCCAAGATGATCAAGCAAATGTCGAGGGTGTTGACCAAGCCGCCCAACCCGATCGCCAGGTATCGCACCATCTGCGTCACGATCTGCCCCGCTACCGGATCACCCTCGGCGGAGGCGCGAAGCACCATCTCCGCTGTGACCGGCTCTTTCCCCGCCATGTCCCGCAACACGGTCTTGTGGCCCATGGCCACAGCGGCTTGGCCGACCCGGGCCAGGGCGAGCCCCGAGGCAAACGTCTCAAGGCAACCGCGCCGCCCACAACTACATGGTTGGCCGTTGTTCTCATCTACCGTGTTGTGGCCAAATACGCCCGCAAAGCCGTGGTCACCACCATAAGGCCGGCCGCCCAGGAACATGCAACTGCCCAGACCACTGCCGACTGTCACCCAAACAAAGTTCTCCACGCCTCGAGCCGCGCCCCACGTTGCCTCCCCTAAAGCCGCCATGCGTGTGTCCATGGCCGCATAGACCGATAGCCCGAATCGCGCCCCGGCGATCTCACCCAGAGGTACGTCGAACCAGCCAAGGTTGCACGCGATGGACACGCGCCCAGTCGCCAGATCAACCAGACCGGCTAAGCTCACGCCCATTCCCCGCAGGCGGTTGCGAGACCGATGTGCCCTGTCCACGAAGGGCTCAAGGAGATCCAACAGACGGTCCAAGGACGCGACACCTCCCTCAAATGGAACCGCATGTCTTTCGATCTCGCCAATCGCGTGGCCGTGGGCATCGATCAAGGCAGCGTCCATCTTGGTGGCGCCGATGTCAACGGCGAGCGCAAAGTCTGGTTCGTTCTCTTTCATCGTTGGTCTTCCGAGATGAGTGGAGGATCGGAGATGTCGACTTCGCACCGTTCCACTATTTCCCGCAGAGTCTTCAGAAATTGAGCCACGGTCTCGCCGTCCAAAACCCGATGGTCGGCGCTTACGGTCAGGTTCATCCGCTGTGCAGCGCGTACCGTTTCATTAAGGCCGGGCACGACGGTGGCGCGAGCGGTTCCTACGCCAAGTATGGCGGACTGCGGCGGGTTCACCAGCGGGACAAACTGATTGACGCCGAACATACCCAGGTTGCTGAGGGTGAAAGTCCCGTCCGCCACGTCGCCGGGAGTCAGCCTCCCTTCACGTGCCGCGATGGCGACCTCCGTCAAACGACGAGCAATCTCGGTCGCGCTCATTTCCTCGAGCCGATGAAGCACGGGCACCATCAAGCCTTGGGAAGTCGTTACCGCGACGCCGATGTTGAACGTATCATAAACAACGATGCTGTCGCCGTCGAAACGGGCGTTCAGCAACGGGTGTTGCCGCAAGGCGCGGACAACCAGATACGCCAACAGCGCAGTTAGGGTCACGGCGCCGCCCTCTGCTTCAGTTTTCCGCCGGAACTGCTCTCGCCGGGTCAGTAGCTGACCGGCGTCCACCTCAATGGAAGCTGAGAATTGTGGGATCAGGCGTGCACTCGCGAGCATGCGCTCCGCCATGACCTTGCCCGCCCGAGTCAGCAGCACTCGGTGCGAAGGGAGATGAACGGAGGCGGCAGCTTCACCTCGCAGCGTTTCTGCGTATCGCTGGACATCTGCCGTCACTACCCGCGCGCCTGACCGACTTGGTGAAACCTGCTGAACGTCAATGCCGAGTTCCTCGGCCAACTTTTTAGCTCCGGGCGATATGCGTTGCCGTTCGTCAGTAAGCGTCGACCGGAGGCTTGGACCAGGGGCTTGGCTCACGACGGCCCGTGGGAGCGTGAATTCTTTTTCTGGCGCTGGAGCCACATCCCATTTCTCGCCAGACTGGCCTACTACAGCCAGTACCTGTCGGGTAATGATTACGCTCCCTTCCTCGGCTAGGACGGTGAGCAGAACCCCGTCGGCAGGACACTCGATCATCATGGTCGCCTTGTCCGTTTCTATTTCGGCCAGTTCCTCCCCGCGTTTGACTTCGTCGCCAGCTCGTTTGAGCCAGCGGAGCAGAGTGGCATCCGCGATGGATTCACCGAGCGTGGGAAGCATAATCTCGACCGCCATACTCTGCCCTTTCAATTCTCCAAAACGCGCCGTACGGCATCGGCGATGTCAGAAACCTGGGGAACGGCTCGGGCCTCCGCCACAGGCGCAAACGGGATCGGCGTTGCAGCCGCGCCGACTCGCTCCACGGGCGCATCGAGATCGTCGAAGGCATGGTGGCCGATCAAGGTTGCGATCTCAGCGGCGGCGCCTGCCCGCGCGACCTCTTCGGAGACCACGACGGCTCGATGGGTTTTTCGGACGGAACCCAGAATAGTCTTCTGATCCAAGGGAACCAGAGTCCGCGGGTCGACAACCTCGAGCTCGATGCCCTCACCGGCGAATCGTTCCGCCGCGGCGAGTGCCCGATGGACCATCGACATCGTCGCGATAATGGTCGCGTCGGTTCCGGCGCGCTTGATATCTGCGCAGCCGAAAGGAAGACTGTAAGCCTCCTCAGGGACGTCTCCGCCGAGTTGAGTGAAGCTCCGGTCAGCGGACACCTTCCCCCCTCCACCCGGCGAGGTGGTGCCGTATAACGACTTGTGCTCGAGGAACAGAACCGGGTCGGGGTCGCGAATGGCCGCGATCAGCAGGCCCTTCGCGTCATAAGGGGTTGAGGGCACGACCACCTTCAGGCCCGGAGTGTGGACGAACCACCCTTCAACGCTCTGCGAATGCTGGGCCCCGCGCCCCATTGCCCCCTGCGGCGCGCGGATGACGAGCGGTACCCGGGCCTGGCCGCCGGACATCAGCCGTATTTTCGCCGCCTGATTGACGATTTGGTCCATCGCGCAAAACAGAAAATCAGCGTATTGGAACTCGACTACGGGTCGCAGGCCGGTGAGCGCCGCGCCGATGGCCATGCCCATGAACCCCGCTTCCGAAATGGGGGTGTCCCAAACCCGTTCCGGTCCGAACTCCTCCAGTAGGCCAGCCGTAACGTGGTACGCTCCCCCGAAGATGCCAATGTCCTCGCCCAGCAGGATAATAGCGGGGTCGCGCCGCATTTCCTGCGCGAGAGCTTCCCGGATAGCCTCCGCCATCGATAGTCTACGCACTTGATTCATCACCCGATACATAGTTCCAGAAGTCATCTGGTTGAACGGGCTCGCTCGTCCGGGCAAAGGCGATGGCAGCTTCCAACGCCGCCTTGACCTCCAGCTGGATGCGCTCGAGTTCACTCGCAGATGTCCAACCAGCGGCCTGCAGCGCGTCTTCTAGCCGTCGGATTGGATCCCGCCGCCGCCAGGCCTCTACCTCTTCTGGCCGACGGTAGGACGAGGGCTCAAAGCGCGAGTGTCCACGGATGCGATAGGTAACACACTCGAGGAGGCTGGGACCATCTCCTCGCCGGGCCCGATCAACGAGCCTGGTCGCGGCGCGGTAAACGGCGACGACGTCGTTGCCGTCCACACTCTCGCCGGGGATGCCGTACGCCGCGCTCCGGGACGCGAGATTAGAAACGGCGGACGACTGCTCGACCGTGAGGGAAAGAGCGAAGTGGTTGTTCTCACAGACGAATATCACCGGCAGCCGCCACAGCGCCGCCATGTTCAAGGTCTCGTGAAACACGCCTTCGTTGATGGCCCCGTCCCCGAAGAAGGCGACGGCGACCTGGCCAGTCTTCCGGATCCGCGCGGACAGGGCTGCCCCGGCAGCGATCGGGATTCCGGCACCCACAATAGCGAACGCGCCCAGCATTCCCCGGCGGAAATCGGTCAGGTGCAGCGAACCGCCCATGCCGCTGCAACTGCCGGTACGCCGCGCGAACATTTCCGCCATCATCTCGTTAAGCGGAACGCCTTTGGCGATGCAATGAGCATGTCCACGATGCGTGCTAGCTACCCAATCATCGTCATGCAGCGCTCCGATTACACCCACCGCGACCGCCTCTTGTCCGGTAGACTGGTGCATCGTGCCTGGCATTTCAGTGGTCAGGAAGAGGTAATAGAGTTGCTCCTCGAACTCCCGCGCTTCGAGCATCCGGCGGTACATAGACAGCAGCCGCACCTGATCCACACCAGTCAAGTCCAACCGGCGTACCTCCGGCTCGGTTAGAGGGTGATCGTTCACGCTTCCTCCTCCACGGCGATCACCCGAACGGGAAACGCTTCCGCACCGGTCACCTTCAACGGCAGGACGAACGTGAGAAAACGCTTGTTGATCAAGGGTTCCAGGTTGGTCATGTATTCGATGAGCGGGATTCCGGCTTGCAACAAGGCTTCGTGATTGGGCTGGCCAGGGTAAGGCGCACCGTTCGGGCTTCGCGGCTCGATCCCCGAAGCATCAATGCCCATGATCTTGATCTTGGCCTCTCTGATCAGCCACTCGATGGATTCCGTTGAAAACGATGGCCGGCGGTGTTGGTACTCGGTGCGATAAAAGCGGTCACAACCGGTGTAACAGTACAGGATGTCGCCGGGTTGAATGCGGCCCCCAGCTACCCGTTTCAGCCCGTCCAGGGAGATCTCCTGTCCGTCGCCCCATTCCAACACGTTAACCGCCACGCCCGGCCCAAACAGATGTTCCAGTGGAAAAGTAGCAGCGTCCTGACCTTCCTTGACATGATGATAGGGAAATTCAATGTGCGTACCCGTGTGGGTGTTCAGAGTCACCTCTGAGACGATGTACCAACTGTCGCCAATCCGTGGATACTTGGCAAACTGCTCCCACTTGTCTACCAGGCGGGTATCGATCTCCAGCCGATATTCCTCGCGGCCGGGCATGAGAGTATGCGAGAGGTCGAAGACGTGCTTCAGGTTCATGGTTTACCTTTGCTTGCGGAAAGCGCGCGATCAGGAACGTTCACCTTGGAGTGCGAACCAGTTCTGGCCGCCGGGAACCGGGGGTTGCACAGATAGCGGGCAACCAGACAGTTCGCCAAGCCACGAAATTTGTGTTACGGCACATTTTCAGGAAATCAAGAGCTTTCCAGAAGTCGTTTCAGAACCGGCCCTTATCGGACCGGTTCGATTTAACCTTCTGTCAATATAACGGGACCAACGTGTCGATACTCTCCCGGGGGAACGTTTCGCCAGCGGGCCAACTGGTACGATGCCACCTGCAAAGTGATGATCTCCGCCAAGGGTGCGAAGATCTCCAGGGTTGAAGGGACCGACCAATACGAGAGGTCATCTCCATCTGTGCCAGACGCTTTGGGGGTGGGTGTCACGACTCGCACTTGGCCGCCAAACAACGTTAAGTCGCGGGCCAGCGCGAGATCGATCTCGCGTGTACATTTCTGTGACGCAAAGACCAGGCCGCGAAAATCCGCGTCGACAACTTCTATGTGCCCGTGCCGGAAGCTGCTTGCAATCTCCGTGACTGCCGGGAACTTGGCGACTTCATTGAAAAGAATTGACCCTTCCATCACGGATGCGAGCGAAGGTCCTCGGGCCAGCAAATAAATCAATGGAGCTTTCTCGAAGAAGGAACGCCATTGTTCGCTTTCCGGAACCATTCGCGCCAAAGCCGAAGAAAGCGCTGCCGCTAGATCATCAAGGTCGCGCCGCCATTGCTCGCTGAGTTCACTCACCACTGCAGCGCCGAGCAGCAACAGGGTCGCCATTGTGCACACGTAGGTTTGCAAGGCAACTCCATGTTCCACCAGGCTCGCCACCAAGATCGTGTGGTCCGCTTCTCGGGCTAGCCGTCCTTCGGGCTCGTTGGTCACCCCAATGATCGTGATGCCTTGTGCCTTGAGCAGCGGAAGCAGTTTGGCGATCTCGACGCTCTCGCCCGACCGCGAAACCAGGACTACGACAGCCCCGTGGCTAGCCCGTTGCCGAAAATGCAACAGCTCTCCGCTCTCTATGGTCGCGACTGGGATCCCCCGGGACCCGAGGTAGTATTCCAGGGGAATACATGCGCACAGAGAACTCCCCATCCCGCTAAGAATCACGTGGGAGGCGCTGCGCAGTACTTCCGCGGCGTGGTTTAATGCAACCCGGCCTTCCCCAAATTGATAGTCCGCCATCCGTCGCAGGGACTCCGGCTGGATCAAAATATCTTCGAGCAACCAATTCGTCTGCATTCTTTGCGTTGACCTCCCGGCGGCGGATCGTAGAACTTTTGGATCAAGGCAAACGGTTACCGTAACCGTTTACTTATTTCGTAACATGCGCTACACTGCGGCGTCAATGAAAAACCTGGCGGCGTGTCTTGCGTGTCCTGCAGGCGATTCTTTTCGACGCATGCAGAACCTCCGTTATCGCGACGGCGCTCGACAAGGAGGAAGAGAAAATGTCAGCACTGGCATTGCTCGGGGGAAAGAAAGCAAAAGGCAAGGCGTTTCCCGTGTGGCCGTACTACGACAAAAATGAAGAGCAGGCTCTGAAAGAAGTTTTGGAGAGCCGCATCTGGTGGCGGACGCCAGGAACCCGGACGCTGGAGTTCGAACGCGCCTTCGCCAAGTTTCACGGAGCTCGCCACGGCATCGCAGTGACCAACGGAACTGCCGCTCTGGAAGTCACCATGGCGGGGCTCGGCATCACCGCCGGTGACGAGGTGATTCTGCCGGACTTTACGTTCGTCGCCACTGCCAGCGCGGTTTTGTTTGCCAATGCGCTTCCGGTACTGGTGGATGTTGACCCGGAGACCTATTGCATCAATCCCGACTTGGTGGAAGCGGCGATCACTCCGAGGACGAAGGCGATCATCGCGGTGCACATGGGCGGGCATCCAGCGGATCTCGATCGGCTGAAAAAAATAGCCAGCCGCAAGCGGCTCGCGTTAATTGAGGATTCGTCGCATGCGCATGCCAGTGAATGGCGCGGGCAGCGTGTCGGAACGTTCGGCGTCGCGGGCACCTTCAGTTTTCAATCCAGCAAGCTGATAACCGCTGGCGAAGGCGGGATCATCATTTCCAATAATGACAAATTCGAGGTGCAGGCCCGCTCCGTGCATGACTGTGGCCGCATGCCCGGCGAGTGGTTCTACAGCCACTTCATTTATGGATCGAACTACCGGCTAAGCGAATGGCAGAGCGCCGTTCTGAACGTGCAGTTAAGCCGTCTCGACGAGCAAACCACGCGGCGCCATCAAAACTCAAGGCTGCTGGACCGCCTGTTACGCGAAATTCCCGGTATTACGCCGCAAAAGCTGGACGAACGGTGCACGCGTAACGGACAGTATGCCTACATTTTTCACGTCAACAAGAAGGAATTCGCCGGCCTCTCCACGGAGCGTTTCATCGAAGCGATGAACGCGGAGGGCATTCCCAACCAGGCCAGCTACCCACCTCTCCACCAGTTGCACGTGTTTCGCAATGGCGAGTACCGGAAGCGCCTCAGCGGAAAACAAGCCAAAGAAAAGCATGCCTTTCTGAGGCAAAAATTTCCAGTAACACAAAAGGCGGCGTGGGAAACGGTTTGGATTCCGCAGCCCGCGTTGCTGGGAGATGAAGAAGACATGCACGAAATCGCGGCGGGTCTGGGCAAGATTCAGAAGAACGCGAAAGAGCTTGTCTGAGGCAAATTTCGCGACAATGCTCGAGCGATTCCCATACCGAGGCTGGAACAATGCGTATAGGTTGACCAATGGGGACGTCGAGTTGGTCGTAACCGCCGATGTCGGGCCACGGATTATCTTCTATGGGTTTCGCAATGGGGAGAACCTGCTGCATGAGGTCGACGAAGATGCGGGGAAGACCGGTGATTCGAAGTTCCGGCTTTATGGTGGTCATCGGTTGTGGGTTTCCCCGGAAGTGGAGAGAACGTATTATCCCGACAACACTCCGGTTGCGGTTTCTCAGCACGGCAACGCCACTCGTTTCACGGCGCAGCGAGAGGAGTTGCCTCCGGGCACCAACCTGCAGAAGGAGCTTGAGATCGAACTGGCGGCGACGGGTTCCGAGGTTCGAATCACGCACCGCATAAGGAATGACGACAAGCGCTCGAGCACGCTTGCGGCGTGGTCGCCCACGATGATGCGGGCGGGCGGACGCGCAATCCTGCCGCTGTCTCCCAGGATTGCGATGGATAAGGATCACTATCTTCCGGTGGGAGGCTTTGGTATCTGGTCCTACACGGACTTTGCCGACCCTCGCTGGGTGCTGGGCACGGCCTATATCCAGTTGCGGCATCTTGCGAACCCCAGAGGCAATTTCAAAGAGCAGATGGGGGGCATTTACAACTCGGCCGGCTGGGGAGCCTATTTCCGGGAAGGTTGTCTGTTCATTAAACGTGCCGCGGTCATCAGTGGCGCTCGGTATCCCGATTTCGGCTGCAATTTCGAGGTGTTCACCAACCCTGGCTTCATCGAGTTGGAAACGCTTGGGCCTCTGGTCGAATTGCCGCCGGGAGAGGTAGTGGAACACGTGGAGCGCTGGTGGCTGTTTGCCGGCGTGACCGGGGGAGAGAACGATGCCTGGATTGATTCTGCGGTGGTTCCGCTGGTCAAGCAGACGGCTGCATCCTCCGAATGAACGAGTGTCGTATTCGAAATTTGACAAAGGCGTAGATGTGAACTTAGTCGAGATCTTCTACGTGAATTTGCAAGCAGCGATGATTGGCGAGGGTTTTGTGAGGAGGGCGCACTTCAGAAGGACTGTGCCGGCTGGTGATCATCCCCCTTCCAGGGAGTACCGGGGAGTTCGCTTGTCCGGACGGTGGAACCCTGCACTGACAGGCAGCCGAAGACGCCAGAATTCCGGTTGGATCGCGCAGGTGTGATCCGTGTCACTGTGTCTTCTCCACCCCCCACTTTAAACTTGACAAGCTTCATCGACCGAGTATTTATTAGCGATTAATACGTTTTAATAAACATCAACACGGATAGGAGAAATGACATGGACACACGGCAGATTCGGGACGGGCGCTCGTATGGCACCTCCGTCGTCACACCCACACAAATCCAGGGCAGCCGTCATGCTGAGCGTGCCATGGGCAGCAGAAAACGAGTTCCATCTGACCGGCGCCAGAGCATGATGCCGTTGGTGCTGCCATTGTTCGCAATCCTGCTTCTGTTCTGCGGAAGCGCTCTGGGATCGGTGACGGCGAGCATTGCTGGCACCGTGACAGATGTAAGCGGTGCGGCGATTGTGGGAGCGGCTGTCACGGCCACCAACGTCGAAACCGGTATCGTCCAAACCCTGCATACCAACCAGCAAGGTTACTTCACTTTCTCGTCCCTGGCGCTGGGTCATTACGACATCAGCGTGCAGCAATCTGGATTCGCTCCCTTCCGCGAAACGGGCGTGTTGCTGGACGTTAATTCCGCGGTAACGGTTGATGTTGTCTTGAAGGTGGGCGATGTCAAGGAAGCGGTGACGGTATCGAGCACTGCGGCCCACGTGGAAACCACTACCACGCAGTTAGGTGAAGTGATCAGCGGGCAAGAGATGACGGGCGTACCTCTGGTGACGCGAAGCTACACCGACTTGCTGTCGCTGCAACCGGGCGTAAGCTCGGCTGCCTCGGGAATTGGCGGAGGCGGAAGTGGCTCTGCCAATACCGGGTCGAATTTCATAGCCGCGGGATTTGCTGTGACCCCGGTGTCGGGCGACCTGAACGCCGGAAATCTTTCGGTAAACGGCATGCGAGAGGCAAACAACGGATTTCTTCTCAATGGAGCGATCGTACAGGAAGCCGGTTTCGGCGGTACGGCGGTCATTCCCAACCTGGACTCGATCGCGGAGTTTCGTATCATCACCAATAACTTCGACGCCGAATACGGCAACTTTAGTGGCGGCCAGATCAACGTCATCACGAAATCGGGGACCAACGGGTATCATGGCGATTTGTTCGAATTTCTTCGCAACACCAACCTGGACGGGCGCGATTATTTTGTTCCGACACGAGGCGTTTACCATCAGAATCAATTTGGCGGCATCTTCGGCGGGCCCATTAAACGCGACAAGATGTTTTTCTTCGGTGACTATCAAGGCAACCGGGTTGTGCAAGGGCAAAGCACAAAATTTTCGGTCCCAACGCCCGAGGAGCTTGGTGGCGACTTCTCCGCGGTTAGCAATCAGATGACTGGATTTGTCAATAGCGGTACGGGACCAGGCAATTGGGCCAGCGTACTTTCGAGCGAACTGGGGTATGCCGTGACTCCGGGAGAGCCTTATTACACCTCGGGTTGTACCACCACGTCTGCCTGCGTTTTCCCAGGCGCTCAGATTCCCAGTACGGCGATTTCGCCGATAGCGACGAATCTTATGAAATACATTCCCGCCAACGAGAGCAGGTCTTTTAGCACTTCAGCATTTTCCACACGGCTGCGCGACGATAAGACCAGCGGTCGCGTTGACGCCAACTCCCACTTCGGCATGCTCTCCGCCTACTATTTTTTCGATCAATACAACCTGCAGAACCCCTATACCGTGGCTTCCTCGGTGCCCGGCTTCGGTTCGCTGTCCAAGGGCAGAGCGCAAGTGATCAACCTGGGTGATACCAAAGCCTTCGGCAACTCGTCGGTCAACGAGTTTCGTTTCCAGTTTGTTCGCAGCAAGAATGTGACCACCCCCTCGGGAGGGATCCTCGGCCCAGGCTCGTTAGCTAGCCTCGGCTTCACCGGCATCACCCCGCTCGATCCGGCGGTCGAAGGTGTTCCGGAGCTCGATTTCGACAACTTCAATCTCGGGGTTCTGAGCCGCATCTTTGGGCTGACCGAGAATACGTTCCAATGGCTGGATAACTATCGCAAAGTGGTGGGCAAGCATACGCTGTCGTTCGGTGGCAGCTATCATTACACTCAGCTTCAGGAAGCGCTCATCAACATCGAAAACGGCAATTTCCAATTTAATACCGGTACCGAAACGGGGATTGATATAGCAGATTTTCTGCTGGGGGCGCCGTCCGGTTACAACCAGGGACAAACCCCCGCATCCAACGGCCGCAACCGGTACATGGGTCTCTACGGACAGGACAGCTGGCGGACCACTTCCAGCTTGACGTTGAACTACGGATTGCGATGGGAATTCTCTACACCGTGGTACGAACAGCATAACGAAATCGAGACTATCGTGCCCGGTCTGCAGTCCAAAGTATTTCCTGGTTCGCCCGTCGGTTGGGTGTTTCCGGGCGACCCCGGCATCCCTAAGACTTTAGCGCCCATACGCTATAACAATTTTGCTCCGCGGATCGGCCTCGCGTACTCGCCCAGCGGTGGCGATGGATGGCTGGGCAAGCTGACCGGAGCCGGACAAACCAGCATTCGCGCGGGTTACGGATTGTTCTACACGTCTTTTGAAGGTGCAACCGACTTCAACGAGATTGGAGACGCTCCCTACGGGGACTATTACGCTCCCAGCACCCCGGGCTTTGCGAATCCCTTCATGATCCGGCCGTCTGGGGCCCTCCAAACAAACCCGTTCCCCATCCAGCTTCCTGTACCGCAAAACCTCAATTTCGGAGTTGCTGGATTTCTTCCGATTGGAGCTTCGCCAGGCTTCAAATCCACGAACCGGTTACCTTACGCCGAGGAGTATGAGTTTTCGATTCAGCGGCAATTCTCCTCGTCCAATCTTTTGACAATAAGTTACGTGGGAACGCAAGCGCACCGGCTACTTTCAGACCAGGAAGCCAATCCGGGAAGTCCGGCGATCTGTAATTACCTGAATGCCAATGGGGCAACCCCCACTTGCCTCCCTAACGGCGAGAACATCACTTACGTGTTGCCCGCTGGAGTGGCAGCGCCGCCCGGAGCCGCAGATATCACCTCATGCTCAGCTGGTGTCTGCACAGTTAGCGGCACACGCACTGCGCTGGGACCGAACTTCACCAGCGACGGCTATTTCATTACCAACGGTGTATCCGCCTACAATTCGCTGCAAGTCAATGTACGGCACACGGCGAAGTCGCTCACCTTTTTGGCGGGTTACACGTATAGCAAGTCACTGGACGATTCTTCCGCGTATGGCGAGCAGGTAAACCCGTTCAACCACAAGTTGAGCCGCGCACTTTCGGCTTTTGATCAAACTCACAACTTTGTTTTCAGCTACTCGTACAACCTGCCTTTTGACAAACTGGGAGGTCCGAAACGGCTGACCGCGGGTTGGCAGCTAAGCGGCATTACGCGATTGGCCACCGGTCTTCCGGTCACGCTGTATGAGACGGACGACAATTCCTTGCTCGGTACCGCGAATTCCGGCCCCTTGCCGATCGGCATGGATACGCCGCTGTTTATCGGTACTTCGATTCATCACGAGAACCCACGCACAACCGGGCAGTACTTCGACCCATCGCAGTTTATCGCGGAACCGATTGGAACGCTGGGAAGCCGGCGGCGGTTCTTTCACGGGCCTGGCCAAAACAACTGGGATATGGCTTTGCTGAAAGATACCCGGCTGAGTGAGACAACGAGGCTCGAGTTCCGGGCGGAGTTCTTTAATCTCTTCAACCATACCCAGTTCAATGCTGTGAATGGCGACTACAGCGGCGGTCCCGGCTTCGGTGGCGCGCTATCAACTCAGCCGTCGCGCATCGGTCAGCTCTCACTGAAGCTTCTCTTCTAGTGCGCGAAGGAGAGAGCAGTAAGCAAAACTATTCAGGAGGCTCTCCGGAGCCTCCTGCTTGCATTTGAGAAAAGAGTATATAGAGGTGTATCAGAACCTCAGTTCGGGACGATAGGTTTCAACGAGTTTTGCCATGGCGAATGATTTTCTGCGATTTGACCTGACGGGCGATGTCGCATTAGTGACTGGCGCGGCTCGCGGCTTGGGCCGTGCGATTTCGCTGCTCCTCGCCCACGCTGGCGCTGATGTGGCACTCGGCTTGCGCGATGTGACCACCGGAGGCGAACTGACGAAAGAAATTGAGGCGACAGGCCGGCGGGCGTTGCCTTTGCAGATGAACATGACACGGCTCGATGAGGTTTCCCGGGCGGTCGATGACACAGTTGGACACTTCGGCCGCCTCGACATCCTCGTCAACAATGCCGGTCTGGGGCCGGAAAACGCTGCGGAAGACGTGCGCGTGGAAGATTTTGACTTAACTCTCGCTGTGAATCTGAAGGGGACGTTCTTTGCCAGCCAGGCGGCCGGACGCGTGATGATTCGCCAACAGCGGGGATGCATCGTGAACATGAGTTCCCAAGCCGGTTTTGTTGCGCTCCCGACGGAATCGGTCTATTGCATGACCAAGGCCGCCATTGCGCACTTGACCAAGTGTCTTGCCGTCGAGTGGGGTAGGTACAACATTAGAGTTAATGCGGTTGCGCCCACATTCATCCGCACACCCGGTACCGAACCCGCCCTCGCCGACCCAGTCTTCCGCGCCGACGTGATCGAGCGCATCGCAGGATTACACCGAATCGGCGAGCCGATGGACGTTGCCGGCACTGTAGTCTTCCTTGCCTCGCCAGCCGCGTCGCTGATAACCGGTCACACCATCCTCATCGATGGCGGCTGGACCGCCAGATAATCCGCCTTGGAGTCGTTGGTGGAAGGGTTTCGGCCTCACTTGCACACTGCCTGTTCGCCGGAAATGCAAAATGGAAATTCCGGGTTAAGCGGGGGTATATAGATGCGCGTTGTGGTGATTGGTGGAACGGGTCATGTAGGGACGTTTCTCATTCCGCGACTGATACACGAGGGCTACGAGGTGGTTTGCGTCCACCGAGGAAAAGCCAAGCCATACCTGCCCGATCCAGCATGGAAGAAAGTGCAGCAGGTCATCATGGACCGAGAGGCGGAAGATGCCGCCGGTACATTCGGTTCGAACGTGAGTCGGCTCAAGCCTGACATTGTGATTGACATGATCTGTTTTGATGCTGCCGCCGCACGGCAGTTGGTGGAGGCCTTGCGCGGGAAGGTACGCCACTTCCTCAGTTGCGGGACCATCTGGGTCCACGGCTACCCCGTTACCGTCCCGATGACGGAAGACTTGCCGCGCCGTCCTTTTGGCGAGTACGGCATCAAGAAAGCACAACTCGAAGCTTATCTCATAAAAGAGGCCCAGCTTCGCGGTTTCCCGGCAACCTCCATACTACCCGGTCACATCGTGGGACCGGGCTGGGTGCCACTGAACCCTTTGGGCACGTGCAGCCTCGACG
>Ga0326728_10006793_pt1 | contig 30366 bp, 22 predicted proteins | sample MB3enrmetagenome_FD_207602 | JGI IMG/M metagenome (GOLD analysis project Ga0326728, IMG submission 207602) | Lab enriched peat soil microbial communities from McLean, Ithaca, NY, United States - MB31MN | ecosystem: Environmental > Terrestrial > Soil > Wetlands > Peat | place: USA: New York...
CGAAGGTATGGCTGAAATGATGTGGCACCGCCGGGAAACCAGGCGGAACAGAGAAAACAAATCTCAGCCTACAGCCAGCGGGAGCCCCCAGTCTACTCGACAAGCAAGGACGCTTTTCTCCGCGCTTTCGCCGCCTCTCTTTGATCTTTTCTCCGTGCCCTCTGCGTCTCTGCGGTGAAAAACAGGCGCGTCGGCAGGTTTTGACACTGTGAGAGAAAAACTCTCAGAATGGGTTTGTGAGAATCTAAAATTCCCAGGGTTGAGGTTTTTGATTTTCAAATCTAAAATCTAAAATCATTCATGCGGTTTTACCCGGTTCGACGGTTCCGAGGCCACCCCCGTCCCGACCGAGTTGCCGGCGCTTACCGTAAAAGTATACTCCTTCCCGTTGGTCAGCCCTCGTATCGTTATTGGACTCTCCTTGCCTGTGGCTCTCATGCCTTCCGGATGTGAAATGACGGTATACCCGGTTATCCGGTTTCCTCCGTCTGATTTGGGACGTTCGAAACTCACGGTCGCTGAAGCGTTGCCGGCGGTCGCTGATACGTTTCTCGGCGGGTCCGGAAGGAGAAGGTCAACCGGCGGGCTTACGGTTCCAACCCCGCCTCCGCCGCCTCCCCCCATTGCGAAAGATGTGGATGTTACGATCAAAACGGCCAAAATCGTGATCGCGATAGCTCTTCCGGTCATAGTTGTGCCTCCTGTTGACAGGGCTTTGAACCTAAATCCGAACCATTATAACTGATGAAAACTTATTGTGTAAGGTCTGTGTCCAGCGGCAAGCGGATGATGAAGCTTGAGCCAACGCCTGGAGTGCTCGTGGCCGTAATACTTCCCCCATGCCGCTCTACTATCTTTTTGCAGATGGCCAGGCCCACGCCGCTTCCCTTAAATTGGCTGCTTTTGCCGTGGAGCCTTTGGAATGGGGCGAAAATCTTATCGAGATATTTTTCGTCGAAGCCGATGCCTTTGTCCTCCACGACGATCTGAAGCTTGCAATCATCGATTGAGGAACTCGAGATTTTGACGGCCGGCTTCTCCCCTGTTTTGTGAAACTTAAGAGCGTTCCCGATAAGATTCTGGAAAAGCTGCCTCATTTGCGTCGGATCGGCCTTGACTACAGGTAGCTCTTCAAGCTGCACTTGTGCTCCGGTCGTCTCAATCTTTACCTCAAGGTCGGAGAGAACTTCGCTGACGATGACCGTAAGGTTTGCCTTTGCGAAAGGATCGGATTTTGTAGTAACCCTTGAGTATTCGAGCAGTCCCATGAGCAGGGAGGTCATTCGCCGAGTAGCATCGAGCATTCGGTTCAAATAATCGTTGCCGGTCTGACCGAGTGAATCGCCGCAACTGTTCTTCAGCATGCTGCCAAAAGATATTACTTTGCGAAGCGGTTCCCTCAGGTCATGAGAAGCGATAAATGCGAAGTCCTGGAGGTCTTGGTTGCTGCGCTGTAAGGCCTCTGTCCGCTCCCGAACTCTTATCTCCAATTCATCACGTGATCGGCGAAGCTCTTGCTCTATCCCTTTTAGCTCCGTGATGTCCCGAGCCACATGCACCGTGCCCGTCATGATGCCATGCTCATCGAATAACGGCGTAGTGCTGACAATAAAATGCCCGCCGAGGCATTCCTCATGCACTTCGGCTATGTGTTCCCGCCCGTCTTTGAGCGTCCGGCTGTGAGGACAAAAATCAGGCGGTGAAGACGAACCATGCACGTGTTCGTAACAACGCAAACCTGCGCAATTCCCCGCCGCAAGTCCCAACCGCTTGGCCATCTCACGGTTGACGCGCGTTATTCGGTGTTGAGTGTCGAGAATGGCGATCAGGTCGGGCACACTGTCGAATGTATGCTCCCATTGCTGCTTGGCTCTCTGCAGTTCGGTCTGCGCTAACTTGCGCTCGGTAATGTCCTGGACCGTTCCCAATCCACCGCGCAGCACCCCGTGTTCGTCGAACTCCATTTCGGCCTGGCCGTGGACCCATTTAATCCTGTCGTCCACCAGGATACGGTGCTCAATATTATAGGGGCTGCCGGAAAGGGCGGCCTGCCATGATCTATCCGCCATCTCTCGGTCGTCTGGATGAACCTTGGCGAGAAAGGTCTCATAAGTCACAGGAATGCCCTTGGAAATGCCAAATATTCGGTAAGCCTCGTCGGACCAGTTCAGAACATTGCGTCCGACATCCAGCCGCCAGCTTCCAATACTCGCCACAGCCTGAGCCCGGTTAAGATCTTCCTGACTCGCTCTAAACTCCTCATTTTGAGCTTCCAGTTTCTGGCGGGCCTCTTTCAATTCCTTTTCCGTCTCCATTTGCCTCAGTTGTCTCAGGCCCAGGCTTGCAGTCATCTCTGCGAAGGAGGTGAGGAACGCTAAAAGAGCGGGCAAGACGTCCTGCTCCAGAACAGGTACCTCGGAGAGGGCCTTGAAATAATCGGATTTATTGAACCCGCACCGATCGGCCTGAAGGCTGAATAAATCGAGGTCGGGCTTTTCGGTCAGGAATTGGCCGATAAATGCATTGGCCATGTGCTCTCCCTCGATAATAATCGGTGAAGCAGCGTCAGTGAGACCGTTCAGGCATTTGTACAGCGAAAAGCTTCTTCCCTGCGTCAGTAGTTCGTTGGCGAGCATCGTATCGCTCTCAATGCATCTTTTGCAGGTTGCCGGGCTCTCTCTGTGGAAATCGGCGCAGATTCTCTGCCAGGGCGTGGTAACAAGGACTTTCCCTTCGAGGTCTATGATGGCGGCGGAAATACCCACTGCGTCGCGAAAACGCCTCAGCAATTCCTGAGTTTTTTCGGCGTCGATGAGTTCGGCTAGTTTATATTTCATAGACAACACCAAACAAAACTGAATGCCCTATCCGGCGGGGGCAGATGTGAATGCATGCCATCATATAAACACTGTGGTGTGTCGTGACAATGGAACTGCCGTCACCACAGTTGGTCCGGCGCCGCAAGGATGGCGCCGAATACTTTGGACACGCGCTATCGGGAGGTCAAGGGCAACCTCATGAAAAAAGTGGCAGTGGTTTAATTTGAGAATCTGTATTAAAAAGAGAATTACATGGTTTTATCCGGCGGTTGTAATCTCAGTTTAGGGGGTGCCCGATGGCATCAAGCCGCGTCACAAAGCATTGTCCTGGTGGGAATGATATAAAGTTTCTGACTGCGGTGCTCGACAATCCCTTCGAGGGGGTCCTGGTCATTGACGACAGAGGGATCGTCACCTTCATCAATGCCTTTTTCCTCAATATTCTCAATAAGTCGGAAGAGCATATCCTTGGCAAAAAGGTGTGGGATGCGCTGCCCGGATGTCGCCTGTATGAGACTGTCCTCCAGGGCCATTCTCAGTGGGGAGAAAACCTCAAGGTGGGCGGCCGCGATTTTCTGATCATGCGCTTTCCCATAAAAAGGAACGGTAAAACTGTTGGAGCCGCTGTTAAGACCATTTTCCCCGATATGGCCGTCGCCAAAGAGGTCGCCTCGCGGGTAGGACAGCCCACCAAGGTTGTCGAATCCCGGCGGCCGCTCTTCACATGCATGGATATTATCGGTGAAACGCCGCCCATGCTCATGGCGAAAAGACTCGCCCGAAAAGCCGCCCGGACCGACTCCACGCTGCTGATAACCGGGGAGAGCGGCACGGGAAAGGAAGTCTTCGCCCAGGCCATCCATAACCGTTCGGTGAGACGTGAGGCGCCTTTTGTCAAAGTCAACTGCGCAGCTATTCCCGAGCACCTCCTGGAATCCGAACTGTTCGGATTCGTCGATGGGGCCTTTACCGGCGCCACGCGTGGAGGAAAACCGGGCAAATTCGAACTCGCCGACGGCGGAACTATCTTTCTCGACGAGATCGGCGATATGCCCCTTGCCATGCAGGCTAAGCTCCTGACGGTCCTCCAGGAAAAAGAGGTCGAACGCATTGGTTCGACAAAATCCACCTCGTTGAACGTCCGCTTCATGGCGGCTACTAACCAGGATCTCCAGATGCTGGTTCACAACGGCCGGTTCCGGGAAGATCTCTATTACCGGCTAAAAGTGCTTGAGATTCCACTTGCCCCGCTGAGGGAACGCATCGCCGACATCCCGCTCATCACTGCCTATCTGATTGGAAAGATCAACCGGAGGATCGGTTCCGATATCCATGGAGTGACGCCTGAATCCATGAGGCGGATGATGATCTACAACTGGCCTGGAAATGTCCGCGAGCTGGAAAACATGATCGAACAGGCCACAAACTGGAGCGAAGATATTTTCATCGATCTTACGGCACTGCTCGTTCCGGAACAGAACAGATCCCAGGCCGCACGGCATGACCCGCCGCTGAGTAGCTTTGTCGATTCGGTCACCCAGACCGAAAGGGACCTCATTTTGTCCGCCCTGACGCAGGCCGGCGGAAACAAGGCCAAAGCAGCCCGTATTCTCAATATGCAGCGTTCGGTTCTCTACAAGAAGATGGCCCGGCTCAAGATAGCGGTGCCTGCGTTAAGGTGTCCCTTCTAGATACATATGTCCACTTACGAGACAAATGTGTAGCCGGGTCCCCGGCGTTCAATGCCCCGCCTCCATAGGGGCGTCAATCAGTAATAATATTGATATCACTGAATATCTTTAGCTGCCCTGACATCCGGATGGAACTGTCTTCCACCATGGCATAGGCCTTGCTCATACCTCCGGCTAAGGGCTTGACCGTAAATAGGCCTTAGAAGACAACCGAAGGAACATCAATGGAGGGTTAGATCACATGGCACATGACAAACGCATTGTGAAAAACGAGGAAATGATCGTGGAACTCAGCAAAACGATCCCGGCATGGATAAAGGAACTCAAAAGGCCTCCGACACCGGCCGTTGTCCCCAGGTTTGGGCCGCTCGAAGGGATTCGGGTGATCAGCACGGGCATCATCGTCGCCCAGCCTTATATGGCCACCAAGATGGCCGAATTCGGCGCGGAGGTGATCCATGTGGAGCGGCCGGGTGGAGACCCGTACCGCGGCATGGCTCCTCTGATGTACCGGGGTCCGCGGGAACACAGTTGTGACGAGGCCGAGATCACGAAGTGCAAGCTGTCTCTGGGGCTGGACATCAAGTACAAGAAAGGGTTGGAGCTGCTCCTGGCCCTCTGGAAAATTTCCGATGTCTGGATGGAAGCTTCGGCGCCGGGAACCCTGGAAAGGTCGGGCATTACCAACGAACTGGCTCTGGCGGTCAACCCGAGCCTGGTAATCGTGCGCACCAGCACATACGGCCAGTTCGGCGTGCCGGAGTATTTGAGGCGTCCGGGCTACGACATCCTGGCGCAGGCCTACGGCGGCATGATGTATATAACGGGCGACCCCAACGGTCCTCCGCAGAGGGCCAAGACCTACACCGGCGATTATCTGACCTCGCTCACGGGGTGGGCTGCCACCCTGATGGGCTTATGGGAAGTAAAGAAAACCGGGCGGGGGCAGATCATCGACGTGGCGCAGTTCGAATGCGTTGCGCAAACGATGGGCAATTGCATGCCTCTTTACACCGGTGAAGGTGTCGCATATGGGCACACCGGCAACCGCGCCCCCGGATTTCAACCCTATGATACTTTCAAATGTAACGACGGCTGGGTCGTTATCGGGGCGTTCGGCGGGGCCATTTATCCCAGAGTGCCCAAGTTCCTGGGCCTGGATCCGGAAGAATACTCCTACGAAATCTGTTCAAAGGACGCAGCGGCGGTTAATTCCGAGAAAGGAAAGGAACTCGACCGGAGGCTCCGGGAGTATTGCGCAAGCCACACTTGTATGGAGGTCGAAACGGAGCTGAACGCCCTCCAAATCGGCTGCTCCAGGGTAATGGGCGCCAGGGAAGCCTATGCCGACCCTCATTACCAACAGAGAGAAATGGCCGTTCCCGTGCTTGACCATCAATCCGGCATTCCTCTGCGGGTCTATGGGGTGGTGCCGAAGATGTCCCTGACCCCCGGACAGATCTGGCGAGGAGCCCCTTCAATCGGCGAGGATACGACGGACATCCTTTCGAAAATGCTGGGCTTCTCGGAATCCGAAATCGATAAGCTCTACGGCGAGAAGATCGTCCACAGGACTGAACCCTTCCTGACGCCCCAGGTTGAGGCCGTCAACCCGTGACGGCCGGGGAAGGACCACGTGACATGCGGAATCGAATCACCGAAATGCTCAAAATCAAATATCCCATAGCTATGGGGGGAATGGCGGGCGTGACTGACGGGCCTTTTGCCGCGGCGGTCAGCGAGGCCGGTGGACTCGGGACGATAGGGGCCTTCAAGTTGTCGGGTGAGAGCCTGGGAAATGAAATCAGGTGTTTTCGGGAACTTTGCGCCAAGCCGTTTGCGGTCAACATTCCGCTGCTGGTGCCTCAGGCGGCGGAGTTGATTGCCGCCGCCGTCGAAAACAACGCCCCGGCGGTCGTCACCGCGGCCGGTGACCCGTCTGCGTATACAAAGCATCTCCACGCCTGCGGCATTCGTGTTATCCATGTAGTCCCCTGCGCGGACCTTGCCAGGCGCGCGGAGGATGCAGGCGTGGACGCCGTCATTGCCGAGGGTTTCGAGTCGGGCGGGTTTGCTTCACATTACGAGATAGGCACTATCGCGCTGGTGCCTCAGGTCGTCGACGCCGTAGGTATCCCCGTGCTTGCCGCCGGCGGCATTGCCGATCCCCGGGGATATGCGGCTTGCCTCATCCTGGGGGCCGAAGGGGCGAGCGTCGGAACGGCATTCCTACTCACGAAGGAAGCCCGCCGTGTCGGCTCCGCCTGGAGGCGCCAGATGCTGGACGGGGGTGATTCGTGCACAAAGATTGTAGCCCGCCGGCAAGCCCCTTTCCGGGCGCTCATCAACAACTACACGCCCGTGTTCGAAGAACGGATTGCGCAAGGCGTATCGAGGAGGCAGATCATTGCCGAAATCATTTCCGCCGATTGGAGTGGAGATGAAGACGCTCTGTTCACCTGCGGGCAGGGGGTCGGATTGATCAAGAGGATCGGGACGGTGCGGGAGGTCATAGAGGAATTTGTGAGCGGGTCGCAGGCGCTCCTGAAAAAAATGACACAAACCCTCATGCACCCGGCGGCTGGAACGGCTTGATGAAAGAATCCGTTTAAAAGGCGTGTCTTTTTGGCCACGCGCTGAAGTTCATGATTAAAGCGCCGGCAGTCTTGGCCGGCTCCTTGAACGCAACATCTTTTTTGCCCCACATCTTATCGCAATGATCGAATGGCTGCGGCAACCGGCCGCGGCCCTTCCCGATTTCCGGGGTCAAAAACCTATTTTGTTACGTACAGAGCAGAATCATCTGAATTTCTCCCCGAGCAGCATGAAATCCTGCCCAGTTGCATTAATATAGGGAAAAAAGGAGTTTTCGGTGATTCAAAATGCTGCGATGCCAATCGGAGTCATACCCGCCAGAGTATTTGGAAAGACCGGTATTGAAGTTAGCATCACGGGACTGGGCGGTGAAGGGATCTTGAGAACTTACGGGCAGGAAGACGAGTCCTCGAAGGTGATCATGGAAGCCGTCGCTCGTGGAATTACCTACTTCGATTGCGCACGGGCCTATGCAGGTAGTGAGACGTATTATGGACAGGTCTGGTCAAAGCATCCGGAGGACCGGGCCGGCATTTTTCAAGCGGGCAAGTCAGCGAAGAGAAGCAAAAATGGGGCGCTTGCCGATCTCGATCAAACTCTCAGGAATATGAGCATCGACCACTTGGACCTGTGGCAAATCCATGACGTGAGGACCGAGGAAGACCTTGAACGAATCGCCGGTCACGGTGGAGCGCTGGAGGGCTTCCTGGAAGCCAAAGCGAATGGAAAAACTCGTTTTATAGGAGTTACCGGGCATCACAATCCGAAAATCCTTGAGAAAGCCATACGGGAATGGCCGGTCGATTCCGTAATGATGCCTGTCAATCCCGTCGAAGCGGCAATTGGCGGATTCATGGATTCGGCATTGCCCGCCGCATTGGGAAAAGGCATCGCCGTGATAGGGATGAAGGTGCTTGGCGCAGCCCACTATATATTTCCCGAAGCGGGTATCACTCCGGAGTTGCTGATCCGATTCGCCTTATCACAACCCATTAACGTTGCAATCGTCGGTTGCTCCACCGGTTCTCATGTTCGAACGTTTGCCGAAACCGGCCGAAGCTTCAGCCCTCTTAGCCCTGAGGAACAGCAGGCTATAGTGGAAATATTTCATCCCTACGCCAAGAGACTGGCCTTCTACCGGGGAGATCTTTAAGTCTATTACTGATGTAGAGTGCCACTCACTGAGGTCGTGACGCTTGTCAACTTCAAAGGAGTCCAGCCTGCGGTGATTCCGTAAACAAATGATTCGAAAATGACAAAAATTCTGGCGCCTCATTTCTCAATTACGAGGAGGGGGTAGCTGTCTTGGGCACAGTGGCAGCCATTGAGTTAGAACCCAGGAAGGTTGTGACATTCAGATGCTCCGGCGTACTGCGGGTGGAAATGAATGGGCAGGATGATTGAGGGATGAAGAATTTCAACCCCATCCCTCAGCCCCTCCTTCATTACGACCTGGCGTAAATACCGATAGCCGGCTCAGAAACAAATCGGCCCGGAATCAATACTCGTGACCTTTAACCGTCAATTTAAAGGATGGGTTTTGAGGATCGTTACAAAAGACGAGCACTGTCTTCTTGACGTCCCCATGACACGCGTACGGTAAGAGCAGAATCGATATTTTCCCCTCCCCACCGGGGGGGATGAGCCGGTCAAAATCGGCCACAGCAGTGCCTCAGCAAGGTACGACTTTCTTTATTTCCAAAACCCCCGTCCCTGTATTCCTGATGTTGAAAGCATGAAGGTACTCGGGTCCTTCGCCTACTCTCCCAAAATCGAAGGTTGGCTCTACAACTTGAAGTGCCGGAGGACCGGCGGGTTGTGCCATAGCGGTCTGGTGCGGCGTTCCATTTGTTTGTGCCACGGTGCTCCCCTGTTGTTTAGGCATGCTGCTTGTACTATCCGGAGCATGCGCACAACCTAGGAGAATCAGAAGAAACCAACCGGCAAGCCCAAAAGTAAATAAATTCTTCATCATCACCTCCAGTTTGCCAAAAAGGCAGGCAGAACTATTCAAACCGAAATAATGCATCCCGCAATCATGCGAGGGTCGCCGTCCTCACGCCGGCAAATCCAACCAGAGACGGATCTGCCCTAACCCTTGTAAAGCTACCGATTCGATAAGTCAAATGATACAGGGGGGTAAAGAAAGGTTACAGTCTTAAATAAGCCCGCTTTCATGCCGGCATTAAGCAGGACAATAGAATGCGATAGTAACGGGCAAGAGGAAAAGCGGACGCAACATCAACACGCCACCTCCTGCGTGGTAGACCCCTCTGGCTCCAACCTTCACAAGCCGCCTGATGATCATGGAGAAAAGCCGCAAGTCCGTTTGGAGGGGGCACTTGAGCCAACTATCGGATCAAGACGGTTTCGCAAACTTTTCACTGTCGAGCATCTCAGGACAGATCTGTCGTGGGGATACTCGCGTCCATGACTGCAGTTTATGCCCGAAAACGGCTGGGAATCTTCCCGATGCCGATCTGCATAAGATCCTCGCCTATGATCAACTTCCCTGAAAAATTGCGCCGCGCCTTCCGCAATCGTTTAATCGGTGTGTTTCCGGGGCCAATATGGCCGAGCACCAACGTCTTGGCGCCGCACTGCTGCGCGACCTTCCCGACATCCTCAGTTGACGTGCGCGCGCTAATGGCGTGGATGTAGAAAGGCCAAGCGGGGTCTCCCTGCTTGACGCCCTTGAACGTGGCGTCAATCCAAGTTTTGTCGACGACCTCGTGAACGAGGACATCAACATCCTTGGCCAGTTTTTGCAGGTTCCCCTTGGTATTGGGACCGGTGTCGCCTGAAATGGCAAGTGATCCGTCGGCGGTGTCAAAGCGGAAAGCGAAGGCCGGATAGACCTGGCGATGATCGGCCAGAATGGCCGTAACGCGGACCAGATCGTCCTTGTAAATTTCAAACGGATCCATCGCCGGACAGGTTTCGGCGGCGGTCCATATCTTGCTCGGATCGGGAGGAGTATAATTCGCGGGCCATGGAATGCCCTGAGAGTCGCCGATCTCCAGGAAAGTTGGATAATCTCCAAGATGGTCCATATGAAGGTGCGTGATAAAGACGGCGCGCGCTTTGTTGAGAAAGCGGGACAGGTCTCCTTGCGTTTTCTCGCCATCGACAATGACAAATTTTCCCCAATTGAACGCTTCCGCGAGACGATGGGTAGCGCCAAAACCCAGATCATGGAAACATGCAATATTCAAATAGACTCAACCTGAAACAGCAGAAGAGTTTACCACAGCTTAGTGTGCATGCCACTATTCAATCAAGGTAAAGAGTATACGGATGACTAAAGCCGATGAGGGAATCCCCGGAATGGAAAGCAATTTCAGCATGCGCCGGGGGAAGGTAGTAACTTTCAAGTGTTTTGAAGTTTTGCGGGCTGCGATGAATGGGGATGGTGAGTGAGGAGTACAAGGAGATGCTTGCGTAACAAATCTTGAACCATTATATCATAAAAAAATTTACACGCTCTGGGCCGGGAAACAGGTGCAGGGAGAACCGATCATCAAGGAGGGTAATGTTGAAAACTGCCTATGAATACTTAAAGGCCAATCCCGTTTTTCACCTCGCTACCGTGGACAAAGGCAAAGGAAGAGTCCGCCCGTTCGGTTTTGTCATGAAAAGGAACAACTTACTCTATCTCTGTACGAACACAACCAAGGATGTCTACAGGCAATTAGTTGCGAGCCCGGAGATCGAGATATCGGACAAAGGGACTGACGACACCTGGCTGAGAATACGGGGCAAGGTTGCCTTTGATGGCAGCAAAGAGGCGAAGGCCCAGGCGTTCGATGAGTCTCCCAATCTTCTGCGGATTTATCCCAAAGGAGCGGAGGACGAGACCTTCATCACCTTCTATTTTGTCGAGGCCAAGGCAACGTTGTTCTCTTTCAGCCAAGCTCCGAAATCGTTGCCGCTTTTGTAGAATGCAAACCAGAGCGCCGCAATATTTTGCTGAGAAGGGGGCCGGACCTATACTCCAAGCGAGTCTACGATGGTCCCCCAAAGCTCCTCTCGTGACCTCGTAATACCATCACACGAAATTTCAAGCATCGCGTTCATCCCGGCGCCTTTACTCTCACCTCCTCTCCGGAAATCAGTCCTGATCCCGATGGTTTTCGAACGCATGCGGTAGCTCGTGCCATTAACCGTATGGGTTTAAGGGTCAGTATTTCCGATACGTACCATGTCGCCTGTGCCCTGGTCCCCGTATTTGGTGATGAGTGATGCGCCTTTAGTCCGCTCCTGCGCGCTATCGGTCTGATCCGGTTTGCCTTTAGCTTGGAAAATCGATGCAGTCCTTCCTCGCGGAAACTTGAGGATGTTCGCGGCGTAATGGAAGGGGCTCGACCCCATTTGACCCGGCATCGCGCTGGTGCCTCGGGTCGTCGACGCCGTAGGTATCCCCGTGTTTGCCGCCGGCGGCATTGCCGATCCCAGGGGATATGCGGCATGCCTCATCCTGGGGGCCGAAGGGGCGAGCGTCGGAACGGCATTCCTGCTCACGAAGGAAGCCCGCCGTGTCGGCTCCGCCTGGAGGCGCCAGATGCTGGACGGGGGTGATTCGTGCACAAAGATTGTAGCCCGTCGGCAAGCCCCTTTCCGGGCGCTCATCAACAACTATACACCCGTGTTCGAAGAACGGATTGCGCAAGGCGTATCGAGGAGGCAGATCGTTGCCGAAATCATTTCCGCCGATTGGAGTGGAGATGAAGACGCTCTGTTCACCTGCGGGCAGGGGGTCGGATTGATCAAGAGGATCGGGACGGTGCGGGAGGTCATAGAGGAATTTGTGAGCGGGTCGCAGGCGCTCCTGAAAAAAATAACACAAACCCTCATGCACCCGGCGGCCGGAACGGCTTGATGAAAGAATCCGTCGTCAGGCATCAGTGGTAAGGGCGATAGCCAAGCGACTGGAGCAATTGTTAGGCATGACCGGTTGAAATGTTGAAACTTGAAATTCTCTTTGGCAGGTACTAGCCGGCGGCCTTGTCATTGGTTTCAGCAGAAGCGATCTTGGCCTCCTCTGCCATCTTGTTCGAAAGGAATCGCTTGTATCCCTGATCAGTACCAAGGATATGGTCGGCATACCAGTCTTCCAGGTAGAGTTTGATTGCTCCAAATGTAAAAACCTTTTCCTCAAGTTGCTGGACCATTGAGAACCCAGTCTCTACAAACACTTCATGTTCAGCCTTCTGCTCGGGATAAGCCGGGTAAGAATACTTCTCCAAATAACCTTCTTCAGTTCTAAAATGATTCTGAGCGTAGCGAATCATTGCGTTTAGGGCAAGAAAAGCTGCTGATTTCACCTCGTCTTGGGCATCAGCCAAGTCGCCGATTTCGTTGATCAGGTCGAGAAGCCCCCGGTGCTGCGCATCGATTTCCTCGATGCCAACCGTATAGGTATCGTTCCATTGTCTTGTCTTCCTCCGATTTGAACCTGTAATCGAGTGCATAAGATCTCCAGGGCTTACGTAAGATTTTCCCTCAAGTTGAGCTTGTCCGACATGAAGCCTGATGAGCGTGAATTCGCTCCCGGTCACAGATCTTTCCCTTGGAGTTGAAAAACGACTCACATTTATTCATTTCCGCGCCCACTTCTCATTATGATTCCTCGTCATTGACGACCAGAACCCGTTTGCTATGTTTGCTTTCCATTCTCCCATCCCCCTGTTCGGCTCAAATTGTGCAACCGTAAGGATCGGTATTTTGCACCTACTGATCAGTCGGCAGAACAGGCGAGATACTTGAATGGCTGCCCATGGTGCCCATTGGGCTCGACTCCGTCTGACGTCGGCCCGAAAGAGATTTTCGACGAACGGTTTGCAGGACGCCCCTGAAACTGTCGGAGTGAGGTTGACAAAGGTAGTGCCGATGGTAAATGTAGATCCAATAAGAGTTCTCTACAAGGAATAGCTATTAAGATCGACAGTGCGCGGGAGAGTAACATGAGCATTCGGAAGACCGGCAAAAAGGGTGGACTCGATCTAAAAATTAAGAAGGATTTCAACTCGGAAATCCACACGCTTGACAAGAAGCCGCTCCGAGGCGCCCGTTCCCGAGGCTGTCTCATGTGCGGGGGGTGTCAGATCACGGGGCATTGTTTGCTCCAATCGTAAAGAAGATGTCCTTCGGTATCGGGATGTATCGCCACGATGCGGCCGGACTCATTGCCGGAGCGATCCAAAAGCCGGATGCGGGCACAAAGGATTTATTTACGGACAAGCCCTTACATGAGCGCGCCCATCCCGCGCATGATTTCCAATTGCAGGAAAGGGATGAATCCATGAATCTGCAAAGCGTGTTTAAGGATTCAGAGAACGTTCAGGAGCTTCAATCTGGTGCAACCGTTTTTGGCGAGGGAACTCATGGCGATGTGATGTATACTGTTTTAGATGGTCAGTTGGAAATATCTACCGGGGGCAGATTTGTGGAGATGATAGGACCTGGAGATCTCGTTGGGGAGATGGTTCTGATCGACTCGAACGCTAGAAACTCTACGGTTGTGGCTAAATCTGATTGTCGCCTGGCACCGGTCGATAAGAAGCGTTTCCTGTTCATGGTGCGCGAAACACCGTTTTTCGCGCTTCACGTCATGCGGGTACTCGCAGATAGATTGTAAAAATGTCTAATGTTGGGTCCCGCAAATTAACTGTAGTTGTAGGTAATCACTACTATGGCATCTCTGGCTTCGACTATTATTTCATCATGTTGGGTGTGGATAACGCGGGCATCTACTCCTTCCCGCCTGTCAGAGATGCGGATCAGTGCCGATTTGAAACCATCGGCGCCATTTGCCTGCACGGGCCTGTTAAATAATGAGTTGTCCGTCACATCGTCAGCGACCCGCTTTTGCCCTTCCAACGACTGACTGTCTCCACTTGAATAAGAGAATTCCCTAAATCACGTCGGTCCCTTTTTTACGCTCTCAATGATTCGCTCAACTTGTTTTACCAGAAAAACCGGCTCTCCTCCGTTTTGGATGGCCTCGTCGATTTCCATAAAAGCTCGCAGTACATCTCTGATTCCCTCGACCTTGATTTCAACGCTCCTGACTGCGTTCAGTATCCAAAAATAATGTTGGTTTCGTTCCTCCTCGGAATCATCTTTGCCCTCAAGCAAGTCTTTTGCATGTGTTGTGATTTCAGAGAGTTTTTCGATGATATATTCAGGCATTACATTTATCCTTTTCGCAGCCGTCCTGCCTTTGAACGATGTCCATTACGCGTCCAAATATTTCCCCGCCACGAGACTGGTATTCAACTCTACGTGGCGAGGCCTCACGCCCTGGACCTCAGAGTTTGCGTTCTGCCTGGTTTGGTCACAAAACTACTTCCAGGTCCGCTCACTCCTGGAGTTCATTCGAGTATTTCGAGAATTGTGCGTTTCTTCGACTATTGCGATCGTCGCTTTCAATCTAAGTATCCTTTTCATACGGAGGTGGAGTGCGGGCATGAATTTCAGGTAATTTGGAAATGCAGTCCATCTATCATGAGCTTTTACAGGGCGGAAAACACGGTAGCCCACCTATCTATCCGCGAATTGGCCGTTTCTCGTGGACTTCTGTCTCAGTCCGATATCAATTTCCCCACTACGCTCGGTCTTCAATGGGCTCAATTTCAAGAACCGGTGTTTGCCAAAGATTAAGATAGGTCGATACTGCCGCGATCACCATCGGGATCACGCCCAGCGCTATGAAGACTGCGTCACCGGGGAGGCGTGCCCATTCGATGATCTTCGCCAGGTCCTGGTTCAGATAGTCGAGTCCCCGTGCATGCCAGTACCCGTGGCTCAGAACATCATAGAACTGCATAATGCCACCGGGGAAGAGACTTCCTGCCAGCATCAACGCCAAACCGGCATTCAAGCCCCAAAATGATACACGCACATACCTTTCGGTGCGTGCCCACTGCGCGTCCGAGGACACCTGGCGAAAGGCCAGGACCATCAGGGCGACCGCCTCCATGCCGAAGGCACCCATGAGCGCGGCATGACCGTGATTCGGCGTGAGCATCGTACCTATTTCGAAATAACTCACGATGGGCAGGTTGATCAGAAACCCGAAGATACCGGCCCCGACGAAATTCCAGAACCCCACCGCCATAAGGAAATAGAAAGTCCATTTATGAGGGATGGAAACAGCCTTACCGTGGGGGTCTCGCCGGCCCTGCGTTAGTTTGATGAAATCCCAGGCATCCAGTGTAAGAAGCGTCAAGGGAACGACTTCCATAGCCGAGAATATGGAAGACAGAGCTAGATTGACGTTAGTCTGGCCGGTCCAGTACCAGTGATGCCCGGTGCCGATAATTCCGGCGCCCAGAAAGAGAATGGCGTCCAGGTAAACGATTCGTGTCGCGGTGAGGCGGGAAACCACACCCAACCGGTAGAAAATCACGGCCACCATTACCGTCACAAAAAGTTCGAAAAAGCCTTCGACCCAGAGATGGATGATCCAGAAGCGCCAGTTATCAACGATGGAATATTCGGTTGTACTGCCGAAAAAGAAAGCCGGCAGGTAGAAAATCGGAATTGTCAGGGCCGAGAGCATGAAAAGCCATGAGATCTCCTTGCGTTCTGGGTCGCGCATGGCAGAGGCAAGCCCTCGAAACAGCAAAACAACCCACAGCACCAGTCCCAGTGCGAGCAAGACTTGCCAGCCACGGCCAAGGTCGAGATATTCCCATCCCTGGTGTCCGAACCAAAACCAGAGGCCGCCGAGGAGCTGTTTGATGCCGAGGAATTCCCCCAGAAGACTCCCCGCCACAACCGCCACCAGAGCCCAGAACAGCAGGTTGATTCCGAACACCTGCCCCTTGGGTTCCGTCTCCCCTAGGGCGCGGGTCAAAAGCAAACCACCCCCCACATAGGAGGTCGCGATCCAGAAGAGGGCCAACTGCAGGTGCCAGGTGCGCAAAATATTGCTGGGGAATACCTGGTTGAGGTCGATTCCGTAAAAGCTGCCCGGTTCGGCCCGGAAGTGCGCGGTGGCCCCGCCTGCCAGGACCTGCGCCAGGAAAAGAAGCGCCACTGCCAGGAAGTACTTGATGGTCGCTTTCTGGCTCTCACTTCCTCTGCCGGGCAGCATGTGCGGATGGGCGTCTGGAGCCGACCCCTTCCAGCCCAGGTAGTCGAATTTGCCGAAAGCGAACAATACCAACCCGGTGCCCACCAGGAGTGTTATCAGGCTGATGGCGCTCCACAGCACGGCGTCGCTGGAAGGGGTATTGCCCACCAGCTTGTCGTACGGAAAATTATTGGTGTAAGTTTGGGACCTGCCGGGACGATTGGCAACCGAAGCCCAGGCAGCCCAGGCAAAAAATGAGGTCAGTTGCCTCAGTTCCTCGGGATCGCTGATATACTTCCCCTTCAAGCCGCCGTTTAGGGCAGGTCTTGAAAAGTAGTCGGCCCAGTAGGTTATCTGCTCTTGGTAGGAAGCCGCCTCCGGTCCCGTGAAGACCAGCGTCTTGCTTGCAGGGTCGTACCGATTTTGTTTGAGCATGAGCCGGACTTCCTCCTCGACGGCCCCCTGTTCGCCGCGGGTCAATTTGGCCATGCCGCGGCCGAAGAGTTTTAGGGATTGTGCTTCGGCGGCATCGACGCCCAAAGTGTGCAGATAGGCGGCGGAAAAATCAGGCCCGAGGTAGGCCCCGTGTCCCCATATGGTGCCGTTTTCCATGAGTCCATACTTGAGAAAGACTTCTTGACCCGCCATGATATCCTGCCCGGTCACCAGGGTTTCCCCCGAAGAGGACACAACCTTTTCGGGGATCGGCGGAGCATCGCGGTAGGCAAGCACTGACACAAAGATCAGAACCGTAAATCCGATCAACATCGTAGTAACGACTGCTCGCCTCCACCAAGGCGATAATTCCTGCACCGCTTTCTCCTTGGATGTCATCTCTTCTCCTATTCGCAGGTCCAGTCCCTTTCGTATCTTTTTCCCTTTATGGCTGCTGGCGCCTATTAACAGGGTAAACCTCCGGCTCTGCCGGGAGACTCCCAAACGTTAACCATCATCGCCATGAAAGGCATTGACTTATGTCAATTCAAACATTTTTCTCGGCCCGATCCGCAAAGTTCGCTCTCCCCCTGTTCGTTTGAATATCGAAGGAGCACAGCGAAGCTGCTTCTGACTCTTGCTGCGCATAGGGCCACCGGCAGTGGCTTTAAGATTAGAAGACCGGCTATAAACCGCTTTATTGAAGGCGAAATAAAGGTGGGCAAGTCTCCGGTCGGCTTTCAAGAGATTTTGCCTCTCTCTGTACGTGACAAATCTTATGGATAGCCGCCTGCTAAGGCTCAGAGAGAGTCAACAATCCTTGCCGGAACCGAAAATTCTGTTCGAGCCTGGATGCATAAAAACAATGGAAAACATGCGATGACTTTTAGAACCGGAAGCAAACTCCACAGAGGAGAGATGTTGAAAGTTCCAGGGCGCCTATACCTATTTCACTATGTGCACAGGCCATGGATTGCACGGCAGGCCTTGCTGATATAGTTGGCATCATGGCGGATCAGGCAGCATGCCCCAAAATCAAGGCCTCCACAGATGCCCTGTCAATGATCTGTCCTTTGATGGTGATCATTAGAAGAAGGAAGCAGGAATTCACCACCACCGCAAGGGCTACGGAAAAAATCGCGCCCCAGGCGAGCCGCGTGTTTGAGTGTGCGGTACGCACGCGCCGCATCCTCGTCTCTGATCTTTTCTCAGCGCCCTCTGAGCCTGGCGGTGAGCACGGGTGCGTCGGCTGGTTTTGACAATGTGAAAGAAAAACTCTCGGAATGGGTTTGTTAGAATCCATCTGGAACCAACAGAGCCGTTCTCTTTTATTTTTTCTGTGCCAATTGCTGTGTCAACCAGCTTTCGAATTCCTTTTCAAACCGGTCCAGTTTGATTCCGAAAGTCATCTCAAAGACCTTGGCGCTGTCTTTATTCTTTTTGAGATTCAGGAAGTATTGGTAGAGAGACGTGATCCCTTTGCGCCGTGCCAATTCCAGGGCCGCCAGGGTTTCTGTGTTATAAGTGCCGCCGGGATATTTGTCTTGATAGGCCTTATTATGATCTCCGTGTTTTCGTACGTCCTTTAGCAGGGGGTGGCGCTTGCCCTTTAGCTCGCCCAGGTAATCTTTATATGAGTTCTGCAATGATAGCACACCGATTTTATCTTTAATATAACAACCGGTGGCGGTCGCGCCCCCTTCCACGAGCCACCAGATGTCACCCGACCTATCATCCGGGGCTTCTTGAAACTGATACTTATGGGTCAACTCATGCATGGTCACGCCGATCAGAAAGTCAAGATTTTTCGACTGCGCCATGGCTATACCCTTAGGACAGGTGGACCCTCCGGCCTTGGCCGCATGTTTCTTGGCCTGTTCTATGGTCTTATCACAACCCAAACGCAGCAGGGCCTTGGCAAAGGAATCCTTGTCTTTTGCCAGCACAATTTCCACATCTTTTTTTAAGGTAACCCCAAAGTTATCCTTATAAAAACGCTCACCTTCAGTGACGCCTCGTTTAAACGTGGTTCTGATATTGTCGGGAACGCCCTCATCAATGGTCAGGCGAATCCCCGCAACGGCCGCGGCCGGTAGGGCGGCTGCCAGGAGCAATGTGGTTATGGAGAAGCAGATTGATAGAAACAGGCTCTTGCCCCTGGGCGTCTCCACATAGCTTTTGGCGCCGAAACTAAGGGTCATTTTGTTTCGTCTCATCAGAATATTTCCTTTCTCCAATCCGTTAAAGTCCCTCATGCCGCCCTCACTTCCACCCATCTTATCGGCAGAATTCATCCGTATAATAAATACGTGCTTTTCTTTCAGTTATAACTGCAGACCTCATAATGACTCCATCCTTTTCAATTTTTCTATTTCCTTTTGTGACTTGATGAAATCCGCCATTTTCAATCAACGATTTCTCCCTCGATCAGCGGCCGACGAAGGCCGGCTTTCTCTTCTCCAGGAAAGCCTTCATGCCCTCTTTTTGATCCAGGGTGCTGAAACATTCGGAGCAACACGCTATCTCGATCCTGTTGGCGGTGTCCAGCGATGCGTCTGCGCCAAAGTTCATGGAGTATTTGGCCATCTTCAGCGCGAAGGCGGGCAGGCCGGCAAGCTTTGCCGCAAACTTCCTCGTCTCCGGGATCAACTGATCTGCCGGGTAGACCCGGTTCACCAGGCCGATCTCATAGGCCCTCTGGGCGTCAATCTGCCCGCCGCCGAGGACTATTTCCTTGGCCAGTCCCATCCCGATCAGCCTCGGTAAACGCTGAGTTCCCCCCCAACCGGGAATGATCCCCAGGAGGATCTCCGGCGTGCCAAAGGTGGCCTTTTCCGAGGCAAACCGGATGTCACAGGCCAGCGATATCTCCAAACCGCCGCCGAGAGCGAAACCGTTGATAGCCGCAATCGCCGGCTTGGGCATGGTTTCAATAAGCCGGAGCGCCTCGTGCCCGTTTTCAATGATGTGCATTACCTCGGACGGCTCCATCGATTGCATCGCGGGGATATCTGCTCCGGCCACGAAGGCCTTATCCCCGGCCCCGGTCAGAACCACCACCCGGATTCCTTCATCTTCAATACATGTGGTGATGGCATCCTTCAATTCCCGGGTTGTTTCCGGATTCATGGCATTGAGCGCCTTCGGTCTGTTAAAAGTAATGGTGGCTATACCTTCTCCCGTTTCGAGCAAAAGATTATTGTATGACATTTATGAGATCTCCTTCCTTCCCGGCGCTTTTCAATGCGTTCTGTATCGCAGAGCTTTATTTCGCCGGTTCCTTCATGAAAGCAGGCGTCAATTATTTTTTCGTTGTGTAGTCGTATATGCCCTTTCCCGTTTTCCTTCCGTACCGTCCGGCCCTGACCAGTTTAACAAGAAGAGGGGCCGGTCTGTATTTGTCGCCCAGTTCCTTGTGCATCCCTTCGATGACTCGCAGAAGCGTCTCCAACCCCACAAGGTCGGACAGGGCCAACGGCCCGATGGGATGATTGCAGCCCAAAATCATCCCCTTGTCGATGTCTTCAGCGCTGGCGATTCCTTCTCCAAGCACGTAAAAAGCCTCGTTGAGCATTGTGCACAAAACCCTGTTGACGGCGAAAGCAGGCGCCTCGTTTACAACTATGACTTCCTTCCCGATACTCTTTCCCCATTCCTTTGCGATCGCCAAAGTCTCGTCCGATGTCTCATAACCCCGGATGATCTCCAGAAGCTTCATCACCGGAACAGGGTTGAAGAAATGCGTTCCGATAAATTTCCCGGGACGCCTGGTCGCTGCTGCGAGCTCCGTAATGCTTAGCCCTGACGTGTTCGTAAAGAAAAGACATTCAGGCTTTACGATCTTTTCCAAGTCCTCATAAACTTTTTTCTTAACATCCATGACTTCAATGACTACCTCAACAATGAGGTCCGCGTCATCCGCGGCTGCCTTCAAATCCAACGTGGGTTTGATTCTGTCGAGGATGGCGTCCATGTCGGCCTGTGTCCTCTTGCCCTTCTCCACATCGCGGGCCAGATTCTTCCTGATGGTGTTCATGCCGCCATCAATGAAGCGCTGCTCGATGTCTCGCATAGCCACCTCGTAACCTGCCTGAGCACAGACCTGCACGATGCCGTTCCCCATCAAACCCGCTCCCAATAAGCATATCTTCTTGATTTCCATAAATAAAACCTCCCCTTTTTTTCGGCGCCGGAAATCGCCTTGATCCAATATTTGGTTACACTCCTTGATTGTAATTTATACTACAGTAAAATGACCTGCCCCATCGTTCCGTGTCGCCTTCCAACCTCTTGCCTTTTTTATTATATGGGTTGCTTGGGCGCAAGATCCTGAACCAGTATCCCCTTTTTGTACAACTCGGCAATTTCTTCACCGCTTAAACCAATAACTGTAGACAATATTTCATCATTGTGTTCACCCAGGAGCGGCGCGGGACCCTGGATGGCCGGCCGGGGGTCCGTCATCTTTCCCGCAAAGGCGCTGGCCACACTCACCTTGCCCGCCTTGGGCTGCTCGATATCAATAACCGTCTCCCGGAGTCGATAATGGATATTTTTCTGAATCTCTTTGTGGGTCACGCACGGGCCGCAAGGCACCAGGGTTTCTTCACTTATCAACCGGACAATATCGTCCCGCTTTTTATCTTTTCCCCATTCGTTGAGAAGCGGGATCATATGGGTAGTGCGGTTTTGCCCCCTGTCCAGGTTGGTTGCCCATCCCTCAGCCTCCTGCAATTCGGGCCTTTCGATGGCCCGTGCGATCCTTCCCCACATCTCATTGTTGCCGCAACCCATGGCATAGGCGCCGTCGCTCGCCTGAAAAACGCCGTAAGGGCCGACGACGAAATGGTGCCCGCCGGTTCTCTGACGCGTGACATTGGCCATCGTAGCAAGGGCAAGGACATTTTCAGTGACGGATATGTTCTTGTCTGAAACGGAAACATCCACATACTGCCCATGTCCGTTAAACATCCTGTGCAGATATGCGCATAAAAGCCCCCAGGCAAGCTCCGCTCCGCCGCAGTGTTCGGATAGAGCGATCCCCAACGGTTCAGGCGGGCCGTCAGGCCAGCCGTTTGAGGAGGTGTGTCCACCCATGGCTTCCGCGACGATGTCGTTGCCTGCATATTTCGATAAGGGACCCGTGCGCCCGTAGCAGGAAACGGATCCATAGACAATAGACGGATTGACCTCTTTGAGGCTTTTATAATCAAGGCCTAAAGACTCTATTTCACCGGGATCGAGATTCTCTATGAAGATGTCGCATTTTGCGGCCAACTCCTTAATGATCTCCTTCGCCTTTTTCTCGCCGAGGTCGAGAGCGATGCCCTTCTTGCCACGGTTGTAACTGATAAAATAGGCGGACTCCCCATTCGTGAAGGGACCCAGCTTCCTAGTGTAATCACCCTCGCGGGATTCGACCTTGATCACATCGGCGCCCAGATCGGACAAGATGGCGCCGCAGTAAGGTCCCGCCTGACCTTCGCATACTTCCAAAACACGGATACCGACCAGTGGTCCCTGTGCGCGGAGTTTCATTGCTGCTTCCCTCCTCTCTCTTTTGTTTTGGCCCTGGCGACATCAACGTTGTATGCATACTCCAGGTCGAGGTTGTCCACGGTGACCAGATCGTCGTAGAGCTTATCGATGGCCTTGTCGGAATAACCGAGGTATTTTTTCAGAATGTGCCGGTTATGCTCGCCCATGAGAGGCGCTGCGCCTTGCACCATTCCCGGAGAACGTGAAAGTTTGCTGACAACGCCGTTGATCTCGAAGGTTCCTGTGCGCGGTTGTTCGATGGGAACCAGCATCTTTCGGGCATGGTAGTGGGGATGTTTGACGTATTCGGTGTTCGTCAGGATAGGTCCGGCGGGAACGGCGTGTTCATCCCGGAGGATCCTGACGCATTGCTCGACCGTTCTTTCACCGCACCACTTTTCCACGATGCCTTCGATTTTCGAACGGTTCTGAAGCCGGTGATGGTTGGTGTCAAACTTCGGGTCCCGCGCCAGCTCGGGCCTTCCCATTGCTTCACACAGACGGGTAAAACGCTTGTCATTGTCGACGCCGATGACGAAATAATCGTCTTTGGCTTTGAAAACACCATAGGGCGAAATGGACAGGCGGCGAAGTCCATTCCGGCACGGTGCGGGAACGTCATCGGCCGCCATGCTGACCATGCAGATAAGGTTTTCATTGCTGGCGACCATGGTGTCCGTCAGCGCGATATCGATCCATTGCCCCCTCCCGGTCTTGACCCGCTGGATCAGGGCGGCGAGAATGGCAACGGCCTCGTGGGTTCCCGTGTTCAAATCAGACCAGGACATATCCAGCCCGTGGGGGGCAAGATCGGGAAATCCGTTCATCCACTGGTGTCCCGATTCCGCCTGGGCGATGACATCATAGGCCACCCGTGGACTGTAGGGACCTGGCGCCGGCGCGTACCGGTCAAAATTGCCGAAACCGGATACGGAGGCGTAGATGATCCCCGGATTTATCTCCCGGATGGCGTCATAACCCAGACCCCTCTTGTTCATGATTCCCGGCCGCCAGTTCTCAATCAGAATGTCGGATATCTTTGCCAATTCTTTGCAAATCTCTATGGCCTTTGAATTGGTTAAATCCATGCAAAGCCCATATTTCCCGCGGTTCTGGGTAATGTAATATCCGGCTTCCCCTTCCTTGAGAGGTCCGTACCCGCGGCTGCTGTCGCCATAGGACGCCTCAACCTTGATCACCTCCGCTCCCATGTCGCTCAGCATCGTTCCCAGATAGGGGGAAGCGAGAACTTGAGAAAAATCTAAAACCCGAAATCCGGCCAGTGGGCCCTGGGGTGGAAAGATTCTTTTCTTCTTTAGAATTTCCCTGCTCGTCTTCTGAGTTGTTTCCGGCATTTCTCGACTCCTGCTTTTCTAGTCGGTTAAGTCATCAATAATAGTTCTATGGAACAAACAGGCGATGCGGCCCCCAAAGGGATGCCTGAAATTCCCTTTGGAGGCTTCACATCGGCAATTTCTGGGTAGTCCACTCCATGACTTACTCCAGACAGCTCCTCACGTCCCTTTGGGACACCCTGAAACCATGAAAGGTCCGCAATTTCACGTAGGAGCGGCTTCTAGCCGCGACGAACTTTTCGAAGCAGAAGCCCTTTTAGGAATTGCTATGAAGGCATGACCGGACGGAATACGAAACGTTCAGCATGAGAAAAGAGTGAAAGAGATAGCCCCAAAGCTGACCAAGGGTTTAAGGCATGTGACCGGATCCCTGTTACTGCGAAGGTGTTCGAGAAAGCGAGGAGTGCACACATCCCACGGGTTTTGGAAAGTTGAGAGGGAAGTTACATTTATAAAAGCTGAATCAGTTCACCGATTGTTACAAATATCAATAGGGTAAAGGCCCTATTTTTCCAGCAAACAAATGGTATATTGCAGCTACATAAACTCAGCCGGCAAGGGGTCTTGAAAAAGGAATTTGTAAATCTTTAAACCTGCCTGAACAGCCGGCGCTCAAGATGGCAAAGGGTCTCTCCGGAGTGCAATCAGAAGAGATGCCCGCCCTCATTTCATTCCGGAGTCTCATGACGATCCACCTCCTCCATTTTTCCTTTTTCAAGGCCTGACCCCATTCTTTTTATTAAACTACTTGCTGGGCGTTACACTGTTCGAAACACTTGAGGCCGGACCGGTCCCGGCCCTGTTTGTCGCCGTTACCGTGAATGTGTAGGCAGTGCCGTTGATCAGGCCTTTCACGGTTATCGGACTTGCATGGCCCTTGCCTGTCTGACCTGCACTGGATGTCACGGTATACGAGGTGATGGGACTTCCACCGTTCGAGGCAGGGGCACTGAAGCTGACCTTTGCCTCGGCATTGCCCGGTTCTGCCGTTACATCCAAGGGTGTGCCGGGTGCCGTGCAGGGCGTTACACGGTTAGAAGCGCTCGAGGCCGGTCCGGTCCCAATCGCGTTGGTCGCCGTTACGGTGAAAGTATAGGCAGTGCCGTTGGTAAGCCCCGTCACGGTTATCGGGCTCCCAACACCTTGGGCGGTTATGCCGCCGGGTTTCGACGTTACGGTGTAACCCGTTATTGTGCTCCCGTCATCCGGCGGCAGCTTAAAGCTGACCGTTGCCTCCGCGTTGCCGGCCGTTGCACTCACTTTTGTCGGGGCGCCCGGAGCTCCGAGAGGTTTTACGCTGTTGGAGGGACTTGAGGCCGGACCGGTCCCAATCCTGTTTGTCGCCGTTACCGTGAACGTATAATTTGTGCCGTTGATCAGATGCTTCACAGTTATCGGGCTTGCATGGCCTTCGGCTTTGATGCCTCCGGGGGTCGATTTAACGGTGTAGCCCGTTATCGGGTAGCCGCCGCTTGAAGCGGGAGCCGTAAAGCTCACTATTGCTTGGGCGTCACCGGCCGTTGCGCTCACCCCTGTCGGGGCCCCTGGGACCGTGGCGGGCGTTACCTTGTTGGAAGGTGCTGAGGCCGGTCCGGTCCCAATCGCGTTGGTCGCCGTTACGGTGAATGTATAGGCAGTGCCGTTCGTCAGACCCGACACAATGATCGGACTTTCCAAACCTTTGGCTGTTATGCCGCCGGGGTTTGATGTCACGGTGTAGCCCGTTATCGCGCTGCCGCCGTCTAATTCGGGGGGTGTAAAGCTGACCGTTGCCTGGGCATTGCCGGGCTTTGCGCTCACCCCTGTCGGGGCTCCGGGCGCCGTGTCGGATGAATCGTAGATCTCAGAGCTGGAAAGAACGTTTCCGTTATACCCTCCGGCAACGAGCACCTGCCCGCCAAGAAGCAGGGTGGCCGTTTGATAATCACGCGCGGTAATGAGGCTTCCCGTCTCCGCCCACGCTCCCGTAGACGGATCGTAGACCTCGCAGTCGGAAAGAACGTTTGCGTCATCCCCCCCGGCAACGAGAACGTCGCCGTTGGGGAGCAGGGTGGCCGTGTGGTATTCACGCGCGGTGATGGGGCTTCCGGTCGCCGTCCACGCTCCGGTAGACGGGTTGTAGATCTCGGAGCTGGAAAGAAATCCTGCGTTATATCCCCCGGCCGCCAGCACGTCGCCGCCGGCAAGCAGGGTGGCCGTGTGATATGCGCGCGCGGTGACGAGATTCCCGGTCTCCGTCCACGCTCCGGTAGACGGGTTGTAGATCTCACAGTCGAGAAGAACGTTCCCGTAGGCGTCCTGCCCCCCCGCCACGAGCACCTGCCCGTTAGCAAGCAGGGTGGCCGTGTGGTATTGACGCGCGGTGACGAGGCTTCCGGTCGCCGTCCACGTTCCGTTAGACGGGTTGTAAATCTCGCAGGCGATAAGAACGTCCCCGTAGGCGTCCTGCCCTCCCGTCACCAGCACCTTGCCGCTGGGAAGCAGGGTGGCCGTATGATAATAACGCGCGGTGGCGAGGCTTCCGGTTCCCGCCCACACTCCGGTAGACGGGTTATAGATCTCGGAGCTGGCAAGAGCTCCTGCATTATACCCCCCCGTTACAAGCACGCTGCCGCTGGCAAGCAGGGTGGCCGTGTGATATTCACGCGCGGTGGCGAGGTTTCCGGTTCCCGTCCACGCTCCGGTCGACGGGTTATAGATCTCGGAGCTGGCAAGAACTCTTCCGTTATACCCCCCGGCCACGAGTACCTGCCCGCTGGCAAGCAGGGTGGCTGTGTGATATTCACGCGCAGTGATGAGGTTTCCGGTTCCCGTCCAACCCAAGCTGGCCGTTGCCGGGGCTTTGCCGGCAAAGTGGGCAACTGTCGCTGCATCGGCTGCCGATGGAAATACAGGGAACAGACTGATAACGCAGATGCAAATGAACAGTCCGCACAGGTGCTTTGAAAGATTTGCTCTACGCATTCCAGGTCATCCTCCGTAAGCTGACAAGAAGGTGAGGTGATAAAAAATCGCTTTTTGAGAATCTTCTGCCCGAATAATATATCACGTTGTGCGCTATGCGTCCGAGATTCCGGTAATCTATTTAAACAACAAATTGCCTTGAATGCACGAGTCAATTTTTCTTAATAATTGTTAAATTCCAGGATAATTCTTAACAAACCTGTCGGAACTTCACAGCTTGCCAACCTGTTGATTCCTTGGAAGATCAATGCATGAAACGGAAACGGTGGGTATTTCGGCGCCTTATTTATCAGGGTTCGGGAGAGAACGGTTGATTGCGAAATGCTAAGCGGAATCACCTTGCTGGTCTTGGTTAGAGTGGCAAATTCAATATCAAAAACGTGCCTCTAAGCCACAAAAATGGCCCTGCCGGCGCCTCTTTTCATTGAAGATCATTCATTTCGCTAGATCCGACCCTTGACCGACAGATGCTCCTGAAGAAAATGACACAAACCCTCATGCATCCGGCCGGGGTATGTTGACGGAAAATGAATGGCGGCAACGATGACGATTTAAAATTCCACGCAGAAGAGCGGCAACCTTTTCGTAAATATTCGGCGTGGTGGGATCAAGCAGGGAGGAAGTCTGCCCACAAATTGCAAAAAGCGGGTTCTTCGGCGCATAGCTTGCGTATTCCATTTGGAAATTGTACACTTTTGCTGGTTTTAGGATTGAACCAGAAGTCTTTTCAGGTGGAACCCGACTGCGAAGTGCGGTCGGATGTATCTTCGCTGAAGCTTATGCATTATTCCGGAAGTACTTATTGTAGAGGGCCGGTAATGAACTTCGCTGCATTTTTTCCAGACCCAACTTACATCATAGACGATAAAAGCAGGGTGATTGCCTGGAACAGAGCTATTGAAGAGATGACCGGAGTCAGGAAGGAAAGAATGATTGGGAAAGGCGATTATGCCTATGCCGTTCCCTTTTATGGCGAACCAGGACCTGTGCTGATCGATCTGGCGCTTGCCTGCAGCGATCAAAAGCCGGAACATTATGATTCACTGGAACGGGTGGGCCATACGCTTACCGCGGAAATCCGTTTTCCAAACCTTTTTGGCGGGAAAGGCATCTACGTCTGGGCGACGGCCTCTCCGCTCTTTGATCCTCAGGGTGGCTTAATCGGCGCGATTGAGACGATCAGGACAGTCACCGGCAGCAACCTCGTCAAACATTACTCGATTCAAACGGAAAAGGACCTCCTGGTTAATGCGAACCAGTTGCGGGAAATCAATATGGCGTTAAAGGTACTGCTAAAAAGGAGGGAAGCAGATAAACAGGACCTTGATAAACGCATCATGTCCAATGTGAGGGTAATGGTTCTGCCTCACCTGGACAAGCTGAAGAAAAGCAGACTCGACCAGAATCAAAAGAAATATGTATACATACTTGAATCCGCTCTTCAAGAAGTGCTTTCCCCTTTTTCGTCGTCCCTGGGATCGAGTTTTCATAATCTTACACTAACCGAGATCCAGGTCGCCAATTTCATAAGGGACGGAAAAACCAGTAAGGAAATTGCGGATATTCTCAACGTGGCAGAGAAAACCATAGAGGTACACCGCTATAATCTTCGTATGAAGCTTGGTATAAAAAACAAAAAGATCAACCTCCGTTCGTATCTCCTCTCATTGGAATAAATCCCTATGCATTTTAAGTGGAGCGTTAGTGGTTTTGTAGTGTCAAGGACAACCCACCCTCGGTCGATTATGTCTTGACAGGCCATCTTCGCGATACTGGACGGGCTGCCCTGACCCTCGATGTGCCTGAGTTGAACCGCAAAGGCCGGCCGCGCCCCACAGAAGTGTGGGAAGGTCTGATCGAATTACGGATTCGATACTCCATATAACCTTTGAATACGGGAGCCGCTTCACTACGGAGAAGGCATCGATTGGGTTTACACTTGAACTGTTATGACACGGAAGGGAAGATTATGCTCAATAACATGAAAATGGGAACCAAGATTGTGGGCGCGGTTTGGTGTGTCGTGGTGATTTCCATCGCTACCGCGGCGTTAGCTTACTATGAAATGAGCAGGGTTTTGCAATCTCAAGCTGAAATTGCCTCGATCAGGGCGGTTTTGATTGGGGTAATAATCTTCGGTGGAATCGTGTCTTTCCTGTTAGGGCTCCTTCTGAGCCGAAATATCGGGAGAACTGTCGGGGCCTTGTTGGAGGAGAGCAGACGCCTGGTGGATGCAGTTCTGGCCGGCAAGCTCCATGCGCGCGCCAACCCTGAAAAAGTCAACTTGGAACTTAGAGGCATCGTAGAGGGCTTCAATCAGGTCCTCGATGCGGTGACCGGGCCACTCAATGTGGCCTGTGACTGCATCGCAAAGATCGGCAAAGGTGAAATCCCGAAGAAGATCACCGAGGAATACGAAGGTGATTTTAAGGAGATTAAAACCAGCCTGAATAACTGCATCGAAGGCCTGGGCGGCCTGGCGGAATGCGATGCCGTTCTGAAGCGGATGGCCGCTAACGATCATACCAGGAAAGTAGAAGGAAAATATGAGGGACTGTTTGCTTCAGTGGCTGAAGAAACGAACCAGGTAAGAGAACGGTTGCTGGCGATAACAAAGACGTACGTCAACTTGTCCATGGGAGATACCTCTCTTCTGCCTGATTATGAGAAAATCGGCAGACGGAGCGATGAAGACGTCATCATCCCGGCGGCCGTCAAATGCATGCAAAATATTAACCTGCTGATCGACGACATGACAACCCTTGCGGGGGCTGCCGTTGAAGGTGATTTGGGCACACGCATAGATCCCGCCAGGCACAACGGGGCCTATCGAAAAATAGTCGAAGGAGTTAACGATACTCTGGATGCAGTGGTCGGCCCGCTCAAAGTCGCTGCAAATTGCATGGATCAAATCGGCAAGGGTGAAATCCCACCGAAGATCACAAAAGAAGTCAAAGGCGAATTCAATGACATCAAAAATAGTCTGAATAGCTGTATCGACGGCCTGGGCGGCCTGGTGGAATGCGATGCCGTACTGAAGAGAATGGCCGTCAACGATCACACCAAGATGGTCGAGGGGAAATATGTCGGACTCTTCGCTTCCGTATCCGAAGCCACAAACGATGTGAGAAAACGGCTACTGGTTCTAACAAGATTGTTCACCGATCTCTCCATGGGGGACACCTCGGACCTTGCTGAGTGCGAGAAAATAGGCAAGCGCAGCGACGAAGACATTATTGTCCCGGCTGTCATCAAATGCATGCAAAACATTAACTTGCTGATCGATGACATGACCACCCTTGCGGGGGCTGCCGTCGAAGGCAAGCTGAACAAGCGTGCGGATGCGAGCAAGCACAACGGAGGGTACCGCAAGATAGTCGAGGGAGTAAACCACACCCTGGATGCGCTTGTGGGTCCCTTGAAAGTGGCCGCCACATACGTGAATCAAATCAGCAAGGGTGAAATGCCGCCGAAAATTACCGATGAGTACAAAGGTGACTTCAACGAGATCAAAAACGACCTGAACATGCTGATCGACGCCATGGATGAAGTCACCAAAACTGCGGAAGAAATAGCTTCCGGAAATCTTACGGTAAGAGTGAAGGAACGGTCTTCCGGGGACGAACTCATGCAGGCGATGTCCAAAATGGTTAACGGTCTGACCGACATTGTCAAAAATATTCAGAGCGTAGCCCAGCAGGTCATGAGCGGAAGCGAAGCGATGAGCGGATCTGCCGAGCAACTTTCGCAGGGGGCGACCGAGCAGGCCTCATCGGCCGAGGAAGTTTCCTCATCGATGGAGCAGATGACCTCAAACATCAAACAAAACGCTGACAATGCGCTTCAGACCGAGAAAATCGCGATCAAGTCAGCCGAGGACGCCCGCCAGG
>Ga0326728_10006794_pt1 | contig 30359 bp, 24 predicted proteins | sample MB3enrmetagenome_FD_207602 | JGI IMG/M metagenome (GOLD analysis project Ga0326728, IMG submission 207602) | Lab enriched peat soil microbial communities from McLean, Ithaca, NY, United States - MB31MN | ecosystem: Environmental > Terrestrial > Soil > Wetlands > Peat | place: USA: New York...
GTGCCTCAGTGGTGAGGGAAAAAATGGTTGAGAATGATCCGTTGACGGAAAAGATAATCGGTGCGGCGATTGAGGTGCACCGGGTGCTCGGGCCAGGTCTGCTCGAATCCGCATACGAAGAGTGCCTCTGCCATGAACTTCGGTTGGGCGGAATCGTTTTTGTGCGGCAACAACCTTTGCCGGTGGTTTATAAGGGCGTGCACCTTGACTGCGGCTATCGACTGGACGTGGTGGTGGAAGGGCGGGTGATCGTGGAACTTAAAACTGTGGACCACCTTTTGCCCATCCACGACGCGCAACTGCTCACCTATCTGCGCCTCGCGGGGATCCACACCGGACTCATCCTGAATTTCAACGTCCCTGCACTGCGTCAAGGGATCAAGCGCATGGTCTTATAGAAAAGGGGTGGAATGAACCACTGAGGCACCGAGCCAGAAGAGCTTAAGAAGTCGTCAGTCATCAGTTCTCAGTATTCAGGCCGCTTTTAATGACCACTAACCACTAGCCACTGACCACTGCCCTTGCCGATGGGAGCAAGGTCGGGTGGTGCCTTCCGGGGCGGCACGGGCCCTCCTGATCGTGAATGATCGTGAGCCGGACGCCGTGCGTCGCGCCCTGGTGGATTTTGCCGTCCGCGGCAACCAGGAACATCAACCCGCGCACCCGCAGCAGCCGCCGGCCGGGAGAAGCGTTTTAGTGGCCGAAAAGGGCCTCCAAGTCGCGGCGACCATGTACGACGCGAAGGATAAGCACGTCCTCGTCTTCGACGCAGTAAACGATGACATACCCCCCCACCGGCACGCTGCGGCATCCGGGGCCGAAATCGTCATCGCGGGCACGTCCGACATAGGGGAAGCCCGCCAGCATGAAGAAGCGGTTGGTGAGGGTGTCAATTAAACGGTTGGCAATCTCGATGCTGCCGCTTTCCTTCGCGACGTAAAGTCAAATGTCGTCGAGATCCGTTTCGGCGCGGGGCGCTACGCGATGGCTCATCAGCGGGACGCGGTGAGTTCCGCGAGCAGGCGCGCGCGTCCGCGTTCCTTCACCTCTTGGGCAAGTTGCTGCATGGATTCCGGAGTAATGACGCGCCCTTCGCCACGGGCCAGCGAAGCCTTGGCGTCGTCGAGGGTGAGAAGAAATTCCGCCCGTCGCCGCTCGCGTTCTTCCCACAAAGCGAGAGCCTCCTGCACGGCGTCTTGTTCGGAGCGCAAGCGTCCGTTTTCGATGGCGCGGCAGGCAAAAGCCTTTTGATCCGGCGTGAGGTGTATATCCATCGCCTTCAGAATATGGGAAATTCGGCCCTCGCGCAATACCCAAACACCGTGCCTGCCCCCTTGAATTTTTGGCGCCCCGAGCCCTTTTTGCGCCACCAATCGGCAATCGCCGTTTCCCGTGTCCCGTATCCCGTTCCCCGGCCTTTCTGACACCTGACACCCGGCAACTGACACCTAGTCCTCAGCCCCGTCCCCCGTCATCGGGATTTTGCCGTCCGCGGCAACCAGGAACATCAACCCGCGCACCCGTAACGCCCAGCGGCTCTCCAAACCCCCGATTCGGGATTCCCCCGAGGGACACAATATGGACAAAAAAACCTGTATAACTTCCCGGCTGTCCCCGTTGCCCCTTGCGACTCAACCATGTCCATCACTTCAAGTCGCGGGAAACCCGGTGAACGTGGTGCCCCGGCCCCTGTCCCCGGCCCCTTAATGGCTTGAGCCCCCCGCTCGCCTTTGTTACACTGTGCTTACCTCACCGTCAGGAGAGGCCGATTATGCATGCAACCTTTGAAGAAATTGTGGCTGACGCCATGAGACTTCCTCCGAGAGATCGGGTGAAGCTTGCGCAGCGTCTGGTTTCCACCCTCGACCCCGGTGTTGAGAAAGACGTTGAAGGGTTGTGGCTGGTGGAGGCGGAACGGCGGCTGGAAGAACTCCGCACGGGCAAAGCCAAGGGCATCGACGCTACCGAGGCCTTCCGGAAGGCGCATGAAGCGCTCAAAAGGTGAAAACCGAATTCCCCCCCGAAGCCTACGAGGACATGCGGGAGTCAGCCCGGTACTATGAGGAAAGATCTCCAGGACTGGGCAAAGACTTTCTCGCCGCAGTTCGGGAGACGACGCGCCAAATCAAGCGGTTTCCAAGGGCCGGCCCCGTTCTAAAGGGAAGCATCCGGAAAAGGCTTGTCCTCGGCTTTCCCTTTGCCGTTCTATCCAAATAGAGGAAAGCAAGATTTACATCGCGGCCGTCATGCATCAGCACCGAAGGCCGGGGTATTGGAAAGACCGAGTGCGCGATTGAACAGGGGGACGGAGACATCCGCGTCCCCGGTTTTTCGTCGGGGAAGCGGGGTTTACCCAAGCACTCGAACAGCGCACGCTGCGCCGCTTGACGCCCGAAAACCTGGGCACACTGGTGCCAGTCCCCGTCCCCCGCGAAAGATCCCCAACGCCTTCGTGCTCAATGGGCTGTTGAATTCCATACTCAAGCGCCGCGCGGCGGCGGAAAGGTTCGCCGCGACGAGTCGCGGCACCTTTCGTAGCGGCGGGTTTACCCCGCCATTTTCGCGGCGGCGATACGCCGCCATATGGCGAGGTAAACTCGCCGCTACGCCTCCGCGGCAACCAGGAACACCAACCCGCCCACCCGTAACGCCCAGGGGCTCTCCAAACCCAGATTCGGGATTCCCCCAAGTGACGCAATATGGGCAAAAACACCAGTATAACTTCCGTCTGTCCCCGTGCCCCCCTGCGCCAGTCCGCTTGGCTGGCTATTGCACTCTGGGGCCGTCAGGCGTAGGCTGACAGTCGACAGAGGATTGAAGAGGGATTCCAGCTGAATGGTAACGTCACCGTCACCACAAGAAGCGCAGAAGCGGATTCATCTCGCGGACACGCAGGGCGTCAACGCATTGGGGCTTAGGCAATTAGGACTGTCTGATCTCCCACCTGAATTATGGGCCCTTACTGGTCTCGAATCACTCGATCTCTTTTGTAATCGACTCGAAAACCTCCCGTCCGAAATACGGCGACTCACCAAGCTAAAGGTGTTGGACCTCAATGGGAATCGCTTGAGTGTGTTACCTTTGGAGGCCACTGAGTTAACCGAAATCTCCAGACTCGATTTGAGTGCAAACAATTTGACGCGCTTGCCACCCGAAATCGGGCGGATGACTAATCTCCGGGAGTTATACCTTTCAGTCAATCAGCTCACTGAACTCCCACCGGAGATTGGTCAATTGCGGAGCCTTAAGACTTTGTTTGTATCGGCTAACGGCTTGACCAAACTGCCGGCGGAGATAGGGGACCTGGCCAACCTAGAAACGCTATATCTCAGCCACAATAAACTCACTGAGCTGCCCAGAGATATTGGAAAACTTCAAAACCTCACCTGCCTAAAGCTGCACGAAAACCGCCTCACAGTACTGCCTCCCGAATTCGGACACCTCATAAAGCTCGAAGAGCTAGACGTGGAAGGCAACGACCTCAGATGGCTTCCACCTGAGATCGGATCGTTGTCTGGCTTGAGGACTCTAACGCTTAGTCGCAATAACCTACTGACGGAACCTCCTCCCGAGATCGTCCAACGGGGGATTTCGGCCATCCTGACTTACTTGCGGGCACGAATGGGCGAGAGCTGTGCCCAGTGGGTTTCAAAGCTGCTATTGGTCGGAGAAGGAGGTGTTGGAAAGACTTCTTTAGTACGCGCCCTCAAGAACGAGCCCTTCGATCCCCAGGAGCCCACCACTCATGGAATCAGAGTTGGGCCTGTGGCGCTGCAACATCCTGGCTATGCCGAAGTCACAATGCAGCTCAATACCTGGGACTTTGGCGGTCAACAAATCTACCACGCAACGCACCAGTTTTTCCTGACGGCTCGCTCGCTCTATCTGCTCGTCTGGAATGCCCGAATGGGCTTTGAGCAGTGCAAGCTATACTACTGGCTCGACTCCATCCAAGCTCGCGCCCCCGAGTCGCCAGTTTTGTTAGTTGCGACATGTCTTGATCAACGGGATGCAGATCTCCCTCTTGCTGATCTGCGTCGCAAATATCCCCAGATCGTCGGTTCGTATGAGATAAGCAACCTCAATGGACGCGGGATTGAAGAGTTGCGAAAGCGCATTTCTGCAGAAGCAGCGCGCCTACCTCTGATGGGCGAGAAGTGGCCCGCCACATGGTTGAGGGCTGCGGAACAAATCAGAACGTGGGGTCAAAACACGGCCAGCCCGAACCAGCTTCGAAACGTTATGTCCTCACAAGGGATACCCAGGCTCGATCAAGACGTCCTTGCCACTTGGCTGCACGAGTTGGGCGATATAGTATTCTTTCAAGACGACCCCGAACTAAACGACCTTGTGTTACTTCGGCCCGATTGGGTAAGCAGTACAATCAGCACGGTGCTTGATAGCGCGGAAGTTAGAGGTAACTCGGGGATCTTCACACGACGCCACATGGAAAGCATTTGGAGTGATCTTGAGCCGAGTCTGCGGGATCACTTCTTACGCTTGATGGAGAAGTTCGACCTTTCCTACCGCACCCTCGACAATCGCGATATCAGTATCGTGGTCGAATGCCTGTCTCTCAATCCACCTGCCTATGAGGCTTTATGGAAAGGAGTCCCACCCGGCGACGGTTCGAGGGAAGTTTCAATGAAGTTTCAGTTTGGTTCCACGATACCCGCTGGACTTCCCACGTGGTTGATCGCGCGCTCGCACCGGTTCACCACTCGCACTCACTGGAGATTGGGTGCCCTCTTCTCTGACGGCCCAGATCACACCCACTTGGCGCTAGTTGAGGCCTTTCCCCACGATCGCTACATCCGACTTACCGTACGCGGGCCTTACCCTCAGAACTTCTTTGGGCTGCTTCGAGACGGGTTGGAGTTAACGATCGCTCGCTTTCCAGGCTTAAAGGTTGAACGCAAAGTCCCCTGCCCTGGACACGACGGTACTCCATGCTGCCACGAATTTGACTATGCGCACCTCCTTAAAGCAATTGAGCGTGACCCGCCCGTGCTGGAGGTTTCCTGTCCCGAGAGTTTTCAATCCGTCTCGATTCCAAAGCTCTTCTTTGGGATACAGTGGAGCTCGCAGCACCAAATACTCGCGCGCATTGCGAAATTGGACGAAAAGGCTGCGGAGCGTCACGATGAAATCAGGGGTGAGTTCAAGGAGTTGCGCGAATGGACGCAACGTGAATTCCTAAAGCTCTTCCGGGTTGAACAATCGAAGCTTGAGTCCCACTGCCCGAACGTCTTTACGCTCACCTCCGAATCTCTCGGATCAATGCTTCAGACCTTGGAAGGGCTTCATGGACGCACCTTTTGGGCTGAATGGCAGGAGAAAATCGCCGGAGTTAATTTACTCCTTCAACTTTGGTGCCAGATGCCTGGAGCATGGCATCCTTCCGAGAGTAAAGGTTATGACGTCCAATTGCCAGCGCCGTGGCTTGAAGCGTCAGCACCCTACCTGAAGCGCTTGGCCGCGGTGCTTAAGCATGCAGTCCCGTATGTCGGCCCCGTACTTGGGGTGGCAGCTGAAGGCATTGAGCAAAGAGCCAAAGCAGCAATAAAGCTCATGGAGCAGTTGGCCAACAGTCTGCCCGGCGACGAGCGGGCCATACGCGCAGAAGAGGACAAGCCAGGTGGTGACCTGACTATCGAGCGGTTGGTCGAGGGCGCGCAACTTCGGAATTTGCGTCAGCTTCTTGATCAACTCGATCCGAATCAGCACTGGGGCGGGCTGCGGAAGGTTCTCACCCCTGAAGGCCACTACATGTGGCTGTGCGCGGAACACGCGAAACAGTTCCTTCTGTGACCTTTACGCTAGCAGCACGTAGCGAGGAAGCGCGAATTGTGCGCTTTCTGGACTACTCGGCTCTAAATACGACAAGCGAGCAGGAGCGGAGGTGGGCGTGTTTGGCCCTCCTCCGCGGCACTACTTCGGAGAATGACCGCTTGGGGGCGCCGCTGCAAGGCCGATCATTGGCGGGACGTGCAGGGAAATGGTTCCAGGGAAATGGTTCCAGGAACCATTTCTCTTTTTAGAAACCAGGGAAATGGTTCCATGAGGGAAATGGTTCCAGGAACCATTTCTCTTTTTAGAAAAATTGTGAGGAGTGCGCAATAATAGAAAAGGGCCGAGTGCAATTTTCATCACGCCCGGCCCTCTGATCCTTTTAGGTGCAATTGCACCCCGCGAAGGTCATAGGTATTATCGGCAGATTCGCCGGGTGGGTCAAGGAATGGGGCGACCTTAAAACGAAAAGGGCAGCCATTTCTGGCTGCCCTTTAAAAAGCCTATGACGTGCTTTTTGGGCACGCCTGCGAAGCATAGTGCGAATCGTAATATGGTTGTTTCCCTTTTGCAAATAGGACGTATCGGGCATGGGAGAAATGGTTCCTGGAACCATTTCTCCACGGAACCATTTCTCCACGTTTGATGGGAGGCTGGACATTTCCCGGCGTTTGGGCTACAATGTAGCTCAAGAGGGGGTTAACGCCATGAGTGCCAATTCCGTGGTTCGCGCCCGCATCGATGAACGCACCAAGAGGGAAGCCGCTGCGGCGCTGAAGAAAATCGGTCTTACCGTATCGGATGCCTTTCGCCTGCTGCTGGTGCGCGTGGCGGCGGAAAAGGCCCTGCCGTTCGAGCCGTTCAATCCCAACGCCGAAACCGTAGCCGCGATGAAAGCCGCGCGCCGGGGCGAGCTCGTCAACGTCGGCCAGCCGGATAAACTGCTGCGGAGCTTGAATAGGGAACGATATCAAGGAGAGAAATCCTTATGAATGCTGCTGTGGTCAGCGCCTTCGATGCACCGCCGCGCTACGGCGAGTTTGCCGAGCCTGTCGCTGCCGAGGGAGAAACGATTGTGCAGGTAACCGCCGCGGGCCTCCACCCCATCGTGAAGGCACTCGCCAAGGGGACTCACTACGGCAGCACCGGGGAACTCCCGTTCATTCCTGGAGTCGACGGGGTGGGACGCCGGGAGGACGGGACGCGCGTCTATTTTGGCATGTCGCGAAGACCGTTCGGCACTTTCGCGGAGCGTGCGCCGGCGGCCATTGGGATGTGCCTGCCACTGCCCGAGGGAATCAGTGACGTGACCGCGGCGGGAATTGCCAATCCGGCCATGTCTTCCTGGGTGGCACTTACGTTGCGGGCAAAGTTTGTCGCGGGAGAAAGCGTTCTGATTCTTGGCGCCACCGGCGTTGCCGGGCAGCTTGCTGTACAAACCGCCAAACGTCTGGGCGCGCGCCGCGTCATCGCCGCGGGCCGAAATCCCCAAGCGCTGCAAAAGCTACCACAACTGGGCGCTGACGCAGTCGTTTCACTCGATCAGGAGCGTGCGGTTCTGGTGTCGGCATTTCGTCGCGAGTGGGCGGAAGCCGGAGTGGATGTTGTACTCGACTACCTCTGGGGCCTTCCTGCGGAAAGCGTGCTGGAAGCAATCTCTCAAAAGGGACTCCGCAACGCTGCCTCCCGCGTCCGGTTTGTGCAGATTGGTGCGAGTGCGGGCAATCCCATCTCGCTGTCTGCGGATACCCTGCGCAGCTCCAAGGTCGAGCTTCTGGGAAGCGGCTTCGGCAGCGCGTCCCTCGAGCAGATCTGGCAGGCCCTGGCAGAGTTCTTCAACGTGGCAGCTCAGCAACCTTTTCAGTTCAATACCAGGATCGCGCCCCTGCGTGATGTTGAAGCGCTCTGGAACAGCCCGGAACAAGGTGTGCGGCTCGTGTTCCAGCCGTGAGCTGAGTCCTAAAGCGGGACTCGGGATACGGGATTCGGGATACGGGGCTGGTGGTAAGGATTTAGGATTCAGGATTTAGGAGCTAGGGGCCGGGCGCTAAATCCTAACCCTAAACCCTCCTTCCCCAGGTGCTCAGCATTCCGCTTTCGCCTATCGACTTTTAACTTTCAACTCTCGACTCTTATCTTCCCGCTGACAACTCCCCCCTGACGACTGACAACCGGGTATAATCGGCTGTGCTTTGGGCTGACGTCTTAGGGAAGGGGAACGCATGTCGACTACTCTGACTTCTTCGGACCGCCGGGTGATCGCGATTGCCGTGGTCGTGGCGGGCATCTCGCTGGCCATTGGGGTGAAATATTTTTCCCACGCCTTCCCGGAAGCCGCCATCGAATTCCGCGTCAACCGGGACGATTCCACTCCCCTGGCCGCAAAATTCCTGTCCGATCGCAGCTGGAATGTCAGCGGTTACCGGCACGCCGCGGTGTTTGACTTTGACGACGACGCCAAGGTCTACCTCGAGCGCACGCAAGGCCTGGCGCGCATGAACACCCTGACGCGCGGCCCCATCCATCTCTGGCGTTGGTCGCATCGCTGGTTCAAGCCTCAACAGAAGGAAGAGTTTCGCGTGGACGTGACTCCCGCGGGGCAGGTGGTGGGATTCGACCGCGAATTGCCGGAATCGGCGCCCGGCGCGAGTCTGGACTCGGCGGCGGCGCGGGCCTTGGCGGAGAAGTTTCTCGTGGACGTCATGCGGCGCGACCTGGCAGGTTTGGAATTTGTCGATTCGGTCAGCGAGAAGCGCCCCGCCCGCACGGATTACTCATTCACCTGGAAACAGAAAGATGTGGATTTGGGTGATGGCAGCCTGCGCCTGGAAGTGAGTGTGGACGGCGACCAGGTGGCGGGCTATCGGGAGTTCGTGAAGATTCCGGAAGGCTGGACGCGCGACTACGCGAAACTGCGCTCCCGCAACGAGGCCGCGAATGTGGTGGACGAGGTCCCCTGGATTCTGTTGTGCATCGCCGGCCTTGCCCTTCTGATCCAGCGCCTGCGCAAGCGCGATGTGCCCATTTATCTCTCGCTGGGCTTTGGCCTGGTCACGGCGCTGCTCTATTTCTTCGGCCAGTTGAACATGTTCTCGCAGGCGCAATACGGTTATCACACCACGGATTCCTATTCCAGCTTCGTGAGCTTGTACGTGGTGGAAAACCTCCTGGTGGCTCTGGCCCTCGGCGCAGCCATCTTCTTGCTGATGGCCAGCACGGAGCCCATCTATCGTGAAGCTTATCCGCGCGCCATGTCGATTCGCCGCTACTTCAGTTGGCAGGGACTGCGCACGCGCTCGTTCTTCCTGGCCAACGTGGTGGGAATCGCCCTCACGTTCTTCTTCTTCGCCTACCAAACCGTGTTTTATCTTGCCGCCAATAAACTGGGCGCGTGGGCGCCGGTGGATGTCCCCTTCTCGGATTTGCTCAATACGCGCTTCCCCTGGGTCATGGTTCTGTTCGTCGGATTCTTCCCCGCCGTTTCCGAGGAGATTCAATTCCGCGCCTTCGCCATTCCTTTCCTGCGGAGGTTCCTGAAATCGGGGCCGGTGGCCATTGTGCTCGCGGCCTTTATTTGGGGATTCCTGCACTCGCTTTATCCCAATCAACCCTTTTTCATCCGCGGCCTCGAAGTGGGTTTTGGCGGCGTGATCATTGGCCTCATCATGCTGCGCTTCGGAATTCTGGCCACGCTGATCTGGCATTACTCCGTGGATGCGCTCTACACGGCCTTCCTTTTGCTGCGCTCTCCCAACCATTACCTCATGGTGACGGGCGGGGTGGCGGCGGGAATCATGCTCATTCCACTCATCGTGGCGCTGGCCGCCTATTTGAAAACCGGCACATTCACTGGGGAAGACGCCCTCTTGAATGCCGCCGAAAAAACTCCTGAGCCCCTCCCGGAGCAGGCCGCCGCGGCCGAAATGGAGCTTGCTTACCAGCCGCTTTCCCAGTCGCGATTGCTTCTGGCGGGTGTGCTCGCCGTGATTTTCGCCGGACTGGCGTTCATTCCTGTTTACCGATTTGGGAAAGGGATCGCGCTGCATGAATCGCCGCAGGACGCCCTGCGCATCACCGACAATTTCCTGCGGCAGCGGAACATTGACCCGGCGACCTACCAACACGTCGTCTGGATCAACGACAACGTTGACGCTTCCGCGCTGCACTACCTGGCGGAGCGGAAATCCCTGGAGCAAGCGGACCAGATTTACCGCCAGGCCACGCGCCTCGCCTTGTGGGCGGTGCGCTACTACCGACCCCTGGAAAAAGAGGAGTACACGGTTTTCGTCGATCCGGTTTCCGGGGAGCTTTTCGGATTCCATCGCGTGCTGGAAGAGAATGCCCCCGGCGCCGCGCTGACCACCGAGCAAGCCCGGGCGTTGGCGGAACAGGTGGTGCGCGAGCACGCTTACCGCCTGGAGGACTTTGAACTGCAAAGCCAGGACGCCATCAAACGCAAAGCCCGCGAGGATTACACCATTGTCTGGCAAGCCAAGCCTGGCGATCCCCGCAACGTGGGAGACGCGCATTACCGGCTGGAAGTTGACATCGCCGGGGACCAGGTGGTGGGCTTCTCGCGTTCCTTCAAGTTGCCGGAGGAATGGGAGCGTGCGGAGGAAGCCCGCACCCTGGTTAATAATATCCTGCTGGGTATTTCGGTTTTGACATTCCTCACTTTGGTGGCGGCCGGGCTGATTCTGTTCGTGAACCTGGTTCGGTCCGGGCAGATGCTGTGGAAGCGGACGGCGAAGTTCGGAGTCTTGCTGGCCATTGTGGGCCTCCTGGGAACGCTCAACAGTCTTTCCCTGGCCGCCCGCAACTACGACACCTCGTATCCACTGACAGTCTGGAGATTGTTTATTACCGTCAGCGTGATTGTGGTGCCCCTCGTGGAGGGATTGCTGGCGTGGCTGGTAATCGGCTGCGCGGCCAGCCTCTATCCCGACGCCTGGAAGCTCTTCCGTGGAGCGGCGCGGCGGGTGTGGCGTCGTGATGCCCTGGTGGCATTGGTTCTGAGTCTGGCCGCGGGTGTGGGAATGGCGCGCGTCGATGCGCTCCTCACCAGCGTCTTCCATGCGTACGCACCCATCAAAGATGAGCTCTTCTCTGTCGGCTTCAGCACCCGGTGGCCGGCCGTGGCCTTCTTCCTATCGAGCCTTACGCATACGCTGCTGTATGCGGCGGTGGTGGGGTTGGCCATCTTCATCGTCCGCGCCGGCTGGAAGCTGCGAGCATGGTGGCTGTGGTTGGGGATGGCACTGGTGCTGGTTTCGCTGGGCCCCAGCCACGCACACTCCCTCGCGGCCTTCGGCGTCGGCTGGCTGATGGATCTTCTTCCGCTATTGGTGGCAGCCGCAGTGGTGGGGTTCTTCCTGCGCGATAACCTTCTGGCATACGTGATGGTTCTATTTTGTGCGGAGGTGGCGGAACCGCTCGTGGACTTGTTCTCGCAAAAGAACGCATTTTTCTTCGAGAACGGTATGGTGCTCGCGCTCCTTGCGGGAATCGTGCTGGCGTGGATGGTCTGGTCTTCCGGCGAAACGGCTAAATCAGCTTGACCGATTTCACAAGCTGGCTCTCCCCGTTGCGCCAGAGAGCGTACTCGAGGTGAAAGCCGTCATTCATGCTCGCGGCGCCGATTTCTCCGCGCGTGTTGATGGCGATCACGGCGACCCCTGCCTCTTTATTCTGCGGGTCGGTCTCTGCCATGTGCCGCAATAAATCCATGCAAGCGTCCTGGGGCGACGCGCCACGCGCCATGGAATGGACAATCGAAACGCTGGTGCAGTAATTGGTCATCACGTCGCCATCGCCCGTGGCGGAGGCGGCGCCCACGTTATCGTCAGCGTAAACTCCGCAACCCACCAGCGGTGAATCTCCCACGCGGCCGGGAATCTTGAACGCCGAGCCGGAGGTTGAGCAGCCGGCAACGACGTGTCCTTTCCCATCCGTCGCTACCATACCGATAGTGTCGTGGTTTTCCGGCGTCAGCCAAAACGTTTTGTGGTGGGGGTCGGCTTTCCAGTCCTGCCATGCTTTCAGGCTCTGCGCGGTGAGAAGGGTTTGCGGCTCAAACCCCATTTTCAGAGCGAATCGAAACGCGCCTTCGCCGGCCAGCGTCGTGTGGCGGGTTTTCTCCATCACCAGGCGGGCCACCGAAATGGGATTCTTGATCATGTGCAGGCTGCAAACCGAGCCGGCGCGATGGCGGGCGCCGTCCATGATCGCCGCGTCGAGTTCCACCACGCCCTCGGCGTTGGGGATGCCGCCATATCCGACGCTCGTCACGTTGGGATCGTTTTCCGGCACATTGATGCCTTTTTCGATGGCGTCCAGCAGGCTCCCGCCGCTCTTGAAAACTTCTGCCGCACGCTCATTGGCGGGCTTGCCATGGCTCCAGGTGGAGAGGAAAACCGGCCCAGCGTCCGGCGGCAATGCCGCTCGGCCCTCCACGGCAGCGAAGGCGGCAGTTCCCGCTACGGTTTTGATGAAATCGCGTCGATCAATAGTTTCCATGGCCACTCCTTAATGTGCGCTGATACCAAAATGCCTGTGCGAAGCACCTTGGAGTGCGGCGGCTCGACGCCGCCTTGGCATAAGGCCGAAGATGAGGACCAAAGCGGCGTCGAGCCGCCGCACTCCAAGGTGCTTCGCACATAGGCACCGACGATGACACGTCCTAAGTTTTTCCCCACCCACCGCCACCGGGCGTTTCGATTTTCAGGACACTGCCGCGAGGAGCGGCAAAAGCAACTTTGCCGGGCAGCTTGCGCTTGCGCCCTTGCACGGTCAATTGGTTTATTCCCGCACGTCCCGGATTGCCGCCGGCCAGGCCGTAAGGGCCGAAGCGGCGGCGGTCTGAGAGGATACTCCCGCGGACCGCGGTAAGGAACTCGATTTCGCGCACGATGCCTTCGCCGCCCTGAAACTTTCCCTTGCCCCCTGACCCTCGGCGCAGCGAATAGCGCCGCACGCGCACCGGGTAGGCGGATTCGAGCGCCTCGATGGGAGTGTTGAGCGAATTCGTCATGTGGGTGTGCACGCCGGAGAGGCCATCGGCAGTAGGCCGCGCCCCCATGCCGCCAGCGATGGTTTCGTAATAAGCGAATGGCTCTCCGCTGCGCGGATCAATCCCCCCGAAGGAGAGGTTATTCATGGTGCCGGAGCTGGCGGCGGGAATGCGCTGCGGCAACGCTTGGGCCAGCGCGCGCAGCAGCACGTCCACAATTCGCTGCGAGGTCTCCACGTTGCCCGCGGCCACGGCGGCCGGCGACCGGGCGTTCACCACACTCCCTTCCGGCGCGCGCACCTCAATGGGGTTCATCAGACCGGCGCAAGCGGGCACGTTCTCACCCAGTAAACATCGGAAGACATAAAACGCCGCCGAGTAGGTGATGGCGAAGACGGCGTTCACGCAACCCGCACATTGTGGCGAGCTGCCCTGGAAGTCGACCGTGGCTCTGCCCCCGCCAATCTTTATGGCCACGCGCAAACGGACCGGCTGCGGGCTTACGCCGTCGTCGTCGAGAAAATCTTCCGCCTTGTACGTGCCGGCAGGAATCTCGGCCAGGGCCTCTTTCATCAGCCGGGCGGAGTATGACTGCAAGGCCTCGAGGTAGAAGTCGGTCCGCGAGTTTCCATATCTTTGCAGCAGTTCTTGCAGGCGGCGCTCGCCCAATCGGCAGGCCGCGACTTGAGCCATCAAATCGCCCTCGCGTTCGCGCGGCGTGCGCACATTGGCAAGAAGGATGGCAAGCACACCCCGCTGAATCTTCCCGCCGCGCGCCAGCGCCACGGGCGGGATGCGCAGCCCTTCCTGATAGATTTCCTGGCTGAGCCCCATGGAGGCAGGCTGCGCGCCGCCCACATCGGCATGGTGGGCGCGATTGGCGACATAGAAACTTGGCGTTACCCTGGTCTGGTGGGACTCATGAGCTGAAGATTCAACAAGAGTGTCGGCGCTTTCCGAGCTTATGCGCAAAGCTCGCTGCGTCCCTTGTCCCGTATCCCTTGTCCCGTGTCCCTTCCTCCACACCGGCATTACCAGCGTAATGTCCGGCAGGTGCGTGCCACCGGCGTAGGGATCGTTCAGCATGGCGATGTCGCCGGGGCCCAACTCCAGCGCCGCCAGGGCGGCGGTAACGGACATCGGCATCGAGCCCAGATGCACGGGCATGTGATCGCCCATGGCCACCACGCGTGCCCGCCCATCGAAAACTGCGCAGGAATAATCGCGGCGTTCTTTGATGTTGGGCGAAAAGGCGGAGCGGCGCAGTGCCGCGCCCATCTCCTCCGCCGTGGAGTGAAAGAGGTTTTTGAAGATTTCGAGTTCTGCGGCGTCAACGCGCATGGAATTGAATCAATGAGAATGTGCGAAGCACCTTGGGCTGCGGCGGCTCGCCGCCGCCTTGAAATAACGTCGAAGACGATGACAAAGGCGGCGTCGAGCCGCCGCAGTCCAAGGTGCTTCGCACAGCCATTCTCAGGGCAGCCGTCATTTTAGCGCCCATGCGGCAATGGCCTGAGATCAATTTCGCATCTCCAAGACCAAGTTCAGGTGTTCATCAATCTTGCATGCGAAGTCCGGCGGCACCACGGTGGTGGCGCTGTACTCAACGATCACGGCGGGGCCGCGCAGTTGGGCGCCGGGGGCAAGGCGCTGGCGATCGTAAATCCCCGTGGGCTGCGGCTTTCCTCCGAACCATACGGGCTTGGTCTTGACCAGGGCTTCCCGCGCTTGACCGGCCGGGCCGACTTTCAGCTTACGCGAGCGCGATTTGGGTGTGGGAATCACCAGGCGAAGGCGCAGGTTGACGATTTCCAGAGGCCGCTGGGGATAAGCATAGCCGTAAGCCTTCACGTGCTCCCGGTGAAAATTCTGGCGAAAGCTCGTGGTGAAGGGGACGGACAGTTCATAGGATTGCCCTTGATAGCGCAGGTCCAGGCGGTGGGAAGCCCGGGCGTGGTCTGCGTCGAAGCCCTCACGGCGAAGCTCGGAAAGAGCGCTGTGATGAAGGTGTGCGAAGCGGCGATTGATCCGATGGAGCAACGCGCCCATTTCTGGTCGTCCACCGGTGGGCACGGTGAGCAGAACAGACTGCGATACGTCCCGAACCACGTCGGAGAGCAGGATTCCCAATGCCGAGAAGGCTCCGGGGTTCGGCGGAATGAAGACCGCCGGCAAACCGAGCGAGCATGCCAAATCGGCGGCGTGCAGCCCGCCCCCGCCTCCGTAACAGATGAGCGAGAAATCGCGCGGATCGTAACCGCGCTCGACGGAGATGACCCGCAGCGCCTTTTCCATGGTGGCATTGGATACAGCCACGATGCCGGCGGCGAGCTTGACCGCAGAGCCAAAGCCCGCATGGCGCGCCGGGCCGGCGAGGAATTTCTCAAACCCGCGCTCGGCGGCTTGCGCATCGAGGCGGAATGTTCCCCCCAGAAAATGTTCGGGGTCGAGCCGCCCCAGGATAAGGTTGGCGTCGGTCACGGTCAGCCCTGCACCGCCGCGCCCGTAGCAAATTGGTCCGGGGGTTGCGCCCGCGCTCTCGGGCCCCACGCGCAGCGCGCCGCCTGCGTCGATCCGGGCGAGCGAGCCGCCGCCCGCACCCACGGAATGCACATCGAGAACGGGGACAGCAACGGGCAGACCAGCCAGCGAGGTCTCATGGGTGGTGCGCGGCGGGCCATCGAGCAGGCAAACGTCCGTGGAGGTTCCACCCATGTCAAAACTGATGGCACGCGCGAGGCCGATTTGCTGCGCCAACCACGCGGACGCCACTACGCCCCCCGCCGGTCCGGAGAGGATGGTGCGAACGGGTTGCTGCCCCGCGTGCGCCGCCGTGGAAATGCCGCCGTTTGACTGCATCACGTAGATGCGCTGACGTAGGGGCACGCCATGGCGTGCCCGCACGGCGGAATCGCGCGCCCATGGCGCGCTGGGGCGTGCCCCTGCCGTCCGCATCCGCTGCTCCAGGTTTTGAAGGTAGGTGCCCATGCGCGGGGCAAGATAGGCATTGATGACGACGGTGGAAAGACGTTCGAATTCACGGAACTCCGGCAAAATTTCGTGCGAGATGGAAAGCGGAAGGCCTAAGCGTTTGAGCGCTGCGGCCACCCGCCGCTCGTGGGCTGGGTTGGCGAACGCAAACAGGAAGCAAAGCGCCAGCGAATCCGCCCCGGAGTTTTTCACCCGGCGCAGCAAGCGGCGGATTTCCGTGTCCGAAATCGGCAGAAGGATTTTGCCGTCCGCCGCGATTCTTTCCTTCACGCCAAACCGCCTCGCGCGCGGGGCGAGCGGAGGTTCACGCTGCACGTTTAGATCATAGAGGCGCGGGCGGGCCTGCCGGCCAATTTCCAGAAGGTCTTCAAAGCCTGTTGTGGTGATGAGTGCCACCCGCGCGCCCCGCCGCTCCAGCAGGCTGTTCGTGCCCACGGTGGTTCCGTGGATGACTTCCAGCACCGAAGGCTCTGCTTTCTTCCCTCGCTGTTGACCCTTCTTGATGCGGCGGCGGGCAGGGATATCCTCCCCCGCCAGTTGCAGGACTCCTTCGACGATAGCGCTGCTGGCATCCTCGGGAGTGGAGAAGAGTTTGAGGATTTTGACTTGGCCACCAACCAGGACCACGCAGTCCGTGAACGTACCGCCGGTATCTACTCCGATGCGCATAGATTGATGCTGAGCCGAAAACCCTCGGCGCTCCAAAGCCACTCGTAATGACCGTTCATTCTAACGGAATCGGGCCGTTGGAGAGAAGAAACCTAAACCACGGACCCACGAGCGGGTCTCCATAACTTCTGTGCCTCCGCCACGAAAATGGACGTGCGAAGCACCTTGGACTGCGGCGGCTCGACGCCGCCTTGAAATGATTCCGGGGCGATGACGAACCTGCAATCACGGCGAGAACGGTGACCAAGGCGGCGTCGAGCCGCCGCAGTCCAAGGTGCTTCGCACATCGTCATGCACAGCGGCGAGCCGCGGGCTCATGGGAATCTGGGGTAAAGGCCTTTGGGTTTGTTGTGAGCTGCGTTTTTGCGTCGAGTTATCCACGCGGCTGGGGCGCGCCCGCCAATAGGGTCAAGCCATAGGTCATGGGAATCACAATGTTGGTCTCGCCCAGATATCGCCGGGCACGCTCCACCGCCAGCTCGCCCTGTGGGGATATTTTTTCCAGAAGCTGCGCATGGTCCTGGAAGTGTTGCTCGGTGCGGAATGTCTGGTGGCGTACGCAATCGAAGCGCGCAAGGGTGTTGGTGCTGCGCCGGATTTTGTCCTCTTCTGCCGCGTGGAATGCCCAGGGGGAATCCGGCAAATGATCGAAAATCAGCACGTCGGAAGCCAGAGTAGAGGCGTGCCGCAAAGCGTTTTCGGGATCGTCCATCTCGTGCAGGCAAAACTCGAAATACACGACATCGCCGTGCAGCGAAGTTTTGAAAAAATCTGCATTGACGATTTCGACCTGGTTTTGCAGGCCTGCGGCGGCAATCCGGGCTTCCAACTGGTGAATGGCGGCCGGGTTGTTGTCAATGGCCGTAAATTTCTTGGTTCCGCGGCCAAGCTCCACCAACTGGCCGCCGCCCGCTCCCACCGCTAAAACCTCCTTGCCGGAAAAATCATAGAACTCCCTGAGGTTCTGCATCATCTGCTTTAAGTCAGTGGCCATGGGGCGCCTTCTGTCCACGTTACGTTTGCTTCGAGCCCAGTGGGAACGACGCGTGCGCGGTGAGGGTAACGTCGGCACGCTCGCCCGCCAGGAGTTTGTAGTAACCGGCGGCGGCAATCATGGCGGCGTTGTCCGTGGAAAGAGCGGGGGAAGGGAAGAAGACTTGGAATCCCCGGCTTTCTTCGGCGAAGCGCTGGCGAAGCAGGGAATTGCAGGCCACACCGCCGGAGACGAAGATGTTATCGACGCGGGATTCCTCGGCAGCGGCCAGGGTGCGCTCCACCAAGTCCTGAACGACGGCGTGTTGGAAGCTGGTGATGAGGTCAATCGTGGCCTGCGAACAATGGGCGTGAAGGTCGTCAAGGGTGGGGCGCTCCACAGTCTTGCGCCAGGCGCGGCGTGCCTCGGCCTCGCGCTCCAGTTCCGTGCCGCGCACGCGGTAGAGGACGGCGGTCTTCAGTCCGGAAAAACTGAAATCCCGCGGATTCCCTCGCATTTTGATGTGGCCAAAATCCACCGCGTGGGGATCTCCGAAGCGCGAGAGTTTATCAATCACCGGCCCGCCGGGATATCCCAGGGCGAGCAACTTGGCGACCTTGTCAAAAGCTTCACCCGCGGCATCGTCGCGCGTGTGCCCAAGCTGGGTGTATTGCAAGCGCAGGGAGGTTTGCGGCGCACTGGGTGCATCGGGCGTGACGTGAAACAGCGAGGTGTGGCCCCCGGAAACCACCAGCGTGACGGCGGGCAGCCGCGCTTCCGGGAGGGCGCGGCCGGCGGCGCGGTCCAATTTGTTTTCCAGCAGCACGGCGTGGATGTGGCCTTCCAAGTGGTTGACCCCGACTAACGGTTTGTTCAGGGACAAGGCCAGGGCTTTGCCGTAAACCAGTCCCACCAGGAGCGAGCCGATTAAGCCCGGCCCCTCGGTGACGGCAATCGCGTCCACCTCGCGCAAGGTCAGCCCGGCCTGCCGGCAGGCCTCGTCCACCACCGGCTCGATGGCGCGCAAATGTTCGCGCGAAGCGAGTTCGGGAACCACGCCTCCGTATTTTTCATGCGTCAGGACCTGTGAGGCCACGACGCTGGAGCGAATCCTCTCGCCGTCGTCCACCACCGCCGCCGCCGTTTCGTCGCAACTTGATTCGATTCCCAAAACCAACATGACATTTTCGATTGTCGATTGCCGATTGCCGATTGTCAATTGACCATTGCTGATTGCCGATTGTCGAAAGCCGATTGACAGAGGAGGGGGATTATTCGGTTGTCAGTCGGTAACCGGCCATTGTGATGGCCAATCGGCAATCATCAATCGGCCATCGACAATTCTTTGACGGGACGGGAAGCCGGGGATAAACTGAGCATCGCAATGGAAATCCTGTAGCTTGGAAAACACAATTCGAGCGAGGAAACATGCGGATTCGCAAAGCGGTGTTACCGGTGGCAGGGCTCGGCACGCGGTTTCTGCCGGCAACCAAAGCTCAACCGAAGGAAATGTTACCGATCGTGGACAAGCCGCTGGTGCAGTATGCGGTGGAGGAAGTCGCGGCTTCCGGCATCCCCATGGTGGTGTTCGTTACGGGGCGCGGCAAGCAGGCCATCGAGAACCATTTCGATGTCTCCGTCGAGCTTGAGCAGGAACTGGCAGGGAGAGGGAAGGAGGCGCTGCGCCGCCAACTGCGCTCGATTTCCGGGATGTTGCGCTTTGCCTATGTGCGGCAGCAAACCCCCAAAGGATTGGGCGATGCCATCCTGACGGCGCGCAATCTGGTGGAAGATGAACCCTTTGCCGTGCTGCTCTCGGACGACGTCATTGTGAATGAGGTTCCCTGCATGAAGCAGATGCTGGAGGTTTATGAGCGCTTTGGGTCCAGTGTCGTCGCGATTCAGCGGGTTCCGCGCAAGTCAGTATCGAGTTACGGAATCATCCACGGGCATTTGGTGCCGGACCGCGACGGAGGGGGACGGGTTTACCGCATCGAGGATATGGTGGAAAAGCCATCACCTTCTAAAGCTCCCTCCAACCTGGCGGTGATCGGCCGCTACATCCTGACCCCGTCGATCTGGAAGGCCCTGGCCAGCACGGTTCCGGGCGCCGGGGGTGAGATTCAACTCACCGATGGTCTGCGGCAGCTCCTGGCGAAGGAACCCGTTTACGGCTATCTGTTCGAGGGCAAGCGATACGACGCGGGTGATAAGCTGGGCTTCCTGCAAGCCACCGTGGAAATTGCACTGCAACGGCCGGACTTGGGAAAAGACTTCCGCCGGTACCTTAAAGCACTGCAGCTTTAGGTGCTGGGTGCTAGGGGTGGCGTGCTGGGTATTGGGTGAAAGGAAGAAGCCGCTAGCTTCCCAACAATTGACACCTAAGACCCAGAACCTGGCACCCAACCCCCAGTACCCAGCACCTGTTCTTCAGTCTTTGCTGGGGCTGGCCTTGGCAGGCTCACTCGGCTTGCTGGATTCCTTTTTCTTCTTTTCTGGTTCTTTCTTTTCTGTGGATGAGGAAGAATCGGCAGAAGAACTGCTGCTGGGAGCTGAAGACTTTTTCGCGTAATCGTTGACGTACCAACCCGATCCCTTGAACCGGATGGCGGGCGAGGAGATCATGCGCTCGAGTTTCCCCCCACAACTTTCACAAATCGTCAGGATTGGGTCCGAGTATTTCTGGATTTTCTCCACCCGTCGCCGACACTTTTTGCACTCATACTCGTAAAGCGGCAAGCAAGCCTCCTGATTGATGAAAACTCTTAAATTATAACGCGACGTAACAAAACCGTCAAAAGAGGGGCAGGAAACGGTAGACGGCATACGGTAGGCAGGGGAAAGATATCTGCACCACGACCCTGTATTCCGTATGCCATCTATCGTCTACCGATTTCCGACTCCAGCTTCCACTCCAGTTGCGACAGAACTCCGCCCAGAATGCGCGCATCGCTGCTGGTGAGGTTTAAATCGAGGAGCACGCGGCGAAGCTTCAGCAACATGGCCGCGCGGCTTTTGGGTTTGAGATAACCCGAGACGTCCAGCACGTGGGCGGCGCGCTTTAGGACGTGCTCAAGCGCTTGTTGCGCAGCGGGCTCCGGACGGTGCGCGGGAGTGTGCGGCCGCACCGACACAATTTCCGAGCGGACTAATTCATAGGCGCAGACCGCCACGGCCTGCCCCAAGTTCATGGAAGGGCACTCCGGCGTCGTGGGAATCCGCACCAGCGCGTGGCAGTGGCTCATGTCTTCGTTTGAAAGCCCGGTCTTTTCGGAGCCGAATAGCAGAGCGGCCCTTCCGCGCGCCTTGCGACCGCGCAGCCAGTCGGGAAGTTCGGGCAGGGGCAGAAGATCGCGGCCAAGGTTGCGGCGAGATCCCGTGGTGGTGCCGATCACCAGCGTGGTATCGAACAGTATATCGGCTAGAGTGGGCACCGCCCGCGCCGCAGCGATCACCTTGTCGCCTCCCACCGCGGCTTGGCGTGCCTCGTCCCAGGTGGGTTCAAAGGTGTCGACCACCGCCATTTCCAGCAAGCCGAAATTCGCCAGTGCGCGCGCCGCCGCGCCAATGTTCAAAGGATTCCGTGGGCGCACCAGCACGATGCGCCAATTTATTTTGAGGGGCTTCATGGTTGGAATTGTAGCAGCAAGTGGCGGCAGCGGGGGAGGGGCGTAAATCCCCTCCCCTCGAGTCAATGCCTCAACGCCCACAGCGATTAATTCTTTGGCGGAGCCTTCGCCGGGGTCGTTTGATCCTTGGGCTTGTCGATCGATTCCACCGAGAGGATTCGCCCCGTTGACTTGAACTGTTTATAGTCGGTGTAACGAACGATTTCCTTCATGTGGACGGGCGGGCCATTGGAGAAGTAGAGGGTATCATCGCCCATGGTGTAAGTGGGAAACCAGAACTTGCCATCCACCTGCTCGCGCCAAGTGGTAAACCGCGGGAATAGATTTTCCCCGCCATGGCTCTTGGCTTGGGGCACCTGTTTGCCTTCGCTTTTGACGATCTGCAAGTCCCGGTCGTCAACCCACACGATGCCCTGGAAATACTGCCGGTTCTTCTGGAATTCCTTGGGCCGGGTGGAGAACACGTAGGCGGTAATTTCGTCCACCTTGACGTGGCCCAGATACTTGATGTCGTAATCCGGCAACTCATCGGTGGTAAGGACGAAGGGCGTAATACTTCGAAACCCTTCGATGTCCTCCTTGGTGATAATCAAACCCTTCAGCGTGTTCAGGGGCGCGTAGGTGACCTTCTCGATGCGTTTGCCGCTGTCGTCGTAGAGGATGTCCCACTCCTGCTCGTAGGTTCCCACGATTTCGGTGCCGGCGCCGAACTCCTCAACCTTATTGATCTGATGGTAAGTGTAGTTGTTGCGAGCCTCGCGAAAGATTTTTTCCTTGGCGGCAAATTCCTGGATGATGTGCTGGACGCCCTGCGCGTCGGGATCCTTCAAACCCGGAGCGCTCCCTGTCAGCGGGGTCGTCGGCGGAGTATCCTTGTTCGCCGATCCATGCAAAACCGGCTCCCCGGATGACGACATGCGCGGTGAAGCGGGCGGTGGGGATGGAGCGCTCTCCGCAGGTGTTGCCGCCGGCTCACTGGACTGCCGCGTATGCAAAACCGGCTCCGAAGACGATTGCGCCACCGGCGTCTTGTGGGTAACCAACGTGGGCTCTTCCGCGCGCGGCTCCGGGGCGTCTGGGGCGTTGGGTTTGCCCTCCGTCGAGGGTTCGGGCGCGGCGGGAGCATTCGAACTCCCTGTTGCCGCGGGCGCGGGGGAAGGCGCCGGCGCGGTCGCGCTGGCTTTTGCCGCCGCGGCCTTATTTCCCGCCTTTTGCAGGGCATCAATCAAGTCGTCGCTGGCGCCCTGGTCGTGGAACTTCTTGGCCAGGTCCGGATTCATCTGGAAGTCGACCCCCCGCTGGTCGATCATCTGCATAATCTTGGCACTGGGTGAGCTGCCGAGCAGGAGCAGCGTGATGTCGTCCTTCGACAGCGGCTGCTCCGCCGGGGCGGTGGCCAGACTGAGCAGGCCGGCCAACGTCAGGAGGGCTATTCCCCATACAATTCTCTTTGCAAGGCTTGATTTTGATTTCATCGCGCAGTACCCATTATTGGTCGCGCTTCCCTTTGCCGGGAAGCATCTCTATTTATAGAGTCGTTCCTTCCGGTAAAAGTTGTATGGCCAGCCCAACGAGCAGGATAGGAATCGGCTGTGATCCTCACGGGGTGGCCCTACGCCGAAGCGTTTGCTGCCGCAATCGAGGTGAGTGCGGGGGCGGGTGCGGCCACCGGTTCGGTGGGGTAACCGAGTTCCACCCAGCCGTCAAATCCTCCCCGAAGCGGCCGAACTTCCGAGTAACCTTTCTCGATGAGTAACCGCGCCATCCTGGCGCTGGTGGCTTCGTTGGGTCAAGTGCAGTACATCACCACCGGACGCCCGCGTGGAACTTCGGTGTAACGGTCCTCGAAATCATCCGGCGGAATCCAGATGGCGCTGGGGACCTTGACCCCATCCCCATGGTAGCCGAGGTCGGAGCGTAAGTCGACAATCACCATGTCTTCGCCGCGCTCCAGGCGTTCCTTGAGTTCGGGCGCGGAAATCCGCGAGCGCTCCAGCAGGCGGTAAAATTGCCATCGCTCCACCCACTTGAGCAGCAGCCAGCCCGCCAAAGCCACGGCCAGAATAATCACGCCCGCCCGTCCGAAAGCCGCCAGCCACTCCATGGCCCATTCGACTTCGGTGCGAAATGCCCAACCCAGGGCCATTGCCGAGCCGGCCCACAAGGTGATCCCGGCAAGGTCCGCGGCGATAAAGCGCAGGGGCGCGACTTTCAACATCCCCGCCAGCGGTGGAGCAACGGTGTTCAATCCGGGAACGAATTTGGCCACCAGCAGGGACTTTGTCCCGTATCGCTGAAAGGTGCGCTCCGTGCGGTGGACACAAGAATCCGGCGACAGGGAAAGGGAACAAAGCCGGCTCAGGATGGGCCGTCCGCGCGAGCGGCCGAGTTGGTACCAGATACCGTCGCCCCCAAGCGCCCCGAGAATGCATACGATGAAAATCAAGGGCAGGCGCAGGTGCAGCGGGGCGGCCAGCGCGGCGGCGACCAGAATGATCGGGTAGCTGGGTACAGGAAGGCCCAGGTTTTCAGCAAAGACCGCCAGGAAGATGAAGGAGGATCCGTATTGGCGGAGGATGTGGACCATCGGCGCGCCCGCATGGCGTCATCTGTTCAGATTTCGATTTTACCAATGAGCCCTGCTGGCGCCGTTCCAGGTTTAACGCGGCCCTGCACTCCGCTTTGGTCGCCCACCGCTGCTCAGCGCGCTCGCCGGCGATTCTTCAGGCGCATCTGGCGCAGCTTGTTGGGCTTTCTCTTCGGCTTGGAGATTGCGAATGTTACTGTTCCCACTCGGCGGACTTTCCACTCGTGAACCGGGGGCGTGCCGTGATCCGTATCCATAAGTTCTTTTCCCATCCTCCCAGAACAACTTGTCACGGCAATTATAGCCGATAATTCAATTTCCTGCTGAGCGTATCGTGCGAACCGGCCCTGAGCGCCTGCCGCCGGCGCATCCGGGGCCTTTCTGCCCAGCCGGCTACTGTGCCGCGACCATGGAGGTGACCGCGATGGTATCTCCTTTGAGCGTGCCCGTGACCTTCACGTTGGCCCCCGCAAACTGCTCGGGCGTTTTCTGATCGCTGAGCTGATAAATCTTCCCGCTGGGGTCGATGAGGATATACTTGGCTCCCCCTTTAACGCATTCCAGGGTGCAATCCTTGTCGCTGCCGCCCATCGAGTGCTTGGCGCCGCACATGGAGTCGCCGATACTCCCCACATAGGTTTTTGCGGGGTTCTTGCCCGGCGCAGCAAGACTGAGGCCCGCCGCCAGCAGTAATCCCACAACGGCAATAGAGAGTCTCTTCATTCCAACCTCCACGAAGTTTGATTTTCCTGATACCAAGCCGGATGTCGAATCGTCCCGCTACGCTCGCCATCCGCGACGCAACGACGTTGCACACATTTTAGATGTTCAGTGAGAGTTGCAGGTTACTGGATTTCATGAAATCGTGAAGTCGCTGGCAGTCCCTGGCGGCGCGCCGAAGCCGCCATCGGAAAAGACACACGGCCACCCACGGGCGTGAGTGGCCGTTCCATCTTGATTGTTGATGTTTCGTAAACCTAACTTGTCTTCTCGGCCACGCTGGCCACGGTGATGCTGTCACCCTTGACGCTGCCCTTCACCGTGACGCTCTTCCCGCCCAACCCCTTGAACTTGTCTTGGGAGTCAAGCTGGTAGACCTTGCCATTCGAAACCAGGACGTACGTGCTCCCGCCGGAAACGCAATGCTCGACGCAATGCGCGGCCGCGTCGGAGGGGGTGGCGTGTTTCGCCCCACAATGCGCATCACTCACTGTCCCGGTAATGGTTTTCGCAAACGACATACTGGCAAACACCAAAACCGCAAAAGCCAAGAGCGCTATCTTCTTCATCGGAACTCCTCCTCATGGGATTTTACATTTTTCCTGAAGGCCTTGCCAAGTAGCGAAATTTTAATCGGGGCTCGGTTCCGCACATCTCCGGTGGAGATTGTGGATATCCCGCAAATGCCCACTATTGCCCGAGAATGGTAACCGCGACAAGTACATATTCTAATCCACAAAAGTGACATTTCGCAAGATGGTAGATGATATTTGCTGGATTCATCGGAGTCAAACTGTGCGGGGGAAGAAGTTGTCGCACAAATCTGTGGGTAAACCGGGAATATGATTTAGAATCCGTACCCGGAAATCTCGTGGCAATCATGAGGTCCAAAAATAATTCTGCTCTCCCCCGGCCAACTCCTTTTTATCAAGCCGGGCGCAAAATACATGGGGTGGCTAATTTTATGAAAAAACACGCACTTATTCTCAATCTTAAGAACCCGCGCGGGGTCTTCGCGATGTTCCTTGCCGGGATGGCGTTCGCCGCATGTTTCGCCGCCCCCACCGGGGCCGGTGCAGACGGAGCCTGGTTCGAGGGCAAGCACTATCGCGGGCGCGGGGACGCTGAGTACCTGCAATTATTGGACACCTCGCGCCGCATGTTCGAGCCCGACCCCGAATTCCAGAACGTGTCGATGCTCTACACCCCGCTTTGGGACGGCCTCGTCGAGGGCCCCACGTGGAACGCGTGGTGGATTCAAAACAGTTACGGCACCACCTACTGCGCGCTGCCCTTTTACCGCGAGCCGTTCCTCACCTTTCTGCAAAATTCTCAGGACATGTGGTTCGACCAGATGGGCGACGGCCGCCGCGAGGGCTGTCCCGGCACGCCGCGCATTTCGTGGGTCGCGCCCGACGGCCAATTGTGTGATGCCGCCTGGCCCGGGTGCATTGTCTACCGGCAGGGTGACGGCCGGGTGCAGATTCACGATTGGGGCCTGGAATTCACCGCCGCGGGCGTGCTGATGCAGTCGGAGTTGCTTTTGATCAGCCGCGACCCCCGGGCCATCGCGCATTACCTGCCGATGCTCGAGCGCTCCGCCAATTTTCTCGATACCCGGCGCGACCCCAAGAACAATCTGTTCCTCGCGGGTCCGGCGGCCAATCTGCTGGCCCCCAGTTACGCCGGATGGGCGCGCCCCGACGGCACCTATGACAAGGCCTATCTGGCGGGGCTATCGATAACCTACATCGCCGCGCTGGACCGGCTGATCGAGCTGGAAAAGCTGGCCGGCGCCCCCGCCCAGGCGAAAATGTACGCCGAGCGCCGCGAGTTGGCGCGCCAGGGGTTGCCCCTGCTCACCACCCCCGAGGGATATTTCATCAAATCCCTCGATCCCGACGGCGTCCGCCACGGCGTCTATGGCGCCGGGCAGCACGGCTATTTTGAGGCCTCACCCAATCACGACGCCATTGCCTTCCGCGTGGTTGACGATGCCCAGGCGGAGAAGATTTATGCCCAAATCGCCTCCCTCCCCGGCCTGCGCCCGCACGCTTTCATCATCCCCAACTACCCCTCGCTGGACGATATGTATGAAAAACCGCAGGGCTTGTGGCGATTTGGCGAATGGGTAAACGGCGGCGACTGGTCCACCTGCGAGGCGCGCATGATCCTGGCCTATTACCGCCTGGGAAAGTATGAGGACGCGCGCCGCTCCCTGCAGCAACTGCTCACCTTCGCCCGCCGCTTTCGCATGGACAATCCTCTTACCGACTTCGGCAACGACGTCTACCAGCCGAAGCAGCCCACCAACATCACTTACGACGCCTACGGCCCGCCCGCGGCGATGATTCGCGGCTTGTTCGAGTATCTCTATCGCGCCGACGGCCTGACGCTGGTCCCCCACATTCCGCCCGGCATCAGCGAACTTCAGCAACTCGATCCCATCCGGTTTGGTAACAAGCTACTGTACTTGTCCACTTTGGGCCACGGCCCCGTCACAGCGGTGAAAGTGAATGGCACTCAATGGCGGTCGTTTGACGGCGATTCGGTTTTCCTCGCATACAAAGACACTCCGGACGTCGCGCGCGTGGTAATTGAGTTGGGCAGTTCGGCACCCAAACCACTCAATGTTGTTCAGGTGGAGCACGCCCCCCCGCTGGACACTGTGGACACCTCCCCCGAGTTGGTAGCTCTTGAAGCGCGAGCCGTAAAGGTGCAAAACTTCTCTGCGCGATTGGGGGCGGCGGGATTTGGCGAGAGCTATGAAGCAGCCCACGCGCGACTGATTCTGGAAGCCGTCGGCGCCGCGCACGAGCACCACAAGCTGTTGTCAGCGGGCAAACTTCCTCCCCTCCCGGAAGCCTCCCAGGCCGCCGCGGACAAGTCCTACGTGGAAGCTGCGACCAAACTGTGTGACGGCCTCGACGCGTTAATGAAGTCCTACGAGAAATCTTCCGACGAACGCGCGCGGAAGATTTCAGATCTTTGGAGCAAGTAGGGGCTGGGCTTGCCCTGCCCTGGCTGGTGCCGGGTCGGCCCCCTCAAGGGCGCCCACGAGGGGCGCCCCTACTTCGATCGCCTCCATCCGGATTCCCCTCCTCCGGATTGCGCAGAGCGCAGCTCTGCGAATCGATGATCGTGAATCCACGGCGGAGCCCCGACAAGGCGTGTCGCGGTAAGAGGACCGGACAATGCGAGAGGTAGCGCCGCCCTTGAGGGCGGCACTTCCCGTATTCGGCAATCGTGATTGGGAACGTTGCCGTGCAACGGGAGGTGCCGGGCTGAAGCCCGGCGCTACGCGGCCTGTACATTCCGACAGGACCGTACGTTGGGGATGCGCCCCCGGATTGCGCAAAGCAAAGCTCTGCGTCTTCGGATTGCCGGATTGCCTCTGGATTTCCCCCGGATATCTCCGCGCCCCCCGCTCGCCACACCGGACATTTAATCGCCGTCGTGCAACCTGGACTTTAGCTCCCGAATCTTGAGCCTATAATAGCCCCACCGAAGCGACGGACTTTATGATCGCCGCCTTTTCGGCGCTGTGATCAGAGGGAGGACCTCATGCGAAAAAATCTTTTGGCGGCAGTTCTTGCGATATTTGTGTTTATTACCCTGGCCCATGCGCAGCAAGCGGTGGCTCCGGCAGACGCCGCGGGTGAAAATGGGGGCCGGTTGCCCGTCAAGCGCGTGGTGCTCTACAAAAACGGCGTGGGATACTTCGAGCACTCCACCCACGTGCGGGGCACGCAGGATTTGAATATCGATTTCACCTCCGCGCAGTTGAACGACGCGCTGAAGTCGCTGACGGTGGTGGACCTGGGCGACGGGCGCATCACGGGCGTGCGTTTTAATTCCGTGGCGCCGCTTTCCGAGCGCCTGAAAACCCTGCGCCTGCCGCTGGGTGAGTACGCTTCCCGCAACGATCTGCTGGGAGCTTTGCGCGGTACGCGCGTGGAAGTCCGTACCGGCTCAACTGGGATCACCGGCAAAGTGCTGGGGTTCGAAGTGATGAAGAAGTTCGGCGACAAACCGGAACTCGTGGAGGAGGTGACGGTCTTGACGCTGGTGACGGACGCGGGCGAGGTGCGCAGCCTGGATTTGGGGCCGGGGACTTCCGTGCGAATTGCGGATGGCGAACTGGCGGAGGAGGTGAACCGTTACCTCAACCTGATCGGCTCCGCCAAGGCCGTGGACCTGCGCCGCCTCACCATCTCCGCCGCGGGCACGGGCGAGCGCGAGATTTTTGTCAGCTACATCAGCGAAGTGCCCGTATGGAAAAGCACCTACCGCATTCTGCTGGACGCCAAGCACGGCGATAAACCTCTGGTGCAGGGTTGGGCCGTGGTGGATAACACCATCGGTGAGGATTGGAAAGATGTGCAACTCTCGCTCGTCGCCGGCGCACCACAATCGTTTGTGCAGAACATTTCGCAGCCGCTCTACGTCCGCCGGCCGGAAGTTCCCCTGCCGGAGTCGGCCATGCTTACACCGCAGACGCATGAGGCCGCGATGGAGGCGCTGAAAGCACCACCACCTCCGCCACCGCCACCTCCCGCGCCAGGAGGTGGTGAGGTTTATGGTCTGGCGGGAAAGGTCGGGGGCTCTGCCCAGACTGTGGAAGTGAGGGCAGGGGCGCTACCGCTGGATTCCACGCGCTCCACTCTTTCCAATTACGCTGAAGCCCAACAACCCGAGGCCGAGGCCAAAGCGGTGGGCGATTTCTTCGAATACGACTTGAAAGAGAAGGTCACCATCGGTAAGAACCAGTCGGCGCTGGTGCCCATCTTACAAGCGCGCATCGAGGCGGAAAAAGTAACCCTCTGGAACGAGGACTCCGGTGAACCCCTGCGCGCCCTCTGGCTGAATAACACGAGCGGCATGGAGTTCGACGCGGGGAGCTTCAACATTCTTGACGAGGGAACCTTCGCCGGCGAAGGAATGATTGATGCCGTACGCCCCGGCGAAAAGCGATTGATTTCCTACGCCGCCGACCCGGCGGTGCGGGTCAAGGCGGACCAAGAATCAAGCAAGAAGCCCTATAGCCGGCTGGTCGTCGATAAGGGGGTCATGACATTGACCCGGGAAGTCCGCGAGACCAAAACTTACACGATTAGCAACTCTGATTCCACCCCGCGTGAGGTCATTATTGAGCATCCCGCGCGCCCGGAGTGGAAACTCGCCGAAGGCCTGAAGCCGGAGGAAACGTCTGCATCCTTCCATCGCTTCCGCGTGAAGGTGGAGCCGAGAAAGAGCGCGCAATTGGTGGTGGAGGAGTATGTGCCCCTGACTACGCAGGTGAGACTCTCAGACGTCTCGGACGACGAGATCACCCTGTTGACCGAACAGAAAAGGATGACTCCCGCGTTGCAGCAGGCCATCAAACGGGCTCTCGACCAGAAAGGCGTGATTGGTGCATTGGATGTGCAGATAAAGTCTCGCCAAGAGGAAGATAAGTCCATCACCGCCGACCAGGGCCGGATTCGCGAAAACATGAAGGCGTTGAAGGGGAGCCTGGAAGAAAAGGCTTTGCTGCAACGCTACACGCACCAATTGGATGTGCAGGAAGATCGCCTGGCAGCGCTGCGCAGCCAGACGGCGGACCTCAGGGTCAAGCGCCAGCAGGCCGCCGACCAGCTCGACAAGATTATCGCCGAGGCCAGTTTGGACGAGAGCTTTTAGGCCGGTTTTACGGCCGAGGCGCCTCCGATGAAAGTGCGCGGAAGATTTTTGATCTTTGGAGCAAGTAGGGGCCGGGCTTGCCCTGCCCCACGCGGCCCGCACGTTGCGGCAGGACCGGACAATGCGAGACGTAGCGCCGCCCTTGAGGGCGGCACTTCCCGTATTCGGTAACCGCGATTGGAACGTTGACGTGCAACGGGAGGTGCCGGGCTGAAGCCCGGCGCTATGCGGCCCGCACATTGCGGCAGGACCGGACAATGCGAGACGTAGCGCCGCCCTTGAGGGCGGCACTTCCCGCATTCGGCAACC